>Ga0208888_100128_pt1 | contig 45157 bp, 37 predicted proteins | sample LakWasM115_HOW13_2_FD_183929 | JGI IMG/M metagenome (GOLD analysis project Ga0208888, IMG submission 183929) | Freshwater sediment methanotrophic microbial communities from Lake Washington under simulated oxygen tension - Sediment Metagenome... | ecosystem: Environmental > Aquatic > Freshwater >...
AACTGGCTGCGGTGCAAGGCCAACCGGTCGACATCGGCGGCTACTACAAGCCTGACTTCGCCAAGCTCGACGCCGTGATGCGCCCCAGCGCCACGCTGAACGCAGCCCTGGGCACCGTCAAGGCCTGACGCGCACCCCCCAAGTCAAAACCCACCGGATGCGGCCTTGGCCGCGCCCGGTGGGTTTTTTTCATGCTGGATTCAAGGCCTGGCTGGCCCCGCCCCAAGGCTGGGGCCGGGGGCAGTCAGCCGGGGCTCAGAAGCTTTCCCAGTCATCCTGTCCCTGGCTGGCGGTGACTGGCGCAGGGGTGGACGACGACGGCTTTTGGGCGGCTGTCAACGCGGGGCGGGGCGTGGTGGCGGGTCGGGTCGGTGCCAGCCGGGCTGCCTGGGGCCGTTGAGGCTGGCTGCGCAGGGGACTGGCCGCTGGGCTGGTCACCGCGGCGTGAGCCGTGTTCAGCTTGAAGACGGCCACGGTCCGGACCAGTTGGGCGGCCTGGTTTTCCAGGCTTTGAGCCGCGGCAGCGCTTTCTTCCACCAGGGCGGCGTTCTGTTGGGTGGTCTGGTCAAGCTGGTTCACGGCCTGGCTGATCTGGCCCATGCCCGAGCTCTGCTCGGCGCTGGCCGAGCTGATCTCGCCCACGATGTCGCTCACGCGCTGGATCGCCTGCACCACCTCGGTCATGGTGCTGCCGGCCTGTTCCACCAACTGGGCGCCTTGGGCCACCTGCTCGGCGCTGTTGCCGATCAGGGTCTTGATCTCTCTGGCGGCACTGGCGCTGCGCTGGGCCAGGGTGCGCACCTCACCGGCCACCACGGCAAAGCCACGACCTTGCTCCCCGGCACGGGCGGCCTCGACAGCGGCGTTCAAGGCCAGGATGTTGGTCTGGAAGGCAATGCCGTCGATCACGCCGATGATGTCGGAGATCTTGCGCGAGCTGTCGTGGATGCCGTTCATGGTGTCCACCACCTGCGACACCACCTGGCCGCCGCGGCTGGCCACGCTGGAGGCATTGGCGGCGAGCTGGTTGGCCAATTGGGCGTTGTCGGCGTTGTTGCGCACGGTGGCTCCGAACTGGTCCATGGTGGCGGCCGTCTGCTGCAGCGCGCTAGCCTGCTCTTCGGTGCGCTGGCTCAGGTCGGTGTTGCCGGTGGCGATTTCCGTCACCCCGCCAGCAATCGAGTCAGAGGCGGAGCGTACCTGTTGCACGATGTTCACCAGGCTGGTCTGCATGGCGCCCAGCGAGGCCAGTACGCTGCCTGCAGGCGCCTGGCTCAGTCCAGCCAATGGCGTGCCCAGGTCACCATCGGCCACGCGGCGGGCTGCCTCGCCCAGTTCGGCCGGCTCGGCCCCCAGGGCCTGGGTCAGCCGCCGGGTGATCAGCCAGCCGGCCAGGGCGGCTCCCAGCAGTGCGGTCAGGCTGGTCGCGATCATCAGAGTGCGCTGGCGTGCGTAATGGGCTTCGGATTCGGTCACCATGGCCTGAGCACGTATTTCGGTGATGTGCGCGTATTCGTCGGTCTTGGCGAGCAGGCGTGCCAGCAGAGGGCGGCACTCGGTGTTCATCTTGGCCACGGCAGCTTCGTGCTGGCCTTTCAGGGCCAGGTCAATGATGCCCAGCGCCACCGGGCCATAGGCCTGCTCGATCTGATCGATGTCCGCCACCAACTGGCGTGGCTGGGCGGGTACATCGGCCGCCTTGACCCTTTCTTTGAGTTGGGCCAGTTGTTCGCTCACCGTCTTGTGTGCGGCCAGGGCCAGCGTCTTTTCCGCCTCCAGGTCGGCCTGCTGGGTCAACAGCACCAGATTGCGTGCAGCGATAGCGCGGCCTGCCACCGCCTTGTGCACTTCTTCGGCGAGCTTGGCACGTCGGTTGACACCATTCACATAGGACTCGAAGTCGGCGTTGGACTCGCCAAGGGCCTGGATGGCCAGCCCTGCGATCAACAACACCAAGGCGATCAGGCCTCCGAATGCCAGGGTCAGCTGGCCACGAACCGACATGTGCGAAAGATTCATCAACACCTCTTGAAGGATTACCCCATCGCCCGTCTGGGCGCCGGCGAGGCAGAGCCAAGCCAGTGCTTGACCCTCAAGGTGTGACAGCCGTCAGAAACGCCGAACCTCTGAGAGTGTGCATTTGGCCGCAAGCTTCGCTCCCGACAAGCACCCGGGGGCCCTTGGGCTAATCATAAGTGGCAATTGTTCGAAATGTGATGATTTATGGGTCAGGAAAGCCCGTACATGCTGATTTGTTCCAAAACTGGACAGCCGAAGGGCCCCCAAGCTCCTGGTCCAGGCGCTTTCGTCAGGTCCGCACCAGGGGTGCCCTGAACTGGTAGCCCTTGCGGCTTTGGCTGTGCAGCGGCACGTGCAGCGGGGTTGCCTGTTCGATGCGTCGGCGCAGGCGGTAGATGGTGGCGTTGAGGCCGTTGTCGGGCCCCTCGGTCAGGGGTCGGCCCAGGCGCTCATTGAGCGTGTTTTTGCTGACCACGGCGCCATGGGCTTCCAGCAGGCATTCCATGACGGCCATGTCGGTGCCGCTCAGACCAATGCGGGTTCCATCGGGGGCCAGCAATTCGGCCTGCAAGGTGTCCAGTTTCCAGCTCAGGCCCGGGTTCTGAACCGGGTTGGGGCTGCTGCGGCGTTGCACGGCCTTGATGGCCATGGTCACCTGTTCGAAGCGCACTGGCTTGCTCAGGTGCATGTCGGCGCCGGCCTCCATCACGCGCTCGAACACGTCGTTGTCGCGCCGTCCGGTGACGACGATGATCCCGGCCGTGGTGCGCTTGCGCAGGATGCGAATCAACTCCACCCCATCCACACCGGGCAGGGTCAGGTCGAGCAGGTAAAAGCCGTAGTCATAGGGCGTGCGGTCGGCCAGCAGGTCATTGCTGTCGCCGTAGCGGTGCACATTCACCCCCTGCTCGGTGAGGTACTGGGCCAAGTATTCAGCGTATTCCAGATCGTCTTCCACCAGGGCCAGCGAGGCTGGCAGTGTGGCTGCGGGTTGGGGGCTCGCCGCACTCGTGCTGGAAGAGGATGGCAAGGCGGTGATGTCGGTGGTTTCGCTGAGCATGTTCATTCGTCTTCCTGAGGGGGCAAGATCATGCGGACGGTCGAGCCTGCAGCTGACTGCTGCAGCAGGCAGGTCTGTCCGCCGTGCATTTCAAGGATGCGGTGGACCAGGTACAGCCCCAGGCCGCGTCCCCCGTGGCTGTGGCGGCCCTGGGCGCCGCGTTCAAACAGGTGAGCCAACACCTGCGGGTCAAATCCGGTGCCCTGATCGATCACATCGATCAGCAGTGCCAGAGGTTCGTCGGAGTCTGCCAGCCGCACGACGATGGGGGTGTCAGGCGGGCTGTGCCGCACCGCATTGAGCAACAGATTCCTCAGGGCCAATCGCATCAGACCCAGGTCCATCGAGGCGGTGCGGGTGGCGGTTTGCCGGTCCACCCGAACACGGGGTTGATCGGCCTCGCCGAGGTCCTGGATGCACACCTGGACAAAGGTGTCAATGTCCATGTCGATGCGGTTGAGCTTGCCGGGACCGGCCAGCAACGAGGCCGCCGCCAAGGTGTTGTCGATGCTGCTGCGCACCTGCTGCAACACTGACTGGGCTCGCCCCAAGCGCAGAGTCAGGCCATCGGAGGCGACGTTGACCAGCGCCGCCTGAGCGCTTTGCAGGGCCGCCGAAGCGTTGTTCAGGGGTTGGCGTACCTCGTGCGCCAACACGTCGAGCATTTCGCTGCGTTCGACCAGCAGATTCGACAGTTCCTGGGCCCGCAGCTCAATGTCCTTGCGCATTGCAGTCTCGCGCGCCAGCGCTTCTTCGAGTTGCTTGAGCTGGGTGATTTCGGTGACCGTCACCACAAAGCCTTGCACCACGCCGTTCTGAATGTCGGGCATGTACTTGGCCAGGCTGTTGCGCCGCACCCCGTCCGGCCCGGGAACGACCCGTTCGAACGTCTGTTCCACACCGGCCAATGCGCCTCTGGCGAAGCTCTCGTTCAAGGCGAACAGCTCGGGCCCCAGCAGGTCCATCAGGGTCGTGCCGATCATGTTTTCGGGATCCACGCCAAACCAGGTGCGGTAGGCGCCGTTGGCGTAGCGGCAGCGCAAGTCCTGATCCCAATAGGCGATCATGGTGGGGGTCTTCTGCATCAGAAATTCGATGACCCGCAGTGCTTCTGCTGGAACGTTCATTTTGAGCAAGTGTATTTGACGAAAGGCATTTTTCGCCTTACGAACTGCCATTTTCGCACTGCGCACCACTTTTGGGCATGGCTCGGGTCGCCGCGAACCCTGTCAGGTCAAGGGGGGCAGAAGGGCCTCGATCGAGGCCGGGTCGACGTGATCGATCTGTGCGGGCTGAAGGTGGCTGTGGGCCAGGCGCTGCCACAGCGCGTTGCGCAGAAAGTACCGGAACAGTTCGGTGTCCAGGTGCCGCTCCCGGCACATGCGGGCCATGATGGCCAGCGTTTCGCTCAGCGGCTTGGGCGTCTTGTAGGGGCGATCGGCCGCCGTGAGGGCCTCGAACACATCGGCCAGCGCCATCACCCGCTCGGGCAGGCCGAGTTGGTCGGCCTTCAGGCGGCGCGGGTAGCCCTGGCCGTCCAGGCGTTCGTGGTGGGTGGCGGCCAGCTCGGGCACCCGGCTCAGGGCCTGGGGCCAGGGCAGGGTCTTGAGCATGGTGTAGGTTTGCACGATGTGCTCGTTGATGCGGAAGCGGTCCTCTTCCGTCAGGGTGCCACGACGCACCGACAGGTTGTGCAGCTCGCCCATGTTCTGCTTGTACAGGGGCAGGGGCATGTCAAAACCGTACACATTGCCCGGAGCACCTTTTTCCACCGGCGGGCGCCGCTCACCCCAGGGCACGCAGTGCTCGGGCCGATCGGCCAGCAGGGGTTCGCTGGCGGGCAGGGGCGGGGCGTCCGGGCGGGCGTGCTGCAGGCGATTCAGCTCCTCCTCCGACAAACCCAATCGGTCATCAAAGTGCCGCTGCCAGGTCTGGGCTCCCAGTGCATGCAGGCGGGCGATGGCCTCGTCGCTCAGGGTTTCGCTGCCCAGATTGCAGGCGGCGACAAAGGCAAAGTCCTCTTGCAAGCGATGCTGGCGTTCGGCCAGCTCGGCCCGGGCAACGTCAGGAGCCTGCCCTTGGGCCAGGGCCTGCCAGCAGGCGATCTCGGCGTCGCGCCACAGCAGCTCGAAGCGCAGCCGCACCTCATGGATGCGGTTGCCGATCAGCTCCAGCTTGGTGGCCTTGTCGACGATGTGCTCCGGGCTGGTGACCTTGCCGCAGTCGTGCAGCCAGGCCCCCAGCTGAAAGGCATAGCGCTCTTGCTCGTTCAGGCGAAAGCCCGCGTAGGGCCCGGTGGTGTCGGCCTGCAGCTGGTCCATCATCTGGATGGCCAGTTCGGGCACGCGTTCACAGTGCCCCCCGGTGTAGGGGCTTTTGGCGTCAATGGCGTCGGCCATCAGACGGATCACACCATCGAGCAGTTTTTTCTGCGCATCGATCAGCTGACGCGTCTCGATCGACACGGCCAGCATGCCTGAGAGCTGTTGCGCAAATTGCTGAAAGGCCTGGCCTTCGTGGCCATCGTTGCCTTGGTGCAGCAGCACCAGCAGGCCCTGGCGGTCGCCCTGGCGCCCCTGCAGCAGCAGTTCGCTGCGCTGTTCGCCGGCCGGCCCGGGGGCGGCGGTGCCGGGCCCGGCCAACCGGGCTTCGAAAGTGGATGCAGGCTGGCCATGAACTGCGGCGCGCTGCATGCAGCCTGCGCTTTCGTCCCACAGGTACACCGCCCCGGCGTGACTGCGCGTGGCCTGCACCAATTGCTGCAGCACCTGCTCCAGCATGCGTTCGACTTCGGGCTCGGTGGCCATCTGGTGGCTGAGCTTGAGAAAGCTCTCGATGGTCTGGCTCATGCCCTGCATGGCCACGGCCAGTTCATTGACCTCTTTGATGGCCGATGGGCGCAGGGCGGCCTGTGTGAAGTGAAATCGCGCCACCTCACGGGCCTTGGCGGTGAGGCCCTCGATGCCATGGCCGATGCGCGCCGCCATGGGCCAGCTCAAGGCGAGCATGGCCAGCACCAGCACCACAACGAGCAGCACGATGCGAAGCCGTTTGGCGCTCAGGTCGCCCAGCACCTCCTCCACCGGTGCCGTCACCAGCAGGCGCATGCCCTGGTCGGACCACATCTCAAAGGGCAGCACCAGGCCCAGCACCTCCTGCCCCTGTACCTGCAGCACGCGGGCCTGGCCCAGGCCGGCCTGGGGGGCTGGCTGGGTGGCCTGTTCGGCCAATGCGCTCAGCCCGGCCTCGCCCAGTTCCTGCACCCGGCGAAACCGCAGGGTGTCCTGCCCAGCCAGCCCGGCCTGGGGGTGGTCGGGGTCGGCCAGCACCTCCTGGCGGGCATTGATCAGCGCGATCCGCGCATGGGGCGTCACGCGCAGATCGGCCAGCGAACGGCTGAGCTGGTCCAGCACCACATCGAGACCGACCACGGCCTGCCCCGAAAGGCTCATTTGGCTCAGGGTGACGCCCAGCTCCTGCGTCGTGAAGTAGGCATAGGGCTCGGACAGCGAGGGCTGCCCCGTGGCCTGGGCCTCCTGGTACCAGGGGCGGGTGCGCGGGTCAAAGCGGTAGTCCGGCATGGCCCGGCGCTCCAGCAGCCGGCGCGCCGTGTCAAAAAACAGGTACTCGCCCTGCCATCGGCCCTGGCGGTCGCGCGCACGCGATTGGGCCATGAAGTTCGATTTGGGCGGGGCGGCAAACAGCTTGCGCTGGGCCGGCTGGTCCAGCGGGCGGACCAGCAAGAAAGCGCCGTCCTCATAGCCCACGTAAACCGAGGACAGCAGCGGGTTGGCCACCAGTTCTTCCGACAGCACGTAGATGCGCTCCAGGCGTTCCTCGAGCGTGCGTGCGGTGGTGATGGGGTCGAAGGTCAGTTGGCGTAGCGTGGACTTGGCCGGCTCCAGCAGGCCCTTGGCCCGTTCACTCACCAATTTGCCCGCGTCCGTGGCCATGCGTGTCGCGGTGAAGATCGCGTTGGACCGGGCGCCGACCCAGCCGGTGCCGATCACCACCACGGCCACCAGCAGCATGGAGAACACCACCACGGTGGCGATCGAGACCCGGAGCGAAAAGCCACGGCCTGTTTCAGGCTGCCCCGGTGTGCTGAGGGTGCTGGCGTTGGTGCTCATGGGGTGTCCTGGTGCTCAGTCGATCCGAATCGACACCAACTGCCAGATGGAGCGGTCGCGGAACTGGTCCAGCAAGGCGCCTTGGGCCTGGTCGAAGGGGTAGACCACGAACAGCGGGCCTTTGGTGCGCGTCGGAATGGCCTGGCCGTTCATCTTCAGGGCCAGCACCACGTCCCAGTGCTCCAGGTCGTCCATCGGGATCTCCACCTTGTAGTCGTTCACGGCCACCAGGGTCAGTCGGGTGCCGCGGGCCTCGGCGGCTTGGAGCACCTCGCGCAGCAGCGGTCCCTCGAATGAAACCGGGCGTGGCTCCCATGGCGTCTTGACGTTGAATCGGCGCTGCGCCAGTGCCGTCAGCATGGCCAGGTCGAACACGGCCTGCGCACCCTGATTGGGCTGGGCCACCCGGCCCGACAAGGTCAGCAGCACGGGCCCGACGGGCTCGGCCAGCTTGCCGGCGGCGGCACCGCGGCCCAGCAGGGCTGGCGCCAGGGACACGGCGAGTCGCAGCAAGGTGTTGCGTCGGCCCTGGGGCCTCATGGACTTGGGTGCCATTTCCATCCCACATGTGACAAATTGTTATTTCGAGACATTATGGCGGTCTGTCTGCCGCTGTGTCTGCCGAACTGCACCGGTGTCTGTCCCACGCGTCACTGGCCCGGCAGCGATCGGGTTCGGTCTGGCCGCCTTGTCCCCGGGCCGATGCCGAGCCAGGGTTCCCGGTGGTTCTTGACGGATGTCAGGAAATCAGAGGGGGTGTTGTGACAAAGTGTTAGCAAAAGCAGGGATTCACCTGCTGCCAGTTTCCTCCCCCCACCCTCGTCCCGTTTGATCCTGCATGAGTTTTGTCAATTCCTCCCTTTGGCGGCCCGGTGCCGCTTTGATGCGTGGCCTGCGTTTCCCGGCCAAGATGACCCTGATTTCGGCGGCCTTCCTGCTGCCGGTCGCCTGGCTGCTGCTGGCCTACGGCGGCGCCAAGAACGCCGAACTGGATTTTGTCGCCACCGAGCGGCAAGGCGTGCGTTACAGCCAGGCCTTGGCCCCGGTGGTGGATGCCGCCAGCGTGTGGCGTTACCGGGCCCGCAACGCGGCGGCGGGCCAGGCCGGGGGCGAACTGGCCCAGGCCCAGGCGCAGTACCAGCAGGCCTTGCAGAAGCTGCAGGCCCTGGACGCCGAGCTGGGCACCCAACTGGGCAGCAGCGCTGCCTTGCGCCAGGTGCTGGAGGCCACCCAGGAGGCCAGCCAATCCAGCAGCACGCCGGACGCCGTCTTCACCGCCATGAACAAGCTGGCCGCCGCCCTCAGCCAATTGCAGGACAAGGTCACCGATGGTTCGGGCCTGGCGCTGGACTCGGACCTGGCTTCTTTCCACCTGGTGGGCGCCACGCTGATGCAGCCCCCGGGCCTGTTGCGTGACACGGCCGAGCTGCGTGGCCTGGGCCGGGCCGCCCTGGCCAGCGGCCAGCTCAAACCCGAAGCGGCCGCCAGGCTGTATGCCCTGCTGGGGGTTTTGGCCCATGAGCGTCAGTTGCTCACCGACCACCTCGACAAGGTGCGTGCCGCAGCCCCGGCCGCCGCTGGCCGCCTGAAGACCGATGCTGCCGCCGTGCTGCAACGCCTGGAAGGCGCCGCGCGCAGCAGTTTCCCGCCAGGGCAGGTTGAGGTGCAAGGCGATGCCGAGGCCTTCCGCGTGCTGGCCACCGAGGCTTTGCAAGCCCAGTCGGACCAGGTGCGGCAGAACCTGGCTGTGCTCGACGACATGCTGGCCGAGCGCCAGAGCGCACTGCGCCTGCACGTGGCCCTGACGGCCACGCTCACGGTGCTGAGCCTGCTGGTGGCGCTGTATTTCTTCATGGGCTTTTACCGCTCGATGACCGGTGGTTTCAAGCTGCTGCGCAAGTTCCTGCTCAGCATCTCGATGGGCGATCTGCGCACTGCGGTCGACAACAAGGGGCGTGACGAGGTGTCCGACCTGATGCGCGAACTGGGCCACATGCAGACCTCGCTCACCGACACCGTGCGCCAGGTGCAGCAGGCCAGCGACCAGGTGGTGCAGGCCAGCACCGAGATCGCCCAGGGCACCGCCGACCTGTCGGCCCGCACCGAACAGGCTGCCGCTGCGCTGGAGCAGTCGTCGGCGGCGCTGGAGCAGACCACCTCGACCATCCAGATGACGGCCGAGTCGGTGCGCCGGGCCTCCGAGATCGCCCAGCAGAACGCCAGCACGGCCGAGCACGGGGGCCAGGTCATGGGCTCGGTGGTGCAGACCATGGAGCGCATCCAGGCCTCGTCGCAAAAAATCAGCGACATCATCGGTGTGATTGATGGCATTGCCTTCCAGACCAACATCCTGGCGCTGAACGCGGCTGTGGAGGCGGCCAGGGCCGGCGAGCAGGGCCGGGGCTTTGCCGTGGTGGCTGGCGAGGTGCGCAGCCTGGCCCAGCGCAGTGCGGTGGCCGCCAAGGAGATCAAGACCCTGATCGCCGGCAGCAGCGAAGAAGTCAGCTCGGGCTCGGCCGTGGTGCGCCAGGCCGGCCAGACCATGCAGGAGATCGTGGCCAGTGCCGAGAACGTGAAATCGCTGCTCGACGAGGTGGCCAACGGCGCGCGTGAGCAGAGCCTGGGCGTGACCCAGATCGGGGCGGCCGTGCAGGAGCTGGACCGCAACACCCAGGCCAACGCGGCCCTGGTCGAGCAAACCGCGGCCGCCGCCGGCTCGCAACGCCGCGTGGCGGTGGCCATGGCGGCCACGGTGGACGAGTTCCGCCTGCCAGGCCACCGGGCTGCGGCCCTGGTGGAAGGCGTGGATGTGGACGCCATCATCGACGCTCACCGCCAGTGGAAGGTGAAGCTGCGCCAGGCGATTGAAGACCGCAGCCAGGTCGATGCCGCCACGCTGTCGCGCGATGACTGCTGCGCCCTGGGCAAATGGATTTATGGCGACGGCCAGCGACTGGCTGAGCGCCCCACCTTCAGCGCCCTGGTGGGGCGGCACGCCCACTTCCACCGCGTGGCGGGTCAGGTGGGCGAGCTGATCAACCAGCGCCGCATGCGCGAGGCCGAAGACGCCCTGGCCCCAGGCACCGCCTTTGCGCAGGCCACCAGCGAAGTCGTCAGCACCCTCTCTTCGGCCAAGCGGCTGGGCTTTTGAGCCGTCGCGCGCTGCGTCTGGCTTGGCGGCTCAGCGCTGGCGCGTGAACAGCCGTGCCGTGCTGGCCGCGGCCCCCAGTGCGGCCGTGCCACAACCCAGCGCCAGCGCCGTCTTGGCGCCCTGCGTGCCCCCCAGGGCAAAACACAGGGCCACCCCGGCGGCCCCGCTGGCCTGGCCGGTCAATCTGGCCAGGGCGATCATGCCGCTGGCCCCACTGGCGCGTTCGGGTGGGGCGCTGGACATCAGCGCGCGCAGATTGGGCGACTGGAAAAAGCCGAAACCGGCCCCGCACACGCACAGGCGCAGCACCAGGTCCAGCGTGCCGGGCTGATCGGGCAGCAGGGCCAGCGACAGCATGCCCACACTCAACACGGCCAATCCGATGCCGCCCAGCAGGCCGGGCGGGTGCCGGTCTGACAGGCGCCCTGCAATGGGGGCCGCCGCGGCCACCACCACCGGCCAGGCGGACATCAGAAAACCCGTGTCCACCGGGTTGCGGTGCAGCACCTGCTCCAGAAAAAAGGGCAGAGAGACAAAGGCCAGGCCCTGGGTGGCAAAGGCGCTCAGCGCCGTCAGCACCGACAGGGCAAACAGCGGTCGGCGCAACAGGTCCACCGGCAGCATGGGGGCCGGGTGGCCGGCCTGGCGCCACAGCAGCAGCGCCCCGGCCACCACCGTCACGCTGGCCGGGATGGCCACCAGGGGCCATGGCTCTTGTTGGGCTGCCGCCCCCAGGGCGCCGATCAGGGTGGAGAAGGTGAGGGCGGTGAACACCGCCGTCAGCGGGTCAAAGCCGTGGTCGCGCGGCGTGCTGTGCGGCAGCGTGTGCCAGCCAAACCCCAGGGCCAGCAGGCCCAGCGGCACGTTGATGGCAAACAGCCAGGGCCAGTCGGCCACGCTCAGCACCAGCGAGGCCACGGTGGGCCCGACCGCAAAGAACACCCCGACCACCAGCGCATTCATGCCCACGCCGCGCCCCAGGCGCGAGGCCGGGTACAACAGCCGGATCAGGGCGATGTTCACGCTCATGATGGCCGCCGCCCCCATGCCCTGCAGGCCCCGGGCCAGGGCCAGCAAGGTCAGCGTGGGGGCCAGCGCGCAGGCCAGCGAGGCCAGCGTGAAAAAGGCCAGCCCGCCCATGAACACGCGCCGGGGCCCGATCCGGTCGCCCAGCGCCGCAAACGGCAGCAGCAGGGCCACGGTGGCCAGCTGGTAGGCATTGACCACCCAGATCGAGGCGGCCGGGGGCGCGTTCAGATCGTGGGCAATCGCGGGCAGCGCGGTGTTGGCAATGGCCGTGTCCAGCGTGCCCAGCCCCACGCCCATGAGGATGGCCGCCAGGGCCAGCAAGGCGCTGCGGTCCAGCCCGTGGTCGGGGCCTTCAGGTGGGGTGGGTGAGTGGGTGTGCCCGGGGCGGGCGCTGGGCGATGCTGGCGGTGCGGACATGTCGCCGACTATATCGGCGCGGGCCAAAACGTGCTGGCGAGGCCGTGCGGGGGTCAACAGGCTCTCAGATTCGCCGCAGGCGCTGAGTCCACAAAATCGGGAAATCCTGTTTGTGAGAGGCGATCAGGTAGACGTAAAGGTCGCCATGGATTCGCCTGTAGAGCAGTCGGTGGTGCGAGGTCAGAACGGTGTGGTAGTCGTCAATCCCTACAGCCGCCAGTTCAGGTAGAGGGGTTCCGTGGAAAGCGCCATTGTCAACTTGATCCAGCTTGCCGAAGATCTCGTCTTCAGCTTTCAGCCAAGCGCTCTCGCCCCAGGTGGCCAGCATGTACTGTTGAAGTTCCAGCAGATCCTGCTGCGCATCCGGCAGCACGAAGACCGCCATGACCGTTAGACGAGGTTTTGGCGAGCCACCTTCAATTGGCGGCGTGACTCTTGCGCCGAAATGCCTTGGTCTTGCAAGCGGTGTTGTTCGCCCTGCGCAATGATTTTCAGGGCTGCGATCAGGCTTTCTTTTGCCTGGAATTGCTGGAAGCCCTCGATCACCATGCTAGCCACCCCGTCTTGGGTGATCACGACGGGCTCGCCGTTGTGCGCCAATTCTTCGGACAGGCGGGCTGCATGCCTTTCCAGGTAAGAGATGGGCTTGGTATTCGCAATGGACGTCATGGCGCACCTGCTGTGTCAATGGGCCTGATTCTGTGGCTGAAATCCAGGTGGGTCAAACCACGAGCCCACTCACAGGCGCCTCCTGCGTTTCAGGCGGCTTGGCGTGCTTTGGATCTGAATTCGGCCTGCTGCACCACCAACTGGCCGCTGCGGCCCGGGATGGTGCCCAGACCCACGGGGCAGCGCGGCAGGCGGGCCGGCTCCAGGTAGGCGGCGCACTCGCCCAGGGTGGCAAAGCGGTAGCCCTGTTCGCGCCAGCCGCGCAACAGGCGTTCGAACACCGGGGCCAGTTTTTGGCCTTCAAGTTCGGCATGCAGGGTGTAGACGTGCAGCGGCGCCACCTCGCGGGTGCGCGCCAGCAGGGCCTCGTGCACGTTGTCCACGGTCCAGCCGTCCAGGCCCAGCAGCTCGTCGAGCGTGGGCAGGGTGGTGGGCAACTGCACCGGGCCGATCACCTCGCCCTGGGCATCGCAAGGCCAGTAGGGCTGGGTGCCGCGGCCATCAGAGGCCACGCTGAAGCCCAGCTCTTTTTGCAGCCGGTAGGCCGCCTCATTCATCTGCCAGCCGGCGGCGCCGTGCACGCTGGGGCGGGCGCCGAAGATCTCGCTGTAACGCTCCACAGCCCGGGTCAGCTCGCGCCGTGTCCAGGCCTCGCCGGCGCCGGCCACGTTGTCTTGCCAGCGCACATGGTCCCAGGTGTGCACGCCGGTCTCGAAGCCGGCGCGGGCGATGGCGCGCAGGCCTTCGGCCTCGCGCAGGCCGATGTCGGGGCCGGGCAGCAGCACCCCGTACATCAGGGTCTTGAGGCCGTAATGCTCGACCACCGAGGTGCGCGCCACCTTGCCGAAAAAGCCCGGGCGGAACACGCGCTTGAGCGCGCGCCCTGTGTGGTCAGGCCCCAGGCTGAACAAAAAGGTGGCCGGCGCGTCCAGCCGCTCCAGCAGCTTGGCCAGTGCCGGCACACCCTCGCGCGTGCCGCGCCAGGTGTCCACATCGATCTTCAGTGCAATCACGCCCATGGCTTCGCCTCAGTCATTCAGCAGATTTCTCAAGGTAGAAGGTCGCATGCCGGCCTGCAAAAAACCGGCGATGTCTGATCCCCCAAAGCCCTCAACGTTCAAAAGGCCGCGGAGCAGGCCAGGCCAGCGGACACCGTGGAGCGGGCTTTGCCCGGCCACGGGTGTCGTCCCCCTGGGGGTGAAGGCGCGAAGCAACTCAGGGGGGGCATCAATTGATCAGGCCGCGGGCGCTGTCGAGTTGGTCTTTGTAGTGCTCAAAAAGGCGGGCCAGGGCCTCCTGCATGGTCACCTCAGGCTTCCAGCCCAGGTCAGCCTGGGTGTTGGCGATCTTGGGCACGCGGCGTTCCACGTCCTGGTAGCCCTTGCCGTAGTACTCGGCCGAGGTGGTTTCCAGCACGGTGACCTGGGCCGCGTGGTCGCGGTACTCGGGGATGCTGGCGGCCAGGGCCATCATCTCGCCCACCAGCTCGCGCACCGACAGGTCGTTGCTCGGGTTGCCGATGTTGTAGATGTTGCGGGTGGCGCAGCCGTCCTGGTTGGCCAGGATCAGCATCAGCGCACGGATGCCGTCTTCGATGTCGGTGAAGCAGCGGCGCTGGGCCCCGCCGTCCACCAGCTTGATCGGCTCGCCGCGCACGATGTGGCCCAGGAACTGGGTGATCACGCGGCTGGAGCCTTCCTTGGCGGTGTGCAGGTTGTCCAGGCCCGGGCCGATCCAGTTGAAGGGGCGGAACAGGGTGTAGTCCAGCCCGTGCTGCTGGCCGTAGGCGTGGATCACGCGGTCGAGCAGCTGCTTGGAGCAGGCGTAGATCCAGCGCGGCTTGTTGATCGGGCCGTAGACCAGGGGCGAGGCCTCGGGGTCGAACTCGTCGTCGCCGCACATGCCATACACCTCGCTGGTGCTGGGGAACACGATGCGCTTTTTGTACTTGACGCAGTGGCGCACGATCTCGAGGTTGGCTTCGAAGTCGAGCTCGAACACGCGCAGCGGGTCGCTCACATAGGTGGCCGGGGTGGCGATGGCCACCAGGGGCAGCACCACGTCGCACTTGCGCACGTGGTATTCGATCCACTCCTTGTTGATGGTGATGTCACCTTCAAAGAAGTGGAAGCGGGGGTGGTCCATCCAGGGCTGCACGCGCTCGGACTGCATGTCCATGCCGTAGATGTGCCAGTCGGTGGTTTCGATGATGTGGCGCGTCAGGTGGTGGCCGATGAAGCCATTGACGCCGAGGATGAGGACGTTTTTCAAGATTTTTTTCCTGTCAATGCCGGGATTTTCGCTCAGTCGCGAGGCGCCAGCGCCTGCCCGGGGTAAAGCGATTGAAAACGGGCCGCGTCCAGCGCGCTGCCATCGAGCCGTGCGGCCAGCACCGGCAGCAGCACGCCGTCGGCGCCGCGCAGCAGCAGGCGCCCGTCCTGCACCAGCAGGGCCATGCTGGCCTCGGCGGGCGGCGGGGCGGCGTCGGGGTCGGCCGGGCCCGGTGTGCCGGCCCACAGGGTGCGGTCGATCTGCACGCGGTGGCCGTCGGCCTCGAAGAAGGCGCCGGGGTAGTCGGGCGGGGCCACGCCGCGCACCCGGTTGTGCGCCTGCCAGGCGGTGGCCTGGCGCGGGATGCGCCCGTCTTCCGGGGTGCGGCGGCCGAAGTACTGGCCGGCGATGTGCTGCTGGGGCTGCAACACGGCGGTGCCGGCCAGCAGGCCGGGCAGGCAGCGTGCCAGCACCAGCTCGGCGGCCAGCGTGACCTTGTCGAACACCTCGCGGGCCGTGTCATTGCTCAGGATGGGCACGGCCTGCTGGTCGACGATGGCCCCGTGGTCGGGCTTGGCGTTCATCACGTGCAGGGTGGCGCCGATCTCGCGCTCGCCGCGCACCACCGCCCAGTTCACCGGGGCCCGGCCGCGGTAGCGCGGCAACAGCGAGCCGTGCAGGTTGTAGGCGCCGCGACGGGGCACCTCCAGCACGGCCTGGGGCAGCATGTAGCGGTAATAGAACGAGAACAGGTAGTCGGGGGCCAGGGCCTGCAGCTGCGTCAGCAACTCGGGGCTGTCGGCCGCCTCGGGCGTGATGCAGGGCAGGCCGTGCTCGGCCGCCACCTGGGCCACGCTGCCGAACCAGATGGTTTCGTTCGGGTTGTCGGCATGGGTGACCACCAGCCGGATCTGCACCCCGGCGTCGATCAGCACCTTGAGCAGGCGCACGCCCACGTTGTGGTAGGCGAAGACGACCGCGCTGGGGGCGCTGTGGTGGGGCCCGCTGGCGCTCACCGCTTCTGCTCCAGGATGGCGCTGATCACGTAGCGCGGGCGCTGCCGCACCTCGCTGTAGATGCGGCCCACGTACTCGCCGATCAGGCCGATGCCGAACAGGGCCAGCCCGATCAGGAAGAAGGCAATCGCAAACAGGGTGAACAGGCCGCCTTCCTCGGGCCCGATCACGATGCGCCGCCCGATCAACAGCAGCACCAGCAGCCCGGCGCCGGCCGAAATCGCCATGCCCATCAGCGAGAACCACTGCAGCGGCACCACCGAGAAGCTGGTCACCAGGTCGAAGTTGAGGCGGATCAGGCTGTACAGCGAATATTTGGATTCACCGGCAAAGCGCTCCTCGTGGCCCACCACCACTTCGGCGGGGTTGCGCGAAAACTGGTACGCCAGGGCCGGGATGAAGGTGTTCATTTCGCCGCACTGGTTGATCAGCGACACGATGTTGCGGCTGTAGGCGCGCAGCATGCAGCCCTGGTCGGTGATGTCGATGCGGGTGAGCTTGGCGCGCAGGCGGTTCATGGCCTTGCTGGCCCACTTGCGCCAGGCCACGTCGTGGCGCTGGCGGCGGATCGAGCCCACGTAGTCGTGGCCCTCGTCCATCTTGGCCAGCAGGGTGGCGATGTCTTCGGGCGGGTTCTGCAGGTCGGCGTCCAGCGTGACGATGCGCTCGCCGCGGCAATGCGCAAAGCCGGCCAGGATGGCCCGGTGCTGGCCGAAATTGCCGTTGAACAGGATCACCCGGGTCACGTCGGGGCGGCGGTCGAACTGCTCGGCCAGGATGCCCGGCGAGCGGTCGCGGCTGCCGTCGTTGACAAACACCACCTCGTAGCGCAGGCCCAGTTGGTCGAGGGCGGGGTACAGGCGTGCAAACAGCTGGGCCAGGCCGTCTTCTTCGTTGTAGACCGGGATCACCACGCTCAGCACCGGGTCATCCGGGTGGCGGTCGGCGGGCGGGGCGGAGGCAAGGGTCGGGTTCAAGGGCAGCTCACCAAAAAATCAGGACAGGGCCAGGCGCAGGGCAGCGCACACGCGGTCGACATCGCTGTCGGCCATGGCCGGGAACAGGGGCAGGGTCACGGTGCGGCGGCCCACGTCTTCAGCGTGCGGGAACTGGCCTTCAAAATGGCCCATTTTGCGGTACAGCGTGAACAGGTGCATGGCCGGGTAGTGCACGCCGATGCCGATGCCCTGCTCGCGCATGCGGGCGATGAAGTCGGCCCGGGCCACGCCCACGGGCAGCAGGGGCTGGAACATGTGCCAGTTGCTCTGCTGGAAGTCGGCCAGTGGCAAAGCAAAACCCAGATCGCGCGGGAACAGCTCGAAATAGCGCTGGGCCAGGGCGATGCGGCGCTGGTTGAAGCCATCGAGTTGCTTGAGTTGGCCCAGGCCGATGGCCGCGGCCACGTCGGTCAGGTTGCACTTGCCGCCCAGCTCTTCCACGTCGGCACTGCCATCGGGGAAGCGCACCACGCCCTGCAGGCGCAGGCGTTCGAAGCGGCGCGCTTCGTCTTCGTTGTTCATCACCAGGCAGCCACCTTCGGCTGTGGTCATGTTCTTGTTGGCATGGAAGCTGAACGACACCAGGTCGCCCTTCAGGCCGATCTCTTCGCCGGCCCAGTTCGCGCCCATGGACTGGGCGGCGTCTTCGATCACGCGCAGGCCGTGGCGCTGGGCGATTTCGTAAAGGCGCTGGCGGTCCACCGGCAGGCCGGCGAGGTCCACCGGCAGCAAGGCCTTGGTGCGGGGGGTGATGGCGGCCTCGACCTGGTCCAGGTCGAAGTTGCGCGTGGCCGGGTCGACGTCGACCAGCACGGGCCGGGCGCCCACCTGCAGGATCACGTTGCCGGTGGCCACCCAGGTCAGGGCGGTGGTGATCACTTCGTCGCCGGGGCCCACGCCGGCCAGGCGCAGGCCCAGTTCCAGGGTGGCGGTGGCCGAGCTGGCCAGGCGCACCGGGCGCCCGCCAAAGCGGGCCGACAGCGCTGTTTCCAGGGCCTGGCAGCGCGGGCCGGTGGTCAGCCAGCCCGAGCGCAGCACGGCGCCCACGTCTTCAATGGTGGCTTCGTCGATCGAGGGGCGGGTGAAGGGCAGAAAGGCTTGCAAGAGGGGCTCCAAGAGGCAGGTTCAGCTGCGGGCGATGATAGCGACGCCCAGCAAGATGACGGCCATGCCGCCCCAGCGCTGGGCCGAAATCACCTCGCCCAGCAGGGCCGAGGCCAGCAGCGCGTTGACCACATAACCGATCGACAGCATGGGGTAGGCCATGCTCACATCCACGCGCGACAGGGCCACGATCCACAGCACCACGCTCAGCACATAGCAGAACAGGCCGCCGATCACCCCGGGGTGGAAGGCCAGCGTCAGGGCCACGTTGCGCAGGCCCTCGAAGCCCTGGATCGGGCCGACCGCGCTGGCGCCCGATTTGAGCAGCAGCTGGGCACCTGCATTGAGCAGCACGCCGGCCAGAACGAACAGGAAGTCGGTGATTTTCATGGGGGGATGAGGGGGAGGTGGAGGGGCTCAGGGCTTGGCCAGCAGCACGCGGCGATCGTCGCGCAGCACCACCCGGGCCTGCAGGCCCAGGGCCGTGAGTTCTTTCAGCGTGTCGCCTTCGAGGTAGGCCACGCCACGGGGCTCGGCCTGCCAGCGGGCCACGAACTCGGGCAGGCTGGCGACCCAGCGCTGGGGCTCGTGCTGTTCGCCAAAGCTGAACTCGTCACGGTAGTCCACAAGGGTGACCGGGCGGCGCAGGTAAAAGGGCAGGGTCTGGTCGTAGCTGCGCACGGCGTACACCGGCACGGCCGGGTCGAAGGCCTCGGGCACGGCGCGCACCAGCTCGGCACTGCTTTTCTGCAGGCCATAGCCGTTGTGCGCCTGCAGCCCGATCAGCACGCAGGCGCAGTGGCTGATGGCCACCACCCCCACGGCCAGCAGGCGGCGCTGGCGGCCCAGCAGCCACCAGGCCAGGGCGCAGGCGCTCAGAAACAGCCCGCTGGCCAGGCCGATGCCGTTGAGCAGGGTGTGCGCCACGGCCGGGTCGCTGTCGCTGCCCGCGATGCGCTCGGCCAGCAGCCAGGCCAGGCCGCCACCCAGCCACAGCAAGGCCGGCACCCCCAGGTGCCAGGCCAGGGCGCGCTGGCTGGCGCGCTCGATCGCCGGGGCCAGCAGCAGCACCAGGGCCGGGAACATGGGCAGGATGTAAGAGGGCAGCTTGGAGCTGGAGATGCTGAAGAAGAGCAGCACAAAGCCCGCCCACAAGAGCAAAAAGCTTGGCGCAAAGTCGCTGCGCCGCACCCGGGTCAGCCAGGGCAGGGCGCTGGTCCAGGGCAAAAAGCCCAGCAGCAAAAAGGGTAAAAAGTACCAGACCGGGCCCGAGCGGTTGTGGTCGGGCTTGAGGTAGCGGTCAAAGTGCTCGTGCACAAAGAAGAACCAGGCAAAGTCGGGGTTGCGCGCCGACACGGCCCAGAACCAGGGCACGGTGATCAGCGCGAACAGCAGCAGCCCCGGGCCCCAGCGCATGGCGCGCCAGATGCGGAAATCAAGCCGCCACAGGCTGTGCAGCACCAGCACCGCGCCCGGGATCAGCAGGCCCACCAGGCCTTTGCTGAGCACCGCCAGCGCCAGGCCGGCCCAGGCCGCCAGCATCCAGCCGCTGCGCGGCCGGCCTTCGGCCTGGGCCTGCTGGCCCAGCAGAAAGCCGCACAGTGCCAGCGTCAGGGCCGCACACAGGCCGGCATCGAGCGACAGAAAATGGCTGTTCAGCACCAGCCAGGTGGTGCCCGCGCCGGTCAGCAGCGCGATGAGGCCGGTGCGTTCGCCCCACAGCCGGCTGGCGGTGTGGCCCACCAGGCCCAGGGTCATCAGCCCGGCCAGGCCGGACCACAGCCGGGCGCTGAAATCGCTCACCCCCAGCACGGCCATGGCCAGGGCCCCGCCCCAGTACTGCAGGGGCGGCTTTTCAAAATACAGCAGGCCGTTCAGCCGTGGGGTGATCCAGTCACCGCTGTGCAGCATGCCCAGCGACAGGGTGGCGTAGCGGCCCTCGTCAGGGGTGATCAGGGCCCGGGTGCCCAGCGGCACCAGCCACAGCAGGGCCAGCGCGAACAGGCCCAGCCAGGTCCAGAGCCCGGCGCGGCCGCGCTGCAGCCCGGGGCCGGGGCCGGGGGAGGGCCTGCCGGCCGGGGCTTGAGGTTTCAAAGGGGGCATGGGCCGGCGTGTGGACGGGTGGCCAGCGCGCGGGTGTCGGATCGGTGTTGGGCCATCGCAACGGACTTCACGCGCACGCTGGTGTGTTGAGGGAGGGGCGGGGCCGGCCGTCAGGGGCCGGTCGGGCCACGCCTTGGGGCAGTCCCAAGGCGGCTGATTATAGGAGGCTCGCCCCAGCCCTCAGGGGCTGCCCGTGGCCGCCAGCAGCGGCGCCGGCGTGACGGCCGTGGGCTGCTGGAAGGGGTTGCCCTGGATCAGCACGATGGTCGCCGTGGGGGCCGCCGCCAGGGCAAACAGCACGGTGGCCGTGGCCACCACCCGGGGCCGGTCGATGTGCACCACCGCCACCGACAGCAGCGTGACAAAGCCCAGAAACGCCATGCCCAGCCACTTCAGGGGGTTGATGTGGGTCTGGCTGAGCGCAATGCGCAGGTCGCGCTGGCCTGCCAGCAACCGCGCCTCGCGCAGCATCTGGGCCTGCACGCCGGCGCCGGCGGCTTGCTCCACCGCCCGGCTGGCCAGCAGGTGCAGCAAGGCGTCGCCCTGGGCCTGCACCGCCGGGCTCTGCTCGCGCCGGGCCAGCTCGGGCCACTCGGCCGCGCTGGCGCGGGCATAGGCCAGCACCGTTTCGTCGAGCGCCTGGTGCAGAGGCGCGGGCAGGTCGCGGCCCAGCACACGCAAGGTGCGCAGGGCATCGGCCTCCTGGTAGACGGCCGACATGGCCTTGTCGTGGGCGCTCCAGGTGTCGTTGGCCAAAAAGGCCAGGGTCAGGCCGAACAGCACCCCGATGATGTTGATGAACGGCGGTGCCACCCCCTGCAGACCCTGCAGCCAGCCGGCCCAGCGCGAGCGCTGCAGCGCCCATTGAATGAACAGCACCGCCGCCAGCGTGCCCAGCACGGCAAAGGCGGCGTAGGCATAGTGGTCGTAGGCCAGCCAGGAGGTCGTTGAGGTCATGAAGAAGAGGGGGCGCGTCGGGGTCGGGTTGCGCAGCATGTTGCCATGCCCGGTCCCAACTGCCCAGCGACCCAGATCAAGCTGGCGTCGGACAGCGATCAAGGCCCCACCTTTGGTCGCCTGCTGCGGCGCTTGTCCGCGCTGGTTGACGTCTGGCAACACCTCAGCGGCATTGCTTTCACCGCCTCACCAAGCCTGACACCCCGGGCCCCCGAGCCTTCCTAGAGTGGCGGCGCTGAACCCAGCGCCTACAGGGAGGAACCGCACCGTGCCCCGCACCGTCACCTACTGGTCTGCCGTGGCCCTTGAACTCAAGGGCAGCCCGGTCTTTGAAGTTCACAGCCTGAGCGGGCGCGAAGCGCTGGGCGAGCTGTTCGAGTACAGCATCGTGCTGCAAAGCCCCGACAGCCCCGACCTCAGCGAGCACGTCACCGCCAACCTGCCCTACAAGCAAATGGTGGGCCGCGAGGCCGGCGTGCAGATCGAACTCGACGGCGGTGGCCAGCGCCAGATCAACGGCCTGGTCACCCGCGCGCGCTACCTGCGCTCAGAGAACCGGCGCAGCCTGTACGAGGTCACCCTGCAGCCCTGGCTGGCCCTGGCCGCGCGCACCAGCGACCACCGCATTTTTCAGGACCTGGACGTCATCGGCATCACCCAGCAAGTGCTGGCCGACTACCCCTACCCGATGGAACTGCGCGTGTCCCACACCTACCCGCGCCGCGTCTTTCAGGTGCAGTACGGCGAAACCGACCTGGGCTTTCTGAGCCGGCTGTGGCAAGAGTGGGGGCTGTACTACCACTGGCAGCACGAAGGCGGCAAGCACCGCCTCATCCTGGTCGACGACGCGGGTGCCCACCCGCCTTGCCAAGGCGTGTACACCACCGTGGCCTACTACGGTGCCAGCGCCAAGATCACCGAAGAATACTGCCAGCAACTGAGCACCCAGGAAGGCCTGCAAAGCGGGCGCTGGGTCAGCGACGACTTCGACTTCACCCGCCCGCGGGCGCGGCTGCAGCAAAGCAGCGCCCTGCCGCGCAACACCGGCCACCCCGAGCAAGAGCTGTACCGCTGGCCCGGCGACTACGCCGACCCCGACGAAGGGCGCAACCTCAGCCTCACCCGCATGCAAGAGGCCGGCGCACCCGGCTACCGGGCCCAGGGCTCGGGCAATCTGCGCGGCATCGAATGCGGGCGCACCTTCACCCTGGTCAAGCACCCCCAGGACAAGGCCAACCAGCGCTGGCTGGTGTTGGGCACCACGCTGCAGATCCAGGAAAGCGCCCACGCCTCGGGCCAGGAGGGCTACAGCTGCCACTGCAGCTTTGAGCTGCAGCCGGCCAAACACGTGTTTCGCAGCCCGCAAACCCAGCCCAAACCCCTCACCACCGGTCCCCAGACCGCCATCGTCACCGGCCCGCCCGGGCAAGAGATCCACACCAACGAGTACGGCCAGGTCAAAGTGCAGTTCCACTGGGACCGCTACGGCCAGCGCGACGAGCACAGCAGCTGCTGGATCCGCGTCTCGCAGCCCTGGGCGGGCAGTGGCTTTGGGGGCGTGGCCACGCCGCGCATCGGGCAAGAGGTGATTGTCGACTTCGAAAACGGCGACCCCGACCGGCCCCTCATCACCGGGCGGGTTTACAACGCGCTGAACATGCCGCCGTGGGCGCTGCCGGGCAACGCCAGCATGAGCGGGCTGCTCAGCCGCTCCACGCCGGGGGGCACGCCGGGCGCGGGCCTCAAGAACGGGGTGGGCGACGCCAACGCGCTGCGCTTTGAAGACAAAAAAGGCCAAGAGCAGCTGTGGCTGCACGCCCAGAAAGACCAGCTGAGCGAGGTCGAGCACGACGAAGACAAATGGGTGGGCCACGACCGGCGCAAGACCATCGACCACGACGAGACCAGCCACATCCTGAACGACCGCACCGAAACGGTGGGGCACGACGAGCGCATCACGGTGCACAACAACCGCACAGAGCGGGTGGACCACGACGAGTACATCAGCATCGGAGACAACCGCAGCGAAGACGTGGGCAGCAACGAGACCGTCCAGATTGGGGGCAATCGCACTGAAAACGTAGGCAGCAACGAAACCGTCCACATCGGCGGCAACCGCAGCGTGACGGTGGGTGGCGTGAAAACCGAGACCGTGACCTTGGCCAAGGCCGAGACCATCGGGCTGGGCAAGGCGCTGAGCATTGGCGGCGCCTACCAGACCACGGTGGGGGGCTTGATGAACACCACCGTGGGCTTGCAGCAATCCGAGCAGGTGGGCATGAACAAGACGAGCACCGTCGGCATGAACTACACCATCACGGTGGGCGACACCTTCACGGTCAAGGTGGGCGAGGCCATCCTGGTGATGAAGAGCGACGGCACCATCACCTTGAATGGCAAGACCATCGACCTTGTGGCCAGCCAGCACATGGGACTCGAATCCGAGCGCATCGATATCAACTGAGCGCCTCGTCGACGAGTCAGAGGAAACCTTCCATGCCTCAAGCCCCAAGCCAAGGCGGCTTCGATCCAGGCGTGATGGAACAGCTTCGCCAAGACAGCATGCAAGAAAACGGAACTTGCCCAGGCCCAGGCCCTGGCCCTGGCCCTGGCCGAGCGGTGCGCGATGTGCCCTTGGCCCAGCATGTCAACCACACGCCGTTCTGGAGCCAGTACTACCAAAGCGTTGACTGCGAGGGCGAAGTCTTCCACACCGTTGTCACCCGGCTGGGTTGCGAAACCTGGGCTTGGACCGACTGGAGGTTGTCAATTTCCGTGCGATGTTCGATATGACGGCGAGCGGCAGGGCCGCCAAAGAGCCGCAAAAAGGGCCCGCAAAAGGGCCCGCTGAGCTGGCTTGTGCTCGAAACAGTTGTGCAGTCGCGGCTGCAGTCTGCCACCGGACTTTGGCGTATGGCGCCTGTGCGGCACGTCACCAGGGTTTCACGCCCCATTCAGAACCGTCCGCGCTGGGGTCTGGCGTCTGTCATCGGGGGGGCGCACTGGGCTCGGAATTGCCCAGGTGTGATGCCGTTGGCTTGGCGGAAGGCTTTGCTGAAACTGGCTTGGGACGAGAACCCCGCCGACCAGGCAACGTCTTCGATTTTGATCAGGGAGTCGCCCAGCTTGCGCTTGGCCAGTTCCAGCCGTGCTGCCAGCACGTAGGCGTGCGGTGTCTGACCGGTGGCGGCCCGAAAGCTGCGGGTGAAATGGGCAGGGCTCATGCACGCAATCTCTGCGAGTTGCCCCACTGTCAGCGGTGAGTCTATTTTCTCTTGAATGTAGTCGGCAACGCGCTTCAACCGCCGGCCCTCCAGCGGCTTGACGGTTGAAGCGCTGAAGGCCTTCGGTGCGAAAAACTCTGAGTAGTTCTTGACCAGGTGGGCCGTCAGTGCCATCGACAAGCCCTCGATCAGCAGGGGCCCAGCCCCGGACTCCTGGTCCAGTTCGCGGAGCACCTGCGTGGCCATCACCTCGATGAAGGGGTCATGCGAGATGGCCTGATAGCGCAATTGCAGTTGATCGGGGGGGCACTGAAGGTCTTCTGTGATGAATCGCGCCAAAGGCTCCTTGGGGAGGAAGATGTGCAAGCAGTCATCCAGTGGTTCGGCGACATGGATGTACTCCTCTTCGACCCCTTCAGGGCAGATCCAGATCGTTCCGCGGCCACTGCGGGTGCGCTCCACCCGACCACCCCCAACGCGGTCGACCAAGCCGCGCCCTTGCAGCTGTATCACCACCTCGGTGCATTGAGGCACCACACGGGGTAGTTCACCCGACCCATGCGTCCAACGTTCGGCGAGCAGGTGCGCCCAGCCGTGCGCATTCGACGTCTGCCGCATGGCGCTGTTGATGTACTTGTCGACGGAATGGACGTGCATGTCGGCAGGGCGGCCAGGTCTGCTGGGTTGGGAACTAAAAAAGGGCGAGCAAAAAACATGCCTCTGTAGGTGCGCACATTTGGACAAGTGAGGCGCACGCCAGGACAAGGGCTCTTGGAGGACGGACTTTCATACTGAACTCCTACCGAAACGCCGATAGAAAGGACCTGCTCATGGCGCGTACTGTTGTGGTGGGGGCCTGCCCTCACGATTGCCCGGACACCTGTTCTATTCTGACCACCGTCGAGGACGGCAAAGCGCTGGCCGTGCGCGGCAACCCCGATCACCCTTTCACCAAAGGGCGGTTGTGCGTGAAGGTCAACAACTACCAGGACCGCGTCTACAGCGACCAGCGCCTGCTTTACCCCATGCGCCGCGTGGGCCCCAAGGGCAGTGGGCAGTTCGAGCGGATCAGTTGGGATGCGGCACTGCAGGAGATCGCCTCTCGCTGGCAGGATATCTTGGCCACTGACGGACCACAAGCGATCTTGCCCTACAGCTACCTGGGCACGCAGGGCATCCTCAATGGCCTCAACGTTGGGGACCCCTTGTTCAACAAGCTGGGTGCGACCGTGTGCGAGCGCACCTTCTGTGACTCAGGCTCGTGCACGGCCTACATGATGACCATCGGGCACACGCCCGGGGTGGATCCGGAAAGCTTCGTCCATGCCCGCTACATCATCCTGTGGGCCTGCAACTCGCTGAGCACCAATTCGCACCACTGGCCCTTCATCGAACAGGCCAAGAAGAACGGCGCCAAGCTGGTGGTCATCGACCCCATGCGCACCCGCACCGCCCGCCTGGCGGACTGGCACATTCCCATCCGCCCAGGCACCGATGGCGCACTGGCGCTGGCCATGGCCCACATCCTCATCAAGGAGGGGTGGATTGATCGCGACTACATTGCGCAGCACACCCTCGGCTTCGAGGACTTGGCCCAACGGGTCGAAGCCTACACCCCCGAGTTCGCCTCGGCCGAGACGGGCATCCCCGTCGAAGACATCCTGCAGCTGACCCGCGAATATGCGCAGACAAGGCCCGCGGTGATCCGCATCGGCGTGGCCGTGGAGCGCCATGCCGGCGGCGGCCAGACGGTGCGTGCCATCTCTTGCCTGCCTGCCCTGATCGGGGCTTGGAAGCACGTGGGCGGGGGCCTGTTGCAGCTGCCCATCTGGGCTTTCCCTGTGAACTGGGCCGGGCTGATGCGGCCTGACTTGCAACCGCCCGACATGCGGGTGGTCAACTCGTGGCGACTGGGTCCGGCGCTGTTGGGCGATCCCGAGGCCTTGCCCGAAGGTCCGCCGATCCGGGCGCTCATGGTCTACAACGCGAACCCCATGGCCATGGTCAGCGAGCAGGACAAGATCGCTGAAGGCCTGCGTCGCGAAGATCTGTTCACGGTGGTCAGCGAGCACTTCATGACCGACACGGCACGCTATGCCGACATCTTGCTGCCCGCCACGATGCAGCTTGAGCAGGCCGACATCATGTTTTCGTGGGGGCATCTCTATCTCTCGTACAACAACCCGGCCATCACGCCGCTGGGCGAGGCTATCAGCAACACCGAGCTGTTCCGCCGTTTGGCGAAAGCGCTGGGCATCGACGACCCCTTTTTCTTCCGCAGTGACGACGAGATGATCCAGGCGTCGATGGACTGGTCCAGCCCCGTGCTGGCAGGCATCACGCTCGATGCGCTCAAGGCCAAGGGCTATCTGCGCTTGAACATGCCCCATGCCGATGACTGGGCGCCGCATCGCGAGGGCAACTTTCCCACCCCATCGGGCAAGTGCGAGTTCAAGTCCACGCTCGCTGAAGGCGGCAACTTCGTCGCCCCACTGTTCCGTCAAGGGTATGCGGGGCACCAAGCCGGCGAGCCTGTTGACCCGTTGCCGCACTACATCCCGCCCAATGAGAGCCAACACACTGCGCCTGAGTTGGCGAAGCGGTATCCGCTGAGCCTGGTCTCGCCCAAAAGCCATGCTTTCCTCAATTCCAACTTCGCCAACCTGCCGGCCCAGCAGGCTCAGGCGGGTGCCGAGCAGTTGGTGTTGTTGAACCCCGACGACGCCAGCGCCCGTGGCATCGGGGCGGGTTCGCCCATTCGGGTCTTCAACGATCGCGGGACCTTCGTGGCCAAGGCAACGCTGTCTCTCGACGTGACGCCGGGTGTGGTGGTGGCGCCCTCGGGCTATTGGCACGGTGGGAGTGGTTTCACGCCCACGGTGCACGTGCTCACCCCACCCGCTTTCGCCGACCTGGGGCGTGCCCCCACCTTTTCAGATGCCTTGGTGCAGGTGGCGCTGGCCTGAGCAAGGCCTGCGCCCAGCCAACCGTTGATTCATCCCTCTTTGCTGACTTATAGACCATGGCTTACGTTGTCACCGACTCGTGTCTGGGGTGCCGCTACACCGAATGCGTCACCGTGTGCCCCGTGGAGTGTTTCCACGTGGACGACCAAATGACCTACATCGACCCCAACCACTGCATCGACTGTGGGGGGTGTGCTCCGGCTTGCCCGGTGGGGGCGATCGTGCCGGGCTACCTGCTGACGGAGGCCCAGCGCCCGTGGCTGGCCCTCAACGCTGAGCGCGCGGCGCTCACCCCGGTCATCACGGCCCGCCTGGAGCCTCTGCCCGGTGCCGAAGCACGCCGCCAGGAGCTGAGCCAATGAGCGATGCCGACCGCTTCACCCCGCGGGTGGCCGTCGTGGGCGCGGGACCCAGCGGCTTTTTCGCCGTCGAGGCCTTGCTGCGCGCGGGCCTGGGCATCGCTGTCGACCTGTTCGAGCGCCTGCCCGTGCCCCATGGCCTGGTGCGCTTCGGCGTGGCCCCCGATCACCCCAAACTCAAGGCCGTGAGCGCCGTGTTCGAGCGCATCCTGGCGCAACCTGGCGTGCGCTACATCGGTGGCGTGGAGCTGGGCGCCGACCTGAGCCTTGAAGAGCTGCGCAGCAGCTATCACGCGGTGGTGCTGGCCACCGGGGCGCCCCTGGGTAAGCCTTTGGACCTGCCCGGCGAGGACTTGCCGGGTGTGTTGCGTGCCAGCGAGGTGGTGGGCTGGTACAACGGTCACCCCGATCATCTGGATTGCCCGATCGACCTCACGGCCACCCGGGCCGTGGTGGTGGGGCAGGGCAACGTGGCGTTGGACGTTGCGCGGGTGCTGCTCAAGCCTGCCGATGCACTGCGACAGACCGACATCGCGGCCCATGCCTTGGAGGCCTTGGCGCACAGCCGCATCCGCGAGGTGCAGGTGGTGGGACGTCGCGGACCGGCGGCCACGCGCTTTTCTCTCAAGGAGCTGAAAGAGTTCGAACAGATTTCCGGCTGCATCCCTCTGCTGGACCCCAGCGATCTGGGGCCGGATAGCTTCGTGGTGCCAGAGGGTCTGGAGCTGGAACACCGCGTTGCCATCGAGGTTCTGGCCGGCTTCGGTCGCACGGACACGGTGGCGGCCGGCGCCTCGGACCCGGCTGCACGTCGCTGCGTTTTCCGCTTTCACCTTGCGCCCGTGGCTCTGCATGGGCAGGGCAGGGTGGGGGGCCTGCGCCTGATCCGCACCGAGGACTGGCCCGCTGGCGAGCCCGGCCAGCCGGTGGAGCTGTTGGCCGATCTGGTGGTCAGCAGCATCGGCCGCCGGGTGCAGCCCCTGCCCGGTGTACCGCTTGACGCGCTGCGGGGGACCCACGCCCAGGTCGATGGGCGGGTGGTGCAAGCCGGGGTGACCATGCCCGGGCTGTACGTGTGTGGCTGGGCCAAACGGGGCGCTCAGGGCACCATCGGCACCAACCGGGCCTGCAGTGGCGACACGGTGGCTCGCCTGCTCAGCGATCTGCCTCAATTGCTGCAACGCGCCATGCCCAACCAGGCACCGCGACTGGCGGCCTTGCTGTCCACACGCGGGCGCTGGTTTGACCTGGCCGATTGGCAGCGCATCGATCGGGCCGAGCAGGCCCGTGGAGAGTCGCAGGGCAAGCCGCGCGAGAAGTTCGTGCACCGCGCCCACATGGCGGCCGCGGCCTGGCAAGAGGCGTCGCCATGCTGATGCATGCACGCCAGCCCGGCCTCGACACGGCGTCGCCGACCCTGGTGGACCCCTTTGGGCGGGCTGTGAGCTACCTGCGTTTGTCCGTGACCGACCGCTGCAACCTGCGTTGCGTCTACTGCATGTCTGAGGACATGCGTTTCTACGCCCGGCCCGATGTTCTCGGGACCGACGCGCTCACCCGCATCGCACGTGCCTTTGTGGCCCGCGGGGTGCGCAAGATACGCATCACGGGGGGCGAACCCCTGGTGCGCAAGGACATCATGGGCCTGTTCGAGGCGCTCTCCAGCGAGCTGCGAACCGGTCGGCTTGCCGAGCTCACCCTGACCACCAATGGCACTCGACTGGCCCAGCATGCGGACGGCTTGGTGCGCTGCGGTGTGCGTCGCGTCAACGTGTCGCTCGACACCCTCGACGCAACCCGCTTTGCCGAGATCACCCGGGGTGGTCGCTTGGCGGATGTGCTGGCCGGGCTTGACGCCGCGCAGGCGGTCGGCCTGCAGGTCAAGCTCAACGTTGTCGCCCTGCAGGGCAGCACCCTGGCCGAGGTGCACCAGCTGATCGCATTTGCGCACGGGCGAGGCATGGACCTGAGCTTCATCGAGACCATGCCCCTGGGCGACACCGGCGAAGACCGCAGCGCCCAGTACCTGGGTCTGGACGTGCTGCGCCGCGAGATCGCCAGCCGCTGGACGCTCAGCGCGCTGAGCGACGACACGGGAGGCCCCGCCCGCTATGCCCGCGTGGCGGAAACCGGCGGCCGCATCGGCTTCATCACGCCCTTCACCCACAACTTCTGCGACAGCTGCAACCGTGTGCGCGTGACGGCCACCGGCGAGCTCTTCACCTGCCTGGGCCACGACAACGGCGTGTCGCTTCAGGCTGCACTCGACGACGACCCGCAGGACAGGCGCCTGCACGCGGCCATCGACCACGCCATCGCTCGCAAGCCCCAAGGCCACCACTTTGAGCTGGCCTCACGCGGTGTGCCCGTCCAACTGGTGCGGCACATGTCGCTCACTGGCGGATGAGCCTCGTCCGGCCCTCTTTGCTTTGTTCTTGTTCTGTGACCCACCTGGAGTTCCCATGACCCGCCGTTCCTCTTCGTTCCGTGTTCGTGCGTGCCGCCTGGCCACCTGTCTGAGCCTGGCAGGGGCCAGCACCGCCCAGGCAGTCGATCTCAATGCCCAGGACGCGGTGGCCGCCCCTGCCGGTGTTGATGCCTTGCTGGGCTATGCCACCTACGCCAGCCGCAGCAGCTTCGTCGGCACCGATGGCCGCAAGGCCGATCAGCCGACGCATTTGAAGTCTGCCGTGGAGATCCTGCGCTATGTGCACTACATGGACCTGGGAGGCGTGCGCATCGCGCCGCAGGTGCTGCTGCCCCATGCCAAGCTGTACGACGCCAGCCTGGGGGGCGCATCGCTGGGGGAAGCCTCCGGGATGTCTGACCCCATTCTCGCCTCGCCGGTTTGGCTGCTGCACAGCGCAGAGACCCACGTGGCTGTCATCCCCTATCTCTATTTGCCGCTGGGTAGCTACCACCCCGGCCAGACGCTCAACATCGGCGAGAACCGATGGAAGGCCGTTGCCCAGGTGGCTTGGGCGCAGCAATGGGGCGGCGGCTTCATGACGCAGCTGTCGGCCGACGTGATGGCCTATGGTGACAACAACCGCGCCGGCGCCAGCGGCAATGCCACCCTGCGTCAGGATCCGACCCATCAGTTGCAGGCCTGGCTGTCCTACGTGCCGGCCAGCGCGCCGAGCTGGCACCTGGCCGCGGGCTATTCCCAGACCTCGGGCGGGCGCCAGCGCCAGGACGGTATGGACACAGGCCAGAGGACCGAGGTGAGCCAGGCTCGCCTTGAGATCGGCAAGTTCATCACGCCTTCGATGCAGCTCTTGTTGCAGGTACAACGCGATACCCATGCACGCGGCGGATTTCAGGAAGACCGCCACGCCACGGTACGCTTGCTCAAGTTGTTCTGAACATGCTTGCGACCGTGTCGTACTGGGCGGCACGGTGTGATCGCCGTGCCCCACGGTCCGTCTGCAGGGCTTCCTTGTTCAGCTGAATGCTGGCGCAAGACCATCCCAGCACAGGTACTTCACTTCCAGGAATTCCTCGATCCCGTAGTGCGAGCCTTCGCGCCCGAGGCCGCTTTGCTTCACACCACCGAACGGCGCGACTTCGTTGGAGATGATGCCGCAGTTGATGCCCACCATGCCCGACTCGATCGCAGAAGCCATGCGCCAGATTCGCGGCGCGCTCTGGCTGTAGAGGTAGGCGGCCAGGCCGAACTCCGTGGCGTTGGCCATTGCGATCGCGTCCTCGTCGGTCTCGAATTTGAACAGGGGCGCGATGGGGCCGAATGTCTCTTCGTGTGCCACCGCCATATCGGGCGTGGCGTCCGCAATCACCGTCGGCTCGAAGAAACGCCCACCCAGCGCATGGCGCTGGCCTCCGTGCAAGATACGGGCGCCTTGGCTTGTTGCGTTGGCGATGTGTTGCTCCACCTTGGCCACGGCCGCATCATCGATCAAGGGGCCGAGTTGCACGCCAGCTTCCAGCCCATTGCCCACGCACAGCCTGCCGACACGTTCGACCAGTTTGGCCGCGAATGCCTCGTAGGCCCCCGCCTGCACGAGCACCCGGTTGGCGCTGATGCAGGCTTGGCCCGTGTTGCGGAATTTTGCCGCCACCACGCCATCGGCCGCCGCGTCCAGGTCTGCGTCGTCGAAGATGACGACGGGCGCATTGCCCCCGAGCTCCATCGAGCACTTCTTGATGGTGGGGGCAGCCTGCGCGAGCAGCACGCGGCCCACTTCCGTCGAACCTGTGAAGGTGATCTTGCGCACCAGCGGGTGGGTGGTGAGCTGGCTTCCGATGGCCCGTGTGTCGTTGCCCGTCACCACGTTGAAGACGCCCGCGGGCAGGCCGGCGCGTTGCGCCAACTCGGCGAGTGCGAGCGCGGTGAGCGGCGTCTGGCTGGCCGGTTTCACCACCATGCTGCACCCGGCGGCCAAGGCCGGGCCTGCCTTGCGGGTGATCATGGCGGCCGGGAAGTTCCAGGGCGTGATCGCGGCGCACACGCCGATGGGCTCCTTCAGCACCACGATGCGTGCGCTGTCGCGCGGCGCCGGGATCACGTCACCGCGCACGCGCTTGGCCTCTTCGGAAAACCACTGAAGAAATGACGCTGCGTAGTCGACCTCCAGTCTGGCCTCGGCGATCGGCTTGCCTTCCTCGAGTGTGATCAGCGTGGCGAGGTCATCACGGTGCTGCACCATCAGCTCGTACCATCGGTGCAGGCATTGTGAGCGAGCCTTCGCTGTGGTCTGACGCCAGCGGAGGAATGCCTGGTGCGCTTGGTCAATGGCGTCAGCGGTTTCGGCTTCCTTGAGCCGTGGCAGTCTCGCCAGCAGCTCGTTGTTGGCCGGGTTGTGCAGCGCATAGGTGCCGTGGGCTGTGGTGTGGATCCAGTCGCCGCCGACAAAGGCGGCCGTGCGCCAGAGCGCCGGGTCTTTCAGCAGGTGTTGCATATGGGGCTTCTTCAGCAGGGGTGGCGGCCAGTCACGAAGGCCGAGTCGGGGGCGGAGGTGACTTCGCAGCCCGAGGCCAAGAGACCTTGGCGCAACGACTTCATGAAGCGGTCCGGGATGCGCAGCGCGGGCGCCCGCAGCGGCCCACCGTTGAAACCGGCCAGCCAGTCCTGGTACTTCCACTGCGTGCGATTGAGTGCACCGATGGCTGGGGCGGAGGCTGCCGATGCCGCCGTGTTGGCTTGGCGGGCAGGATTGACCTTCCAGTACATCTGCATGGCTTCCTCGAAACGGCCTGTGCGGGCCAGCTCGAAGGCTCGCGGGTAGTAGTCGCCCATCCACTGGGTGTTGCTGGTGCCGGAGAATTGCAGCTTCATCAGGCTCATGAGCGGGATGGCATCCGCCTCGATCGGGCTGCTGATGACCACTTGCTCACGAAAGTGGTGGTACATCTCGCAGATGCCTGCCGGCAGCGGAAAGCCCTGTTCCGACTTGATGGCGACGATGTTGGGGCAGTCTTGCAATAGCCGACGCACCAACGCCAGGGACATGCCCGCAGGGTGCACGCGCTCGAAGCCCCAGGTGGGGATGGGAAACAGTATGACCCCGAGTTCGGTGGCATCGCAGAAGGCCTTGGTGTAGTTGTAGATGTCCTGCTCGCTTGTCGGCCAGAAATTCGACGGGTACGACAGCAGCGCCAAGTCGGCTCCGGCCTTCTCGGCCAGCTTGACGGCCTCGATGTTGTCGGCCAGGGTGCCGAAGGCCGCGTGGAAGAACAGGCCAAGCTTGTCGCCCGCCGTCTCTCGCGCCCAGGCGGTGAATTGCGCATTCTCTTGCGCCGTGATCGCGACCTCTGAACAAAGCAGCGTGTAGCGGAAGCCGAGTTTGATCACGCGCTCGATGTCGTGGCGAATGCCGCGCTCGTTCAGCGACTTGAGATCGGCGCTGTAGCTGGGAAGGGTCACGGCGGAACATCCCACCAGGTTTTCACGGGCCCAGGCACGGGCGTCTTGGCGTTGGTCATCAGGCATGGCGGTCCTTTTCGGTTCTTTTGAGCGAAGGGGGTTGGGTGTCACTTGGCGATGGGCACGATGCTGTGTGCCAGTTCGGTGCCCATGCCGAGCTCGCGAGCGCGCGCCAGCAGCATTTCGGCGGTGATGATGTCTTGCAGGCCGGAGCCGACAGATTTGTAGACCAGGATGTCTTCAGGTCGGCGCGGGAACTTGCCTGAGACCAGGTCGGACAGCGGGACGAGCTTGCGGGTGAAGTCGACGCCCGCGCGAGTGGCGGCGATCATGTCTCCGGTGTCATGGGCCACTTCTTCGGGCATGTCCGCCACCACGAGCGAGGCGCGGGCAATGACCTGCTCGTCGACTTCACGCTGTTCAGGCAAGGTGGAACCGATGGAGGCCACCGTCATGCCCGGCTCCAGCCATTCGCCCAGCAACACCGGGCGTTCGTCCCGGCTGCGTGCCGCGCAGAGCACGACGTCCGCTCCAGCGATGGCCTCCCGCGCAGAGCCCGCGGCTTCGATGGCCAGGCCGTGCTCAGCTCGGAACAGGGCGGCGAACTGATCCCGGCTGGCCGCAGTGGGGCTGAACACCCGGGCGCTGGCGATCGTGCGCACCGCAGCGAGTGCGGCCAGCAGGCCACGGGCCTCAAAGCCCGACCCGATCACGCCCACTTTCAGTGTTCGATGCGGCGCGGCGGCATCCACCGCCACGGCCACAGTGGCCGCCGTGCGGATGCCGGTGATCCGGTTGCCGTCGATGAGTGCCGCCAAGCCCATGCCGTCCTGGTCGAACAGCGAAATCAGGTAGCTGGCGCGCTTTGCTTTCAGGCCTGCAGCGATGAGCTTGCAACCCATGTGGCGGCCGCTGGGGGACACGGCTGTGAGGCTGCGCAACCAAGTGCCATCGCCGCGTGCCATCGAGCGCGGTGGCACCATAGCGGGCGCCATCGTGCTGGCGTAGGCTGAGCGCAAGGCGTCGAAGGCCGCTTTCCAGTCCGTCAGCTGCGCAACGTCTGTGTCTGTGAGGAAGATTGTCGGTGCGACTTGCACCGCAGGGTGAATGTGATGGCTTGCCAATGCAGTCTCCAGTGATGGGAGTGCATCCTAGGGAGGCAGCTGCTTGCGAGGTAGTGGCGGCCGGCGAAAGCAGCTTTCCGAATACTGGATAGGTAACCTGCGGGCTAACTCGCTTTCAGCAAGCCCGGGCAGATCGAACGGATCAGTTGTGCCACCGAGCGAGTGGCGAGTGTGTGGGGGCGGTGCGTCGTCACGCCCAGCACGATGCTGCGCGACAGTGCGGGCTGCACGATGCGCACGGCCACCAGGCGGCGGGCGTCTTGCGCCGCCAGCACCCCCGCCGTGATCGCAAAGCCGCCATCGCTGGCCACGATCTCGTGTTGCAGGCGGATGGAGTTGGCCTCGACAGCCCGCTTCAAGCAAAGCCCCATGTCGCGCGCGAGCTCGGCAAGCCGGGCTCGCAACGGGTGGGGTTCGCCTAGCAGCACCAGCGGCAAATCGGCCACCTCCTGGAAGGTGATGGTCTTGCGCTGAGCGATCGGATGCCCCGCCGGTACCACCAGATCCAGCGGCAAGCGCACGAGCAGCGATTCGTGCGGATGCGCGGTGTCTTCCTCGCGCAGCAGCAAGGCGAGATCAAGGCGCCCCTGCACGACCCATTCCTCCAGCTGCGCGCTCGAGCCCTCGGTGAGGTGGATGCGCACGCCCGGCCACTGGCGCAGGATCTGGGCGCACAAGGGGCCTGCCAGCAGCGGCACGGTGGACGGGAGCATGCCGAAGCGCACGTCGCCCATGGGTTGACCACTGCGGGTGTGCATGTCGTCCGAGAGTTGCTCGGCTTCGTGTGTGAGCGCCACGATGCGGGGGTAGACCATCTCGCCGAACTCGGTCAGCACCACACCGCGGCCCGTGCGGCGGAAAAGCCGCCCACCCGCCTCGGTCTCGAGTTGCGCGATCTGGCGGCTCACCACGGACTGCGGCGTGTCCAGTGCCAGGCTCGCGCCGGAGATGCTGCCGAACTCCGTAACCCGGATGAACAGCTGCCAGCGAGGATCGAGAACTTTCACCATCAGTCGTGACCGGTGTACATGGCGGATGCAACGCCCCGACCTCACATCCCCGCGATGTTCGGGGCGTGATCGAAGTGAGCCTGCTCAGGCCCCTGCGGCGGGCTGCAGCATGGGCAGCAGCACGTGCGAGTCGTATCCGCCGCCGGTGTGGATGACATGGCGGCCCCGGTTCCTGGTCGCGATTTTGTCGGCGCCCGGCATGCCTGGCAATCCAAACGCGTCGAACAACTGGCCGCCCACGGCGACGCACAGGATTTCACCGGGGTGCAGCTTCATCGCGACCGGCCAAATGGCGATTTCGATGGCCACCACGTCGCCGGGCGACAGCAGTTCTTCCTTCAAATGGGTATGAAATGGCTCCAGTGGCGTCGAACGCTCGGTGTCGGGCGCCCGGTGCGATGCCCTCAGCCGCCCCTGCGGCCCGGCAAAGCTCAGCATGGCAACAGGCCGGCCGCTCTCCACCATCTTTCGAATGCCTTGGCCAGCCTCGCCAGGCAAGGCAACGTGGTACAGCTTCTTGCCCTGTGCATCGGTTTTGTAGACCTGGGCAAAGACATCCAGATCGTCCGCCCCCTCGGCCTCCACCCAGAGCTTGAGCTTGATGGGGCCGGCGATCTCTGTCTCGCGGTGAATCGGAAGCCGGAAGACCGTGATCCCCTCCTGGGCATCATGGCTGACGGAGGACTCGGAGCCCGGTGTGTTTTCAAGCAGGCCTTTGGCCGCGTCAAGGTACCAGGCTGTGGGTTCGGCGCAGGCCGGCGGCCACTGCGTCTCGGCGCGATTCGTCTCGTCTTCTCCACCCGGGTCCAGCACGGCCATGCGCACGCGGGGCGTCTTTTCCCAGCCGTTGTCCTCGCCTTTCAGGTATCGGTCGAAGAAGCGGGTGAGATCGGCCACGTTGCCAGGCTGATAACCGTCCGGCCATTCTTGCTGGTTGTGAATGCGCAGCCATTTGTCCGTTGAACCCAGTTCATGGAATGCCTTCAGTGTTCCTCGGGCGTGCAGGGGGTTGCTATAGCTGGCGACGACATAGGCGGGAATCTCGATGGCGGGCACCTTCGCACGTTTGTCTGCCCAGTAGGCATTCATGAGCGGGTAGCGCTCGGTCATGTCGGCAGCGCTTTCGACACTGCCTCGTCCGTTCTTGTGGGCCAAGATCTGGTCGCGGATGAAGCCGTTGTTGATCATGCCGCCCTGGCAGATATCGTCACGGTATTGGTCGATCAAACCTTCCCAGGGGGCCATGGCCGCCAGGTGGGGCGGTTTCAACGCCGCCGTGAACCACTGCATGATGGCCAACTGGGAGTTGCCGGCCATGCCAACCCTCGCGTTCGACCAAGGCTGGGCGGCGATCCACTCCACCGTGTCGTAGGCGTCTTCGGCGCCGGCCTGTCCCCACCACCGCATGTTGCCGTCCGAGTGCATGGAGCCGCGGACATCCGCGACGACGATGGCGTAACCCTTGCTGGTCCACCAGGCCGGATCGGGCGCTTCGAAGCACTGCAGGCCCGAAACCCAGTCCCGTGGCACGCCAACCCGGTCGGGCGGCACATGGACCTTGAACCAGCCCCCCTGTTTGCCATATGGCGTCCAGACCAGGATGGCGGGTACGTTGACGGCATCGACCGGTCGGAAGACATCGACATAGAGGGTGGCACCGTCCCGCAGCGTGACCGCCACGTCCTGCTCCCAGAGCAGCGGTGTCGGCAGGGGCATGCGCCCCTCTTCATGGACGTAGCCCTGCTGCAGGATCACGGATTGGGGATGGAAGGGCTCGACGTGCCCGTCCGGCGAATCAAGAGGCGAGAGGGGCGCGTGCAAGACCTCAATGCGGTCTCCGTTGGCTTCGTAGAACTCCATGCTCAAGGGTCTCCATGTTTAAATTTGTCGTGCAGTCAAAGTATGACTGTTTTTCAACTTTATTTGAAAATGTGTAATACATCAACCGAAGAAGACACGCTTTCGGCAGAGCAAGGGGTTGTCCAGGGTGTGGACACCGGGTCGGCCCAGAGTCTTCTGCTCAGCCTGTTCGGGCTGTTTGTCTTCGATGTGCCGGCCCGTAGCGTCATCGCCACCCAATTGGCCATCACCGTCCTGGCTCAGGTCGGCGTGAGTGAAAGTTCAACCCGGATGACGCTCAACCGGATGGTCAAACGGGGTCTGCTGAACCGGGTCCGGGCGGGGCGGACCAGCTCCTTCGGACTGGCGGCCGAGGGGCGCGCTCTGCTGGCAAGAGGTCGCGAGCGGATGTTTGATCCGCATCCGTTCAACCTGGGGTCTTCGGCTTGGACACTGTTGAACGCCACGCCGCCGGGAACACCCGCTAGCGCGCGCTACCAATTCGAGACGCGGCTGTCGTGGGCCGGTTTTGCCGCGATCGACAGCCGTTTGTGGATTGCACCGGGCAAAGTCGATCTGCAAGCGGTACTCGGCGACTTGCTGCCGGCCCAGTCCCTGGCCGAGCTGCGTGTCTTCCACAGCGTGACTGCGGCCCCGACGCAGGTGGAGAGCCTGGTTTCAAAAGCCTGGGATGTCCCTGCCATTCGCGCCGCCCATGTGCGATTTCTGGACCTGTGGGAGTCTGTGCCCGCATCCACTGAGCCCTCGCTGGCCAGCCTGATTCGACTGGCTGAGAGCTGGGCCCAGTTGCTCCGCAGCGATCCGGGGCTGCCCGGTGCCGTCCTGGACGAAAACTGGCCTGCCCAGCGCTCGGTGGCCACGTTTCAAAGGCTTTTCGGGGCCTGGAAGGAGCGCGCAAACCTGCAGTTGGATGCGTTCGAGGCCGCACAGGCCGAGTGAGGTCAGCAGGTCAAGGCCGCCTGGTCACGAGGGGCCTGCTCACCGCTGTTGTTGCCTGAGGTGACCCCCCATGGGCGCTGCGTACTCCCGATAGACCGTGGCGTGAATCAAAGGCAAGCTCAAAGGCCAGCGGCTGATGGACTCTTCAAGCTCATTGGCGTGTCGCTCAACCCCTGAGCATCAACACCCCGGCGATCCCACACAAGGCCAGCAGTGCCAGACCAAACCCCAGCGCCGCAGCGGCCAGTCCGAACACGCCCACGGCCAGGCCCGCCAGGACGGCCGGCACGCTGAAGGCCAGGTAGCTCAGCGAAAAAAAGCCCGCCATCAGGGCGCCGCGTTCTTCGGGCGGCGCCAGGCTCACCAGGCTGCGCACCGAGCCATTGAAGGCCGCACCAAAACCCAGGCCCGCCACCACGGTGCCGCCGAACAAGGCTGCGCCGCTGGGCAGCACCATGCCGACCAGGGTGATCGCCAGCCCCAGGCCCAGGGCCATCGTCCCGCCCAGCAAGGCGGTGTGGGCCGGCTGCCGGCGCACCAGCAGGATGGCCACGGCGCCGGTCAGCACCAGGCAGGCGATCAGCGTGCCTCCCACCACCGGTTGGTGGCTGCCGGTCACCAGGCGCGCCAGGCTGGGGCCCAGTGACAGGTAGAAGCCGCCCAGGGCCCATTGGGCGGTGTTGACCGGCAGGATGCGCAGCAGGGTCGGGCGCGCCTGGGCGGGCAGGGCGATCCGGGGCCACAGCATGCGCCAGGGCATGTGTCGACGCGTCACGGTTTCAGACAGGGCCAGCGTGGCCAGGGTTTGCAGCGCAAACACCGCCAGCAGGCACTCGAACACCCGCTGCGTCGGCGCGGGTGCAAACTGCACCAGCAGGCTGCTGCCCAAGGAGCCCAGCGCCATGCCGACCATGGGCGCCACGCTGTTGAGCAGGGCACCCCGGTCGCGGTCCAGGTCGATCAAGGCGGCGCTCAGCGTGCTGGTGGCGATGCCCGTGGCCAGCCCTTGCAAGACGCGGGCGGCCAGCAGCCAGGGCACCGAGTCGGCGCACCAGAACAGCACGGTGGCGCCCATTTCCAGCACCAGCGCCCCGATCAACACGCTGCGCCGGCCGCGGTAATCTGACCAACTGCCCAGCACCAGCAAGGCGCCCAGCAAGGCAACGGCGTAGCTGGCAAAGACCAAGGTCAGGGTCAGGGCCGAAAATCCCCAGGCCTCGCGGTACAGCGCGTACAGGGGCGAGGGGGCGCTGGAGGCGGCCAGAAAGCTCACGACGATGCTGGCCAGCAGCCACAGGGCGGCTTGGGGGCCCCAGTGGCGGGCTGGTGCGGGGGCGTGGGGATGGTCGTGGGTGGCCATGGCGGTCTTCTAAAGCAAAATATTTGCGTTAGCGCATTAGAGCACTAACGCACATTTTTTGCTTTAGCATCGCGCCATGAACCCCAAAGCCGGTCTTCGCCCTGGTGGACGCAGCGCCCGCGTGCAGGCGGCCGTGCACCAGGCCGTGCGCGATCTGATCGCCGAACAAGGGCGCTCGGCACTGACCGTGCCCCTGATCGCGGCGCGCGCGGGCGTCACCCCGTCCACCCTCTACCGCCGTTGGGGCGAACTGGCGGACTTGCTGGCCGACGTCGCGCTGGACCAGTTGCGAGCCGATGCCGAACCCGTCGAAACCGGCAGCCTGCTGGGCGACCTGATGGCCTGGGCCGAGCAGTACCTTGAAGAGATGAGCTCTGAGCCCGGTCGGGCCATGATGCGCGATGTGCTGGCAGGCCAGTCGCGCGCCACCCCGGCCCCCTCCAGTCAGTGCGCGTCCTACCTGCAAAGCCAGCTGGACTTGATCCTCCAGCGCTGGCCGTCACCGGGCCAGGTGCTGCCCACCGCGCAAGCCCTCATGGACGGTGTGGTGGCGCCCATCATCTTTCGGGTCCTGTTCGGCCCCGAGCCACCCAGCCCTGCGCAGTTGAGGGCCTGGGTGCAGGCCTGCCTGGACCACGCTCAGCGATGAGTCGGGCACGTCCGGCCGCTGCCCCTGGGCTGGCCTGGCGGTGGCTTGAGTTCAGCCCCAGTCCAGGCACTACCATGGCGCCATCCACGACGAACCGCCAGGCCCCTCATGCGTCTCCATGTTGATGAAGAAATCACCTTTCGCAAGCTGGAGGTGCTGCTGGCTTTCATGGAAACCGGCAACCTCACGCGTGCGGCCGAGTTGCTCGACGTGAGCACGGTCAGCGTGCACCGTGCGCTGCACTCGCTGGAGGAGGGGCTGCGCTGCAGCCTGTTCCGCCTCGAAGGCCGCAACCTGCACCCCACCGAAGCCGCCTACGCGCTGGCCGAGGTGGCGCGCGATGTGCTGCGGCGCATGAGCGAGGGCATCAACACCACCCGCAACGTGGCCGGTTACTCGGCCAGCCGCATCCGCATCGGCTCGCTTTACTCGCTCACTGTCAAGACCGTGCCCGAGGTGATCATCGCGCTCAAGGTGCGCCGGGCCGAGCTGATGGCCGAGCTGGTGCTCGGCTCCAACGACGATCTGCAGCAGAAGCTGCGCGACGGTGCCATCGATGCCGCCTTGATGGCGCTGCCGCCGGCCGCCCCCGACATCGAGTCCGAGCCGCTGTTCGAGGACGAGATCTACTTCGCGGCACCCGTGGGCTCGCGCTATGAAGCCCTGGACGAGGTGGACCTCAGCCTGTGCGCCGCCGAGCGCTTTGTCAGCCTGGGCGAGGGCTTTGCCACCTACAACGGCTTTCTGCAGTCGTTCAGCGTGGCCGGCTTCACGCCGAACGTGGTGATGCAGACCGGCGACATCTTCTCGCTCATGAACCTGGTCAGCGGGGGACTGGGGTGCACGCTGCTGCCCGGCCGGGTGCGCGACGTGTTTCCTGACAAGGTGCGCTTCATTCCGCTCCAGCCCAGGTTCCTGATGCGCCAGACCATCGCGCTCAACTTCCTGCGCACGCGCGAGCGCGATCCCAACCTGCTCACCCTGCTGGCTGTCTGCCGCGGCGCCAAGGCCGCGCTGCGCTGAGCGCGGCGGCAGGCTGGCCGCCCCTCCGTCCCCGCCACCCCTCCGTCCGTACAGGCCCCACGGGGCTGATGGCTTGCGCCGATCGTCACAACCGTTGCGCGCCTTGAAAACGTTCGTGGCCGAGGTTAATTGATCCAACACGTCTGGCTTCCTACGATGCCAGTCCATGGAACACACGAACTGGAACACCCAACAAAGCAACCGCCGGGCGCGGCAGGTCCGTGCGGCCGAGGCCCTCGGGCCTCTGCTGCAGGGCAAGACCGTGGCGGCCCAGGCCATCGGCACCCTGCTGCATGCGGTCATCGAAGCCGGTGACCGGGTCTGCCTGGAAGGCAACAACCAGAAGCAGGCCGACTTTCTGGCCCGGGCATTGACCCAGCTCGATCCGGCCCGGGTGCACGACCTGCACATGGTGCAGTCGGTGCTGGCCCTGCCTGAGCACCTGGACCTGTTCGAGAACGGCATTGCTTCGCGGCTTGATTTCTCCTTCTCGGGCCAGCAGGCCGCCCGCCTGGCCAAGATGGTGTCGGCGGGCCAGCTGCGCATCGGGGCCATCCACACCTACCTGGAGCTGTTTGCGCGCTACTTTGTCGACCTCACGCCGCGGGTCTCGCTGGTGTGTGCCCAGGCCGCCGATGCCCAGGGCAACCTCTACACCGGGCCCAACACCGAAGACACGCCCGCCATCGTCGAGGCCACCGCCTTTCGCAGCGGCATCGTGATCGCCCAGGTCAATGAGCTGGTGGATGCGGTGCCCCGGGTCGACATCCCGGGCGACTGGGTCGACTTTGTGGTGCTGGCGCCCAAGCCCAACTTCATCGAGCCGCTGTTCACCCGCGACCCGGCACAGATCAGCGAGATCCAGGTGCTGATGGCCATGATGGCCATCAAGGGCCTGTACGCCGAGTACGGGGTGCAGCGCCTCAACCACGGCATCGGCTTCGACACCGCGGCCATCGAACTGCTGCTGCCCACCTATGGCGAGTCGCTGGGCCTCAAGGGCAAGATCTGCAGCCACTGGGCGCTGAACCCGCACCCGGCCCTGATCCCGGCCATCGAGGCGGGCTGGGTCAAGAGCGTGCATTCCTTCGGCTCCGAGCTGGGCATGGAGGACTACATCCGCGCCCGCTCCGATGTGTTCTTCACCGGGCCGGACGGCAGCATGCGCAGCAACCGGGCCTTCAGCCAGGCGGCCGGCCACTATGCCTGCGACATGTTCATCGGCAGCACGCTGCAGATCGACCTCAACGGCCACAGCTCCACCGCCACCCTGGGCCGCATCTCGGGCTTTGGCGGGGCCCCCAACATGGGCGCCGACGCCCGGGGCCGCCGCCATGTGTCGCCGGCCTGGCTCAAGGCCGGAGCCCAGGCCCGCCAGGGTCGCGGCGGCGTGGCCGCCATGCCGCGCGGCCAGAAGCTGGTGGTGCAGATCGTCGAGACCTTTCGCGAACACATGCAGCCGGCCTTCGTGGAAAAGCTCGACGCCTGGCAGCTGACCGAACAGGCCGGCATGGAGATCCCGCCGGTGATGATCTATGGCGACGACGTGACCCACATCCTCACCGAAGAAGGCATTGCCAACCTGCTGCTGTGCCGCAGCGACGAGGAGCGCGAGCAGGCCATCCGCGGCGTGGCCGGCTACACCCCCATCGGCCTGGGGCGCGATCGCCGCATGGTCGAGAACCTGCGCGACCGCGGCGTGATCCGCCGCGCCCAAGACCTGGGCATCGACCAGCGCGATGCCACCCGCAACCTGCTGGCGGCGCGCTCCATGCGCGACCTGGTGCGGGCCTCGGGCGGGCTTTACCAGCCGCCCAAGCGCTTCCGCAACTGGTAAAGCAACGGGTCATGTAACCCCCCCAGCGAACAAGGCCAACACCATGAGCATTTCCCACGGGCTTGAAACCCTCCATTTCTCATTCACCGGCACCCAGCCGGCCGGCCGCTTTGCGCCGGTGCTGGTCGGCGTGGTCGGCTCGGGCAACCTCGAAGTGATGATCGAGCCGCTGGCCGACAGCGGCGCGGCCGCCGAGTGCCGCCTTGAGGTCAGCACCTCGGCCCGCGGCTTCGCCCCGATCTGGCGCGCCGTGGCCGAAGACTTCCATGCGCGCCACCCCCTGGGCGGCGTGCTCATTTCCATCAACGACATGGGGGCCACGCCCGCCGTGGTCAACCTGCGGCTGGACCAGGCCGTGGCCCAGATGCGGAGCGCCCAGCCATGAGCCTTGCCAACCCCCTGCAGGCGAGCTTCGCCGAATCCACCGCGCGCGAGCGCGTGCTGCAACTGCTGGACGCGGGCTCCTTCACCGAGATCCTCGGCCCCTCAGCCCGCGTCATGAGCCCGCACCTGAGCCAGCTCGGCGTGCCCTCGTCCTTTGACGATGGCGTGATCGTGGGCGAAGGGCGCTTGGGCGGCCAGGCCGTGCTCGTGGCCGCCCAGGAGGGCGAGTTCATGGGCGGGGGCGTGGGCGAGGTGCATGGCGCCAAGCTCGTGGGCCTGTTCCAACGTGCGCTGCGCCAGCGGCCGGCTGCGGTGCTGGTGCTGGCCGAATCGGGTGGCGTGCGCCTGCACGAGGCCAATGCCGGTCTGATCGCGGTGTCGGAAGTCATGCGGGCCCTGCTGGCCACGCGGGCGGCGGGCATCCCCACGCTGATGCTGATCGGGGGCGCCAATGGCTGCTTTGGGGGCATGGGCCTGGTGGCCCGCTGCGCCGACCACGTGGTCATGAGCGACGCGGCGCGCCTGTCCATGTCGGGCCCCGAGGTGATTGAATCCTCGCACGGCGTCGAAGAGTTTGATGCCAAGGACCGGGCCTTGGTGTGGCGCACCACCGGGGGCAAGCACCGCTACCTGATGGGCGACTGCGACGTGCTGGTGGACGACCAACTGGGCGCCTTCCGCGAAGCCGCGCTGCAGTTGCTGGGCCAGGCCCGCCCCTTGACCCTGGAGGCGCTGGAACACGAGCACGCCTTGCTGGCCGGCCGCCTGGCCGACCATGGCGATGCGGCCGACGCGGTGGACATCTGGCGCCGCCTGGGCATCGCCGATGCGCCATCGGTGGTCAACCTCGATGCGGCCGAGCTGCGCTTGCTCAAACACCCTGCCCAAGAAGGAGCCCAGCCATGATCTGGACCGATTTGCTTCCAGGCCTGTTCGGTGAACACCATCAGGTCAGCCGCGAAGGCGAACTGCTGCGCGGCACGGCCCAGCTCGATGGCCAGACCCTGGCCGTGGTGGGCACCACCGACCATGCCGCCATCGGCGTCGAGCTGGCCCTGGCCCAGGCCCGCGCGGTGCTCGACACGGTGCGCGACCACCCCGGCCGCCCCATCCTGCTGCTGGTCGACACCCAAGGCCAGCGCCTGCGCCGACGCGACGAGCTGCTCGGCATCAACCGCTACATGGCCCACCTGGGCCTGTGCATCGAGCTGGCCCGCCAGCGCGGCCACCGTGTGATCGGGCTGGTGTACGACCAGGCGCTGTCGGGCGGCTTCATCACCTCGGGCCTGATCGCCGACGCCTGCTACGCCCTGCCGGAGGCCGAGATCCGCGTCATGCGCCTGCCCGCCATGGCCCGGGTGACCAAGATCGATGAATCCCGCCTGGCCGCACTCGCCGAGTCCAACCCGGTGTTCGCCCCGGGGGTGGAGAACTATGTGGCCATGGGCGGGGTTCGGGCCTTGTGGCGCGGCGATCTGGCGGCCCAGTTGCGCGATGCGCTGGCCCACACCCCGACCACCGATGAGCGCGCCCGCGATGGGGCCGAGCGTGGTGGCCGCCGGCTGGCGGCCGAGGTGGCCCAGCGTGTGGCTGAGCATCCTGCCCAGGCCTGAT
>Ga0208888_100129_pt1 | contig 45146 bp, 37 predicted proteins | sample LakWasM115_HOW13_2_FD_183929 | JGI IMG/M metagenome (GOLD analysis project Ga0208888, IMG submission 183929) | Freshwater sediment methanotrophic microbial communities from Lake Washington under simulated oxygen tension - Sediment Metagenome... | ecosystem: Environmental > Aquatic > Freshwater >...
GCTGCATCTATCCCCATGCGTGCTTGAATAACTTTCTCTAGCGTTTGTGCCTCGTGCGTCATGTAAGCCTTGCATGTATCAATCAGCTTTGGCAGCTCGTCATTACGCTGTTTAAGCAGCACATCAATATTCGCCCATGCTTTTTCTACATTACTTTTAATGCTAACTAAGCTGTTATAAGTCACCACGAAATACACAGCCACTACCGCTACGATTACCCAAAATATCATCAAGCTCCCCTTAATTTTATTAATATGATTTTATTGTTATCAATGCTTATCACTTACAGTACCACTTAACACCAAAGGCCCTACTTTTTCCCAATAACGAGAAAAGCGTCTTAAGCGCTTTTCACTAATTTCAACATTCACGAATTTAGCCACTGGCTGCCATTCTGGCACAAAAGGTGATAATAGCTCTTTCACTTTGAGATTTGGCGTATTTTGCGTAATTAGCTGCCCTATGCCTTTTTGCATCAAAATTTCATAAGTATCGCCCAGCCAAACCTCTACGCTCTCCATTTCGCTCAAACAATCTGCCACAAACTGCAAACGATTAAGCGACCAAGTGCCGTGTAAATGTGGATCGAATACAAAAATCTTTGGAAAAGGCTTTTGCAGCAAAGCATGCGCTGACGACAACATTTCATCATGAACAAATATCGCTTTGGCTGGGAAATGAGAAACTTTATTTCTTGGCGAAGGTGGCAGTGCATATTGTTTTGCAATGGGTATTAGCGTTTGATTAAACAATTTATCGTTCAAAGCTTCATAGCTGGCATCAAATGGGCATTGCACATGACAGTTTGCACAATACTTTCCGCCAGTGTAACGACTGAGGTTTTCTTTATTAAAGAAGTAAGGCTTGGAGCTAAACGTTGAGGCCACCCATTGCCATGAAAGGTGATTGCTTGCAATATCGCCATCAATTAGATGTGCTTCAAACCAATCAGCAGCAGGTCGCCAATCCACTTTTCTGTGATGCACAATATAGCTCGAAAGCCACATACGAGCATGATTATGCACATAGCCTGTGGCGAACAAATCTTCGTTGATAAAGCCATCCATACACGGCAAACCCGTTTTACCTTGGCGAATATCTTCGCTCAATGGCGCATGGCCAATCGCTACTTTAGGCGGCTCCATGTCACTATAGATGGCATTGCCTTCGCTAAACCACACCTGCCGCCAATAATCGCGCCAAGCAAGTTCATACACGAGTTTATCTGCGCTTGCATCGAATCGCCTTTTAATGAATTCATATGCCTCATTCAATGTTACACAGCCGTGCCGTAAATATGGCGATAAATGCGTCACTGAACCGTTTAAAAAATTACGGTTTCTATCATAAGCTACCGCATCAATACTATTGAGTTTTTTAAGCGCACCAAAACGACCACCCGCCCAATCGGCTTGCAAATCGGCACCTTTAGCCTCCGAAAATATTCGCTTAATATAATGTAAGCGCTCGTTTCGGTCTTGAGGAATGATCAATTTTTGTGCGGGTTTCATTGAATAATTTCCATCTAATTTATGTTAATGTACTATTTATGTAAACTCACCAAGGAAAATCAGCATGGACCCAATGTGGATGTGGGCTGCGATAGGAATCATACTACTTGCAGTTGAAATGGCAACAGGCACTTTTTATGTGCTGTGGTTTGGCGTAGCCGCCTTGTGCGTTGCGGTTATCATGTGGCTATTTCCTAACACGTCTGAAGCTATACAATATAGTGCTTTTGCGGCCTTATCTTTAAGCTCACTAGCCATCTGGCGCATCAATTACAAAAAAACTTCTACCAGCACTCGTGTTGGTCAGTCACAAGGTGACGAAATTGGACGAGTTGGCACTGTGATAGAAACAGCCAGCCTAAAACAAAATGGTAAAATTCGCTTCGCTCAAGGCTTAATGGGCAGCCGCGAGTGGACTGCGATTGCCGATGAAACAATTGAATCTGGCAGTGATGCAAGCGTAGTAGCCGTTGTTGGAAATGCATTAAAAATCTCAAAAAAGTAATTTCACTTCATCTTAATAAGATTAATCTTCAAACCCCGTGTTAGGAAAACACTATGACCACGTTTAGTTTTGTACTGATATTTCTAGTTATTGTCGCCATTATTAAGGGCGTACGGATTGTTCCTCAAGGTGAAGAATGGGTCGTAGAGCGCCTTGGTAAATTTGCTGGCGTGCTCAGCCCTGGCTTGCATGTGATTAACCCTATATTCACTAAAGTAAGTTATAAAGTCACCACCAAAGACATTATTTTAGATGTGCCTGAGCAAGAAGTGATTACACGCGACAACGCTGTGATTCTTGCTAATGCTATCGCCTTCATTCGCGTTTCTGACGTAGAGCGGGCGGTGTACGGCATTGAAAACTTTAGAGAAGCGATGCGCAATATGGTGCAAACCAGCTTGCGTTCAATCATTGGCGGCATGGATCTAAACCAAGCACTGACATCACGTGATCGTATTAAAGCTGAATTAAAAGAAGCAATTGCCGATGAAGCGCAAGATTGGGGCTTGACCGTTAAATCAGTTGAAATTCAAGACATTAAACCTTCACCTAACATGCAAGATGCCATGGAAAGACAAGCCGCTGCAGAGCGTGAACGTGTTGCTGTGGTAACAGAAGCTGAAGGTGCGAAACAATCGCTCATCTTAAATGCCGAAGCGCGTTTGGAAGCCGCTCGTAAAGATGCTGAAGCACAAATGGTGGCTGCAAAAGCCTCAGCGGAATCGATTAAATTTATTACTGAAGCCGTTAAAGAAAATAATGCATCAGCGATGTTTTTACTGGGTGACCGTTACATTACAGCCTTGCAAAAAATGTCGGCTTCTGAAAACAGTAAAATTATTGTGATGCCGGGTGATTTAGTTGGCGCAGTTAAAAGTTTGGTAGGCGGTAAATAATTTTAAGCTGAGCATACAATGCAAGCTGGGTCTTTACTCAGCTTGATTGTTCGCCACTCCATAGCAAGCGCATCTAACAGCAACAAACGGCCTTGCAAACTCTCACCAATCCCCATCAATAGCTTCAAAGCTTCAGCAGCTTGCGTGGTACCTATCATGCCCACTAGCGGCGCAAAAACACCATTTGTAGCACAACGTAAATCTGTATCTTCACCATTATCAGGGAATAAACAGTGGTAACACGGGCTGGTATCTGAGCGCATATCATAAACTGTGATTTGCCCCTCAAAACCAAGTGCAGCGCCTGAAACAAGCGGCTTCTTCAACTTCACGCAAAGCCTGTTTAACGTATAGCGTGTAGCAAAATTATCACTGCAATCTATGACCACGTCCGCTTGCGCAACCAATGCTGCAAAATCATCTTCAGTTGATTTCTGCTGTATGGTTTTAACAATCACCTCAGGATTAATTTCATAAATACTTTGCTGCGCAGAAACGGCTTTATTGATACCCACGCTTGGTGTGGTATGAATAATCTGACGCTGCAAATTAGTCAAATCCACCACATCAAAATCACAAATAGTGAGCGTGCCAACACCACTAGCAGCCAAGTACAAAGCCACTGGCGAACCCAAACCACCCGCACCGACAACCAGCGCATGGCTATGCACGAGCTTATCTTGCCCTTCATAACTTATTTGCGGTAAAAGTATGTGACGGCTGTAACGTAAAAGCTGGTTATCATTCATAAGTTTTAATGTAGCTGGCCAGCTTCAATCATGGCGTTGTAAAGCACGTATGGAGAAATCCAAACCATCATATCGTCAAATTCCTTTGATGTCGCAGCAGGTGTTGTAGCAGCAGTAGGGGCACGGCTATAAAAAGTAGTTGTAGATGAAAGAATGTTAGACTTTTCATCTAGCCCGTCAGTTTTACCGAAGTTTTCACCTGTTGAGTAAATAATTGCTACGGCATTATTTACTAAGTATGTTGTTGTAGAGCAATTGGTAGAGTCGTTACAAACCATTAAATTTGGATTTAACCCACCCGAAATACCAACCGTACTCATATCCCCACTTGTTGTAAAATCTGGCGTAGCAGCTCCTCCAACGCCAGTTTGAGTTATTGCATATCTAATTCGATTATTCCAAGCATCTAAAGCGAAACCACTTGAGTCAGTTGGTTGAATACCTAATGTTGCAGCTGGTAGAAATCCTGCAACTACGGTACATGTACCAGTGACGGGAAGCGGTGCTTCTAAACCTTTGCTTCCAGCATCTATGTTACTTAATGCTGTGGCTGGGCATGGTAACCGACCCTGTGACTGGGCATAACCTAATAAAGCTTTTTTAGCTATTTCTAATGTATTTTCAGTCTGTGATTTATGTAGCATTTGCCGTTGAGCTTGAATAGGCATAAGTACTGCTCCCAAAACAAAGCCTAGGATAATCAACACTACGGCCATTTCCAATAGAGAAAACCCGCCTTGCTTAATGTAATAACTCAATCTCATGGTGCAACTATATATGTTTGATCATTGTAATTGCTAGATTTTTGCTTATTTGTTGCATCAAAAACTGAATTTCCATCAGTGTTTACTGAACTATCAAGATAGTCATTCAAATTGGGGCTCGCATTAGTTGGTGGGCGACTTTGCGGACTACCTTTACTTGCATAAGGTGCACTTGTAATCACCTGCCCAGCACCTACCAACAATGCACCTAGTCCTGTTTTTGCACCAGCCTGCAAGCTGGAAGTTGGAGACAGCTCATAATAAAAATAATCTTGCCATAAGTTATCTGTAAACCATCTTGGTAAGGTTATAAGTTCGGGATTTGGCTGTATGCAATTATTAGTATGACTAACAAAATCACCTATCCCATTGCATGTCACAGAACCAGCAGCGCCTGTACACGCAGAATTTACCACCGTACTGTCAGGTATTTTAGGTGCGTAAGTAAATGTAAAACTACCGTCAGGACTCATACCCGTACTTGAGCAGCCACCGTTTGTTGCACAAATAAATGTTCTAGTAGGAGCTGTTGCTCTTTTGCATGAACCAGCACCTGAGCATGTACAAGAAACTGGCGTATTTTTCCGATAACATGCGCCTGTGGTAGATCCATATGGTTCTGCTGCCGTTAATGTAAACGTAACATTAGTCATAGGAAGATTCACTATACAGTCTGTAGCTGTTGTGCAATTTGCACTTGCAGGACTTACTGGCAAAAATCCTTTTAGGTTCCCTTGACTGCAAGCATTATTGCTATCACCAAGCACAGCAGCATAAGGATAAGCACTATTAACTAAACTATGATTTCTTAGTTGTGCTTTTGCTTCTTGAGCTGCTCGCCTTTCTAGTTCATCCATCAACTCATCAATCGTAATATAAACAAGTTTATCGTTAAAGTAATACGGCTCCACTGTTTGATTTTTATAAGTTGGATCATCTTTAGAAACCAAGCTCAAATCATCTCCAACAATAAACTCCTGCTTGAGCATGGGTATTGCAGAGTCATAATATGTATAGTTTTTATAAGTGGTTCCATTTGCCATTACGATTTTATCTAGATATTGATTTGCATCAGCTACTCCACTTGATCGGTCTTGATCACCCACAGCAGCACCCGGCGCAATTATTACTGCGGCAACACGATCTGAAAGAACCTTTCCACTCCTATCCACTACAACAAACCACCCATTAGTCGGTGTATTAACTATACTTGGGTTAATGATTGGCGATGTCCCAGCAGGGTCACCATTACTCTTATAATCATGTAACAAATTTTGGGAAACTTCGTACCAAAGCCTTTCGCCGCCGCCATCACGAAAATCACCAGCTATGCCTGATGTAACTGTACTTTGAGCGTTTACACAATTTGGGTCACTCTTAAATAATGGTAAACGCCCTATTGTGAAGGTTGGGGAAAAATTAATATTAGATGCGTAACAATCACTCGTATCGTCATAGTTAAGATCACCATTTCTATCAGGATAAGGCATTAAGCCAGGCGTATTTGGATGACTCACCGCCCAAGCAATCAGCGCAATTTTTGCATCATTTAACGCCTTATAAGTTTTCTCATCTTGCCTAGCCCTTGCTGCATCTGAGTTATATGTTTTTAGTACATAAACTGCCGCACCCAGTCCTAAAATAAACGCAATAAAAATTAGTGCAGCACCTTTTTGTTTAACCCACGTTTGGTTTAAGTAAAGCTTACGTGATTTTAATGAAGAGTTGGATTGATGAGACATTGCAATTAAGCACTATTCTGCGTTGCTATCTGAAATATTTTTGTTAGATGTATCTCTATCGTCTATCACACCGCTTTGCTCTAAATTCAATCTCTTCGCTTTTTCTACAACTTGCATTTCGTAAACTTTATTGCTTTCAGGCTCGTACATTTGACCGGCTTTTAGGCGTATTTGTTTGCCATTTGCGGGTATTTTTACATCGACACCTTCATTGCTTGCGCCTTTTTTCGAAAAGCCCTTTTGATTAAGTTTGCCAATTTTCACATGGTCTACACTGCTATTTTCTTGCACGGCTTGGCCGTTAATCCAGAGCGTATTTGCCGCGCCATCATTACGTTTAACATAACCTTGTAGCGTAATAGGGTCTGGCAGCTCAATTGGTACAGCTTCTGTTATCACGGCTGATTGTTGTGCGTCTGCTGGGGTTATAGTTTTTAGTTTTTGATTTTGCCTAATCACATTAAGATTGCTGCGTTCATTGGGTTTGCTAAACAATCTACCGAGTTGTTGGCTGTTTTCAATTGAAGTTTCAGCGTGTGATTGCAGCGACAACAAAGTGACACACAAGCTTACCAATAAGCTTGTGAATATTTTGTATGATGGCTGGTGAATGCGCATTAAGGTGTCGTCGTTTGAATGGGTGCAGGTTCGCGCAACGTGAGCCAATCTAACTCACATTTTGCATGCAGGTTAGCAACGAGTTGGTTGCTTAGCGCGCCGCCTGCATTTAATCGGGTAATTTCACAATCGCGCAGCATAAAAACCTCTTCATTCTTTTTACTTAACGCTTCTGTTAATTGCAGTATATCTTCCTCATGCAGCATATCAAGGTCTAGCGTCATGATAGATCGATTCAATACAAATCCGCCAAGGTTGCTTGCAAAGCTTGGTTTGTAGGGCTCTTGCAAGCCTATGCTGTATTTGATGCTAAATAATTTATTCAGTTGATGTTGCTTGCGTAGCTCATCCACCCACTCTAACCTGCGCTCTTCGCCAACCAAGCCCTTATTAATCAGCACCTGATATTGCGGCAAATATTCGGTCATTATTTGCTTTTCTATGCCCGATGACTGATAGCGTTGCCGGGCTGAATTGAGCAGATTTTGCTGTTGCTGCATGGCCTTTTCTTGTTCACTAGTAAACTTTTGCGCCAATGCAAATAACGCGATAACCGCAATCACCACCACCACTAGCAATGAAATAGTGACTTGCAACCTTTGCCAATCTTGCTTTTCTAGTTTCATGGCTTCTTCACCCTAACCACTTCTGCACCTTGGTTTGAAGCTGCTTCAGGCGCTTTTAATATCACTTTTAGCTTGAATAAAGCGGGTTGTGATTGTGCCGTTTGTTCATCGGTAGTGCTGCCTTGCAGGTTTACAAAAGAACTCACATTGACTGGCTCTTGTAGCACTTCTACCGCAGCTACGTTTTGGTCAAGATTGAGCTTTTCTACAAACTTGTTCACGCTGTTTAGTGCACTGCGATAATCTCCAGTAAACCCAGAAATTTCTGCAGTTACATAGGCAAGCTCATATAGTTTTGTTGCGTCTGCGGTAAATGCAGGGTTTGTAGGCGTATTAGAGGTTGGCACGCTGATGAGTTTATCGTCATCTTTAATATTCATATCGTTAGTAAGCGCCCAATGCAATCGGTCTAACTGCACTTCTGGTACTTGCTCTAGCGCCGTGCTAACCACTTGCATCATGCGCCTTGGTGATTTTGGATAAAGCGAGATAGTTTTATCTAACTCTACCGCAGCTTTTAAGTCCTCAGCGCCGATGGTGGTGACTGGGAAGTTTTTAGCAGCCTCATCATAACGGCGTTGTTGCAACACGGTATCTTGCGTTGCTTCCTTTAGGGCAGATTGATAGTTTAATCCCTGCATCAACATTCCACCTGCGGCAAAAACGCCCAACACTCCCAGCACCAACGCGGCTAACTTGATATTCTGCTTTAATTTACTTAAGTCATATTCTTTCGTTAGCGCTTCAGAGGCGAGATTGTCGACCACATGGCCACTAGCCAACAAATGCATGTGCAATAACTCTGGCATTTGCTCAATTAGCTTTGTAGGTAAATTTAAGCTTTTGGTGAATTGACTTAAATTAATATCAGAGCATTCAATACCCTGCTCTTGGCTAATGCCTTGACTGATATGTTGCGTAGAGCCATCTAAGCTTGCTAACACTAAATTTAATGGGGTTTCACGAGTAATAAATCGTTGGCTAATTAAATAAAGTCGCGTTTTTTCTGTCTCAACCAGATAGAAATAACCTAATTGATTTGCCGCAGTGGGTACATTGGGCACAAGCCGACTCATACGAAGTCGCCCATTATGCAAATAGGTTTGACGTAACCCTGAAGATAATTTTTCGCATAATAAAATATGCGGCGACATTAACTTTAACTGCCTCACTAACACTTGGCTAAGCATGGGCAACAAGTAAATACCCACCAGTTGCACTTTGGCCTCGTGAATGAGATTCACCCATCCCTGTAAGAAGTCAGCATTATTCAGCGCAACAAACAGATACTTATCGTCTTTACGTTTAATAGTTTCACGATTCACAAAGTGCGCAGTGCGATACTCTAAGCCGCGATAAAACTGGTTTAGCTTGCGATTCACCAGCTCCTTTTTTGCCGCACCCGTTGTATGCGGTACGCTTTCTAAACGGTAATCCTCTTCTACCGCGTCAGCCATTAAGTACATGGGAATGCTGATATATTGCTTTAGAAACTCAGCAAACGCTGCATGCCCCGCTTCATCATTGTTAAACGCTTGGCTACCCTGTAATTTGCCCGCACGCCATAGACCAGCTAGCAAGCTGTTAGATGTGGCACAGAGGACTAATTTATGGGGGCGATTATTCACCAATTGAAAGGCCTTTTAAGTCATCGCTATAAATGCAAATTTCTAAACCAAACAAGGCGCGCGCAAGAAATTGCGACGCCGCATATACCTGATATGTAAGGAGTAATTTTTTGTGCGTAACGCAGTGTGGTGACGAAAGTTGCATTTATATTTTTAGTTTGCTGAATGAATCGTAAACTGGGCCTAATACTGAATACATAATAAAGCCGAGTATCAAGCCCAAAAATACTGTGAGTGCTGGCTCTATCATTTTGAGCAGCTTATCCATAGAGTCATTCACATCGCGATCATAAAAATAACTGATGTTCAGTAATGATTTATCTAATGCACCCGTATTCTCACCCACTTTAATCATACGCACCACTAACTGCGGAAACAGCCCTGCATTGCGAAAGCTTTCAGACATAGATTCACCTGCGCTGATTTGTGCATGCACACGACTAAGTGCGTCGGCAATCACGCGGTTGCCTACAATTTTTTCACAAATTTTAATGGCGTCTAAAATTGGAATGCCTGTTTGATACATCAAAGCAAAATAGCGCGCGAATCGCGCCATGATAATTTTGTTTAAAATTGGTCCTGTATAAGGCAACTGCAGCTTGATCATATCAAACCGATAGCGCGCTATTGGATTAGTTTTAATGATGCTCGCCAAAGTAATCACAACCAATATTGGCAGCCCAATCATCAGCCACCAATAGTTCACGAAAGCGTCTGATAGCGCAATTAAAAACTTGGTATTCATGGGCAGCTCTTGCCCCATATTTTTTAGAAAAGACGCCATCTGTGGCACTAGGTAACTCATTAGAAAAGCTACTGCGCCAAACACCACAACTGCAACAAAAGCTGGGTAAGCTAATAATTTTTTGGTTTGCGACATCAGCTCATCTTGCCAGCGCAAAGTATTGAACAAGTTATTAAATACTACTGGTAACTGTCCTGTTTGCTCACCAGCACTCACTAGGCTGACAAATACCTCAGTAAATACATTTGGGTGCTCAGCCAAGGCTTGTGAAAGCATTTTCCCGCCTTCAACTTCCGCACTGATTGCACCTAGCATCTTTTGAAAATAAGGATTATTGCTGCTTTCTCGTAAATCAGTTAAACACTCTAACAGCGGCACACCTGCACTACTTAATTGCTCAATTTGAAAACAAAACATGACTAAATCTTGATTGCTGACTTTGCTGCTATTCAACAAACTTGTCGATTTTGCGACTGCGCGATAGGTGATTAAATCTAAACCCATGCGTTCAAGGCGAATTTCTAAATCCACCTCATTGAGCGCGTCGATCTGCCCCATCGCGGGACGACCTAACTGATCTATCGCTTTGTAATTAAATGACGGCATTAGAATTATGAATTTAAACGGTTGGTTAAATCAATCACTCGCATGACTTCAGCCAAGCTGGTGTAGCCTTCTATAATCCGGCGCACGCCATCTTCTGCCAAGGTGACAAAACCCTTATCCATCGCCATTTTTTGCAGCTCATCTAAATGCGCCCGACGTGAAATCAACGAATCCATATCACTATCGATACGCAATAACTCAATGATCGCCATACGTCCACGATAACCTGTTTGATTACATTGCTTGCAGCCTTTTGGCTTGAATATTTTTGGTTTGTCGCTTGGTTTTAGTCGCATAATTTTGCGTTGAAGGTCGTCCAGTTCATGCGGCTCTTTGCAATGCGGACAGAGCACGCGCACTAGCCGCTGTGCAACCACGCCGATAATATTACCTGCCATGATGTCAGGCAAAATGCCAATATCTGAAAGCCTTGGAAAAACACCTAATGCAGAATTGGTATGCAAAGTAGTAAACACTTGGTGACCAGTCATTGCTGCACGAAAAGCCATGGTTGCGGTGTCCTCATCACGCACCTCACCGACCAGAATAATGTCCGGGTCTTGGCGCATAATCGAGCGAATACCGTTAGCAAAATCGACTTTATTGACTTCAGCCACTGATGTTTGGCGCATCATAGAAACAGGATACTCTACGGGGTCTTCCAAGGTCATGATATTCACAGCTTCAGTATTGCGATATGACAGCAGCGAATAAAGCGTAGTCGTTTTACCGCTACCTGTAGGCCCTGTGACAATCACAATACCTTCTGGACGCGTCATCATAATGCGCAATTCTTCTAACGTATTGGGGCGCAAACCCATGCGCTCCATCGGAATGATAGATTTTTCTCTATCTAGCACGCGCAATACGATATTTTCACCGTTGATTGTAGGGTGACTAGACACCCGAAAATCAATCGGACGACCGCACAAATTCATACTCAAACGACCATCTTGTGGCGCACGTGTTTCTGCAATATCTAGGCCACTTAGCACTTTTAGCCGAACCACTACGCCGCCCCAATAGCTTTTATGCAAACTACGTACTTGATGCAGCACGCCGTCGATTCTGTAACGTATACGCAAAAATGCATATTCAGGTTCAAAGTGAATATCGGATGCGCCGCGCTTAACCGCATCCATCAACAATGCCCCAACTAAACGTACTACGGGCTGCGTATATTCATCGCCACCAGCACTTAGGCTATTGTAATCAATCTCGCCTGTTTCAATTTCATGCAAAATGCCATCGACAGATAATTCATAACCATAAAAATGGTCGATATACTCTTCAAGCTGCGCTTCAGCTGCGAGTAATGGGCGAATCTGAATGCGACCACCGAGCATGGCGCGGAGCTGGTCCAACGCCACCACGTTGAACATATCGGCCATGGCTACGACCAAAGTTTTAGTGGCGGCTTCATAAGCCACTGGAAGCAAATGATAACGGCGAGAAAAGTCTTGCGGGACTAAGTTCAGCGCATCGACATCTGCCACTATGGTAGACATATCGATACTCTCGAAACCAATAGTGTCAGCCACAACATCACGCACCATGATCTCTGTGACAAAACCTAATAGCACCAACTGCCGACCTAATGGCAAATCACTATGCTCTTGCTCAGTAAGCGCGATGCGCAGCTGATCAGGGCTGATCAACCCTTGCTGAACCATCAGCTCACCTAAGCGAGGTTTACGTCTTTGCTCAACCATTGTTTAAACCTGATGCCGTATATTTTAAGAATGCCATATTTGAAAGTATTTTCATTATTGAAGCTCGCGAATTCTCGCCTCTAGCTGCGCTCTATCTGGGCTGGTACCGCCAGATTTATTCAGTAAATCCAAAGCGCGTTGGTACTGTTTTAAAGCCAAACTAGACTTACCCATTTGGTCTAAGCTAATTGCTAAATTAAATGCATAATCAGCATTATTTGGCGCCAAACGGCTAGCATTAAAATAAGCTTCTTGCGCATAAGGCCACTGATTTTGCTCTGCGTATAAATTACCTAACGCTGCATGTAAATTTGCGCCTTCAGGTTGCTGCGCAATCATGCTCTTAATACGGCTTTCTGCGCCAACTGCGTCTGTATTTACTTGCGGGCTAACAATAGCCGTTTGCGCAATGCTGTTTCTAGGCTCTATTTCTAATACTTTTTGATACCAGCCTTGGGCATCCGCATCTCGTCCTTGTCGCTGAGCAATTGCTGCCATGCCAAGTAAAGCATCCACATTGCGCACATCACGTTGCAACACTTGTCGATATTGCTGCTGTGCGTTTGCATCTTCACCGCGTGTAAATGCTTGGTATGCAGCAAGTAGTGTTGGGTCTACGCCCTGAGATTGCACTTTGCTAATCAGTGTAAGTGACTTTTGTTTATTATTGATGACTGGCTCTGCGTAGCTAGTATCTGTAGCCTCAGAGATAGCTAAATTATTTTTATTAGCATTCTTAATAGATGGCTTTTTCGGTTCGGCATCAATAACATCCTCTTCAACATTAGGCTTTTCTAATGTTTTATTTCTAAATACTGCAGTACCTGCTTTGTTATCAAAACTATTAGATGCACTCTCTTGATTTACAGCTAGTTGCTGCTGGGCATAAGCCTCCGGAGCAGGCATTGGGGTATTCATTGGCGGCGTTGTTACCACTGCAATTTGTGGTTGCGGCGTGCTGGGTTTCAGCACTACAACGTCAGGTGTGGTTAGGCGTTTAAAGTAATCATACCCCTGCAAACCCAACAAAACCAGCAATGCACCCACTACCCCCAAACTTATTAATGCATACTTTGAGCTTGGTGATTTGACTTCTTTATTGGCAACAAACACCTTTGCAGCGGCTTTCTGATTCAACTCATCATTGACCATTTGCATTGCAGGTGTTGAATTTGCAGCCGTTGCCTTACTTTTAGCACGCGCTGGCGGCAAAGTCTCTTGAGTAGAGTTTTGTAATGGCTTTGTTTCTACAGCTGATTTACTTGGAGTTTTGACTGTGGATTTAGGCTTAACATATTGATTAGCCGCAAAGGATGCGTCCGTTAAACCTGCCTCCTCCTCCAAAGTAAGATTTTGGACTGGCACATTCACTGTTTTTACACTTGCTTCTGCGGCGTCTATCACAGGAACTTGCGCAGCAATCTCAGCTTCCTGCGCTTTAGAATCGATAGGTACCAGCTCAAGCGATAAAGCCTCATAAGCCACGTTCGCACCCGTTTGCTTTTTGTCTTTATCCGCCTGCTTATTTTTTTCTAAATGATCTAATGCTTTAATGAGTAAACTCATATAAAAGTTTACCTTTCATTTTCGGCTTCAGCTTCTGAAGCTCTCTCAAGCGCTTGAGTCGGCAAATACTGTTTGTAGTGAGCCAGCTCGTCACTCTCTAGACTTGCATTTGGGATTACCGTAGGGCGTAAAAAAATAACTAATTCAGTTTTTTGATTTGAGTCGTTTTTACCTTGAAAAACCTTACCTACACCAGGAACCTTACTCAAGCCTGGCACTGCCTCTGTGCTGCTTTTGATTTCATCTTGCATCAACCCTCCAAGCACCGCAATATTACCGCTGCTGATTTGAAGTAAAGACTCCATCTCACGAGTTCTTATTTCAGGAATTCCTTGAAAGTCTGGACTTTTTTGAATTTGAGGATTTGGGTCTGGCACGTATCTAATAAGACTGGTGATTGTAGGCCTTACATTAATATTCACATTTCCAGTATCGTTAATTTGCGGTGTAACGCTCATTACAACCCCTACAGGCACCGTATTTGGCGTAGTTGTAACAGATTGCAAATTTGTACCTGCAACGCCACTGGCGGACTGCGATATCTGTGACTGAACCGTAAAATAAACTAAATTATCAACCACTTTAAGAACCGCAGTTTGATTATTTAGAACCATAAGCTTTGGACTAGACAAAACCTTAGTGTTTCCAAACTGCTCTAATAGTTGAACCGAACTTAAAATTCCACGGTTGCCGTTTGTATATCCCGCGATGATTCCAGAAGAGCTAAGTGTTACATCTGCAGCACTATTAACCGCACCCAACTGAGGTCCTAACGCTTGTTTAAATACAAAGCCCGCACTACCCAAACTACCTAAACGGCTCCAGTCAATCCCCGCCTTATACCCATCATTTAATGTAACCTCAACAATCGTTGCCTCGATAAGCACCTGTTTTTTAGCACTCCCCATAACCTTATCAATAAACTCTTGTATTTTTTCGTGCTGTTTGTTAGTAGCTCTTACGTTAATGATTCCAGCCTCACGATTTACAATTACAGTGCCCGCAAACAATGTTTTGTATTCGTTCCTATCCTCTTCTTTTTCACGCTTTGTCTCAGCAGCATTGGATACGTCAGAAACTGCAATCTTATTAGAAGCAGCCGTCTTCGATTTTTCATTCGACTTTGCTGTATTATCAGATCGAGCAATCAGTACTTCTTTATCTGTTTCAGCTAATATATCTTTTAGATTTTTTTCTAAAGTTTCCCAAAAATGACTCTTAGACTCACTAGTCACTGAAGTTCGAGAGCTATTATTTGCACCATTGCCTGCACTACTACTTGCTGCCCCACTAGCTCCTGAGATTTGCGATGTACTTGAAATTTGACCATCTGCTCCAATAAAGCCTGTTGTATCCCGCGACATATTCACATAATCAATTTTGTAAGAGCGCAATACGGGTTGGTCTGGTGTAATAGTTAACACATCGTTCTGAATCTTATAGGTCAAATCCACCTGTTTAGATAAACGCTCAAGAATAGCTGGTAAGGTTTGATCCACCGCGTTTAAAGTGACCCGACCCTGAATCGATGGGTGAATATCAATATTAAGCTTGCTATCACGCGCAATGGCGAACAGCACTTCTTTAACGGGCGTGTCATAAACAACAATGCTGTAAAGCTGTGCTTTAGCCTTTGGTTTTGGTGGGGGTAGATAGGTATTATTGGTAACTGGTTTAGGGATATTGGCTGCTACTGGTTTGCCGTCGACAGTATTATTTGAACCTGCTTGCACTTCAGCTTGATGCTTGGCAGTATTGTGTCCGTCAATATGACCATTTGAAGGGGTGATTTTAGATTGGTGCGCGCATGCAGACATGCCTAAAACAAGCATCATGCATAAATGCCCTAATATTTGTTTGTTGTTTAGCACAGTCCCACCCCCAGCTTATTGCTTAAATTACATTCTTTTGTACATTTTGCATAATAACTCAAAAAAAGCAAGAAATATGAACAGAATATTAAATGTTTACAATAAGTTACGTGCTATATTTATTGCGTTTGATCAATATCCTTATTAATACCGGCAAAAGTGCGTAAGTAAGGTTTGTTATTTTTTATTGGTGTTGGCAGATTTTTAAGTGCTGCTAGCGCTTCGCTGCGCTCAGCAAACTGGCCATATAAAATCACAGTATATGTTTCGCCATTTTGGATTTTTCGATATAAATAAATATTATCTATTTCTAATTGCTGGCTAATTCTATCCAACTCAGCTTTTAATTGATCATCTTTCTTTTGTTCACCGCTCAGCTTTGCATCCGTTGGTAGCGACTTAATTTGCAATGTAATCGTGCTGGGCGGAGCGCTTAACAAATGATTTCTAGTGACCTCTAAACGCTTGTCGACCAAGGTTTTAATTTCAGCCCCATTTGCAGGTGCGGCTAACGTGGGAGTTGACGCAACAGTTGCAGCGACTGGCATAACTGGCGCAGCTGCTGTTTGAACATTACCGGTTGACTGAACAATGTTTGCTGTAACAACTGGAGTTGCCAGTGGCACTGTGGCTGCCGTCTCGACTACAGCAATATTTGGGTTCGGTGCTTTTACATTTGTCTCTGCAGGCAGATTAACAGCAGCGCTTGGTGCTTCAATTTTTGCTTTTTGGGGCTGAGCAGCAACCACTACATTATTGATGGCTGCAATCTTTGGCTGATGTTGATATTGCCACCATGCATAGCCTATCGCGATTGCCAAAAGGCCTATCAACAAACTGGCACCTATAAAATATTGTTTGTAATTAGTCGTTTTACGACCAAACTCGCTGTCTTGAATGGCAGCTTTCACATGCTTTGGTGTGACCTGATACACATTATCCGCATAAGCGGCTAATAGTGACTTATCTGCCAAGATATTCACACGCCTCGCCAAGCCCTCTGCGGCAGCTGAGAGCTTTTTAATTGCAGCAGCAGAAAATAGATGCGGTCCATGATACCCAGCAGCCCGTAGCCGCAAAATCAGGTACTCGCCTATATCTTTAGTGCCCAAAGGCTCTAAATGAAAGCTATGCGTAATGCGTTCGCGCAACTGGCGAATATGTGCCTCACTCAAATTGACATCAAGCTCTGGCTGGCCAAATAATACGATTTGCAGCAGCTTATCTTGCTTGGTTTCTAAGTTGGACAGCAGCCGGATTTCCTCTAGCGTCGCCAACGGCATGCCTTGCGCTTCTTCGACAAAAATCACCACTTGCCGACCTTCAGCATGACGATTGAGCAAATGTGCTTGCAGTAATTGCATCACTTTTAAACGATCCGCATTCTTAGGCACTTTGAGCTGCAGCTCAAAAGCAATTGCATGCAACACATCTTCTGGCGCCACACTTGGGTTAGCTAAATAAACGCTTTCAACTTTCTCTGGGAGTATGGTTTGCAACATGCGGCAGAGCATCGTTTTGCCACTGCCGACTTCGCCGACCACTTTGATGATGCCTTCGCCATTGGTAATGGCATACACCAGCGCGTCTAACACCGCGCCACGATTCCCGCCCGAGAAGAAAAAATCCGTATTCGGGGTGATTTTGAATGGCGGCTCTTTTAAGCCAAAGTGTGGGTAATACAAATTGTTTCCGTGGGTATGTTCTAATTTTCGTCAGTGGTACTCATACGGCTATACAACGTTGTGCGATTCACATTGAGCAGCTTCGCCGCTTGGCTTAAATTACCATGCGTCATTTGCATTGCGGCCTCAATATAAGCGCGCTCCCAGCTTTTAAGTACCAAGTCTAAACTCACATTGGCTTGGCGCTGCAAATGACGTTGCGCCTGTGCCGTCATGCCTGCGGCATCGTTAATATTTAATGGTTCTGAACCTGACGTCGATGACTCTGGCTCAGATAAATCAAACTCAGCAACCAATTGCGTCGCATTAAGCGTTTTACCAGAGTATTTCGCGATTAAGCGAATCACGATGTTTCTAAGTTCGCGCACATTACCTGGGAACTTATAATCCAGCCAACGCGCTTGAGCAGCGTCATCTAACACAAATGGCGCCTGACCTATCTGTTGCGCATAAAATTGAGTGAAATGCTCACGTAGTAAATGCTTATCATCACCCAAATCTCTTACAGGCGGTACATGCACGGCAAATACACTCAAGCGATGATATAAGTCAGATCTGAATTTACCTGCGCGCACTTCGGCACGTAAATCTCGGTTGGTAGCTGCAACAATACGTGCCTGACTTTTACGCGTTTGCGTTTCGCCAATACGTTGATATTCGCCATTTTCAAGTACACGTAACAATTTAGCCTGCAACTCTAAAGGTAGCTCGCCGATTTCATCTAAGAAAAGCGTACCCTCGCTTGCATCTTCAAAATAACCAGCATGCGCAGCGATAGCGCCAGTAAACGCGCCTTTGGTGTGTCCAAACAATATAGATTCAGCCAATAATGGCGAAATTGCGGCGCAATTGACTGACAAATACGGATGCAGCACACGCTTACTCGCGTGGTGAAAACTACCTGCCACCAGCTCTTTACCACTGCCAGATTCACCCTCAATCAATACAGGAAAAGGCGAGTCAGCAAATTGTGTAATTTGCATGCGCAATGCTTGCATAGGCAAACTATCACCCAATAACCCATCGAACTCTAGTTCAGCCTTAACCTCATTAAGCTCAACATCTTGCACCTTGAGCGACTGAAGCAGCATATCTTTAAGTTTTTCAACATCGCAAGGTTTAGCAATAAAATCTACCGCACCTAAAGTCAACGCGCGCTTGACGTTAGCATCGTCACTTTGACCAGAAAGTACATGAATTTTAATAGTAGGTGAATGTGCCAACAGCGCACTAATGACTTTAAAGCCCTCTTCAGGCGTGTGTGGTGATGGAGGCAGACCCAAATCAACCAATGCCAAGGCTGGCATACTATCTTGCTGCTGAAGTAAACTTTTTAGTTGTGCATACGACTCTGCGACACACACTTCAAAGTGCTTACTCAGCACGAAGTGCAGTGTATCCGTAATTAAAGGATCATCATCAATAATCATTAACACTGGACGAAGTGCCGCCATCAATTTAGACCTTTACATAAAATTTAATAACTTCAACAATCAATACCACTATAGCCTGAAAGGCCATATGTATCAATTATTTTGCCATATGAATTTTATATTGTAATGATGGAAATAAATCGCAAGGCCTAGCGTTTAAGCCGCCTTAAGTGAGATGAATACAGAAAAGCATAAAAACCAAACTCTCAAGCCTTAAAATTGAACCTAGAAAAGCTCTATATCACCCTCTTTTTTATTCTCTTGCAAGGCGCCATCCGCTATCAACTGCTCATAAAAGCAGATTCTATTTCGTCCATTATTCTTTGCAAAATAAAGCGCCAAATCTGCATGGTCAATTAACTGGCTAGGAAGATCATAAGGTGAAATCTCGGTATAACCAGAACTGACAGTCACCTTCCCAACCTGAGGAAAATCAAAGTGACCTACTTTTTCTCTAAATCGATTAAGAATATTAGGGATATCATCATGACTAGAACATTCAAATACTCCGACAAACTCCTCGCCGCCAAATCGAAAAATCGGATCACTACCTCTGAACGTCTGTGTCATTAGCTGAGAAAACAAAAGCAGCACCTCATCACCAATCAAGTGACCAAACTCATCATTTACCCTCTTAAAATGATCGATATCAAAAATCGCCAAAAAATGTACCTGCTCAGCTTTATCATTTTTAAGCCTTGCTGCCTCTTGCATATGCACTAAAATTTTATTTATTTTGTAATCAAAAGTTTTACGATTTAGCAGGCCAGTTAAAGTATCACGCTCGTTATCATTAATAAGCCCCGTAAAATTTTGATATATCTTTAATAGCAAAGTAATGACATCATGCAACTGAGAGTCACAAATCATTGCCTCTATTGCAATGATTGCAACGGTTTGATCTTTTGCATTTTTAACTGGGTACAACCTAACTGGAGACTCACCTACCTGCTCATAAGCGCTGTACTTACCAGACTTAAAGCAGTCAATCAGCAACTGCTTAAACGGTAATGATAAATGACATTGCTCCGCCCCCTTACCGACAATAATGGCGGAAAGAAGCTGCTTTCTAGTATCATCAGGGTGATAAATAACAACCGATTTAGCGTTATCGTCATCAGACGCATCCACCAATTCAAATAAAGCCTCAGCCAGTGATTGCTCAAGCGCTAAGACATCACGCTCATTTGTAAGCGTAATGAGCTTATTTAAAACTGAATGCGTGTTAACTGTATTCAAAATTAGCGATCAATTCAATTAGATTTATCCCTCAGAATATCTAAATTGAACTCTTAAGTTATTTAACGAATTTTGAATACTACAGTAAATTTAATCATACGATCAAATAAGGACGTGTAAAAACACCGCTTAATTCTGCGCTTTAACTTAAAATATCACCTAAAAAGCTTTTGTTATAATTTAAATCAAACACATTGAAATTAACTTGGGGAGAAATATGGGGTGGCTGATGGGGCTCGAACCCACGACAACAGGAATCACAATCCTGGACTCTACCAACTGAGCTACAGCCACCATAGAGACTTAACATACTGGTCTGCCCGACAGGAATCGAACCTGTAACCCCCAGCTTAGAAGGCTGGTGCTCTATCCGGTTGAGCTACGGGCAGATTGTGGTTACAAGGCTTTACATTTGCATATAAAGTTTTCGGGCTGACTTTTATCTTGACTTATTGAATTTTATTACATAATTCAATAAGTTAAAATTTGGTCGGCGTGGAGAGATTCGAACTCCCGACATCCTGCTCCCAAAGCAGGCGCGCTACCAGGCTACGCTACACGCCGAAGGGCAGAAATATACTGCAAACCGGGCTGAAGGTCAAATCTATTATGATAAAATGTTACTTTATTTTTAATATAGCTTAAAAAGTAAGCAAAATAATATCTAATGACCGCTCAAATAATTGATGGCAAAGCCATTGCTGAAAACCTATTAAACTCGATTAAAGAACGTATCAATAATCGCCTACTAGCAAACAAACGTGCGCCTGGTTTAGCTGTAATCGTTCTAGGGGCAGATCCTGCGTCCAGTATCTATGTTCGCAACAAGCGTTTAGCTTGCGAAAAGGTCGGCATTCGTTCTATCGCTTACGATCTACCAGACTCGACTTCTGAAGCTGAACTGCTGACGTTAATTGAACAACTGAATCAAGATGAGACTATTGATGGCATTCTCGTTCAGTCACCACTGCCGCCTCAAATTAAAGATGAACATATTATTGAGCGTATTAGCCCAAATAAAGATGTGGATGGATTTCACCCTTACAACATCGGCAGGCTGGCCGTTCGCCAACCCACATTGCGCTCTTGCACGCCTTTTGGCGTTATCAAAATGCTGCAAGCCAGCAATATAGAGCTAATGGGCTTGGATGCGCTAGTTGTCGGCGTGTCGAATCACGTAGGCCGACCCATGGCATTAGAGTTATTGCTCGCCGGCTGCACGGTAACTAGTTGCCATCGACATACTAAAGATTTGGCTAAAATGGTTCAGCAAGCTGATTTAATTGTTGCTGCGGCAGGAAAACCTGGGTTAATACAAGGCGCTTGGATTAAACCTGGCGCCATTGTCATAGACATTGGTATTAACCGATTAGCCGATGGCAGCATTTCTGGCGACGTGGATTTTAAAGCAGCAAAAGAGCGTGCAGGCTATATTTCACCAGTACCAGGCGGCGTTGGCCCAATGACGGTTGCCACTTTAATGGAAAACACATTATTAGCACTAGAGTTAAATGAAGCAAAATTTTAATTACTCGCATCAAGTTATTTAGCAAATAATTCAATGAATTAGGCTAATTTTGCATCAAAGCTAGTTTCAGTGTACACTCACGCGCTTAATTTTATAAAGCATAATTCTTAGGTAGTTTTCTTAAGCAACTCTTTTTAAGTTTTTTGAGGCACACCATGGCAGAAGTTATTACTAAACATTTCACCCCTTACCAGCCAAAAGCTGACGAACAATATATGAGCAAACCGCAGCTCAATCACTTTCGTAAGATTTTGAATGACTGGAAAGCAGAACTAAGCCAAGAGCTTGATCGCACAGTGCATACGATGCAAGATGAAGTTACTATGTTTGCAGACCCTAATGACCGCGCAAGCCAAGAGTCTGACATGACTTTAGAATTGCGTAACCGCGACCGTGAACGTAAGCTTATCAAGAAAATTGATGAGACTTTACGCAATATTGATAGCGATGAATATGGCTATTGCGAAGGTTGTGGCATTGAGATTGGTCTAAAACGTCTAGAAGCGCGCCCAACCGCGACACTTTGTATTGATTGCAAAACACTAGATGAAATGCGCGAGAAACAAGTGGCTAAATAATTAGGTCACTAAATCTTGTGTAAAATTAAAGCCCGACTAGTCGGGCTTTAATTTTTTAGGGCGCATTTATACACAACAAAAAGCCCGCTTTCGCGGGCTTTTTGTTTAAGCATTAACCGACTTATTCGTCAGCTTCTGACTCTGATTTAGCTTCTGCTGCTGGCGCTTCGATCAAAGCCTTCATGCTTAAACGCACGCGTCCTTTTTCATCAGCTTCAACCACTTTAACTTTAACAATATCGCCTTCTTTTAAGAAGTCACTCACAGCATTTACACGTTGATGTGCAATTTGTGAAATGTGCAATAAGCCATCTTTACCAGGAATTAGTGACACGATCGCACCGAAATCAAGCAATTTAAGCACAGTACCTTCGTACACATTGCCGATTTCAACTTCAGCAGTAATCTCTGCAATACGACGTTGTGCTTCAGCACCTTGCTCTGAACTTGTGCAAGCAATTTTCACTGTACCGTCTTCAGTAATATCAATGCTTGTACCTGTTTCTTCAGTTAACGCGCGAATCACTGCGCCGCCTTTACCGATAACATCACGGATTTTTTCAGGGTTGATTTTCATCACGATAATGCGTGGTGCGAAAGCTGACATTTCAGTATTTGCACTGCTCATTGCTGTTTTCATGATGCCTAAAATGTGCGCACGACCTTCTTTAGCTTGCGCTAAGGCCACTTGCATAATTTGTGCAGTGATACCTGTGATTTTGATGTCCATTTGTAGCGCTGTAATACCGTCTTCTGTACCTGCTACTTTAAAGTCCATATCACCTAGGTGATCTTCGTCACCTAAAATATCTGTCAACACCGCAACGCGGTTACCTTCTTTAATCAAACCCATCGCGATACCAGCAACAAGTGACTTCATCGGCACGCCAGCATCCATCAACGCTAAACAACCGCCACACACTGAAGCCATTGAACTTGAACCGTTAGATTCAGTAATTTCAGAAACCACACGCATAGTGTAGTCAAAATCTGCTTGATCTGGTAATGCAGCTACTAGCGAACGTTTTGCTAGGCGGCCATGACCGATTTCGCGGCGTTTTGGTGTACCCACACGACCAGTTTCACCAGTTGCGTACGGAGGCATGTTGTAATGCAACATGAAGCGGTCTTTAAATTCGCCTTGTAGTGCATCAATCACTTGCTCATCGCGGCCTGTACCAAGCGTTGCAACCACCAAAGCTTGCGTTTCACCACGTGTGAACAATGCAGAACCATGGGTACGCGGCAATACGCCTGTACGGATGCTGATTGCACGCACTGTGCGCGTATCGCGACCATCAATACGTGGCTCACCATTTAAAATTTGGCTACGCACTGTTTTAGCTTCTAAATTAAATAACTCGCCTTTAATTTTATTCGCTTCAGCTGTTGAAGTTTCTTCAGTAATTAACTCGCCCAATACGCGGCTAGTAATTTCTGACAACTTAGCTGAACGCGCGCCTTTTGCTTTGATTTGGAATGCAGCATTAATATCCGCAGCAGCTAATTCAGCTACTTTTGCGATTAACGCTGTATCTGGCTCTGGAGCAACCCAGTCCCATGCATCTTTACCAGCTTCAGCAGCTAATTCAGCAATCATTTTAATCACTGCTTGCATTTGCTCGTGACCGAACACCACAGCGCCTAGCATCACTTCTTCAGAAAGCTCTTTCGCTTCTGACTCAACCATCATCACAGCAGTTTCAGTAGCAGCAACAACTAAATCCAATTCAGTTTCTTCCAATTGCGCTTTAGTTGGGTTCAATACATATTCGTCATTGATGTAACCAACACGCGCAGCACCTAATGGGCCGAAGAATGGAATACCTGACAACGACATTGCTGCAGAAGCACCAATAATTGCTGGAATATCTGCATCGATTTCAGGATCTGATGACAACACTGTTGCTACAACTTGCACTTCGTTATAGAACGCTTCTGGGAATAAAGGACGTAATGGACGGTCGATTAAACGGCTTGTCAGTGTTTCTTTTTCTGAAGGACGGCCTTCACGCTTGAAAAAGCCACCTGGAATCTTACCTGCAGCATAAGTTTTCTCCATGTAATCCACTGTTAATGGGAAAAAATCTTGGCCTGCTTTTACTTCTGATTTACTTGTAACGGCTACCAATACCACTGTATCGCCGTAGCTCACCATCACAGCCGCATCGGCTTGGCGTGAGATTTCACCTGTTTCAAGAGTGAGCGTATGCGCACCGTATTGAATACTTTTAGTTACTTTATTAAACATTATTTTTTCCTTTGTCATATCAATAAGCTGCTATTCACTACCCAATAACAGCCGACTATGTTCTAACTCAATTTTTAAAATTTGGTGATTACTTTTTTACTACCATTTTTAGCAGATATTGATAACTATTAAAAACGAAAAAGCCGACGCATATCACCATGCAATCGGCTTTTCTTACAATTATAAAAGTGAATAGTTCACTTTTATAAAAATTACTTACGTAAGCTCAAACGCTCAATCAGTGTTTGATAACGGCTTGAATCTTTACGTTTCAAATAATCCAACAAGCTACGACGTTGACTTACCAAAGCCAACAAACCGCGACGTGAATGGTTGTCTTTTTTGTTAGATTTAAAATGCTCTGTTAAGTATGTAATGCGGCTAGTTAAAAGCGCAACTTGCACTTCTGGGCTAGCAGTATCATTTGGAGCACGTTGATATTCTTTAACGATTTTTGCAGTATCTAAAGCTGTAGTTGCCATTTTTTTTCCTAATAATTAGCGTCAATGCAAAAGTAGAAAACCCACTAAAGCATTCATTTACAAAATGAACTGAGCATTCTAAAGATAAATCTATGATTTATCAAGTAGTTTTGTATATTTAAGCTACTCTGTGTCACTTAATTTCCCATGTGTCGAATTAAACGCTTTGGTGCGACTTTTCCATCGCTCGACAATTCACCCAGACCTAAAAAGACTTGCTGTTCACTATACAGTCGCAGTAAACCTTTGGGCACTGCACCGCTCTTCCACACGCCCTGACCTTGTTGCAGATAGAACACGCTATCGTCATCTAAAGTAATGGCTGGCAAATGCTGCACTGCACTGTCTTCTGGCAGCAAAGCCGCTTCTCTTTGCTCTAGCGTCATGGCTTCTAATTGTTCTAGCGTGATGGTTTGCGCTATTTTATAATTGGCGGTAGCTGTTCTGCGCAAACCAATTAAATGTGCACCACAACCTAACTGCTTACCAATATCTTCAGCCAAGGTGCGAATATAAGTGCCCTTTGTGCAAGTCACAGTAATGACGGCTTCATCCTGTTTGAAATCCTCGACAGCAATATTGTGAATAGTAATCAAGCGCGCTTTGCGTTCGATTTCTATGCCAGCCCGCGCATACTCATACATCGCTTTACCTTCATGTTTTAAAGCAGAAAACATGGGGGGGACTTGGCTGATTTCACCGAGAAACTGCTGGCAAGCTTGCTCAAATTGTATTTGAGTAACATCCACAGCTTTCGTTGTCAGCACCTCGCCTTCGGCATCGCCAGTATTAGTGGTTACACCTAGCTTTAATGTAGCAACGTAGGTTTTATCTGCATCAGTGAGGTAATGGGCAAATTTTGTGGCTTCGCCAAAGCAAAGCGGCAATAGGCCTGTCGCTAATGGATCTAGCGTGCCTGTATGCCCTGCTTTTGCGGCTTGATATAGCCATTTGGCTTTTTGTAAGGCTTGGTTGCTAGAAAAACCGATTGGCTTATCCAATAACAATACACCGTTTACATTTCGTTTTGTTCTTTTAAACTGCAAGAATCTGGCCTCTGCTGGCTAGAGTAAGTAGAATTATTTTTTGTCTTTTTCTGGGACGTTATCTGGATTAGTCGCAAGTGCTTCATCAATCAGTTTTGACATCATCATGCCGTTATCAATTGAAGCGTCATAGACAAAATGCAGTTGCGGAACCGTACGAAGCAGCATGCGTTTAGCCACTTGCGTTCTTAGGAAGCCCGCTGACTTTTCTAGACCTTGCTGCAAGCTATCACTGGCTTTACTAGCACTGTAAAAAATCTTCGCATGCGCCATATCACCAGTCACCTCAACAGCAGTGATGGTCACCATTTTTACACGCGGATCTTTTACTTCAAATTGCAGCAAATCAGCGAGTTCACGCTGCATTTGCTCTGCAACTCGATGACTTCTTGAGAAATCTTTTGCCATATATTATTTATCCAGTAACTTAAAAAGTCTAAATGAGACTAGGCGCGGAACAAAAAATTGAGCGCGGCATATGGGTTATATGTAAGCGAACATTTTTTGTTGCGCAACGACGTATCATGACGAATTTTTAAGTTATAGCGTACGCGCCACTTCAACGATTTCATACACTTCTAAGATATCGCCAACTTCAATATCATTAAAGTTCTTCAATGACAGGCCGCACTCAAAGTTATTTTTAACTTCTTTAACGTCATCTTTAAAGCGTTTAAGTGAATCTAATTCGCCAGTGTGAATAATCACGTTATTACGCAACACACGCACTCTTGACGTACGTTTAATCATACCATCTTGCACGTAACAGCCAGCAATCGCGCCAACTTTAGAGATGCGGAACACTTCACGAATTTCCACAGTACCAATCATGCTCTCTCTTTGCTCTGGCGCCAACATGCCACCTAGCGCGGCTTTAATCTCGTCCACAGCTTCGTAAATAATATTGTAGTAACGCACATCGATGCCTAGCGTTTCTATCAATTTACGCGCGCCTGAATCTGCACGAACGTTAAAGCCAATCAATACGGCTTTTGAAGCTGCAGCCAAGTTAACATCTGACTCGCTAATTGCACCTACACCAGTGTGAATGACGTTTACACGTACTTCAGAAGTTGAAAGTTTTTGTAAGCTTGTTGCCAAGGCTTCGTATGAGCCTTGTACGTCAGACTTAATAATCAAGCCTAGCGTTTGCATGTTGCCATCGCCCATTTGCTCGAACATATTTTCTAGTTTAGCCGCTTGTTGTTTAGCTAATTTCACATCACGGAATTTACCTTGACGGAAGTTTGCGATTTCGCGCGCTTTACGCTCATCGTTAAGTACAATCATTTCTTCACCAGCACTTGGTACGTCTGACAAACCTTGAATTTCCACTGGCATTGACGGGCCAGCTTCTTGAATGTCATTACCAGACTCATCCAGCATCGCACGTACTTTACCAAACGTAGTGCCGGCCAATACCATATCACCACGTCTAAGTGTTCCAGATGTCACTAGGATAGTCGCTACCGAACCACGGCCTTTATCTAAACGACCTTCAATCACCAAGCCTTTAGCTGGGGTGTTTTTAGGCGCTTGCAGCTCTAAAACTTCAGCTTGTAGAAGCACAGCTTCTAACAGTTCATCAATACCTTTACCAGTTTTGGCTGAAACTTCTCTAAACATGACTTCGCCACCAAAATCTTCTGGCACCACTTCTTGCGCTACCAACTCCATTTTTACGCGCTCTGGCTCTGCACCAGGTTTATCAATTTTATTGATTGCCACAACTAATGGTACACCTGCTGCTTTAGCATGGTGAATCGCCTCTATGGTTTGTGGCATCACGCCATCATCCGCAGAAACAACTAAAATCACCACATCGGTCGCTTTTGCACCGCGAGCACGCATGGCCGTAAATGCTTCATGGCCTGGCGTATCTAGGAAAGTCACCATACCGCGAGGTGTTTCAACGTGGTAAGCGCCAATATGTTGTGTAATACCACCCGCCTCGCCTGAAGCCACACGGCTACGACGAATGTAATCGAGTAATGAAGTTTTACCATGGTCTACGTGACCCATCACAGTCACTACTGGTGGACGTGTTTCCATAATTGCAGCGGCATGTTCTGCTTCTTCAACAAAAGCATCTGGATCGTTTGGCGCAGCGGCAGCCGCTTTATGACCCATTTCTTCTACGATAATAATCGCAGTTTCTTGGTCTAGCACTTGGTTAATCGTCACCATCATGCCCATGCCCATCAGCGTTTTAATTACTTCGCCTGACTTAACCGCCATTTTGTGCGCTAATTCAGCAACTGTAATGGTTTCTGGCACCAACACTTCATAAATAATCGCTTCAGTTGGCGCAGTAAATCCGTGTTGTGTGTCATCATCTTGATGTCTACTTTTGCCCTTAGGCGCACGCCAGCCTGGTTTACCCGCGGTAACGTCACCGCGTGTTTTCAAGCCGCGTTTTTTATTCTCAGCGTCTGTCCACTCTTTATTATTGCCCTTACCTTTTTTCGCTTCTTTCGCCACTGCTGGTTTAGCCGCGCCTTCTTTAGCGACTGGCTTGTGCAATGTGCCTTCAGATAGTTTTGCTGCCTTTACTTTAGCCGCTTCAGCTTCAGCTAGTTTTCTAGCTTCTTCATCTAAACGACGCTGTGCCATTTCTGCTTTTTTGCGTTTATCTTCCGCTTGAATAGCAGCTAATGCTGAATGACGTCGCGCTTCATTTTCACGCAAGGCAATTTCATCCGCACCCAACAAGTCTTTACGGCTGATAGTTTTAATAACAGGTTCTGCAACTACTGGTTTTTCTATCACAGGCGCAGGCTCTGGAGCCACTTCGGCAACAATGACTTCTTCCTCAATCGCTTCTACAACTGGCGCCACCTCTTCAACTACAGGCACTTCAACAATTTCAACTGGCGCTATCACTTCAACTACCGCTTCAGGCACTTGCTCTTCGGCTACAACTTCTTCAGTATGCGTATTTAAATCAGACTCATCATGCTGTTCAATCACACGTTTTTTACGCACTTCAACTTGAATCGTACGCGCCTTACCTGTGTTATCAGTTTTCTTGATCTCTGTACTGGATTTACGCGTTAAAGTAATTTTATTTTTCGGCGCAAGCGTTCCGTGCTCTTTACGCAGGTGATCCAGCAGCGCTGTTTTATCATCTTCACTTAGATAATCTTCAGCTGCTGCTTTTTTTACGCCTGCGCTATTGAGCTGTTCTAATAACAATGCTGTTGGCAGCTTTAATTCGCCAGCAAATTGTTCTACGGTTGTTTGTGCCATCTTGTTACTCCAGTATTCTTGCCTAAGCCTTATTGCTTAGTGTTACTACTATTACTTTTATTGATTGCTACGCTTAATTAAACCCTAGCGGCCTATTAAACCTATACACTTACTTAAACCAAGGTGCACGCGCTGTCATGATTAATGTTTTTGCACGTTCTGCATCCATGCCAGTGAGCTCTTCCAGCTCATCTACCGCTAGCTCGGCTAAATCATCCATTGTTGCTACACCTTTAGATGCCAATAAATGTGCTGTTTCGGCATCCATGCCTTCCATCGTCAACAAATCTTCAGAAGCCTCTTCAACTTTTTCTTCTTTAGCAATCGCTTCTGTTAGCAAGGCTGCACGAGCGCGTTTACGTAGCTCTTCAATCGTATCTTCATCAAACGCTTCGATTTCGTTCATTTCAGCCAATGGCACATAAGCAATTTCTTCTAAAGTGCTAAAGCCTTCTTGCACTAGAATTTCCGCTACTTCAGCATCTACATCCAACTTATCCATGAACAACTGGCTAACACCCGCAAATTCATCTTGGTTTTTCTGTGCGGCTTGATCAACTGTCAAAATGTTCAACGTCCAACCAGTTAACTCTGAAGCCAAGCGTACGTTTTGACCGTTACGGCCAATCGCCAAAGCTAATTGCTCTTCATCCACCACAACATCCATACTGTGCGCGTCTTCATCCACAACGATGCTAGAAACTTCAGCAGGTGACATTGCGTTAATCACAAACTGTGCTGGCTCCATAGACCACAACACAATATCCACGCGCTCGCCAGCCAACTCACCCGTTACCGCTTGCACGCGTGAACCACGCATACCTACGCAAGTACCAACTGGGTCAATACGCTGATCGTTTGATTTAACTGCGATTTTTGAACGTAAGCCAGGATCACGCGACGCTGCTCGGATCTCAAGTAAACCTTCTTCAATTTCTGGCACTTCTAATTCAAATAAACGCACTAGGAAATCAGGCGTAATTCTTGAAAGAATTAACTGAGGGCCACGGCCACCACGTTCGATACGTGAAAGGAATGCGCGTACACGGTCACCTACACGTAGATTCTCTTTTGGAATCATTTGTTCGCGCGGCAATAATGATTCAATACGACCGACCTCAATAATCGCATTACCTTTTTCCATACGTTTGATGACACCAGTCACCAATTTTTCGTCGCGCGCTAAGAAATCTTCTAAGATTTGCTCGCGCTCAGCTTCACGCACTTTTTGCAAAATCACTTGTTTCGCGGCTTGCGCGCCAATACGACCAAACTCAATGCTCTCTAACGGCTCTTCATAATAGTCACCAACATTTAGACCTTTAGCGTGTTCGCTTTCTTCATCGATTTGATAAGCTGAGTTTTCTAGCAAGTCATATTCAACATATTGCCAGCGTCTGAATGTTTCGTACTCGCCACTTTCGCGATCGATAGCAACGCGCACATCGGCATCATCATGATGTTTTTTCTTGGTGGCTGAAGCCAAGGCAAGCTCAAGCGCAGTAAAAATGACTTCTTTACTCACATTTTTTTCGTGTGCTAGTGCATCTACCAATAATAAAATTTCACGACTCATCATCTATCTCCGACTATAAATTGCAGTTTAACTGCTTTATTTCATTAAATTCTTATCAAACGACTATTCTAAACTTGCTTTAAAACACTGGGCTCAAACGTGCTTTATCAATATTACTCAACGCCATTTTGTACACAACACCATCAAACTCAATTAACACTAGGCCATCTTGCACACCTTTTATAAAACCTAAGAAAGTTTTACGTGGCAAGGTCGTTTCTGTCGCGTTTGCGCTTTCATCTTTAATGCCTACACGCAACTTAATCTGCGCACGCTCGCCAGTAAATCTCACGAAATCAGCTTCTTTTTTTAGCACGCGATCCATACCTGGCGATGAAACTTCTAGACGATCATAATCAACGTCATTTTCTACCGCCAATAAGTTACCCAGCTGATTACTCACCAAGCTGCAATCATCAATATTGACGCTATCTTTAATATCAGCAGGGTTTAATTTATCAATAAAAACCCGCAACAATTTACCGCGATTAGAAATCTCTAAATCAACAAGTTCGTAGCCTAATTGGCTTACCGATTTCTCTATCAACGTATGCAGATCTTGCATGTTTATTAAACCCCTATTCCCTACCGCAACTTCACAAATTAATGCGTAAGTCGCAGAAACAAAAAATGGGCACAAAGCCCATCAAAAAAATTCTTCCTATTATACCCATCAATTCAATGAATTGGAAACATTAGATATAAAAAATTACTACTAAATCAATTTGGTCACATGCGAATCATTATTCCATTTAGTTATAAATTTATAAAAAAACATTCTTTTTAATTGTTAAATATTACCTCTATAGTTCAACTCTTGATATTTCTTACAAGATTTGAGAGCAACCATGTCACATATCCATAGTGCACCACAAAATATATCTAAAAATAATCGTGATATTTCTGATGAAATTTTACGTGCAGTAGAAGAGTTAAAGCTTGGCTCAGGTTTTGGCTCAATTGAGATAGTGCTTCATGAAGGACGTGTCACGCAAATTGAAAAACGTGAAAAGCTTAGATTTAACTACAACTCAAATCAAGATCACTTCAAAAATACGCCTTCTGCAAAAGCAGTGGATAAATAAGATATTTATAAATCTTAAATACATAAGCTGACCAGTGAACTGGATGCTTAACACCAGGAGATAAAAATGCAATTCAAATATACAAAATTTGCCGCCATACTCATTGCCAGCGGCATTATTTCTTTGCCAATCACGGCAAGTGCTAACGATAGCACTGAGCTTGAAGAGCTTCGTAACTTAGTGCAAGAGCTTAGCCAACAAGTAAAAGTACTCGCGCGTAAAGGGGAAGTAGCTGAAGAGGATGCAAGTGCTGCAAAGAAAACAACACCAGTAGTTAAAGCAAGTTCAAGCGGCTTTGGTTTAGAGTCGGCTGATGGCAAGAATTCAATTAAGCTAGGCGGTTTGGTGCAATACGACTACCGTGAGTTTAATCAAGGCGCAAACGACGTACGTAACCGTACTGATGCAAGAGCCGGAAAGCTTGACGCAGATGGTTTTCATGAGGCTAACGATACATGGTTAGCGCGTCGCTTACGTCCGAATATTCAAGGTACTTTATTTGGCAAATATGATTATCGTTTTCAAGAAGAGTTTGCAGGTGGTAGTGCTTCAGTAGTTGATGCTTACATTGATGCTCGATTTGACCCTGCCTTTAAAGTACGTGTTGGTAAATATAAGCCATTCGTTGGTCTTGAACGCTTACAAGCTGGCGGTGATATTAAATTTATCGAACGCAGCTACGTATCAAACAACATCCTGCCAAACAGAGATCAAGGTATATCAGTTTATGGCGATGTACTTGATAGCAAACTTAGCTATGCATTAGGTTACAACAATGGCGTTGTAGACGGTGGTAACGCAAGTACTGGCTCTGAGTTTGATGATAAAAAAGAAGTAACAGCCAGATTATTTGCCACACCGTTTAAAGATGACATAAGCCCACTAAGCGGTTTAGGTTTCGGTGTAGCCGCCACTTATGCTGATGCAACTGCTGAAAAAAATCTTAACTTTACCGATACATCAGCAGCTGATGGAACACGCAATGGTTTGCCAAGTTATGTTACAAACGGTCAACAGACGTTCTTTAGATATGGCTCTGCAGTGATTGCTGATGGCAAAAGAGTTCGCATTGCACCACAAGCGTACTATTACAACGGCCCATTTGGCTTAATCACTGAATATGCAAGAGTAAGTCAAGACGTGAGTAAATCTGCTGATGGATCTCCTGCTGCAGGTGGTACAGCGGTTAATGAGTCTATCGTTGCAGGAACGAATAAAAAATTGAAGCATGATGCTTGGCAAATTGCTGCGAGCTATTTAATTACTGGCGAAGAAGCTTCATTCAAAGGCGTTAAACCTAAAAATGATTTTGATTTAGACAAAGGTGGCTGGGGAGCTTGGGAACTTGTTGCGCGCTATAGTGAAATTAACTTAGATAAGGACTCGTTCAAGCGTGCGAATGGTCAGTATGGCACAGATGCAGGCGCATCTTTAACTGCAGCTAATGCTGGTACTTTTGCTTATGCAGATCTTACCAAGAGTGCTAAGTCAGCCAAAACATGGACAGCTGGTGTGAACTGGTATTTAAACGCTAACGCAAAAATTGCTTTGAACTATGAATACACAACATTTGATGGTGGTGCAATTACTAAAGGTGCTCCAATTGCCACAAACGTGAATGCTACAGGCAGCAATGTACGCGACCGTGATGATGAGCAAGCATTGTTAGCACGCTTCCAAGTAGCTTTCTAAAGAACAAGATTTAAGGAGCCTGAAAATGGAATGTTACTGTTACTCACACATTAAAAGAACTCTATAAGCACTTACAAATTTAAGGATTAAAAATGAAAAAAACTTTACTCAGTATCGCATTGCTAGCAACAGTATTCAGCGTTGCGGCACCAACTCTGGCATCAGCCAAAGACTATACTTTACTCAACGTTTCTTACGACCCTACGCGTGAGCTTTACCAAGACTTCAATGCTGCTTTTAGTAAATACTGGCTAGCAAAAACAGGTGACAAAGTCACTGTTAAAGCTTCTCATGGTGGCTCAGGTAAGCAAGCACGCTCTATTATTGATGGCTTAGATGCTGACGTTGCAACGCTTGCTCTAGGCTACGATGTAGATCAGCTGTACGAAAAGGGTAAGTTAATTCCTAAAGACTGGCAAAAACGTCTTTCACTGAATAGCTCACCTTACACATCAACCATTGTGTTGTTAGTTAGAAAGGGCAATCCTAAAAAAATCAAAGATTGGGATGATTTAACCAAGTCAGGCGTTTCTGTGATTACACCTAATCCTAAAACATCAGGTGGCGCACGCTGGAACTATTTAGCGGCTTGGGCATACGCTCAGAAACAAGATGGTGGTGATGAAACTAAAACTAAAGAGTTTATCAGCAAGTTATTCAAGAACGTTCCAGTGCTAGATACTGGTGCGCGTGGATCTACAACAACCTTTGCTGAGCGTGGCATTGGTGATGTACTGATTGCTTGGGAAAACGAAGCCTTTTTAGCTCAAAAAGAATTCCCTGGTAAATATGAAATCGTTATCCCTTCACTTTCTATATTGGCTGAACCGCCAGTAACAGTGGTTGATAAGTACGCTAAGAAACACGGTACTGAGGCTATCGCTAAAGCATACCTTGATTATCTATACACTGAAGAAGGTCAAGAAATTGCGGCAAGGAACTTCTATCGTCCAACGCTTGCTTCTGTAGCTAAGAAATATGAAGCACAATTTCCAAAAGTTAATTTAGTGAAAATTGATGATGACTTTGGTGGTTGGCAAGTAGCTCAGAAAAAACACTTCTCTGACGGCGGCACATTCGATCAGATTTATCAAAAATAAGTCATTCAATTATTAATCGCAAGACTTTAAATCGCGAGGCCTTTGAGGTCTTGCGAAAATAATTGTATATTGATGTCTTTAAACTTTTGTATCTGTAAAATTGGTACAAAAGTTATTAATCATTAAGGAGTTCTTATGTCTAATTGGTTTGAGGATAATGCACAATCTATTGGCAATACGCCTTTAGTTAAGCTGAATCGCATTACCGATGGCGCAGGGGCGACTGTATTAGCAAAAATTGAAGGTCGCAACCCAGCTTATTCGGTTAAATGCCGTATCGGTGCCGCCATGATCTGGGATGCCGAGCAACGTGGTTTATTAGGTGCCGGTAAAGAGATTGTGGAGCCTACCAGCGGCAATACTGGTATTGCTTTAGCCTTTGTTGCAGCCGCTCGAGGCATTCCATTGACGCTGACCATGCCAGAAACGATGAGCATAGAGCGCCGTAAACTATTGGTAGCTTATGGGGCAAAATTAGTGCTCACGGAAGGTGCAAAAGGCATGAGTGGCGCCATTGCTAAGGCGGAAGAAATCGCTGCGTCAGACCCAATCCGCTACGTATTACTTCAGCAATTTAAAAACCCAGCTAACCCAGCAATTCATGAAAAAACCACAGGTCCAGAAATTTGGAATGCAACTGATGGCAATGTTGATATATTCGTTGCAGGTGTAGGCACAGGAGGCACGATCACAGGTGTTTCACGGTACATCAAAAATACCCAAAACAAGAAAATTGTGACGGTTGCCGTTGAGCCATCAGCAAGTCCTGTTCTCAGCCAACATCGTGCTGGTGAGGCAATCAAGCCAGCGCCGCATAAAATTCAAGGGATAGGCGCAGGCTTTGTACCTGCGAACCTTGATTTATCAGTCGTGGATGACATTGCTCAAGTGACCAATGAAGAGGCCATTCTCTATGCGCAGCGATTGGCTCGTGAAGAAGGCATATTGTCAGGTATTTCCTGTGGTGCGGCAACTGCAGTTGCTGTGCGCTATGCAAAACTTCCAGAAAATGCAGGTAAAACGATTGTGGTCATACTGCCAGATTCAGGCGAGCGTTATTTAAGCTCGATTTTGTTTGATGGACTATTTGATGCACAGGGTTTAGCCGTTTAATTGCTTTAAGGTGGTGGCCGCTAACACTTAAAATCAAGCGGCAGCATTGCTTTCTCCCTAGTTAAACTTGATTAAAGTTTAACCAAACTTAAAGTTGTCTGGCTAACCCACACGGGCCGCCAGACTTTTTTTCATGCTTGTATCTAATCTTACCTAATACGACTAAAGTTTAGCTAAAATTAGTCGGCGCTTTAGTTGAGCTTAAGCGTAGCAAGGCATTCACTAACACATCTACTTCTGCATAGGTATTGTAGAAGGCTAACGATGGTCTTACCGTTGTTTCCAGCCCAAAGCGGCGTAATATAGGTTGCGCGCAATGATGCCCTGAACGAACCGCAATACCTTCTTGATTAAGCGCCGCGCCTACCTCTTCACTCTTATAGCCTTCAAGCGTAAAAGATAAAACACTAGCCTTTTCTTTTGCAGTACCGATGAGACACAAGTCAGGCACTTTGCACAGTGCCGCTGTAGCATAGACCAAAAGTTCATGCTCATAGCGCGCAATGTTATCAATACCAATGCGCTCAACATACTCAAGCGCCGCGCCTAGCCCTACTGCATCTGCAATATTGCCAGTACCCGCCTCAAATTTAGAAGGTGCATCGTGATAGACAGTTTTATCAAATGTCACATCTTGAATCATATTGCCGCCACCTTGCCACGCTGGCATATCAGCGAGGAGTTCTGGCTTGCCGTAAAGCGCACCAATACCTGTTGGCCCAAACACTTTATGACCTGAGAATACAAAAAAGTCAGCATCTAAAGCTTGCACATCGGTACGCATGTGCGACACAGACTGCGCGCCATCCAATAGTACTTTTGCACCTGCACGATGCGCCATTTGTATCATTTCAGCCGCTGGTGTGACGGTTCCTAGCGCGTTAGACACCTGTGTAAAAGAAACCAATTTCACACGTGAAGTGAGTAACTTTTGATATTCAGCCAATAATATCTGGCCACTATCATCCACTGGCACCACTTTGAGTTTAGCGCCTGTTTCTTGGCATAATTGCTGCCAAGGCACAATATTGGCGTGATGTTCAAGATGAGAAATCACGATTTCATCACCCTCACTCAAGTGCTTTTTGCCCCAAGTTTTAGCGACTAAATTAATCGCCTCCGTAGTCCCACGAACAAAGATGACGTTATCTATTGACGGTGCATTAATGAACCGCCTAACAGTTTCACGTGCTTCTTCATAAGCATCAGTCGCACGCGCAGCTAGCTCATGTGCTGCTCGATGAATGTTAGAGTTTTCATGCTGGTAAAAATATGAAATTCTATCAATGACTGCCTGCGGTTTTTGAGTAGTAGCCGCATTATCAAACCAAATCAGTGGTCTGCCATTCACAAGCTCGCTTAAAATTGGAAAATCTTTACGCACTAAATTAGCATCAAATGGTGGATGTGATGCTGCAGGCAACTGGCCAGATTGCTTAAATTGGGATTCATGCAATGGTGAGTCTTGTAAAAAATAATAAGCGCTGTTGCTAGTATTACTTGGATTACCCACACCAGAACCCGCACTAGTAATGCCAGATGGCTTGCCGCTGGCGCCGCTCAATATCTGCTTCAATTCATTTTCGTAGGGATTATTCAAGCCAACGATTAATTGATCAAGCGCAATATCATTACTTGAAAACGGGTTAGCACCACTTGACCCATATTGCAGTTGCAATGCTTCCGCACTGGCAAAATCGGGTTTAGTCGAAGCGAAACTTGGCGCTGCTGACCATATGGATGGCGTAGGGGCCTCCGTCACGCCTTTGGGTGATGTCGCGTTTGGTAAAACGGCGTCTGAAGCGATATGTGACAACGAATCGTTCGAAGCAAAATCTGACTGCTTCGACCAAGGTGAACTGGCAGGAGACCTCGCAGGAAATCCTTCAGAATAAAGCTCATTGACAATGCGGCTAAGCTCCGCAACGTCAAAATGACCTGTTTCACCAGCTTGTCTACCTAGCGCTAATGCCGCCGCCATGCGCGGATGCTCTCCAGGCAACTGACCCAATAACGCCTCTGGCTCAAATGACGATAAGTCACCTAAGCCAGCAAAATTAGTGTTATTTATACTCATAATAGTTGCCTACATCAACATTTTCCAGCACGGCAATCGCATCATCAGTCAATACTGCTAATGAGCAATATAGCGACACTAAATATGAGGCAATGGCTTTATGGTTAATGCCCATGAAGCGCACAGACAAGCCCATGCTTTGTTGACCAGGCAGGTTCGGTTGATACAAACCAACCACACCTTGACGGCTTTCTCCTGTACGTAACAACAAGATATTGGTTTTACCTTTTGTCACTTTTAATTTATCGCAAGGGATAATCGGCACGCCGCGCCATGTGATGAATTGTGAACCGAATAATGCCACTGTTGGTGGAGGTACGCCGCGACGTGTGCATTCACGACCAAACGCTGCAATGGCTTGTGGATGCGCTAAGAAGAATGCTGGCTCTTTCCAAACTTTAGTTAATAATTCATCAAAATCATCTGGTGTTGGCGCGCCAGTGCGAGATTTTACTTTTTGTGTAGCAGCAATGTTGTTGAGTAAGCCGTATTCTTTATTGTTAATGAGTTCGCTTTCTTGGCGCTCTTTAACAGTCTCAATCGATAGGCGTAATTGTTCTTTGATTTGGTTATGTGGGCTGCTGTATAAGTCTGATACTCGTGTATGCACATCAACCACGGTATTTACAGCATTTAACACATACTCACGGCCCCACTCTTCGTAATCAACGAAAGTCGCAGGTAAATCGCGCTCATCTTTAGCCGAGCAATCTACTTCGATCGCACTTGGATCTTTTGCTTTATTCACGCGATAAATACCAGCTTCAACTGGTACCCATTGCATTAAATGCACCAACCAACGCGGTGTTATCGTGCTGAGCATTGGCACCGTTTTTGTTGCATTGGAAAGCGTCCGTGCGGCTACGTCACCTAAAGCTGTTTGTTGGGTATTGTCTGTCATGTAGTTCTCCTATTTAAATCTGACTGATTAATTTGCTTACTAATGTGTTACTGGCTAATGGGCTATTGGTACTTCTTTACTTAATTGATTTGCTGAATTTGTATGGTTGGAATTCGCTTGATGTGCTGGTACATCCAATGGCGTTGCCAACATCTGCGCCTGAGTGATATTGCTGTCTGCTGGCACGCTGCGAGTAAGCCAAACATTACCGCCTATTGCAGAACCCCTGCCTATGGTAATGCGACCTAAAATTGTTGCGCCTGCATAGATCACCACATCATCCTCAACAATTGGATGGCGTGCATTGCCTTTTAAGGGATTGCCATGCTCATCGGTAGGGAAGCGTTTTGCGCCAAGCGTGACTGCTTGGTAAATACGCACATGTTTACCAATAATGGCAGTCTCGCCAATCACGACACCTGTACCATGATCGATAAAGAAGCTTTCGCCGATGACGGCTCCTGGGTGAATATCAATGCCAGTCGCAGAATGTGCCAACTCAGTAATCATGCGAGCTATAAGTGGTAAACCTAAATCATGTAATACATGTGCAATCCGATAATGGATAATCGCTTGCGTGCCCGGATAGCACACCAACACCTCATCTACACTCCTAGCTGCGGGGTCACCCTCATAAGCCGATTTAATATCGGTATCGAGTAACAATCTCACTTGAGGTAAGGTCTTGGCAAACTCTCTGACAATTTCGACAGGAGATTTGGCAGGCAAACTTGATGCTTGGCTAATATCTAATTTACTAGCATCTAACTGACTCTGCGTATCAGCCGTAAAGCTCAACTCTAGCTTCACTTGCGAAACAAGCTCACGCAACGCCACATCAAGCGTATGCCCGACGAAATAGTCGATCCCTTCGTCTTTAAGATCAGGCAAGCCTAAGCGATTAGGAAATAATGCCGCAGCCAGACCTTCTATAATTTCTTGCAACACCTTGCGCGACGGTAACTTAGGCGGTTTGTCTCGCCGCTGCCTGTTTTCTAAGGATGCCAGCCTTAAGTCACGTAACTGCGTCACGATTTGAGCAATGCCTAAATCGTTTGATGCCAACGGCTCAACTGTTTTTGTGTGCTGATTAAGTTTCATCATTCTCAACTTCTATTTTTAAAATCACGCTAATGACTATTCGATTGCTAGCGGAGTCAATTTTCACCAAATTCACAGACGCTAAAAACGCAAAAAGCCAGCGGTCTTTCGACTCACTGGCTTCCGGTTGTCCGGTCAGCGCTAGCTAACTACGATATTCGTTTGCAAAATATTAATTATTTATTTGCCTAAATTTTCTTTCAATATGTTTTTCTTTTTTTAATATACACCACTGTCATGACTTTAAAAAGAGCGCGTTCAATTATTTTTTTATATTACCAATTTGAATATACATATCATTTATAATTCTTTTACATTATTTTAACTGGTGATTAAAGTGCATCTATTCAAATTAAACGCACAAGGTCACTCAAATGTTAAAGAAATTACTTATTACCAGTTTATTGATTTCCTCAGCGACATTTTCATCATTAAGTGTCGCCGCCGACAGTAATTTGCTCAATGTTTCTTACGATGTCACGAGAGAGTTTTACAAAGACTTTAATACGGCATTTATAAAATATTGGAAAGACAAAACAGGCGCATCCATCACTATCAACCAATCTCATGGTGGCTCCAGCAAGCAGGCAAGGTCGGTCAACGACGGCCTAGAAGCTGACATAGTGACTATGAATCAATCGCCAGACATTGATATTCTATATACCCGAGGAAAATTGATTCCTAAAGATTGGCAAAAGCGTTTGCCATACGCCAGCTCACCTACAAGCTCAACCACGGTGTTTTTGGTTCGCAAAGGTAACCCTAAGCAAATTAAAGATTGGGATGATTTAGTCAAGTCTGGTATTTCTGTGGTGATACCAAATCCAAAAACTTCAGGTAATGGTAAATACAGTTACTTGGCTGCATGGGGTTATGTCATTAAAAAAGGTGGTGATGAGGCGAAAGCTAAAGAATTTGTAACCAAACTCTTTAAAAATGTGCCTGTTTTAGATACTGGCGGACGTGGCGCCACGACTACTTTTGCACAACGTGACATTGGCGATGTGCTACTGACTTTTGAAAATGAAGTGAATTTAATCAAAAAAGATTCAACCCAGCAATTTGATGTTGTCTATCCATCAGTCAGCATCTTGGCAGAAAACCCAATCGCGATTGTAGACAAATATGTTGATAAACATAAGACCCGTGCGCTTGCTCAAGCTTATGCTGAGTTCCATTTCTCTGAAGCAGGACAAGAGATTGCAGCGCAGCATGATTTAAGACCGCGCCTAGCTTCAGTCGCAGAGAAGTACAGTGCTAGGTTTAAACCGATAACCTTATTCACTGTCGACGAAGTATTTGGTAGCTGGGAAAAAGCACAAAAAGTCCACTTTGCCGATGGCGGCAATTTTGACCAAATCTATAATAAATAAAGAAAAAGTAAAAGGAATAAACATGACCCAACAACCAATAGCTGCACATCCAATCGCCTCACATGTGGAACAGTTACGATTACAGCTGAAAGAATCATTATTACTGGATTTCGATGAATACGGCTTAGCCGAACAGTTTACAGGTGAGTTTAATAGCACTTTTGTAGGTGTGCGCTTGAATACGGCTTTTCAGCCAATTTACGATAGCGAAGCTGGCGATTTATATGGCCATGAAGCCTTGCTTAGACCGACCTTAGGCAGAGAGTTAGCCAGTGCACCAGAATTTGCATTTACTTACGCAGAGCAAGCTGGCAAGTTGGTTGAGTTCGACCGCGTTAGCAGAACTTTGCATGTACTGAACTTTAGACAAATCTATGCAGAAAATGGTTTGCTGTTTCTAAATGTGCATCCCAAGCTATTAGTTTCAGTCAATGAGCACGGTAAAGTGTTTGAGCGGATTTTACACGCCAACTCTGTTCCCACCGAGCGCATTGTCATTGAAATACAGGAAGCCTTAATCGAGCATGATCAACAATTGTCGGATGCAATCAACAACTATCGTGATCGCGGTTACCGTATCGCAATAGATCGATTTGGTAGCGACCAGTCACATATCGATCGACTATGGAAATTCACCCCCGATTTCGTCAAATTGGATTTAAATTTAATCCAGCAAGCTGAAACTAATGTCCGTGTTCGCAATGCTTTACCTGGCTTGGTTAAGATCATTCAAGACATAGGCGCTAAACCTATCATTACTGGCATAGAAACACAAAATCAATTAGACATTGCAATTGAGTCTGGTAGCACCTTGTTTCAAGGTTACTTCTTAGCTAAGCCTGTTACCGCTAAAGAGTTGCAGCCTTCCTCACTATTTAAACGTGCGGCTTCGATTGTTAATGTGCGCGAGGCTGCTTAATGCTTTTTAGCTATAAAGTTATAGGTAAACAGTATTTTTAACTTATTAAGATCACTGTTAAATTAGCGACTACTTACATAAATATGTACACGAAACTTGATTGAATAATATGTCCACTAAAAAGAATATCCTCCCAGGTTTTAACCTCTCTCTAGGCTACACGATACTGTATCTTAGCTTGATAGTATTGATTCCTTTATCAGCTGCATTCATAAAGACGACAGAGTTAAGTTTTAATGAGTTTTGGGAGGTAGTGACAGCACCGAGGGTGGTAGCGTCTTACAAACTCACCTTTGGCGCATCTTTAATTGGTGCATTAATTAACGCGGTTTTTGGTTTACTGACAGCCTGGGTATTAGTGCGCTATAAATTTCCAGGTAAAAAAATTCTTGATGCATTGGTCGATTTACCTTTTGCACTTCCTACCGCAGTAGCCGGTATTACTTTAGCCACCTTGTATTCAGCACATGGCTGGATTGGCGCTTGGCTGGAGCCGCATGGAATCAAAGTGGCTTCTACGCCGCTTGGTGTAATTGTTGCACTTACGTTTATTGGCTTGCCATTTGTTGTGCGTACCGTACAGCCTGTATTAGAAGATTTAGAGGCCGAAACAGAAGAGGCCGCCGCTAGCTTGGGTGCTAATCGCTGGCAGACCTTCTCTAAGATTGTATTCCCAGCGATATGGCCAGCGCTACTCACAGGCTTCTCATTGGCTTTTGCCAGAGCAATCGGCGAATACGGTTCAGTCATATTTATTGCAGGTAATATTCCTTTTGTCTCTGAGATTACCCCGCTAATCATCTACATTAAGTTAGATGAGCATGAGTACTCCCAGGCCACAGCTGTGGCCGTAGTGATGCTAGTAATTTCCTTTTTACTTTTGTTTGCCATTAATGGTTTGCAGTGGTGGCTTAACCGTCGCCATACAACCTCACACTAAATGGCATTTCTATAAATCTAACTTTCGTCGCCACACTGCGTTGCTCACAAAAAATTACTCCTTACATATCAAACATATGCGGCGTCATAATTTTTAGTTCGCGCCTTGTTTGGCTTAGAAATTTAAATTTACAGAAACACCCTTAAATATTAGTCATTATTTATGAGAACTTTATGCCCATTAACACAGCTACAAACACTTTAATCCAATCGCAATATAGTAATTACAACAACAAAGTAGCTATCAGCCGGGCGACTTCTGAGCCAGCTTTGGTGCGCCGTTTGTTTATATCAATTGTTCTGCTATTTCTAGGCGTTTTTCTAATCTTACCTTTGCTTGCAGTATTTACAGAGGCATTACGTCACGGATTTGCTACTTACCTTGCAGCGATATCAGATCCTAATGCACTGTCCGCAATGAAGCTGACCTTAATCGCAGCGCTGATTGCCGTGCCGCTTAATGTGGTATTTGGTGTGTCTGCGGCGTGGGCAATTGCCAAGTTTGAATTTAAGGGTAAAAGCATACTGATTACACTGATTGACTTGCCGTTTGCTGTTTCACCTGTGATTGCTGGCTTAATCTATATCTTAATTTTTGGTATGCAAGGTTGGTTTGGCTCTTATCTATTCGACCATGACATCAAAGTCATCTTTGCAATTCCAGGCATTGTATTAGCTACCATTTTCGTTACCTTTCCATTTGTTGCACGTGAGCTGATACCTTTAATGCAAGCACAAGGTAAAGAGGAAGAAGAAGCGGGGCTTGTTTTAGGGGCATCAGGTTGGCAGATCCTATGGCGTATCACATTTCCAAATATCAAATGGGGCTTGCTATACGGAGTCATTCTAACCAATGCTCGTGCTATGGGTGAGTTTGGTGCAGTTTCTGCCGTATCTGGACATATTATTGGTATGACCAATACTATGCCCTTACATGTAGAAATTCTGTACGCTGATCACCAATTAGCAGCAGCCTTTGCGGTGGCTTCATTATTGGCGTTGCTAGCGATTGTCACATTAATACTCAAAACCTTTGTCGAATGGCGTGTGGCACAAAACGCTATCCTCAATGAAAGCATCTAAATACATACCACCTAAATAACAAACATTGAATCAATTGGAATGAATCTATGAGTATCGAAATACGTAATATTAAAAAGAACTTTGGAAGCTTTAGCGCCCTGAATGGTATTAGCTTGGATGTGCCTAGCGGCGAGCTAGTCGCACTGCTTGGGCCTTCAGGTTGCGGTAAAACTACACTGTTAAGAATTATTGCCGGACTCGAAACGCCAGACTCAGGTAGCATTCACTTTTATGGTGAAGATGCAACCGCGAGACAAGTGCGCGAGCGTCAGGTGGGCTTTGTATTTCAACATTACGCCTTGTTCCGCCATATGACTGTGTTTGAGAATGTCGCTTTTGGTTTACGCGTGCGTCCTAAAGAAACACGGCCTTCTGATGCCGAAATTAAAAGACGTGTGCATGAACTACTTGAACTCGTGCAATTAGACTGGTTAGCTGACCGTTATCCGCCACAATTGTCTGGCGGACAAAGACAGCGTATCGCTTTAGCACGCGCATTAGCAGTTGAACCTAAAGTTTTGTTACTTGATGAACCATTCGGCGCATTAGATGCAAAAGTACGTAAAGAGCTTCGTCGCTGGTTACGTCGCTTACATGATGAGCTTCATATCACCAGTATCTTCGTAACTCATGACCAAGACGAAGCCTTAGAGGTTTCTGACCGTGTTGTTGTGATCAACAAAGGTAATATTGAGCAAATAGGTACGCCTCAAGATGTTTACAATCACCCAGCAACACCTTTTGTATATCAATTCTTAGGCAATGTGAACCAATTTAATAGCCATGTGCATCTTGGCGAGGCTAAAATTGGTGATATTCAAGTGAAAGTAGATGCGCATGAAGGCACTCAGAATAGCGTTGCAACCGCATACGTGCGTCCGCATGACATTGAAGTACATAAAGTACGTAACGGTAACGCACAAGGTTTTGAGGCCACCGTTAGTTACATCCATGCGATTGGTCCGTTAGTAAGATTAGAACTACAGCCAGCAGATCAATCAGAATTAGTGGAAGCTGAGCTAACACAAGAGCGTTTCCGAGAACTCAACCTCACTCAAGGGGAGAACGTATTTGTCTACCCAAGAAATGTACGTGTATTCTTAGAAGAAGGCAGCCATATAAAGCTGACTCCGAACTCATTGTAGCCAGCCCTCACA
>Ga0208888_100130_pt1 | contig 44610 bp, 46 predicted proteins | sample LakWasM115_HOW13_2_FD_183929 | JGI IMG/M metagenome (GOLD analysis project Ga0208888, IMG submission 183929) | Freshwater sediment methanotrophic microbial communities from Lake Washington under simulated oxygen tension - Sediment Metagenome... | ecosystem: Environmental > Aquatic > Freshwater >...
AAGGCCAAATCCATGATTCTTCCCGGAGTACCGACTAAAATGTCAATACCTTGATAAACTGCGGTTTTCTGCGTATTGATGTTCACACCTCCGTATATGCCCAAGGTACGAACCGACATGTATTGGCTGAGTTTTTCGACTTCGGCGGCTACTTGTACTACCAATTCACGGGTTGGTACTATGATTACAACTCTCGGCGTATCGGTAGCGGCAAATTTCCATTGTTTTAATATAGGTAACAGATACGCAAAAGTTTTTCCGGTACCGGTTTGGGCAATTCCCATCACATCGCGTCCCGACATAATTACGGGAAAGGCACGTTCCTGAATGGGTGTTGGTGTAGTTAACCCTAATTCGTCAACGGCTTTTTGTAATGATTTCGGAAGATTGAATAGCTCGAAAGTGCTCATGGCTTAGTGAATTTCGGGCAAAGGTACGGAATTGAAAATAAACCTTAAAAGCCTTCGAAAACGCCTAAGCCAAATAAGGCAAAATCGTATTTCACCGGATCTATAGGGTCTAATTGGCGTAACGAAGTATCTAATTCTGCTAAAGCTTTGCCATCGTTTTGTTTACGGTTAAGCAAACCTAATTTTCTTGCCACATTCCCGGAATGTACATCGAGCGGACAAGATAAAACGGAAGTAGGAATGTTTTGCCATAACCCAAAATCAACGCCATTGTTGTCTTTTCGAATCATCCATCGCAAATACATATTGATACGTTTGGCAGCAGAACCTTGTGTCGGATCTGAAATATGCTTAGTAGTTCGAGGTAAATGTGGCACAGAGAAGAACTGTTTTTTGAAAGCAGCAATGGCATTTTGCATGGAATCGGATTCCTGATGCTGGGTAAAAAAATGTTCCAAACCACCTTGATTCTGATACAATTGTTGTAAACCAATAACAAAAGTTTTAAAATCTATCCCGTTAAAGGTTCGGTGCACAAATGTTATCAGGTTTTCTAAGTGATGTTCCTCATGATTCATGACGAAGTCGTAAGGCGAATTGCCCATCAAATCCATCATTCGATTGGCATTGTTGATAATCATTTTGCGATTGCCCCAAGCGATGGTTGCTGTGAGAAAAGCGGCAATTTCTATATCTTCTTTTTGGATGAATTGATGCGGAATCTGAATTGGATCGCTTTCTATGAATTTAGGATTATTGTAAAGCACGACTTTCTCGTCCAAAAAATCTTTGAGTTCTGATTTAGTCATGTCATTTTACTTTTTGAGCTTTAAAACCTTCACTTAAGGTTTGACCACGCCTTTGCGGAATCACGTGAAAATAAGTTTGGAAATAATCCAATTGTGCTTTGCTGACCGTTGGTAAAGCACCATTTCCGGTTATCCAGAACAATTCGGTGTTTTGCGGTGTATTGTAGTTTAAATTGCCTTTGGTTTCGGTGGTGTATGCGATGTTACTCTTACTATTTGGTTTCGGAAAAATAAGATTCTCCGCTTCAAAGGTGTTGTTTTGCATTAGCATGGTATTGTTGGTCAAGCTGCCAAACGACATCGGAACTAACACTAAAACAGCACAACCAAGGCAACTTAAACCCAACAAGGACAAGATTATTTTTTCTTTAGACAAGAGCGCAGCAAGTAATAACAATCCGAAGAAAATAGTGAAATACACATAGAATCGGTATTGAGGCGAACTCAGCATCAACAAAACTAAAAGTACAATAAATACCCAATAAATAGGTGTTAAACCTTGTTTGGGATAATATTTTTTGAGGATAAATGGTGTTATGATGAGTAATACTATTGTTGTAATTCCAATAAGACTATCAATTCCGTTTAGCCAAAAGTAGTGCTTCAAAATGTCTAACCATGAAGCTTGTTCGAAAGTGCCAAACGGTAAATAAAAAGAATGCATCATGTCGTGACTGAAAAAATATGACAGGATGTCTTTCGGTACCATATAATCCGCATCGGAATAGGGTAAGAATGTTAGCGGATACAAAGGGTAACCCGTCAGTATACTGTTTTTAATCACAAACAGAAATAATACCAATCCAGCGAGCAATCGGATGGCAATGAGTTGGTTGTTGATTTGTTTGTAATGTTTGATCCAAACGATAATCGGCAAAAGCAAAAGAACAAACGCTGTTATTTTAATATAGGTAGCAAACAATAGTAATACACTCAGGAGTTTGAGTTTTTCAGCAGGATTTTCTGCCGAAGTGTAAATAAAAAACGCCAAGAAAGCGATGCTGTAAACCGCTAAATCCGGTGATGGCGCGTTGACAAATTGGAATAAAAACAGGTAGCTCAAAGGCAACAATCCGAAAGCCAAGTCGATTTTGTTTTGGGTTACCCAATAAGAGTGAAGCCTATCAAAGCCCCAAAAGTTCATTAGTAACAGTAAAAAGCCATTTAAGTCGTTGAAGTTATTGTATAGAAAAGACAGTGAATACGCGCTTTGGGCAATATGCCAACCACTGGTTTGTCCAAAAAATAAGTGCAAATTCGCCAAACCGGGAACCAAACCGTATTCGTTCAGCCATGTTATCGTTTGGATGTAGTAGGTTTCATTGTCAACTATAAATGGGGAAGTAGCAGATTGGACCAATATTAAAATACTACTCAGTGTAAAGAGTGATTTCAACGGTATCGAAAAAGCACTCAATGATTTAACACTTTTTTTCCCTAACAACTGCCAATCGACTCTAAAATAATAACCCGAAATTAAAGAGATAGTGGTTAAAAAAACCGTAAATCCTAAGCTGATTGGTCCGAAAATAGCCCAAAGACTGGCTAATAATGTTACCGCAAACAATCCTAATACAGTGGTAATGGTGAGGTTTCGCACCGGAATTCCCAATAGTTTTGAAAAGCTTATTCCTAAACTTGCAGCAGTGACAAAAATATACAACCAACTCAACAGGATAAGCGCCATAACATCAAACAATTAAGCCGTCTTTCATGACTAGTTTACGATCGGCCATGTTAGCCAAATCTTCGTTGTGCGTAACAATTACAAAGGTTTGTCCGAACTCATCGCGCAACTTGAAAAACAATTGATGTAAGTTTTCGGCAGAGGCCGTGTCTAAATTTCCGGAAGGTTCGTCGGCAAAAATCACTGCTGGTTTGTTGATCAAGGCACGAGCTACAGCCACACGTTGTTGTTCACCACCGGAGAGTTCGTTAGGCTTGTGTTGACTTCTTTCGGCCAATCCTAAATAGGTTAATAATTTTTCAGCTTCGGCTTCAGTAGCGGTTTTATCTTTACCTGCTATGTAAGCCGGAATACAAACGTTTTCCAATGCCGTAAATTCAGGTAACAATTGGTGAAATTGAAAAATAAAACCTAAGTGTAGATTTCTGAATTTAGAAAGCTCTTTGTCGTTCATTTTCAAAACGTTTTCATTGTTTATTTCAAGTGAAGTATTGTCGGTTTTTGTAGCATTGTCTAAGGTTCCTAAGATTTGTAATAGGGTTGTTTTTCCGGCACCGGAAGCGCCGACTATGGAAACAATTTCTCCTTTCTTAATGTGTAAATCAACACCTTTCAGCACCTGTAAATTGTCGTAATATTTGTGGATGTTTTTGGCCGTAATCATCAGTCGAATTTTTCACAAAGTAACAAAGTATTTTGCTTTATAAACTTTGAATCAATTTTTTTTATCGTTGAATAAGTAATAAAGTTATGTTAATTACTTTTTTCTGTTTAATCATTTCGTACTTTTGTTGAACAAAATATTAATTCTTATGAACACTACCATTGAAAAAGAATTATTTGAACTGATAGGCGACAATCATCAAATGACTTCTGCAGACACACCGCTTAGACCTGATGCTTTCGATAAATCAGATGCTGACAAGAAAAAAGTAATTGAGCACCATTTCCACCAAATAATGCAGGAAATGGGATTAGATATGAACGATGACAGTTTAAGAGGAACGCCGCATCGTGTGGCCAAAATGTTTATTGATGAAATTTTCTCTGGCTTGAATCCGGCGAATAAACCAAAGATATCTGTTTTTGACAACTCTTACCAATACGATAAAATGTTGGTGGAAGCCGATATTAGTTTTAACTCAACTTGCGAACACCATTTCTTACCTATCATTGGTAAAGCTCATATTGGTTACGTTTCCAGTGGAAAAGTAATCGGTTTGTCAAAATTGAATCGCATTGTAGATTATTACGCTCGTCGTCCGCAAGTGCAAGAGCGTTTGATCATGCAAATTTTTAACGAATTAAAAACCGTTTTAGATACCGAAAGCGTTATTGTAGTCATGGAAGCTAAGCATTTGTGTGTTTCCAGTCGTGGCATCGAAGATGAGAGCAGCTACACTTCAACCATACAATACGGAGGTATTTTTAACGATAAAGATAACCGCAATGATTTCTTCAACTTAATAAAGGAGAAATAGATTTTTAGTTAAATTAAGTATTTTTTGGGTAAAAGTCCCGGGTAGTTTTACTCGGGATTTTTTTTATCGGGAAAAAGAAAACCCAAGCCCATGCTTTTGAGCATCTTTTTTTCAAACGACCAAAAAAAGGTAAACTGACCGAATAGAAATCCGTAACCAACCAGCAAAACTTGGTAAATAGGGAAGATGAGTACGATGTAAAGCGGATAGTAAATCCAATTCGACACTTCGCCTTTAACAATGCCGAATAACTGCAAAAAAGGTTTCGAAAGATAAGCCGCAGAAGAACCGGTTAAAGCAAACACTACGATAATGACAAAGACCTGCCAATTCGATTTAATGTTCCAGCGTTCTTTAAAACTTGCCATAAGGTAATTTTTGGTAAAGATAACAGTTTATTGAACGGGAACAAATCCGCCAAGTCGTTGATTGTAACGATTTTGAAAATAAATAAAGTAGTTGTAAATCAAGTAATTGACTTCGTGGCCATAATGAATTGTTGGCTGGTAATCAATAGTCATCATGTATAAATTGGGATCAAAAATCATTGGCTGTGAAGCCCGACGGTTCCATTCAGCAACATACAATTGGTTTTTAATTTCTAGAAAACTTTCCGAATAATAGCCTCTTGGTCGCGCTCTTCCGGCCAACCAAGAACTGAATCCCGGATCAATGATAATTACTTCGTACTCTAAACTGTCGTTGGCAATTTTAACCGTGTCCGATACTTTGGCCAATGGATTTCCGGGAGTATCAGAAACTGTTTTGGTGCTATTACAACCAATGATAATCAAAAGCAAACCGATAACAGCAACTAAAGTTTTCATACACTCAATTTGATATAAAGTTAAGCATATTCATCCATACTAATTGTTTTAAAGATGTTAAAATAAAAAAGCCACACTTTTTAGTATGGCTTCATTTTTATGCTTTTTCCGATTGTAGCAGACTGATAATCTGTTCTGCCAGTTCGGTACCAATTCGGTCTTGCGCTTCCAAAGTCGCCGCGCCAATATGTGGCGTCAACGAAATTTTCGGATGCATCAATATTTGAATTTCCGGAGTAGGTTCTTTTTCAAACACATCCAAACCGGCGAATAATACTTTTTCGCTGTCCAAAGCTTCCACCAAAGCTACTTCATCAATCACACCACCACGGGCACAGTTCACGATGCCAACGCCATCTTTCATCATCGCTAATCCTACTTTTCCAATCACGTAACCTTCCTGAGCCGGAACGTGAAGCGTAATAAAATCGGCATGTTTGAATACTTCTTCTATAGGTTCAGTTTCAAATTCAACGTTGATAAATTGACCGTTGTAAAAATCTACTCTAACTTCAGCTTTATCTACAAATTTATCTGCGGCAATCACTTTCATGCCTAACCCTAAAGCCATTTTAGCTACGGCTTGCCCAATTCGGCCAAAACCAATAATACCCAAGGTTTTTCCCCGCAATTCAATGCCGTTAGCATAGGCTTTTTTCAAACCATCAAAATTAGAATCGCCTTCCAAAGGCATATTTCGGTTCGAATCGTGTAAAAAGCGAACACCGGTAAACAAATGCGCAAACACCAATTCGGCCACACTTTCCGATGAAGAGGCCGGTGTATTAATCACATGTACACCTTTAGAACGGGCATAAGCTACATCAATGTTGTCCATTCCAACACCGCCGCGACCAATAATCTTTAAACCCGGGCAAGCGTCAATAATATCTTTTCTAACCTTAGTAGCACTGCGCACTAGCAATACCGAAACATCGTTGGCATTGATATAATTGGCCACTTGTTCTTGCGCCACTTTAGTAGTAATCACTTCAAATCCGCCTCTTTCTAAAGCTTTGATACCGCTTTTTGAAATTCCGTCGTTGGCTAATACTTTCATTTGTTGTAATATGTAATTCGTAATTAATAATTTGTAATTTTTAAGGAGCTCTTTCCCGCTTTCCGTTCCAATCTTTTTGTTTTTAAAGAAAAAAACAAAAAGGATTTCCGCTCCAATCGGGGCTAGTGCTATTGTGCTAACTGCGACTGGTTGCTGTAAACCGACTCAAACTCTTGCATCACATCTACCAAAACCTGAACGCTTTCTAACGGCAACGCATTGTACATCGAAGCGCGATAACCGCCTACCGAACGGTGTCCTGTAATTCCGGAAATGCCGGCTGCTTTCCACATTTTGTCGAATGATTCCTGAAGTTCCGGATTTACCAATAGGAAAGTGGCATTCATAAAACTTCTGTCTGCTACCGCGGCGGTACCTTTAAACATGGTATTTCTGTCGATTTCATTGTATAGCAAATTGGCTTTGGATTCGTTTACTTTTTCAATGGCGGCAATGCCACCTTGGTTTTTCAACCATTGCAAGGTTAACAAGCAAGTATATACCGCAAAAACAGATGGTGTATTGTACATGCTTTCGGCTTTAATGTGCTTTTGATAGTCTAAGATACTTGGAATCGCACGACCTGTTTTGCCTAAAATTTCTTCTTTGACTACAACCAAGGTTGTTCCTGCGGCGCCCATATTTTTCTGCGCTCCGGCATAAATCAAATCAAATTGAGAGAAATCTAAAGTGCGTGAAAAAATATCCGAACTCATATCGCAAACCACCGGAATATTCATTTTAGGAAACGATTTCATTTGGGTTCCGAATATGGTATTGTTACTGGTACAGTGAAAATAATCCGCGTCGGTAGGAATACTGTAATCCGTCGGAATGTGATTGTAATTTTGAGCTGCAGAAGATGCAACAACTATCGTTTCACCAAACAATTTAGCTTCTTTGATGGCGTTGTTAGCCCAAGTTCCGGTATCCAAATAAGCGGCTTTGCCATCCGTCTTCATCAAATTGTATGGTACCATCAAAAATTCCAAACTCGCACCACCTTGTAAGAACAACACTTGATAGCCCTTATTTTCCAAGCCTAAAAGTTCCAAAACCAAAGCCCTGGCTTCTTCCATAACGGCCACAAAATCTTTACTGCGATGTGAAATTTCTAAAATAGATAAACCGGACTGGTTAAAATCTAATACGGCTTGAGCCGATTTTTCAAAAACTTCTTTTGGTAGTATGCACGGTCCGGCGCTGTAGTTGTGTTTTTTCATAATAGCATTTCCAAAAATTAAAGCGCAAATTTCGGAAATAGGGCTAAAATAAGCAGATAGAATTCCGCAATAAAAAGGTGATGTTATTAACGAAAACGTTTTAGTTGATAATTACCTAAAAGCTATTTTTTAATTATTTTCTTTGTGATTACTGCATTGTTATGTAATGAAATTATTAAAAAATAAACACCTTTAGTTAAATTTGTTAAATCAATTGTTTCAAAATTGGATTTAAATGTAGCTATTTTTTTTCCGTCAATTTGAAAAATAGAAACGTTTTCTATTTTGTCAATAAAATCATTTTCTATATGTAAAATGTCCTTTGTTGGATTGGGATAAAAATAAAATGAATTCAAAAAGTTTTCTTCTAAACTCAAAGTTGTGTCAGCATAGTAAGCTCTTCCGGTTTGTGTAGGACCTGGGCTAAATTCCCCCGGACAACCTATTATTAAGTTACTGCCTTCCAATGCCAAAGAAGAACCGAAATAATCGTCAATCTGCGCATTAGTTTCATTGCTGTAGATTGTTGCTTGACTGGTCCATATACCATTAACTTTTTTATAGTGCAGCAAAGCAAATTTCCTGCTCATTTGAAGCATGTAGGTGTTGGAACCTAAAAATATATTCTCATTGTTTACAACAATTTCATCATAAATTTGGTCATTCAAAGGTATTTGAAACGAAGAGTTTAAAACCCAATTATTATCGCTGAAATCATAAATTGATACCAAGCCGGATGTATCATCTACAATATACAATTGGGAATTATATAATTTGAAATTGAATATTTGATTTGGATTGTAATTAAAGGTACTTTGATAATTCCAAAGATTATTTACCATATTGAAACTATAGATTTTGGCGCTATTATATCCGTTGTAGTGTCCGGAAGAAATTAATAACTGATTGTTAGCAATTTCAATTTTTGTTCCCAAGTCGGTTTCATTTGCTACTGATAACGTTTGTGATAAGGTCCAAACGTTATTGTCCAAATCAAACACGTAAACATTATTTTTAGATGAAATATACAGCCTGTTATTAAATAATTTTACATAGCGGCCGAAATTATCATTAGCTGTATTGTTTACAGATGTTATTTTTTGATGAAACTGATAATTTCCATTTATTTTTTTGTAAAGATAAACAGCGCCTAAATTTGAATTATTTGCCCCTTGGTTTGGTGCTCCGATAGCTATTTTATCATTCTCATTAGAAATTGAGTTTCCAAACCTATCCGGACCACTAACATCTGACTCGATTAATACATCAGTTTGTATTAAATTGTTATCAGTAAAGTCAAATACATAAACTTTACCAAGTTGATTAAAGGAGTTGTTATAGCCACTTGATACAACTACCTCATTGTTGTTAATCTCAACTTTCCGGCCAAAATAATTGCCACTTGCACCAAAAGTTGGATAAAAGGAACTCACTTGTAATTGTGAAAAAATGAGTTGTGAAAATAGTAGTAACCAAATGTTTTTCATAAAAAATTGATTTTAAATCAAATTTAAAAAACATTTTTATTAAAGTAAGAAAAAACTATAATTTAATCAAGAATTGTAAAGTGTCTACATTATCCGCATAGTCCCAAAGTTCCGGCTGCTGGGTTTTTCCAAACGGAATACTGTTAGGCGTCAAACCATTGGAAACCACACACTGAATTTGCTCTTTATCATTTTCCAATCTCAGCTTTATCTGTTCTAAATCATCGTAGTATTCATAAAAAACAGAGGAAATAGGAGAGGCGTAGCTGCTGTCTTCTTTCAAGGTAAGGAATTCGTTATCGAGTAATTTAAAATTACTCATCAGGAAAACAGCTTTATTGTAGTCGTAGTTATTGGAATATTTCTCGTAAAAAATAACGTCTTTGTATTCGTATATGGCTTTAAAAAAAGGCTGAAAATCGTAGTCTTTCGGCACAAAAAGTTTGGAAACGTTGCGACAACCTAAACCATAGTATCGGAAAATATCTTCGCCTAAAAGCACTAAATCTTCATGGCTCTCTTTCCCGTTTAATAGCGCTACCGAATTGCGGTTTTTGCGAATGATGCTCGGTTTGTCTTTAAAGTAGAATTCGAAATAACGGGCAGTATTGTTGCTCCCGGTAGCGATTACGGCATCAAAATTTTCCAATTTTCCGTCGGTAAAAGTGATGTAGTTGTCCATTTCCGGTGATACAGTTACCAAATATTGGGCTAAAAACTTTATCAAATGTTGGTCGTTAGAAGAAGTTTTGACCAACACTTTATGTCCTGATATCAAAACCGAAAGGAAATCGTGAAAACCTACCAGCGGAATATTTCCGGCCAAAATCAAACCTACAGTTTTAGGTTGGATGGTAGAGAAATCGTATCGTGACAACCAAGTATTCAAATTGTCCTCTGTTAAGGCTTTGGCCCAAGATTGCACTGCATGACACACTTGTTCCGGTGTAAACCAACCATTATGTGATTGGGATAATTGAATCAAATCCACAAACGCATCGAAGTACAAATCGTTGTGCAATACGCCTTCTTTTTTTTGATTTTGGTCAATATTAAATTGACTCAAAAACTGACCTAAAGCAATAAAACATTTTTTTTTCTCGATTTGTAACATGAGTGACTTGTTTATGAATGGTTTTGATTGTAATTTTGTGCAAAATTAGTGAAAAAGTAATGAGTAGGAAGTGTTGGGTTGGGAGTAATTTTAAAACGCCTCGCTCAAAAATCTCTGAACTCTGAACTACAAACTCCAAACTACAAAAAGATGGCTATCATAATAACTGACGAATGCATTAACTGCGGGGCTTGTGAACCGGAATGTCCGAATACCGCAATTTATGAAGGTGCCGATGATTGGCGCTACAAAGACGGGACTAAGCTAAGAGGGAAAGTTGTTTTACCAGACGGTATCGAAGTAGATGCTGATGCTGCACAAACTCCGATTTCCGATGATATTTATTACATCGTACCCGGAAAGTGTACAGAATGTAAAGGTTTCCATGAAGAACCACAATGTGCCGCGGTTTGTCCGGTGGATTGTTGTGTTCCTGATGACAATCATGTAGAAAGTGAAGAGACTTTATTAAATCGTCAATCTTTCTTGCATAACGAATAAAAAAAATCCTGAGCTTAAACTCAGGATTTTTTTTGGTTTTTAGAATCTGAAATTCATACGAGCGTAATAAAAGGCACCTCCGAATCCCATTTGTACCGCATCCCAATAGCCACCTGCTTCTACCCAGTCGTCTTGTTGATCAGGGTATACATTGAATAAATTGTTGCTTCCCACAATCAATTTGGTGTTTTTAGATAAATTGAATCCCAAAGTCAAATCGGTTACAATTTTCACACCATAAGTATCGGTAGCCGCTTTGATTTGGTTGGCGAACGAACCGTAATCGGCTACGTCTTCATACATTTGGTAATCCAACAATTTTACTTCACTGAAACGGGTAAATGCCAAACCGGCGTCAAACCATTTGCGAGCATAATTCAAATTCAAGCTGAATTTGTTGTCCGGTGCAGAAGCTAAAAGGAAAGCTTTTTCTCTTTCACCGAAAAAAGTCTGTTCGTCTAAAGTGCCATTATTTACCGCGTCTACTTTCATATTGTTAATGTTACCAACTAAAGTAGCTCCAAAAGAATTATCGCCGATTTTTTTCTTCCAAGCAATTACCACATCCAATCCTGTTGTTTTGGTATCAACGCCATTCACAAAGAACTGGGCTTGATCTACGCCAATGTTCAAAGCCGAAGCGTCGAAATAGCCGGTCAATACAATTCTGTCTTTTACATTCACCATATAACCGTCAATTGTTGCGGTGAAATCTCCGTAACTAGCAGTAAAACCCAAAGAGCCATTGATGGCTTTTTCTTCATTAAGCTTGCCAATACCGAAAGCTTGGGTAACCGGACTGTTATTTGGAGATAATAATATCTCTGAAGCACCAGTGGAGGAGAAGTTAGTAAATCTTAAGTTATAGTAAATCTGCGCCAAAGAAGGTGCTCTAAAGCCTGAACTGATAGAACCTCTAAAATTAACATTACCGCCTGTTTTTAGTCGAGCTGCAATTTTTCCGTTTAAAGTGCTTCCGAAGTCGCTGTAGTTTTCAAAGCGTAAAGCAGAAGATACCATAAAATTATCGCTCACATCCAACTCGCCATCGGCATACAAAGAAACATTGGAACGACTTCTGTTTACGACATTATCCGGACTGTATCCGGGAAATCCTTGTGAACCGCCCGGTCTTGGATCGCCGGTATTCGGATCGGTTGGGATGGTTTGGTTAAGCGGATCAGTGATAGGTTGACCGTTTACATCATACGTAGCATACGAACCTTCTTCACCGGCAAATATGGTGAATTGTTCCGTGCGGTATTCGGCACCAAAGGCCAAGTTAAAACCGTTTAAAATGCTGTCGTAGTTTTTAGATAAATCCAAATTTACCGTATTCTGACTCAACGTATGGCCACCCGCATCAAACTCGGTAGGAGAAGCTTCCTCCAATGAAGCATTCAAAGTACCTTTGATGAAATAATGGAAGCTGTTTTTACCGAAAGTATTGCTGATATCCACATTCCAACCGCCGGCAGTTTTGGTTCTGAATCCGGCAGAAATGGAATTGTCAACAATTAAGGAAGTAATTCTTGGCGTAAATCCATTAGGATAAATATCGGTAACAATTCTCGGTGACGGATTGTTTCTGGTAAACGCATAAGCATCAGTGTTTCTGAAATTTCTTCCACCAAAAGCGTAGAATTTAGTCTTGTCGGAAACCGGTATAGCTGCATTGACGAAGAAGTTAAAGCCTTCGATAGCCGCTTCTCCAAAACCTCTTCTGAAATCAAAACCCGGACGCAAGGTTTTGTCTTTGTTAATGTATTCGGCGGTAAAGTTCGCAAACCCTCCGTTATCACCAATTTTAGTTCCGTAATTGGTGGTTACTTTAATGGAATTCCCGTCAAAACTTCTGCCGTCGGCTAACTTATTGCCATCGGCATTGGTGTCTAAAAAGTTGTCTCCGGTGTTAGGTGTGCCTGCCGGGAAATTGCCGTCAGCTTTAGTACTGTATGCCCCGTAACTTATGGTTCCGGTCAATTCGTCTACGTTGTCATTCAAAACAATATTGATAACTCCGGCTATCGCATCAGAACCATACTGAGCCGCTGCCCCGTCGCGCAAGATTTCGATTCTTTTGATGGCACTGGCTGGTATAGCGTTCAAATCGGTTCCGGTATTACCGCGTCCACGAGTTCCGAACAAGTTAATCAAAGACGATTGGTGTCTTCTTTTGCCATTGATTAACACCAACGTTTGATCCGGTCCCATTCCACGCAGCGTAGCAGGATCCACGTGGTCTGCTCCATCAGAACCTGATTGTTTGTTGGCATTAAACGAAGGTGCCGCATATTGTAGCAATTCATTGATTTCCAACTTACCACTTTGCGTAGTTACACTTTTAACATCGATGATGTCAATGGGAACCGCCGAATTCACTACCGTTCTTTTGGAATTTCGTGAACCTACAATTTTAATTTCTTGGAGTTGATTCACTTTGGTTGAGTCGTTTGACGTTGCACTAGGTTTGTCTTGCGCCGCCAAATACCCAAATTGCAGTGAGAATAATAAAAGGGTAATTTTTTTCATAAGAGTTTGGTTAGAGGTTAATAGTTGCAATTTACAGTTTTTAAGTTGCTCTTTTAACATTTTTAATAAAACTATTTTAACAAATTAACTAACAAATAAAGGTTTTCATAAAATATAATATTTTTGATTAAATTTGCTCAAACCCAATCTGAGAATGAAACATTACTACCTGCTTTTTTTGCTGATTTTTGGTTGGACAGTTTCGGCACAAAACGTCGAGATAGCAATAATACTCAAAGACGCCGATACCAATTTACCGGTTGAAGACGCTACCGTTTTCGTTTTAAAAACCAAGCAATCATTGTTGAGCAACAGCGAAGGTAAAGTAACTTTCGTTCTAAATGGTTCGTCTAACATTCAGGTTACCCATTCTTCCTATGCTAAAGTGACTGTACGGTCATCAGCCTTGCTCAAAACAGACAATGTTATTTACTTAAAAAGTACAGTAAATGATTTAGATGAAATTATTGTGACCAAACAACATCCGCAAAAGATATTGAAGAATTTGGTGGATAATTCTGTAAAAAAGTTAACCGTTCCGGCGCGCTTGAAAGTCTACACGAGAGAGTTTTTTAAAATGGATGGGAATTATACCTATTACAACGACGGATTGATGAATTTTCAATTGTTTGGAAAAGATAAAAATTTTAAAAGCAATATTTTAGTTGAGCAAAACAGGGCTTTCGGTCTGGTTTATGATCAAATTAACAGTGATGTTTTGGGATACAATCTCAACGATATCATGGAGAATTACTATAATTTCAAATACATAGATCCCATTACAGATATTGGCGGGAAAAAGAAATACGACTACGTTATTAAATCGTATTCAGCCAATCAAGATTTCAACATCATGATTGTTACGCCAATCGATAATACAAAATCATTGCGGGATGATTTCAAGATTATTTATGATTGGAAGAAGAAAATCATCATTGAAATCAATACTACAGTATCGCCAACAACATTATCCAATGTAAAAGAGAAAAAAGCGGTTGGTTCCAAGAATATTTATAAGTCGACTTTCAAAGCGATTTACCGTTTGGAAGGTGAAAATTATTATTTAGTTAGTTCTAAAGAAGAAATTGGTTTTGAGCGAGTTGAAAAAAATAAAACCACTGATATTGAAGTCAGAAATTATTTTGTGACCACCAATTTCAGCAATCAAAATTACAGTTATAAAGAAAGTGAAGTCTTTAAAGATAAAACATTGTACAATAAGAAAAATGTCATTCTGTCTCCTTATTGGGATATTTCCGGGTTGAGTACTACAGATGAAGAGCAAACCATCATTAATGACTTGCAGGATCGAAAACCTTGAGCTTAGTTTGTACTTTGTTACTTGGTTTTATTGCGCTATATTTGCGCACTTTTAAAATACTTCATTCATGAAAGCAGGAATTGTAGGATTACCAAACGTAGGGAAATCAACTTTATTTAATTGTTTGTCTAATGCGAAAGCTCAAAGTGCAAACTTTCCGTTTTGTACCATTGAACCCAATATTGGAGTGGTAAATGTTCCTGATCCGAGAATCAATAAACTAGAAGAATTGGTTAAACCGGAGCGCGTACAAATGGCCACCGTTGATATTGTTGATATCGCGGGGTTGGTGAAAGGCGCCAGTAAAGGAGAAGGTTTAGGAAATCAATTCTTGGCCAACATCAGAGAGTGTAACGCCATTATCCACGTATTGCGTTGTTTTGATAACGATAATATCGTTCACGTTGACGGTAATGTAAATCCGATTCGCGATAAAGAAACTATTGACATAGAGTTGCAATTAAAAGACTTAGAAACAGTTGAAAAGCGCTTGGAAAAAGTCAACCGCGCTGCCAAAACCGGTAACAAAGAAGCACAAACAGAAAAAGCCTTGTTAGATCGAATTAGAGAAGCTCTTTTACAAGCCAAATCAGCCAGAACTGTTGTACCTCAAAACCACGAGGAAGAAGCTTTAATGGAAGATTTTCAATTAATTACCACCAAACCCGTATTGTACGTTTGCAATGTAAATGAAGAAGCCGCTGCTACCGGAAATGCTTACGTTGACCAAGTGCGTGAATTGGTAAAAGATGAAAATGCAGAAGTAATCGTATTAGCTGTTGGTACTGAAGCCGATATCACCGAGTTAGAGACTTATGAAGAACGTCAAATGTTTTTGGAGGACTTAGGGTTGACTGAGCCGGGAAGTTCTGTATTGATTCGCGCTGCTTATAAATTATTAAAATTACAAACCTATTTTACTGCCGGTGTTAAAGAAGTTCGTGCATGGACTATCAACATTGGAGATACCGCGCCTAAAGCTGCCGGAGTAATTCACACCGATTTTGAAAAAGGATTTATCCGTGCTGAAGTTATCGCTTACGAAGACTTTGCAAATTATGGATCGGAGGCCAAAGTTAAAGAAGCTGGAAAATTGAGAGTAGAAGGAAAAGAGTACGTGGTTAAAGATGGAGATGTAATGCATTTCCGATTTAACGTGTAGCATCTTACGCTATAACTTATATAAACAAAGCTACTAAGTAATTTTAGTAGCTTTTTTTTTGTTATTTACAAAAAAAAGACTTTATTTTAACTAGCCCAAAATCAGTATACTATGAAACTTCAACAATTAACTTTAAATCCCGAAGGTGAAGCAAGCTTGCTCTTTACTTCGTATGGATTTCAAGAAAGTGAGGCAAATTTGGTCCTGGCTTTTGGCGAAAGAACTTTTTTAGAAAATAACCAACCTTATTCGTTTTTAAAAAAGCGATATCCCAACAGTACGATTGTTATTTGTTCCACATCCGGACAAATGGCCAATTGCGGATTGGTAGAAAATAGTTTGGTAGTCACTGGCTTGTCATTTGAAAAAACAGCCATCAAAACCGCTCAAGCGGATATTGAACTAAACAGTGATATTCTATCTTTAGGCAATACCATTAAATCTGAATTGTTTTCAGATGATTTAAAATCAATTTTGGTTATTTCTGAAGGCAGTTTTGTTAACGGAACGGAATTGATTACCGAGTTGATTCGGCAAACCAACAATGCTGTTCCGATTTTCGGCGGTTTAGCAGGCGACGAGTATCATTTTGAAAAAACCATAGTCGGACTCAATGCAGATGCCTCTCAAGGTAAAATTGTAGTAATCGGCTTTTACGGTGAACACATTCATTTTGGCTTTGCTTCTGAAGGCGGTTGGAGCGATTTCGGACCGGAACGTGAAGTGACCCAATCCGATAAAAATGTGTTGTATAAAATTGGCGACCGTTTCGCCTTAGACCTTTATAAAGAATATTTGGGTAAGTATGCCGATGAATTGCCGGGTTCTTCTTTGTATTTTCCGCTATCGATGAAGGAAAATAGTCATTCAAAACCTGTTGTCAGAACCATACTTTCAATAGATGAAAAAAGTAAATCCATGACATTTGCCGGGAATATACCCGTAGGTTCCAAAGTTCGATTGATGAAAGGCAACTTTGATAAATTGGTTGATGCGTCTTACCAAGCTGCTCATGAAATTAAAGAGCAACAACAACAAAACCCGCAGTTGGCACTATTGGTTAGTTGTGTTGGTCGGAAAATAGTATTAGGCAATCGAATAGAAGAAGAAATCGAGGCTGTAAAAGAAGTTTTTGGTCCGAAGTTATTGGTTTGTGGCTTTTATTCTTACGGTGAAATTTCTCCGACACTCAACAATGTGGCTTGTGAATTACACAATCAAACCATGACGATAACAACACTTTACGAATCTTGATGATCATGGATAAAACTACGATTCACAGACAGCTTCAGAGACAAATCAGCAAATATTTGCCGGAAAACTTAGTGGCTGACCATCCGGAGCTTCAAAAGTTTATTGAAGTCGTCAATCTGTCTTATCAGAATTATGAGAAAGATGCCGAATTGGTGGAGCAGTCGACTCGCTTAAACGATATTGAGTATTCGGAAATCAACCAAAAGTTAAAGGCGGAGTTATTCAAGAAAGAAGAAATCCATCAAAAATTAGTCTATGCGATTAACCAACTCAATGACAAAAAAGTAAAAGTTGGTGCAGATGGTAACCTTATTGAACTGCTCAATGTTTTAAATCAGGAAATTGACTTAAAAAAGGAATTCCAGCGTCAGTTGTATTTGGCCAAATCCAATGCAGAAAAGGCGAATGAAGCCAAATCAGATTTTCTATCAGTGATGAGTCATGAAATCCGAACACCACTCAACGCTATCATCGGTCTGATTTACATCATGGAAAAAGAAAATACGTTGTCGAGTTTCCAGGAAAACATTGAAGTATTAAAGTATTCGGCACAAAATCTATATCTTCTAATCAACAATATTCTTGATTTCAGTAAGATTGAAGCAGGAAAAGTAGAGCTCGAAAATATTCCGTTCGATTTGCATGAATTAATCCAACAAATCGCCAAATCACTTCAAATTAAAGCTGAAGAAAACAATGATACCATTGAAATCGAAATCGATAAAGATTTTAAAGGTAATATTGTTAGCGATCCGTTGCGCATTGGCCAAATCTTAACTAATTTAATTTCAAATGCCATCAAGTTTACCCGAGAAGGCACTATTAAAATCAAGGTGACCCAATTAGAACAAGACCAATACCATTCTAAATTTAAAATTGAAGTCATCGACAGCGGTATTGGCATAGCCATCGAAAAGTTCCAACAAATCTTTGAAAAATTTGAACAGGCCGAAAATACGACTACACGTAAGTTTGGCGGTACCGGATTGGGATTGGTAATTTCTAAAAAGTTGTTGCAATTATTGGATTCCGATATCGAATTGGAAAGTGAAATAGGGAAAGGTTCTAACTTTAATTTTATTTTAAGCGTTCCTTATTTGTCAGATCACAGTACTGTAAATAATGATATTCTCTACCATGATTACATCGAAGAAAACTTGGATGGTTTGCGAGTGCTTTTGGTAGAAGACAATTTGATTAACGTTAAAGTAGCCGAAAAAATCCTGTCGCAATGGAACGTTCAGGTGGAAGTGGCCTTAAATGGTTTAATTGCTACACAAATGTACGAATCCGGCAAATACGATATTATTTTAATGGACCTTGCCATGCCGGTTATGGATGGTTATGAAGCCACCATTAATATTCGTTTTCGAGATATTAATGTGCCGATTATTGCTCTGACGGCTTCGGCATCCTATGGGTATTTAGAAAAAGCCATGCTCATCGGAATTAATGAATACATCTTGAAACCATTCAATCCGAAGGAACTCAATTTGAAATTGAGAAAACATTTCAAAACGGCTGTTTAAAATCGATTTTTAAGTCGGCTCCGACTTTAAGGTGTTGTGAAATTTGTCAATATCATTCTTAATAACTTTGACGAAAACCCTTTTAAAAATCACGCGAATTCCACTATATTAGCGGAAAATCGTTATTTTTAAAATGGCCGAACAAAATCAATATACCGAAGACAATATCCGTTCCCTCGATTGGAAAGAACACATCCGAATGCGTCCCGGAATGTATATCGGAAAGCTCGGCGACGGTTCTTCACCCGATGACGGAATTTACATCTTACTCAAAGAAGTAATCGACAACTGTATCGACGAATTCGTTATGGGCGCCGGTAAAGTCATTGAAGTGACCATCAAAGACAAAATGGTTACCGTACGCGATTACGGTCGTGGTATACCGCTCGGGAAAGTGGTTGATGTCGTTTCCAAAATGAACACCGGTGGAAAATACGATTCCAAAGCCTTCAAAAAATCCGTTGGTTTGAATGGTGTCGGAACCAAAGCAGTAAACGCTTTATCCAATTATTTCCGTGTCGAATCGGTTCGTGACAACCAATTGAAAGCTGCCGAATTTTCAGCCGGTAATTTAACTTCAGAAGAAGACGTACAAGAAACTACCAAACGCAAAGGAACCAAAGTGGCCTTTGTGGCTGATGATGCCATCTTTAAAAACTACAAATACCGCAACGAGTATGTGGTTCGCATGCTCAAAAACTATTGTTATCTCAACACGGGATTAACCATTTATTACAACGGCGAAAAGTATTATTCTGATAATGGTTTAAAAGATTTATTAGAAGAAACCATCGTTGAAGAAGACATGCAATATCCCATCATCCATTTGTTGGGTGACGATATTGAAGTGGCTATCACACACAGTAAATCACAATATTCCGAAGAATACCATTCGTTCGTAAATGGTCAAAATACCACGCAAGGCGGAACGCATTTAGGCGCTTTCCGAGAAGCTATTGTGAAAACCATCAAAGAGTTTTACAACAAGAATTTTGAAGCTTCCGATATACGCAAATCCATCGTTTCCGCTATTTCGGTCAAAGTAGAAGAGCCGGTATTCGAATCGCAAACCAAAACCAAGTTGGGTTCTACTGAGATTGGTCCGAATGGTCCGTCGGTGCGTACGTTTGTCAACGATTTTATCAAAACCAAATTAGACAACTTTTTACATAAAAATCCGGAGACAGCCGATTTACTTCTACGCAAAATTCTCCAAGCCGAACGCGAGCGTAAAGAATTATCGGGAATCCGTAAATTGGCCAAAGAGCGTGCAAAAAAAGCGAGTTTACACAACAAAAAACTCCGCGATTGTCGCGTGCATTTAACTGATGCTAAGAATCCGAGAAGCTTAGAAAGCACTTTGTTTATTACTGAGGGAGATTCGGCTTCGGGTTCGATTACCAAATCACGCGATGTGAATACCCAAGCGGTTTTCAGTTTGCGCGGTAAACCGTTAAACTCGTATGGCATGACCAAAAAAATTGTCTACGAAAACGAAGAGTTCAACTTATTACAAGCGGCTTTAGACATCGAAGAAGACATGGGCGATTTGCGTTACAACAACATTGTAATCGCTACCGATGCCGATGTCGATGGTATGCACATTCGCTTGTTGTTAATCACATTCTTTTTGCAGTTTTTCCCGGAGCTAATCAAAGACGGACACTTATACATTTTGCAAACACCGTTATTCCGCGTGCGCAACAAAAAGGAAACCATCTATTGCTATTCCGAACAAGAACGTATTAACGCTATCGAAAAACTCAAACCCAAACCGGAAATCACCCGATTCAAGGGATTGGGAGAAATTTCACCGGACGAGTTCAAGCATTTTATAGGACAAGACATCCGTTTAGATCCGGTAATGTTAGACAAAGCAACGTCTATCGAAACCTTACTCGAGTTTTATATGGGCAAAAACACGCCTGACCGACAAGATTTCATCATCAACAACTTGAAAGTGGAATTGGATGTGGTGGAAGAATAAGATTTTTAGCTGCTGAGCTACTAAGTAACCAAGTGGCTGAGCTTGACAAATTGGTTTAAATGAAATATAAATAAATAATTGCAGTTATAAAAAGTAATGGATGTAAGTTCAAACTTAGTAACCCAGCTACTTAGCAACTTTATATGAAAGACGAAGAAGACGATATCATTCCCAACGAAGACGACCCGAGCGATAGCGAACAAGCGGAGCAAAACAACGAAGCGTTGAACGAGTCAACTAACGATGAAAATGCTGATGAAGGTTTTGACGATGTCATTCGCCCTTCCACCGGCAGTCATTTTTATGAAAACGATGAAAATCCCGAAGATACCATTACCAAAGTAACCGGTATGTACAAGGATTGGTTTCTCGATTACGCTTCTTATGTAATTTTGGAACGCGCCGTTCCCGCCATAGAAGACGGTTTTAAACCGGTACAACGCCGTATCATGCACTCGATGAAAGAGTTGGATGACGGTCGTTACAACAAAGTGGCCAACATTGTTGGGCATACGATGCAATACCATCCGCACGGTGACGCGAGCATAGGCGACGCCATAGTGCAAATAGGGCAGAAGGACTTGCTCATCGACATGCAAGGAAACTGGGGAAATATCCTAACCGGAGACGGTGCTGCGGCTTCGCGTTACATTGAAGCGCGCATTTCCAAACTCGGACACGAAATTCTCTATTCGCCTAAAATTACCACTTGGGGTGTTTCTTATGACGGCCGTAGGGCAGAACCGATCAACCTTCCTGTGAAGTTTCCGCTATTGTTAGCCCAAGGCGCTGAAGGAATCGCTGTTGGTTTATCGACAAAAGTATTGCCGCATAACTTTATTGAACTCATCGATTGTTCGATTAAAGTCTTAAAAAACAAACCGTTTACCCTGTATCCAGATTTCCCGACAGCCGGTATAGCTGATGTGTCGAATTACAATGACGGTATGCGTGGCGGTCGCGTTCGAGTACGTGCTAAAATCAGCCAACTCGACAAACAAACTTTGGTGATTACCCAAATTCCGTTTTCAACCAATACTTCAACGTTGATTGACAGTATCTTGAAAGCCAATGAAAAAGGGAAAATAAAAATCAAAAAAATAGAAGATAACACTGCTGCCGAAGTGGAAATTGTAATTCACTTACCGCCTGGTGTTTCCCCGGATAAAACCATCGATGCTTTGTATGCCTTTACGGCTTGTGAAACGTCAGTAGCACCTTTAGGATGTGTGATTGAAAACCACAAACCGCGTTTTATCGGGGTTTCGGATATGTTGAAAATTTCCACACACAGAACGGTTGACTTGCTTAAACGCGAATTGGAAATCCAGTTGGATGAGTTGGAAAACAAATGGCATTTTTCGACTTTGGAAAAAATCTTTATTCGAGAAGAGATGTACATCGACTTTAAGTTGTATTCCGACAGGGAATCGCTTTACGTGTACATGTACGACCGATTCAAACCTTTCGCCAAATCATTTGTTCGTGAGATTAACGACGACGATTTACAAAAACTGACGCAGATTCCGATGATCCGCATCACACGTTTCGACTCAGATAAAGCCGATGACGCCATTGCTAAATTGGAAGCCGAAATGGAGCAAGTGAAACACCATTTGGACAACATTATCGACTTCTCCATTGCTTACTTCCAAAATTTGAAAGACAAATTCGGTAAAGGCAGAGAACGTTTGACCGAGTTGAGGAGTTTTGATACTATTGAAGCCACCAAAGTAGTTTTGAGAAATACTAAACTATACGTTAATAAGGAAGAAGGTTTCTTTGGAACCGGATTGAAAAAAGACGAATACGTAGCCGATTGTTCTGATATCGATGATGTGATTGTATTTTTACGCGATGGTAAAATGATGGTCTCTAAAGTTGACGAAAAAAAGTTTGTTGGTAAAGATATTATTCACATTGCCGTATTCGACAAAAACGACAAACGCACGATTTACAATATGATTTATCGCGATGGTAAAAACGGTTCCGCTTTTATCAAACGATTCAACGTATCCGGAATTACTCGTGATAAATTTTACGATTTAACACAAGAAAAAGCCGGTAGTCAAGTCTTATATTTTTCAGCCAATCCTAATGGAGAAGCGGAAACAGTTACTATTTTACTCCGTCAAATAGGCAGTGTTAAGAAACTGAAATGGGATGTTGATTTTTCCGAAATTACTATTAAAGGTAGAGCTTCGCGCGGAAATACGGTGACTAAATATCCGATTAAGAAAATAGAGTTAAAGGAAAAAGGCATTTCTACTTTGCGTCCGCGTAAAGTTTGGTTCGACGATACCGTGCAACGCTTGAATGTAGATGGTAGAGGCGAATTGTTAGGCGAATTCCGTCCGAACGATCGCTTGTTGATTATAAACCAAAACGGTAAACTGAAAACGATTATTCCGGAATTGACCACGCATTTCGAGGAAGGCATGATTGTACTGGAAAAGTGGTATCCGAAGAAACCAATTTCAGCCATTTACTACGATGGCGAAAAAGAGCGTTATTTTGTAAAACGCTTTTTGGTGGAAAACGAAAACAAAGAAGAGATTTTCATTACCGAACACGAAAAATCGCAATTGGAGATTGTATCAACCGATTGGCGTCCGGTAGCTGAAGTGGTTTTTGCCAAAGTAAAAGGTGTTCAAAAAGATACGATTACAGTCGACTTGGAACAGTTTATAGCCGTTAAAGGGATTAAAGCACTTGGTAACCAATTGACAACAGACAAATTAAAACAAATTAACTTACTCGAACCATTACCGTTTGAAGAACCGGAAGAAGTTGAGCCGGAAGAAATGGAAGTAAGCGGTGAAAGTAACCTAACCGAAGACATCCAAACTGAAACCGATGATGACGGTCAAATAACGTTGAGTTTAGAATAATGGAACTTACTATATAACTTTTAATTGTTTTAAAGTAAATAAAAAATCTCGCCCGAAAGAGCGAGATTTTTTTGATTATTGTGTTTGATTTAATAGTTTGTCTTTTAAGAAAGGTAAAAAAGAGTATACTAATGAACACCGTTCTGAGCAGATTTTTTTACTATATCGTGGATGATATGGTCCAGTTTAGTCGCCGATTCACCTATGTAATCTATCAATCTGTCATCGGTATACCCCATTTTTTTATTGTCTTTCAGCAAATTGATTAAGCCTAAGAGGTTGGCCAGTGGTGCACGAACCACATGCGATTGCGTCCACGAGATATCTTTTAAGGTTTTGTTTTGTTGCTCAATGGTATTCATTTTTTCGAGGGATTCGGTTAAGTCAACCATAGCACCAATGATACGAGTGACTTCACCTTTTTCGTTTCTTATAAATATTCCTTTGTGTTGGATATAGGCAATATTTCCATTGAATTTTACAAAACGATATTCGGAGTTAAAGAATTCTTTTTTAGGGTCTTTTATCGCTTTATTTAAATCTTTAATCACTCTTCTGCTGTCTTCTGCATGAATATTTTTTTGCCATAAATCAGTATCGGCATTAAATGTAGTATAGCCAAACATACTGTTAAATCCTTCACCATAAAAGATAGAGTTGTTTTCTAAATCCCAATCGATAACAGCTTCAACAGTCGCTTTGGCCAGTATTTTAAAACGTTCATTACTTTCTATAATTTCCTGTTCGTTTTGTTTTCTTTTGGTAATGTCTAAAACAATACCCTCCAATTTTATCGGATTATGGTCTTGGTCACGGACTAAGTGAATTCGCTCTAAAACCCATTTAATTTTTCCGGTTCCGGTTATGATTTTATGTTCGCCTTCAATCACAGCATCACTTTCAAAAACTTTATGCATTTCTTCATCAAATTGTTGCTGATTATCAGGATGAAAACAAGCGCGAATATTATCGAGAGTAAGTTCGAAAGTGTTAGGGTCCAATTCAAATAACTTGTAAATTTCATCCGACCAAATAATTTCTGAATTGATTAAATCATTAGTCCAATAACCCATAGTTGCAATTTCACAAGCTTGCTCCAAACGTGAGTTGGTAGCCAATAATTTATTTTGTGTATTTATTTCTTGGGTGATGTCTACTGCTGTCACCAATATAGCAAACCGTCCTTCAAAGCTTACTTGAGAAGTTTTGAGCTTTACTTGGATGATTTCCCCGTCTTTTTTACGGTGCTTCATCAGTCCTAAAAAGGAAGCATCTTCATTTTGTATAGCTTTGGTTAATAAGGCTTCCATTTGAGGGATTTCTGACTCAGGGCGAATATCTTTAATATTCATAGTCATAAACTCCTCGTGACTAAAGCCATAATGCTCGCATGCAGCCTCGTTTACATTCAAAAATCGTAAGGTATCCAAATCAAATATCCACATAGGTAGTGGACTATGATTAAACAAAGCGATATATTCTTGTTTGGATTGTTTGGATAACTCTTCCGTATTCAATTTAAAATCGATAATTTGCCGGTAATAATTTGACAACTTATTGATGTTTAAGCTCATAAGTATATGCAATAATACCGATGTTATCCCGATAAAAATGAATCCTTTTAGGGTTTGTACTTTTGAAATTAATACTGCATCATGGATAAAAAATTCCAAGAAGTAATCAGATGTAAAGATATACACTGCACTAACAGCAGCATAAATTAGTACAATTTTAAAAGATGAAAATCTTTTTAATATGGTAATTTTTTTTTCCATAAGCCTCCGATTTACAATTAGCCATACCTCTATAACTGGAGCAAAGGTATTGTATTGTAGTGAGCTTAAACATGATAATCGTCATGTGGTGACAATTATTACATTAGTATTATTATTTAAAAGTATTATTAAGAATTAAAAACTCTCCAAAAAAGGAGAGTTTTTATAAAAAGTTATGGCCGTTTAAGATTTCTTCTTGCGCATTTTCATATTGATGAATTCCACAGCCAAGGAGAAGGCAATGGCAAAATACAGGTAACCTTTAGGCACTACCCCAACATGTTGACCGGCCAATTGGGCTTCCGATAAGTGCATACTTTCGGTAATTAGCATAAAACCAATCAGGATTAAGAAGGCCAAACCTAAAACTTGTATAGATGGATTAGCATTGACAAAGTTACCTACCGGTACAGCAAACAACATCATCACGCCTACAGAAATTACCACAGCAGTAATCATAATGTACAAAGCGCCTTCAACACCGTTGGTCATTCCTACAGCGGTTAGAATACTATCAATTGAAAATATCAAATCAATTAAAAGAATTTGCACTATCACATTCCCAAAAGATTTGGCCGCAGAAGTTTTTAAATCTTTTTCCTCTTCTCCTTTATGATCTACTTTTTCGTGGATTTCTTTGGTACTCTTGTAAATCAAGAAGATTCCTCCTAATAATAAAATTAAGGCTTGACCGGTAAAATTAGCACTAAACCAACCAAAATCGATACTAAAGAGCGGTTCTTTCATCGCAATTAATAAAGTGATGCCAAACAGCAACCCAATACGCATAAACATGGCCAAGAACAAACCAATTTGAGTGGCTTTTTTACGATTTTCTACCGGTAGCTTTCCGGTTACGATTGAGATAAAAATAATATTGTCAATACCTAATACAATTTCTAAAAAAGTTAAGGTTAAAAGCGCTACCCAAGCATCGGGATTTAAAAATACTTCCATGGTTTATAAGTTGAATTTTATCGGTTGTACGGGATTATTTGATTTTAGTTACAGTACCGCGTTGCTTTTTAGCATCGCCAACAAAAGAATAGTCAAAAGTATAACTATTGCCTTCCGTTGATAATATTTTCATGCTGATGGCTTTGCGTTCGTTCATGGTTTTAGGATGTAACTTTTGCAATACAAACTCACAATCGTTTACCCAGCGTACCGAGGCTGTATCGGTCTTACCATTAAATGTTTCAATTTGAAGTGTTTCGGTACGGGTAAAGGTAGAAGTGAATTTCTTCCCGTTAATTTCTTGCACAAACTCGAAAGTCCCTGTTTTGAAATCGGTGCATTTGCGCTCCTTTTGAGAACAAGATGTTATGCATAAAGTGAGTAGGAGTAGTGATATTTTTTTCATTCTCTAAAGATATAAATACAAGTGATGATTGGGTTAGATTATAAATGAGACAATTAAACAGTTAAGGTTTGTCTTCAAACAAAGCGTCGGTTATGGCCTTAACACCTTTAAACATAAAATAAACAGCCAAAACGCAAAGTACAATACCAACAGCCAAAACTAACCAATGCCAAACATTTTGTTTGTTGATAAAAGCATTATACACCACACTTGGACCAAGAAACATGAGTGGCAAAGCATAGAGTAAGTTTTTGATGCCTTTATCGAGTAAGGTTTTGTTGATAGCCATAGCCTTAAAATTTAAGTTGCAAGCCCATTCCGGCTCGATTACTGATTAAGTTGAGTTCTAACGATGGTTGTACCGCACCCAATTTCCCGTTTTTGTGTTCCTTATTATAAATATTGGCGGCCTTTTCATATAACTTTTTTCTACCTGAAAGTACCGGAATAGAGGCTACCAAAGATCCAACACCAACATAAGTCATTGTTCCCGGATATTTGGCATCAGAAAACAATCCTACAGCCAAATCACCAACTGTTAAACCGATACCAAAACCCAATAAAAAGCCGCCTACAGCTTCTTTGGATTTAGCCTGTTTGTATAGCGAAGCCGATTCGTAGTTAGTATTTAGCAACTGCCTTGCTTCACGGGTTTCCAGTCGTTTGCCATCAAGATAGAATCGACTGCCTTCTAAGGTCATGGTTTGTGAATGGGTGAGAAGTATTGTTAACAAAAAACTAAGCGTTAGTAATTTTTTCATTCTGAGTTGTTTTATATTTTAATCCAATTGTTTAATAATTCCCTGTCAGCCGACAACTTGCCAACCACTCGGTATTTTGATTTGATCAACAAGGCTGATTCTGAAAATTTTTCTTTAACTACCTTGAACGGTCGTGCACCACTGGAATGAATAAAAAAATTACCTTCGTCAGCTATATGTAAAAATCCGGTATGATTATCTAATCCAACCACGTAAAGACCATTGCCTTTTGTTTTTAAAGCCTGTTCAAATTCTTGTATACTTTTATTTGAAAACCTTTCAATATTAGCTTCAGAAACCAAACTCTTAATCATTTGTTCCGAAGCACATTGTGCTAATTTAACACGGTTTATATTCACTCCCAAATCTCTTAAAGTTGTAGTCACAAAATAACCACAAGCAATACTGCCTTCGTTTGGTTTTTGAGTTGTTCCGTTGAAATCCCAGTCGGTGCCGTACCAATAGGGAAAGATGTTTTCAGTGAGTTGGTGGGTAAAGGTTTTGGCGATTTCAGCTTGACTTTTCCCGTGCAATGCTTTTCTGATTAGTCGGATACTATCTAATGTTTTAGGATAGTCAGCAGCTTCTCTGTTTGATTCATATGTGATTACAGAAGCTCTTGCGGTATTTCTATAAGTATAATAGCCAAGACCGGAAACCAGCAACAGCAATACAAACATTTGAATCGCTTTTTTCATCTTATCCTTTGTATGATTCTACTGCTTTACGCACACTACCGTTTTGTTCCAACAAAGCCGAAGCTTCTTCATAACTAACGGGAATTTCACTCATAATCATTCGCACACCACGGTCCACTAGCTTAACATTGCTGAGTTGCATATCGACCATTTTATTGCCTTTAACACGGCCAAGTTGAATCATAGTAGCGGTAGAAATCATATTCAACACCAGCTTTTGAGCGGTACCGGCTTTCATGCGAGAGCTTCCGGTTACGAATTCCGGACCAACCACCACTACCACAGGATATTGTGCTGTTATAGCCAACGGACTACCTTCATTACAAGTAATACAACCGGTAAGTATGTTTTTTTCATGGCATTTTTCCAAACCGCCAATCACATACGGAGTAGTTCCTGAAGCGGCAATACCAATCACTACGTCTTTATCTGAAATATTTTCGGCTACTAAATCTTTCCAGGCTTGTTCTTTATCATCTTCGGCAAATTCTACGGCTTTGCGAATCGCTTTGTCGCCACCGGCAATAATACCGTTCACTAAATCGAAAGGTACGCCAAAAGTAGGCGGACATTCTGATGCATCTACAATCCCTAATCTTCCGGAGGTTCCGGCGCCTATGTAAAACAGTCGACCACCAATTTTCATTTTGGCGACCACTTGTGTCACTAAGGCTTCTATTTGCGGCAAGGCTTTTTCAACGGCAAGTGGTACCGTTTTATCTTCGTTGTTGATGTTAGTCAGTAAATCGTGGACCGACATTTGTTCCAAACGATCATAATGTGAGGATTGCTCCGTAGTTTTAGTGAAAGACATGCTAACGATGCTTAGGTTTTGAGTGGCTAAGATACTGAGATTCCTTCAGATTTTTAAATAAAACTCGCCAATAAAATTCCCAAAATTATCATTGAGATTTTAGCAATATTAAATTTGTGACCTTCGCTGCTTTCAAAGATAATGGTGGAAGAAATATGGAATAAAATACCAATAACCACTGCAGTAATTTCGGTAAAATATTGGGTTATTACAGGTGCTGAATCGGAAACCAATGTCCCAAGCGGTGTCATCAAAGCAAAAGAGACCATAAAGACAAATAATGCGGTTTTATTCAGCTCGGCGTTCAAGAAAAAAGTGGTTAAAATAATAGCAATAGGCAAGTGGTGTATTGCAATCCCGTAAGCCAAATCGTGGTGATGTCCTACCGGAAATCCTTCCAAGAAAGCGTGAATACACAAACTAACAAATAATAGCCAAGGCATGGTGTTGATTTTTTCGTGACCATGAACATGTCCGTGTTCGGCGCCTTTGGAAAAAAATTCTAAAATAATTTGGAACAATATCCCAACCATGATGAAAAGCCCAATGCTGTGGTTGTGGCTTTCATAAACTTTGGGCAACAAATCCATGACCGTTAGCGACAACAAAAAGGAACCACTGAAAGCCAATAATAATTTCAGGCTTTTTTTCTTTTTAGGTTTAATAATCAATGCTATAGCGTAGCCTATTAGAACTGATAGTAAAGGTAAGATATAGTTCATTTTAGTGGAAAGTTGCAATGGATAAAGTCTTTGAAAATCTTGTGCTGGACTAATCTTATTTAAAAATCATAATCAATCGTTCGCTGGTGTTTTTGTGGAATTTTTTCAATTTATAATCACCGAAAGTGTCCAACAAATAAATACCGGCTTGGTCCATCATGCTTTTAAAATCATCCAAGGTGTAGGCTTTGACTTTTTCTTCAAAATGGTATTTTTGACCTTGGTCTTCAAAATCAATCTCTTTAATGATAAAGGAATTTGCCAAATAGCGTTTGATGTGAAAAACAATACCGTCGACTTCTTTGGTTTCTTCCGGAATTAAATTTTCCAATACGGTATGTACATTCATAAAATCGATTACCGCAAAGCCATAATCCGAAAGGCTTTCTTTGATGGCAATCAATGTTTTTAAGTTGTCTTCTTCTGCTTCAAAATACCCAAAACTGGTAAACAAATTAAAAATCGCATCGAACTTTTCTTCAAAAGGTATGCGTTTGTCGTGAACCACAAAATGAAGCGTTTCGTTGGCATTTTTATTGGCCTCGGCTATACTGTTTTCCGATAAATCGGCACCAATCACATCATAACCTAACTGATTTAGGTAAATAGCGTGTCGGCCTTTGCCACAAGCCAAATCAAGCACTTTGGCCTTTTCAGGCAAGTTCAAATAATGTGTCAGATTGTCCATGAAAATTTGTGCTTCACGGTAATTGCGGTCTTTATACAGTATATGATAATAAGGCGTGTCAAACCAAGAGGCGTACCAAGTATCGTTCACTGGTTTTGTATTGTGGGTTTCGGGATGTAAACTTTCAGCCATTTATTCTTTTCAAATGAATTCTTCACCCGCAAAATTAGTGTATTTTTGCCGAACTTATGACAATGTCCGATATTGATATTGTGATTACAATTTGTATTGAAAATGGAAAATTTTAAAATGGTAGCCAAAACCTTTTTTGGTTTTGAAGAAATATTAGTCAAAGAATTACAGCAATTGGGTGCGCAAGAGGTTGAAATGGGCACGCGCGCCGTTAGTTTTAAAGGCGATAAAGGTTTTATGTACAAGGCCAATTTGTCGTTGCGAACTGCTTTAAAAATATTAAAACCTATTTACCAATTCAGAGCGTTTAACGACCAAAGTTTGTACAAAGGTATTCAAGGTATCGATTGGAGTAAATACCTCAATGCCAGTCAGACTTTTGTGATTGATACAACCATTCATTCGGACAATTTCAAACACTCGCAATTTGTTTCTCAGAAAGCCAAAGATGCTATAGTAGATCAGTTCCGAGAGAAATTCGGCCAACGACCAAGCATCGATAAAGATTTCCCGGACTTGCGCATCAACATTCACATCGACCGTGACCAATGTACGGTTTCTTTAGATACATCGGGCGCTTCTTTACACCACAGAGGCTATCGCAGTGCCACCAATATTGCGCCGATTAACGAAGTTTTAGCCGCCGGTATGTTGTTGCTTTCCGGTTGGGACGGCAGTTCTGATTTTTTAGACCCAATGTGTGGTTCAGGAACAATTCTAGCCGAAGCAGCGATGATTGCTTGCAATATTCCGGCCAACATTAATCGCAAAGAATTTGCTTTTGAAAAATGGAACGATTGGGACAACGATTTGTTCGACCAAATTATCGATTCATTGATGAAACGCACCAAAGAGTTTCACTATAAAATCATCGGATACGACAAAGCACCGAGTGCGGTTAACAAAGCCAAAGACAATATCGTTAATGCTAATTTAGAAGATTATGTAACGATTAGCCAAGCGAATTTCTTCGATACCCAAAAAGAAACTGTTGGTCCGTTGCATATGGTATTCAATCCGCCTTACGGTGAACGTTTGGATATCGATTTGGAACGATTTTACCGCGAATTAGGCGATACCTTAAAGAACAATTATCCCAATACGAATGCTTGGTTTATTACGGCTAATTTAGAAGCGTTGAAGTTTGTGGGCTTGAGACCATCGCGAAAAATAAAGCTTTTTAACGGAAGTTTGGAAGCACGTTTGGTGAAATACGAAATGTACGAAGGCAGCAAACGAACCAAGTTCAACCCACGTGATTAAGGCCAATAAGTTTATTTAAACATATAGCCAACCGTAAATTTTGCGAAGCCATTGTGCGCTTTTACACTGTTGCCGGTGTAGAAATAGTTATAGCGATATACTTCGGTAAAACCTTGGTAAATGCCGACTTCAAAAAAGAGTTTATTAACAGTAAATCCACCGCCTAAGTTAAATCCGAAATCAACACTGGATTTGGCTTTTTGATTAAACTGACCCATTTGCGTTTCTTGTACCAGAAAACCCAATTGCGGTCCGGCTATGACATAAATTTTATTCCAAAACTTAAAATCCAACGGCAAGTTGATGTAAGTCAGTTTAGTGTCAATTTGATCTATTTCAAAATCGCCGCCAACAATTGGATCAAAATTGATTACACCTTCAGTTTGGGTTCGGTCGCCTTGTTGGGAAAAAGCCAATTTCGGACGGAAATGTACTTTAGTCGATAGTTCTTTTTCATACACAATTCCCAATTGCAAACCAAAGGATTCTTCGGCCAATACTTGACCGGCTATACCATCGGTAAAATAAGAATAGTTGAATCCGGTGAAAGCGCCGAATTTATCCTGACTGTAAACCGATAAACTCAAGCCCAGCAAAAGGAGAATGGTAATTTTTTTCATGAAGGATTAAGATTATTTTTTGGCTTCTTTCTCAAGCGATTGTATAATCTCTTTCACTTTTTCCGCTTCAATTCGTTTCGCTTTGATGACTTTATTTTTGTCTAAAATATAAATCACCGGAGTAGAGTAGACATCATATTTTTCGATAGCATTGTTATAGTGTGCGCCATCGTAAACGTTAATGAAAGGCAATTTGTTATCGGCTATGTATTTCAAATACTTATCACCTTCGTGTTGCATGTAAACGCTAAAGACTTTGACATCCTTTTTTTCATGTGTCATTTCGTTGTAGGCGGTAACCAGTTTAGGGATTTCCTTCTGACAATGACCGCAATCAACATCCCAAAAAACCAAAATGGTATATTCGGCTTTAACATCGCTTAATTTAACCCACATTTTGTTAACCTCGTTGACGTTTTTATAAAACACTTTGGTCATTTCCTCACTGTTTTTGGCGTCTTCAAATCCCATTGCCTTCATTTTCGGAAAGTCTTCTGCCCGAATCATAGATAGATCAATGGCTTTAGCACCAATCAATAAGGGTTTGAGTTTGTCGGCTCGTTTGATGATTCTTTGCACTACATCATCATCTTCATAAATTCCCTTAGCTTTTCCGGTTTTAAAATAATTATCAGACAAATGCACAAACACTTTATCGAATCCCATGATTTTAGAGGTTTCGTAAGTATAAGTCAAATGCGCCAACATAAGCTTATAAATCAAGGTTTCCGGTTTGGATTTAGCCAGAATTCTATCAATTTCAACACATACAGAATCCGGGTGTTTGACCACCACGTTATCCAAATACGTCTTCAATTTGTTAAATAAAAACGGATTGTGCACCATGCCGTCGTCTTTTAAATCAACATTGCGCCAAAAATTGTCTTTGTAATATTTATAGGAAACATCATAATCGGGCGTTCCGTCAGCTTTTTTGGGGATGTCTTTGAGCTTTTTCTCAGTTTTCAAATTGACCACATCGGCTATGAAAGTCCCTTTGAAACGATTAATGAATTGATTTTCATAATCGGCTATACTTTGTTCCAACTCGTTTTGTTTGTTGGTTAAATCCAGCGAGTCTTTCTTAGTGGCTAAGGGATGACTTTGCTTGTATTCCATAAAAGCTTTGTTTTGATTGCCCAGGAATCGAATGTAGCTAAAGAATTCATTTTCTCTATCCGAATTCAACGCTGTCAAATCCTTACTGATATTAGGACCATACTCGCTTTTTAATTGTAGCTTTTGAGTATCATCATCTATAAAAAAATCAAAAAGTATTGATTTTTGTTGGCTTACCAAAGAGTAAATACCTTTGGGAAGTTTGGTCTTACCATTAAAAATAATGCGACCGTTTTTGATAGTCGTACAAGTGTCTTTGATTAGGGTTTTATCAAAGCGATAAAAAGTAAGATACGCCAAAGTATCGTTACAGTTTTTTAAATCGATAGTAATTTCGTAACCTGATTGTGCTTGGGCACTAAAAGAAGAGAGAAACAAGGCTAAAGCAATCAATACTTTCTTCATACGTCAATTTTATGGATTTAAGATTTCAAAAATAATCTATTTTTCCCAACTGTATGAAGTCGATTTTTAAACTTTCCTTAAAAAACAAAACACCTCTTTAATGAGGTGTTTTTTGTTTAAAATTCATCGAACAACACGATGCCTTTCCGTTCTAAATTTTGCTTGATCATAGATTCCGGTAAATTGTATTGCGTCGCTAAGTCGGCTATACTGATTCCGGAAAAAAACAACTCAACCAAAGTATCTAAAATCATAGGGTTGATTTCCTGCTCGTTCGGTAAGTCGATTTCTTCATCAAAAATGTCCTTTTTGGACTTGAAGAGGGTTTCGATAACCATATCAATATCTGATTTAGGGAATTCCAGAATGTTGTTAATCGTATTACTTTCTGAAATTTGTTTGAGCACTATAGTCTCACGATTGGTGCCTTCATTTTTTAAATGAATGCTGTAGTTGAAATACTTCTCCATAGCGATCGTATTTTAATTTATTGTAAACTTGGGTAAAGCAAAGGTATACTTTATGAACTAAAATAAATGTTAATTAACAAAAACATAGCCACCTTTTATTAACAATTGTAGGCTTTTTTGTTCTAAAAAGCTGTTTTGTAGCTAATTGAGCGATAGTAGCGGTGTTAATTGTATCTAAAAAAGAATTGAGTTTGTAATCTTTTAATAGCTTTAAACTTTACCGAAATACTTATATTTGGAGCATAAAATTCAACCTATGAGTAAAAAGACTAAAGCCTTATTATACAACCTTTTTTGTTTTGCGGCCATTTTTGTTGCTGTCAGATTTTTGTTGGTGATTTACACGCACTTAACCGGATTTTGGTTACCATTGACTGCTTTTGTAATCGGAACATTATTAGCCCCTAAATTCCAAGCCGTGAACACCAAAGACGGTGAAAAAGTATTTATGAAATGGTTGTTTTTAAAAGGGATTAGAGAAGTGTAATTATTTCTTTTTCGACTTAGATTTGGATTTTTCTGCTTTAGCCTTCGCCTTAACTGTGGCTTTGTAAATCGGAATGAAATAAGAAACAGTATAGTTGAAACCAACGCCGAAATCACCATTATAAGTTCTGTTAAATCCCGGAATGTATAGGTTGTCAAAGTTACTCGGCAGTTTCTGATTGACCAATCGGTTCAAACGGAAACTGAAACCCACAAAAACATTATTGAAAACCTCGGCTTTCATACCGGCAACGACTTCTATCCATTGTGCCGATAAGCCGCTGTATTCATCACCGGCAATTACAACCGGATTTTCTCCGAAATACTGATTTGGGTTGTAGATTTCATAACTGTTCAACCTTTGGCTAAAACTGCTCACACCGTAACGTAATCCAACTGAAATAATGTTCTCCATGTCGAGCCAGTTTTGGTATGAGTTGAAATCAAAACCAACTTTAAGATAACTGCCTTTGGTGGTAAAATTGACTTGGTCGTCATCTACCGTTTTGTTTTCATTACCCAATTCAACTGCCAAATAGTGTTTGCGAGTCAAACGATAATCGCCTACCAACTCAATACCTCGATAGTCTTTTTCATAAAAAGAACGTGTAAGTTTGAACAAATCAACACCAACACGCAATCCGTAACGCTCTGTTTTAGGCGCTACACTGTCTTTTGTTGCGGATTTAGCTTCTTGGGCATTGCCTGAAAACGAAAGCAATACCAACACTATGCTAAAAGTAAATTTTGAGATGTACTTCATCTTCGGTAATAATTGAATTGGTTTGTAGGTTGGTATCTTGTATCCATAAACCGTCGGTTATGGTGGCATCTGTTAAATCAAAACCGTTAGCCGTATTTAATTCGAAAACTGTTTTATAACCGCAAGCCCTGGAAACATAAACGTTCTGGCGCGTGTAATTGAATTCCAATACATCTTCATTAGAAGCCGTACTGCTATTGCTGTTGAGCAACAAATGATATTTCGTTACATCTTCATTAGTCTTTAAAGGAAGGCTAATTTTGCTTACTCCGTTAAAAGTATTCAAAGCTTCGGTCATGCCTTCGCCGGTAACTTTTAAATTAACCACGTTTTTCAGTACGGCAGGATTAGAGATATCGTAAAACTCTATCACCAATTGCGGTGTAGTTTCGTCTACACAAATATCATCTTTCTCACAGCCGGAAAATGCCATAACGAGACAAAGAAGCAATATTATTTTTTTCATAGATTTCAAATCTTACTGGCTTATCTTTTTTCCAAAAGTACAACATTTTCCACGTGATGCGTTTGCGGAAACATATCGACAGGTCGCACACGAGTAACTTTGTATTTTTCATCCATTAAAGCCAAATCGCGGGCTTGGGTAGCCGAATTGCAGCTTACGTAAACCACTTTTTCAGGGGCTATTTTTAGGATTTGTTCGACTACGTCTTTGTGCATACCATCGCGCGGCGGATCAGTAATAATGACATCCGGTTGGCCGTGTTGTGCAATAAATTCGTCGTTAAACACGTTTTTCATATCGCCTACAAAGAACTCACAATTGCTGATGTTGTTGCGTTTGGCGTTTTCTTTGGCATCGGCTATGGCTTCAGGAACGGCTTCAACTCCTATGACTTTTTGCGCTTGTTTGGAAACGAATTGGGCAATAGTTCCCGTTCCGGTATACAAATCGTAAACCACTTCATTTCCGGTTAATCCGGCGAATTCACGGGTGATTTTATACAATTCGTAAGCTTGATCGGAATTGGTTTGGTAGAATGATTTCGCATTAATGCTGAAATGTAAGCCTTCCATTTCTTCCAAAATATAATCGCGTCCTTGATACAATTTTATGTCCTGGTCGTACAGTGTATCATTGGCTTTGCCATTAATCACATACAACAATGAAGTAATTTGCGGGAAAGTAGCGTAGATATGATTTAAGAGCAATTCTCGTTGCGCTTTGTCTTCTTGAAAAAACTGCAGCAATACCATAATTTCTCCTGTTGAAGCCGTACGAATCATCAAAGTTCTGAGCAAACCGGTATGGTTTCTGGCGTTGAAGAAAGTAATATTGTTTTCAGTAGCAAATCGTTTGATTTCATTGCGAATGGCATTGGACGGATCTTCTTGTAAATGACACTTAGAGATGTCGAGAATTTTGTCCCACATTTTCGGAATGTGAAAACCTAAAGCATTTTTGTTTTCGATTTCAGTACCGGACTGAATTTCAGCATCAGTCATCCAACGCGAATCTGAGAAACCGAATTCCATTTTGTTGCGGTAAAAAAACTGTTTGGCCGAACCTAAAATGGGCTCGAAGGTCGGTAATTCAATTTTACCGATGCGTTTCAGGTTGTTATAAACTTCCTGATTTTTGTAAAACAACTGTTTGTCGTAGTGCATGTTTTGCCACTTACAACCTCCGCAAGCACCAAAATGTTGGCAAACCGGTGCAACACGATCTGACGAATATTGGTGGAACTTAATGGCTTTCCCTTCAAAATAGGCTTTACGCTTTTTAAAGGTTTGTACATCTACTACGTCACCAGGTACCACATTCGGAATAAAAATCACTTGGCCTTCGGGTGCTTTGGCTACCGAAACACCTTTGGCGCCGGCATCTAAGACGGTAATATTTTCAAAAATAACTTTCTTGGTTTGTTTTCTTCCCATAGCGCAAAAATAAACTATTGGCTAAAACTTAAACGGGATTTAAGAAAAAAATATAAATTAGTGGAAAATTATAGCTATGCCAACCCATTTAGCACTTCTTCGCGGTATTAATGTTTCAGGACATAAAATGATTAATATGCAAGCGTTGAAAAAATCCTTGGAAAATATTGGGTTTACCAATGTAGTAACTTACATCCAATCGGGCAATGTATTTGTTGATACAGAAGAAGAAAGTCCGGGTAAAGTTGGTTTTCTAATCAAGCAAGAGATTTTTAAACAGTTTGGTCACGATGTTCCGGTTATTGTGATTGGAAAAGAAGATTTACAAGCATGTTTAGACCGAAATTTATTCCTTAACGATGAAGGAGTCGATTTGAAGAAACTCTACGTATCATTTATTTCATCCGAATTACCGGAGAATATGATTACCCAACTCAACTTAAACTTCATCAAGCCCGATGAAATACAACTTGACGGTAAAAGAATTTATTTAAAGTACGACATTTCGCCGGCCAAAACCAGACTAGACAATAAATGGATAGAAAAAAGCATGAACGTGATTTCTACCACGCGCAATTGGAATACGGTCAATAAATTGTTGGAGATGTTTAACTGATTGCTCTTTTCAAAAAATATTAAATCCTAAAATGAGTTCAAAAAACACCTTTAAAAGCGATGTGTCGGGAGTTGAGTTTCCTGTTAAAGAAAAAGTCAACGGAAGTGCTATTCGTTTGCCTATTTTCAATTTGATCAAAACAGAACATCCCGATTTTTCAGCAGAACATTGTTTGGCTAATGCTGAGTTGAATGTTTACCGAGAAAAATACATCTCCAAATACTTGAATACTGAAATCAGCCAACTGTCCAAACTCCAAAAAAATGTGATCCAAGCTCTCAACGATGACAAATCCTTTGTGGCTAAAGTAGAAGAAGAGGAAGATAACCGTTCCATTGGCCAAGTAGTTGCCGATAAAGTGGCGGCTTTTGGCGGAAGTTGGACTTTCATCATAGCCTTCTTTATTTTTATTGCGCTATGGATAGGTTCTAATGTATTTATATTATTGAACAAAGGTTTCGATCCGTATCCGTTTATTTTACTCAATTTAATATTGTCTTGTATTGCAGCGTTGCAAGCGCCGGTGATTATGATGAGTCAAAACCGACAGGAAGAAAAGGATAGAGAACGCGCCAAGAAAGATTATATGATTAATTTAAAATCGGAGTTGGAAATTAGAATGCTCGATGAAAAATTAGATCATTTAATCATGCACCAACAACAAGAATTGATTGAAATACAGAAAGTTCAAATTGAAATGATGAATGATATTTTGGAACGGATAAAGAAATAATAGCGCATTATAAACTGAAGTTTGCTTTTCGTACATTTGTCACTTAGGATGATTTCTCTCCATTAAGAAGGAATTGAGATTACAGAATTTAAATTACAACATTCATGTCAGTTTTAGAAAAATTAACTTCCGCTGATGCCATTGCTTTAGAAGACCAATACGGTGCACACAATTATCATCCGCTACCGGTAGTACTGAATAGAGGAGAAGGCGTATACGTTTGGGATGTCGAAGGCAAAAAATACTACGATTTCCTTTCCGCTTATTCGGCCGTAAACCAAGGACATTGTCATCCTAAAATTGTAGGCGCTATGATCGCGCAAGCCCAAACATTAACTTTAACTTCTCGTGCTTTTTATAATGATAAGTTAGGCGTTTACGAAGAATACATCACTAAGTATTTTGGGTTCGATAAAGTATTACCGATGAATACCGGAGCAGAAGCAGTGGAAACGGCTTTAAAAATTTGTCGTAAATGGGCTTATGAAAAGAAAGGAATTCCGGAAAACGAAGCTCAAATTATTGTTTGCGAAGGCAATTTCCACGGAAGAACAACCACTATCATTTCGTTCTCTAACGATGAAAACGCACGTAAAAACTTCGGTCCGTACACCGCCGGATTTATCAAAATTGCATACGATGATATTGAGGCTTTGGAAAAAGCCATTAGCGCTTCTAAAAACATAGCCGGTTTCTTGGTAGAGCCTATACAAGGAGAAGCCGGAGTATATGTGCCAAGCGAAGATTATCTGACTAAAGCCAAAGCCTTGTGCGAAGCTAATAACGTCTTATTTATAGCCGATGAAGTTCAAACCGGAATTGCCAGAACAGGTTCGTTGTTGGCGGTTTGCGGGAATTGTTCTTGCGAAAATCATTGTGAAAAACAAAACGGTTATGTAACTCCTGATATCTTAATTTTAGGAAAAGCCATTTCAGGTGGCGCGTATCCGGTTTCTGCCGTATTGGCTAATGATCCGATTATGAATGTCATCAAACCCGGACAACATGGTTCCACTTTTGGCGGCAATCCGGTGGCAGCCGCTGTGGCTATGGCAGCCTTGGATGTGGTAACCGACGAACATTTGGCACAAAACGCTCGAAAATTAGGTCAAATTTTCCGTTCCGAATTGGCTAAATATATCGAAACTTCCAATATTGTTACCTTAGTTCGCGGTAAAGGATTGCTGAATGCTATTGTGATTAACGATACTGAAGACAGTGAAACCGCTTGGAACATCTGTGTAAAATTGGCCGAAAATGGTTTGTTGGCCAAACCAACGCACGGAAATATCATTCGTTTTGCACCACCATTAGTGATGACAGAAGAACAATTACGCGATTGTATTGCCATTATCATCAATACGCTGAAAGCATTTGAACTGTAACCAAACCAATTAATAACCAACCAAAAACTATTTTATGGAAAACGAAAACCAATCGCAATTTGATTCATTTGAATTGCATTTAAACCAAACTGCTTTAGATTATTTGCGCGAAAGTGCTAAATGGTCAATGTTTTTAGCCATACTCGGATTTGTTGGCGTCGGATTTTTGGCTCTTATGGCCATTATTATGACTTCGGTAATGTCGGCTATGCCTGATACGCCCGGACCTTTCGGCGCTGTAAAGGGAATTATTTCTATTTTTTATTTAGTGATTGCTCTTATTTATTTATTTCCTGTTTATTATTTGTATCGATACGCCAGCAATGCCAAAAAGGCTATCTATGCAAAAGATTCTGCTCTATTGACGGACGCTTTTGGCGCTTTAAAATCGCACCATAAATTTTTAGGGATTGCGGCCATCATTATTATTTCACTTTATATTTTGGCTGCCATTGTAATGGTAATCGGATTTAGCGCTATGCGATAATTGATATAAAACCTTTAAAAAAGCATCTTCCATAGAAGGTGCTTTTTTTTGTGGTGTAAATCGGCTAAACTTCCTTAATTTTGAAAAGACAATTCTAGTTTATGAAAAAAGTTTTCCTTTTGATAATGGTTTTGGCTATTGCAGTCGGAATTTACGAACAAGCCCAAGACCAACCCAATGTGTTTAAATTAATAGCCGCTATGGTATTGCTGATGTTTGGTTTGATGAAACTCAGCGAAAAAATTCCAAGTAAAGATTCAGAAAACGATAATAGAGACCAAGATGACACTCAATAAAGGCGATAAAGTAACCGTTTTAGACGACGCCATCGACGGTATAGTAATCGAAGTTAAGGCCAACGAAATCACGATTGAAACCACCGATGGTTTTCACCTCACTTTTAAACCCGGTGAATTGTTGAAAATGAATCAAGGTGAACTGCGAATCGACTTCAATAAAAACCACATTATTGCCGAGAAAGAAGTCAAAAAACCTAACTATATTAATAAGGAAAAGAAGTCGAAAAAAGAAGTTCCGGTACCAGAGTTTGATTTACACATCGAAAAGTTAGTCAAAAACTACAAATCGATGAGCAATTATGAAATCCTGACTTTACAAAGTGAAACTGCCAAAAAACACATCGAGTTTGCGATTCGAAATCGAATCCCGAAAATTGTTTTTATTCATGGCGTGGGAGAAGGCATACTGAAATCGGAACTCGACTTTATGTTGGGGCGCTATGAGAACCTTACGTTTCAAGACGCTAATTATCAAAAATACGGGCAAGGCGCCACAGAAGTTTACTTCAAACAAAACACCAAATAAAAAAGTCCCGATTAACTCGGGACTTTTATTTTTTCAAAACTAACCTAATTTATAATGTAATTCTAACTTAACTCTTGGGATAATTATGCTACGCTGCTTTCTTGAGTACTTACTTTTTTCAAGATAGAACGGATTAAAACACTGTTGGTTTTAATACCTGAGTTGATTAACGCTTTTTTGCTGAAAGAAGCTGATTTTGATTGAGACTCAGAAGTTGTTTTTTGAGTTCCCATAAACCAGATAGCGAAATCCATTGAAGCTACTGAAGAAACAGTAGTAACTTCGATAGCATTTTCTTTAACAACTGAAACCTCAGTAGTAGCGATTGGAGCAGTAGCAGTTTCTTTTGCTTGAGCAAAAACTCCGTTGCTTGATAAAACTAATAAAACGAATAAAACAAATAATCTAACGTTAGTTACATTTTTTTGAGCTATTGAGTTATTTGTTGTCATATCTTAAATTTTGGTTTCGTTGTTATTTCTGGGTCAAAACTACTTCAAGAGTGTGGGCGACTGAAATTTTTTCGATAACTAACCTCAAAAGTCGTTTAATCGACAAATTCAATGAATTCGGGGGTTTTCAGCGTTTTTTTCGTGCAGTTCGTCTATGAAATGTTAAAAAAACGTGCATTTCATCGATGAAAAACCAATTTTTTCTGTGAACTGCAACATCAATTCGAGAAAGAGTAGTTGTATGACCAAAAAATGCCAAAATCTTCCTAAATTAGCTTCGAATTAATTCAGTTCCCCTAACCATGAAAGTTGAACACAAAGGCCATACAGCCATTCTCAAAGACACCCAAGGTGATACTGCTTCGTTTTTAATGAAAATCACCCACGAACACAATAGTTTTAAAAACAGCAATTTGATACTTGATTTGTCTCACAACCAAAGTCTGACATTAGAAACCGTTAAATCGTTTTCCGACTTTATCAAGCTACACCAAAAGCAAAAGAAATCGGTTGTGTTGGTAGCCAATAGTGTTAACTTTAATGCTATACCAAAGAATATTATTTTGGTGCCTACAATTTTGGAAGCACACGATATTATTGAAATGGAAGAAATTGAGCGCGATTTAGGATTCTAGTTTTATGAAATTAACCCTATTGGGTTGCTATGCAGCCACGCCAAGAACCATTACTAATCCAACGTCACAAGTGTTGGAAATTCGCAACCGCATGTTTCTTATTGATTGCGGCGAAGGAACTCAGGTACAACTCCGTAAAAACAAACTCAAGTTTTCCAAAATCAACCATATCTTTATTTCGCACTTGCACGGTGATCATATGTATGGATTAGTTGGATTGATTTCTACTTTTATGTTGCTCAATCGCCAAACAGATTTGCACGTGTACGGACCAAAAGGCATCAAAGAAATCATCTTACTGCAATTGCGCTATTCCAATTCGTTTACCGGTTACAATTTGTATTTCCACGAACTGGAATCAAAAGAAAGCGAAGTTATTTTTGAAGACGATAAAGTAATCGTTAAAACCATTCCGCTACAACACCGCATTTATACCAACGGTTTTTTATTTCAGGAAAAGCCCAAAGAACGCAAACTAAATGTAGCAGCCGTTGAAGAGTACCAAATCGATAAAGCTTATTACCGAAAAATCAAATACGGCGGTAACATTACACTGGATAACGGTCAAATCATTCCCAATGCTGAACTCAGTTTTGATCCCGAACCAACCAAGAGTTACGCTTTTTGCAGCGATACCATTTACAACGAATCCATCGTTCCGCTTATTCAAAACGCAGATGTGTTGTACCACGAAGCTACTTTTCTGGAATCAGAGGCTGACAAAGCTGAGAAAACTATGCACAGCACCGCCAAACAAGCCGCCTCTATTGCTAAACTGGCCAACGTGAAGCATTTGGTTTTGGGTCATTACAGCACGCGTTACAGCAGTATTGAATTATTCCAACAAGAAGCCGAAACTATTTTTCCGAGTGTTTTATTGGGTGACGACGGTAAAGTTTTTGATTTTGAATAGGGGAGAAAGACTTGGAATTTATGAGTGATGGCAATGCCTGTTTTATCTTGAAAACTTAGTAACTTTACCCAATCAATCCTTCATGCTATGAAAGACTTAAGCGATTACAGAAAATCTTATGAGAAAAGTGAGCTTTTAGAGCAAAACCTTACTGAAGATCCTATCAATTTATTCCACCGTTGGTTCTACGAAATGGAGGAATTCAGTACCACCGAGGAAGTCAATGCCATGACGGTGTCAACTATCGGTTCCGACGGTTTCCCGAAGAGTAGGGTAGTGCTACTCAAAAAATTCAACGAGGAAGGATTTATTTTTTACACCAATTACCAATCAGAAAAAGGGAAAGCCATTTTGAACAATCCTAACATTTGTTTGTCTTTTTTCTGGCACAGCATGGAACGTCAAGTCATTATCAAAGGAATAGCCGAGAAAACTTCGGAAACTGTATCTGATAATTATTTTGATTCCCGTCCGGATGGCAGTAAATTAGGCGCTATAGTTTCAGCGCAAAGCGAAGTCATCCCTTCCAGAGCTTATTTAGACGAAAAATTAAAGGAATTGGAAAAAACTTTCGAAGGCAAACCGATACCACGACCTGACTATTGGGGCGGATTTTTGGTTCGCCCGGTGGAAGTAGAGTTTTGGCAAGGTCGTCCAAACCGCCTGCACGACAGAATACGTTATAAATTATCGGAAGATTACAATTGGCAAATCGATAGGTTATCGCCTTAAAGATTTTAAAAACTAATTATAAGTTACAACCACTCCGATCAGAGTGGTTTTTTTTATGCCTTAAAAAATATCGACGAAATGCAATATTGTAAGAATATATCTTATACAAAAGAATAAAAAGTGTATTTCATCGATTTTATTTGTATTTTAATCGGTGTTTTTGGTAATATTGTTTAACCAAATCAAACAATACGTTCTTACGCATAAAAATATATAAAGTGTTTGCCCCACATCTACTTTATTTCAATCTGTCATTATTAACCAATAAAGTGTTTGCCCCACATCTACTTTATTAAAACTTAACCTACTACTATGAAAGCAAAAATGTTTAGAGCATTGTTGCCGTTAGCAATTCTGTTCACTATGGTATCTTGTTCTTCTGATTCCTCAGAAGCCACTGCTGAAGACAAACAAGTTGTAACAACTTACAATTACAACGAAACTGAGTCGAAGTTGATTACCCTAATCAACGACTACCGTCAAAGCAAAGGATTAAATCCGTTAACAGTTATCAATCACATCTCTTACAAATCGGAGGAGCACAACTTTTACATGATTGACAACAATGTGGTGAACCAC
>Ga0208888_100132_pt1 | contig 44132 bp, 39 predicted proteins | sample LakWasM115_HOW13_2_FD_183929 | JGI IMG/M metagenome (GOLD analysis project Ga0208888, IMG submission 183929) | Freshwater sediment methanotrophic microbial communities from Lake Washington under simulated oxygen tension - Sediment Metagenome... | ecosystem: Environmental > Aquatic > Freshwater >...
ATACATAATTTAAAATACAGTGTTGATTAGGAATTCACTGCTATTCGTGATTGATACAGTAGCCAAGCCAGATAAACAGCGGCTGCAAAATCGTAGCTAAGGCAAAACATAGGCCACCAGATAGGCATGCCTGGATTGGAAATGAAATGCCCATGAAAGACGTCGAAAATGCCATGCACGAATAATGCGGCAACAACAAACCATAGGTTGCGCTTGAAGCCTAAAGCGGCGACACCCATAAAAACGAACATGCCTGCGAGCTCAAGTAAGACCGTTTCGATAGATCCGCCCATAACCGCAAACAGGACATAGTACGAGGCAATGACGGCCAATACGGTTGGGTAGAAGGCACGGTCTTTGTCGAATCCAATAAATGTAGCCGACAGCGATACGGCTAACGCAATCACAATGCCGATAAAATACGCCATGCGTCCCCCTTCGCTCTACTGTTTGATGCAACCGGCCGCCGAAACGCGACGGAGCTTCCCATCAATGAAAACGGCACAGCCATGCTAATCGTTCCTTCCAAATAGGACAATCGATGATCGCCTACCCTGATAGTTGGCAGCTTTCTAAGCGGGAATGTCGATGTGTATTCTCCGAGCAAAGCAATTAACTGGGTCATGACGTGGAAGCAGTCGGCTATTTCATTGTCGTTTTGTGCTAGTTTGATCAAGAGTTCACCCTTTGTTTCAGAACGCCTAACGTGATACATACGTCAATTGTCTGATAAAAACTTACCTCCGTATATCCTAACTTCATCATAGGCTTGTTTTGACTGAATCTGGCAGGCGGTTCAGAGCTAACCGTCCCATCTATCAAGAACAGACTGGGGTTTCTTACCCGGAACAGCTGACGGTGCTTCGCGCTGAATAGTTACGACTATTGATGAGCCTCTTCGGCTGACCATCCGCCCCCCAAGGCCCGGTAGATTGAAACCAGGGCGACACGCACCGCAGTTTCGGCCTTGGCGCGTTCATCGGCGACGACGAGTTTGCTGCGCTGGGCGTCCAGCGCGGACAAATAATCATTGGCCCCGCGCTGATATAACGCATTGGCGAGCCGGTAGGCTTGCTCTGCCGCCGTTTCGGCCTCGGCCATCCGGTCGCGGCGCTCCAGCGAAGCCGCATGCGCAACGAAAGCGTTTTCCACGTCTTCCAGGGCGAGCAGGAAGGCTTTTTCGTAGTTCGCCGCAACTTGATCCAGCCTGGCGTCTGCGGCGGTTATGTGGGCCTGGATGCGTCCGGCATTGAATATCGGCGCGGTCAATCCCGAACCGAGCGCATAAACGCTCTCGGCAAGACTTGGAAAACCGCCCACCGCCAGCGCACCGAAACCGCCACTGGCCGATAGCACCAACTTCGGGAACAAATCGGCCCGCGCCGCGCCAAGACCGGCCGCCATTGCGCTGACTTCGGTTCTTGCCAAGCGCAGATCCGGCCGTTGTTCCAGTAAACCTGAAGGCAGAAATCCGGGGATGTTCGGCGAATTTGCAGGCAACGGATCGGCATCAGCCAAGCGGCTTTCCAGATTTTCCGGCGGCTCACCCAGCAACACGGCAAGACGATGGATCAGGTTGGACGCAGCACTCGTGAGAACCGGAAGCGAGCCCTCGGTGGTGCGTAGCAAGGTTTCCTGACCGGCGATATCCGCTTGGTTGACCAATCCGGCATGGTTGAACGTCTGTAGCGCCCTCAGGCGTTCCCGCTGGATATTGATATTTTCCCGCAGGATGCCGGTGCGTTGCTGCACCCCGCGCAGTTCCAAATAGTTCGTCGCCAGTTGCGCCAGCAATCCCACTTGGACGGCATGCAGCGCCTGTTCGGCTCCTTCGGCCTGAGCGGTGGCGGCTTCCGCTTCCAAGTGCCTGGCGCCGAACAGGTCGATTTCCCAGCGGGCGGCCAATCCGCCGGTGATCATATCGGCAGTGGGTGTGAACAGCCCCAGGCCTTGAGGGGTCGGTATGCCGATGACCCGGTCAATCTTTTTTTCCCGGCCGCCGGACGCGGTCAAGTCAATGCTCGGATATAACGCCGATTCGACGACGGTGGTCATGGCTTTGGCTTCCCGGACGCGCGCTACGGCGATCCTGAGATCGTGATTATTCGCCAAGGCTTGGTCAATCAAGGCATCCAGCTTCGGGTCCCGGAAACCTTGCCACCAGGCTTTTAGATTGGCCGGGTTAACATTCGCGGCATCGGGAGGGGCATGATGCCAACCTTTTGGCGGTTCTATCCTGCTGATTGGATTGTCCACACGGGTCGGGGTGCAGGCGCTCAATTCAAGCAGCAGCGCCAGAATTAGCCTGTGCTGCCTGCTTATTTTGAAAAACGGCAGTTTGTCCACGAAAATCACGAAAGACACGAAAATAATTAATAGATTGCATTGCATGATCATTTTCCTCGTTCCCACACGCCGCGTCCCGTATACGCAAGACGCTGGTCGTGCTCGCGGCGCAGCGCGTGGGAACGAGAAGTTGTATTTGCATGTCCATTCACTCTTTGGGTAATGATCTCTTCGGCACAGCTCTACCACCTGCATAATAGCTGGGTATCTATTCAGACATTTTCGTGCCTTTCGTGCTTTTCGTGGACCTATTAATTTTTTTAGCTTCATTGGGAAGCTCCCTTGCCGGGTGGCAAGATCACCGATGATTCAGTACGCTTCACCCTGAACCAAGCCGCATAAAGCGCAGGCAGAAAGAAAACCGTCAGCACCGTGGCGACAGTGAGCCCGCCCATAATGGCGATAGCCTGAGGCCCGAAGAAATCGTTGCGCGATAGCGGGATCATCGCCAGAATGGCCGCCGCCGCAGTCAGCAGGATGGGCCTAAAGCGCCGTACCGTGGATTCGACAATGGCGGTCCAGGCATCGAGTCCGGCTTTTTGGTCCTGCTCGATCTGGTCCACCAATATCACCGAGTTGCGCATGATCATGCCGGACAGGGCGATGATGCCCAGTAAGGCCACGAAGCCGAAAGGCGCTCTGAACAACAGCAGGGCGAACGCCGCGCCGATAACGCCTAAAGGCGCGGTGACGAACACCAGGAAGGTCTGGGACAGATTCTGCAATTGCATCATCAGCAGGATCAGCGTAATGACCAGAACCAACGGAATCCAGACCAGGATCGATTTCTGGGAGATCCCGGCGTCTTCCTTGGAACCGCCGGTTTCCAGGAAATAGCCGACCGGCAATTGATCCTGGATAGGTTTGAGTTTCGGGATGATCTCAGCCGCCACATCGGGAGCCATCTTGCCGTCGATCACGTCGGCCCGTACCGAGATGGCCGGAAAGCGGTTGCGGTGCCAGCGCACGCCGTCCTCGAACACGGTTTCGAACTTGACGAACTGCGACAGCGGCGCGGTCCGGCCGTTGCCGGTTCGCACAGTCACGTCGGGTAAGCGGTCGGCGGCGGTACGCAAGTCGTTTTGCGCCCGCCAGACGATGTCGATCAGCTTGTCGTCTTCCCGGAACTGCCCTGCGGGAATGCCTGTGTAGTGCGCCTGCAAGGTTTTCGACAGGCTTGAGGTAGAGACGCCGAGTGTGCGGGCCTTGTCCTGGTCGAGCACCAGGCGTAGCGACGGAATCCGGTCGTGCCAGTCGTCGTTCACATCCACGGTGTCGGGATTGGCGCGCATGACCTCGGTCACCCGGTCGGCAATGTTCCGGACAATCTCCGGATCTTCTCCGAGCACCCTGAATACCAACGGATAATCCATCGGGGGGCCGACGTTAAGGCGCATGACGCGTCCGCGCACTGCCGGGAAATCGGTCGAGAAAGCCGAGCGAATGCGTTGCATGACCCGCTCACGGGCGGCATTGTCTTTGGTCATCACCACAAACTCGGAGAGATTGGTATTGGCCAGCTGCTGCACAATCAGCAGAAAGAACCGCGGCGTGCCGCCGCCGATATAGGCCGTGTAATTCACCACGTCCCCGTCTTTGCTCAAGATGTTTTCCATGCGCTTGGCGGTTGCTTCGCTTTGCGCAAAAGAACTGCCTTCAGGCAGCCACAGGTCGATGATGACCTCGGGCCGATTCGACAGCGGGAAGAACTGTTCGGGAACTTGGGTCAACGTCGCTACGCCAACGCAGAATAAGGCGACGGTAGCGATAATGACTTTTTTGCGATGCTCCACGCACCACTCTACCCAATGCCGCAGGCGATTGTAAAAAGGCGTGTCGAACAAGTCGTGATCGTGCGTACTATGGGACTGAACCTTGAGCAACAGGAAACCCAGATAGGGCGTAAAAACGACCGCGCCGATCCACGACAGCAACAGCGAGATGCCCATCACCTGGAATATCGAAACGGTGTACTCGCCGGCTTGCGATTTAGCCAAACCCACCGGCAGGAAGCCGACAATCGTGACCAAGGTGCCGGTCAGCATCGGAAAAGCGGTGGCGCGATAAGCATAAGTCGCCGCATCGACCCTGTCCCAACCCTCTTCCAGCTTGCGCGCCATCATCTCGATGGAGATCATGGCGTCGTCGACCAATAAGCCGAGCGCCAGAATCAAGGCGCCTAATGAAATGCGGTGGATTTCCATGCCGAACAGCAACATGCACAGCAGTGTGCCCGACAGCACCAGCGGCACCGTCAGCGCGACCACGGAGCCGGTGCGGAAACCGAGGCTCAAAAAGCTGACCAGCAGCACCGCGGCCAAGGCTTCAAAGAAGGTGGACAGGAATTCCCCGATGGCTTTGTTGACTACGCGCGGTTGGTCGGCGATCTGATCGACGTCCATCCCCACCGGGAGTTCGCCCTCGATTTGAATCTTGGCGGCTTCCAGCGCCTTGCCCAGTTCCAGCACATCGCCGCGTTTGTTCATGGTGATGCCCAGACCGACGGCTTCCTTGCCGTTGACGCGCATTTTGAGTTCCGGCGGGTCAAGGTATCCGCGCTTAACGTGGGCGAAATCGCCGACGCGTAAGGTGCGGCCTTGAATAGGCACCGGCAATTTGGCGATGCTGTCCAGCGAATCGAATTGGCCGGTGAATCGGATCGGCAAATTATGCTGGGCGGTGTACACCGTTCCCGCTGAAATCATGCTGTTTTGCGCTTGCAAGGCCTCGGCGACCGCGTTGGCATCCAATCCCAGTTCAGCCAGTTTTTTGTCGGAAAATTCGATGTAGATTTTTTCGTCCTGCGTACCGATCAGGTCGACTTTTTCGACATTCTTGACCCGCAACAGTTGTTGGCGGGCTGAGTCGGCCGCTTTTTTCAGCTCGGCGTAACTAAAGCCTTGTCCCGAAAAGGCATAGATCAGGCTGTAGGTATCGCCGAATTCGTCGTTGAAAAACGGCCCGATGCTGCCGGGCGGCAAAGTCAGGCGAATGTCCTCGACCTTTTTGCGCACCTGATACCACAGATCGGAGATTTCCTTGGGTGGCGTGTCTTCACGCGGGGTCACGAAAATGACCGATTCGCCCGGTTTGGAGTAGCTGCGCAAAATATTCAGGTTCGGCAATTCCTGGATTTTCTTTTCCAGGCGGTCGGTCAGCTGTTGTTCGACCTCCTGCGCGGTCGCGCCCGGATAGAGGGTTTTGACCACCATGACCCGAAAGGTAAACTCGGGGTCTTCCCGTTGACCGAGACGGAAATAGGCAAAAATCCCGCCGAACAGCAACAGCGCCATGATGAAACCGGTGAAAGCGCGGTGCTCCAGCACCCAGGAGCTCAGGTTGAATTCTCTCATAGACGGACTTCCTCGTTTGCGTCAACGGCGGGTTTAACGGGGTGCGGCAAGCGTACGGATTGACCCTCGACCAGACGGTTTGCACCGGCGCTGACGATCAGTTGCCCGGCTGCAAGTCCGGTGATGGCAACCCGTTCGCCGCTCAGTGTGTCGCCGATCCGTACCGGCACGGCTTTGACGGTTGAGGTGCGCTCGTCAACCAGCCAGACGCTGGGCTGTTCAGGCTGACTCTGGGGAGTAAAAACGGCCGAGAGCGGAACGATGGGATTTGAAGGCGTGTTTGAAGGTATCCAAACCGTCGCCGTCATGCCGAGCCGTGCATCGTCTTGGCCTTCCAACAGAGTCACCTTGACACGATAGGTGCGGCTGGCCGAATCGGCTGCCGCTGCGATCTCCCGGATACGCGCCTTGATTCGCTTGTCGCCGTCGGCCCACAGCGTCACGGCGACTTCCTGCTGTAGATCGATTCCGGTAACGCGATGCTCGGGGATGTCGATAGGGATTTCCTTTTCATTGAGTTGGGCTATCCTGATAACCGGCTGGCCGGGGGCGACGACTTGCCCCGCCTCGACTTCCAGCGCCGTCACCACGCCGTCGCGATCGGCCCGTAAATCGGTATAAGCCAATTGGTTGCCTGCCTCGCCGAGCTGGGCTTCGAGCGCTGCAACCTTTTGCTGTGCGCTAATGTCGAGCGTTTGGCGACGATCCAATTCAGGCCGGCTGATAATGTTTTGATTGAACAATTCCCGGTACCGGCTTAAGTCGTCCTGGCTATATTTGCGGTCGGCTTTAGCGGCTATAAGCTGGGCTTTGATACTTTGCGAGGCCAACCGGTAATCGCTGGGATCAAGCCTTGCCAGCATCTGTCCTTTGCGCACCCGATCCCCCATATCGACCGAGCGGTTTATCAGTTTTCCAGCCACGCGGAACGATAAAGTCGTCTCAAATCGCGCCCGAACCTCACCGGGAAACGGCCTGTCGTTCTGTGTCTGTTGGCTCGTTATCCGGATAACGTTGACCGGACGGAGTGTTTGCCGGTCTTGGTCTTGATGGCTGCATCCCGCCAGTATCAAAAGCAGCAAGCCTATCAATGGGTTGATAGCGGCAAGGATAGGATCGGCAATGACTAACTCATCGTTCCCACGCAGAGCTTGGGAATTCAGTGCGGGAAGCTCCAGCTTCCCGTCTCGCGAAGCTGGAGCTTCGTCATCCGGGTTCCCAAGTTGGAGCTTGGGAACCAGCGTATCTCTTAACTTAATGGCTGTGACGTAGCACGTTGGGGCAAGGTGAATCCTGGAATCATCATTCCCAAGCAAAACGCGGTACCCATAAGCCGAAGTTATTTTTGCTAAAATTCTAAGTTGGGAGTCAATCGCTAATCGGCAGCTGCCGACTAAATAGCGGCAGAAATTGCGGAAATTCATCTGTACTCCAGTTTAATTTGGCTACTCAGGAAAAACTTTTTATTAGGTAAACCAATCGCGTTCAAAACAGATTGAACCGGCTGTAATGCCCTATGAGTCAACAATTTAAACCAATCGATTTAACAGCGCGTCACCCGTTCGGGTGAAAAAGGGAAATTATTAAGGTGAGTTTTGGAATGCCATTTCGCTCAACGAATATAAGCAACCGAAGATCAATCTTTTATTACGGCAGCCTTGGTCGGAGCTGCCAGCATGCCGAAACCCGTTGTCAGCAATTGTATGAGTTCGGATTGTCGATGCGTTCCCGTTTTTGCCAGCACCTGCTTTAGCTGCGTTTTTACCGTGTTATTGCTGATGGCTCGCGTTTGGGCATAATCGCTTGGTGTTTGTCCGCGCAGTAACGCGGTCGCGAGTCTGGCTTCGGCCGGAGACAGACCGTAGCATTGCGTCAACAGGCTGTCGTCTAAATCGAGCGGCCTATCCGGGTCATAAATAAATAGGGCAACGGATGGCCCCGATCCGATAAAAGGTACCGGCTGGTTTTGTAGAGAGACGACGATGGCCGATAACGGACGGTTTGAGTGGTTCCGATGCAAGCTCATCGCGTTGCCTTGCCCCCGCTCTGCGGCATTGCCGATTAACTGGCGCAAAGCGCGGGTTTCGTTAGCGTTACCCGCCAGGCAGCGACCTGCGGCATTGAGACAAAAGCCGTCTGAACAGCGGGCTAAATTTTCTGCCATCTGATTGACAAATACGGCTTGGCCGCCCTTATCGAACAAGACCAATCCGACCGGCAAGCGGTTCAAGAGGTGGGTGTCCGTAGCCAGCACCCGTTTAACTTCGGAAAAATTTTTGTGGATCATGCAAGAACGGCGCAAATGCGGCACCAAGCGCGCGAACCCTGCCGTTTCGTCGGCGGAAAACGGTTGTTGCTTGGACCTGAAAATCGACAGCCGCACCGCCAGCGTATCCTGCTTGAGAAGATGACCGATCATCGCATGAAAATAACCCTGAGGTTTAAGCCAATCGTTATACCATTCAGTCCTGACAAGTTCCCGCACGGGAAACAAGCGATCAGTTGTTATCAATTCGCCTTCAGGTAAATCCTTGGAGTTTTCAAGCCAGACATTGACCTTGGAATAATAACGTTCGTAAGACACAATGGTTTCAGGGTCGGTACGAGCGGATTGAATAAAAGAAACTTCATCGCTACGGCAAGTGGGACTGCGGCTGGCAAAATCCATCAGATAAATGACGGTACCTCTGCTTCCGAAAACCTCCGACAGCTGCTCCAAAAAAACCGGCCATAACTCCGGCATGACCGCAGCATCGTAGATTTTTCCGATTAAATTATCATATTGGCTTTCGTTCATAACTGATGAGCTGGGAGTAGGGCGTGCCGTGCGCGCCTTGGTTTATAAGGCATGCACGGCACGCCCTATAGCGGATATTACCCTCATTCCCACGCGCCGCCTGGGAACGCAGTGCTGGACGCGCTGCGTCCCGTATGCGCAAGAGGCAGCGCGTGGGAACGAGGGTAAAGAAGCGGGTATCCAGCGCCATAAAGGTGAACTGTGCATGTCCATGTAGCTTGGATCCCGGCACAAATCCGTCTGGAATGGATTTGCATTAACCCCAAGGGTGTCAGGCAGGATAGCCTGACATGAATCCCTGCCGGGATGACGCGCTTTAAAAATACTTGTGTATAACGACGAGCGCGGAACGTGGGAACTCTAAGAAGACGTTGTTTTTAGCGAAATTTAGATTCATTGAGCTTTGCTTCTACTCCCTGAAATTCTCAAACTGCAACGGCATTTCCAGCTTTTCTTCTCTCAGCATCTTAATCACATCCTGTAGATCATCCCTGTTTTTGCCGGTCACCCTGACCTGATCGCCCTGAATGGCGGCCTGGACTTTCAGTTTTTTGTCCTTAATCAATTTAACGATTTTTTTGGCCACTTCCTTATCCAGCCCCTGCTTCATGGTAATTTCCTGACGCATTCCCTTGCCGCTTGGCTTTGCATCGCCCGTCTCCATGCAAGCTATATCAATGCCGCGTCGCGTAAGTTTTGCGCAAATAACACTGAACATTTGCTGTAACTGGAACGTCGATTGAGACGTCATGATCACTTTATCGTCATTCAATTCAAAGCTTGAGTCGGTGCCCTTAAAATCAAAGCGCGTGCTGACTTCCTTATTGGCTTGGTCAACCGCGTTAGTAAGCTCGTGTTTGTCGAATTCGGAAATGATGTCGAAAGAAGGCATGGTTATGATTACAACATAAGGTAAAAAAGGAATTTAACTATAATGATCTTTGCGGCATTATTCAACACCCTTCCCGGTGCCGGGGCTTTTATTCCGCTTTGATAAACTCGGCGACGGCCTTGATTCGCAAGCGGCGAATCGCCTCGCCGATATGCGCCCCTTTAAGTTCGCCATTCAGGATAGCCGAGGTGTCAACGGATGCCGCCGCCCTGGCTGCGCCGCTCAACAGCGCGGCTTGAGGGTAGGCAATGTTTTCAAGCCCGGTTCTGCCTCTAGCGTCCGCCTCGCAGGCCAGCAAAAATTCGGGCAATTTATTAACCGGCTTAAAGGCTCCCAAAGCGGCCAGCATATCGGTTATTGTTGAGGCGCGTAATTCAAAAGCCCGGTGGCAGTGAGTATGGTATTGCATGACTTGCAAGGCCAGCGCTTTAAACGAGTTGGGCACCCGCAAACGGCTGCACATGTGTTCCAAAATGGGCAGCCCTTGGGTTTCATGCCCGTAATGATGCGGCCAGTGTTCTTTAGGCGACATGCCCTTGCCCAAGTCGTGGACTAATGCCGCAAACCGGACTTCGAGGCTGGATGACAAATGCGCCGCCTGCTCCAAACAGAGCATGACATGAATGCCGGCATCGATTTCGGGGTGATATTTTTCCGGCTGCGGCACGCCGAATAAACCATTTATTTCCGGGAAAATTTTATCCAGTGCCGCACAATCTTTTAAGGTGTAGAAAAAAGCGCTGGGCGATTTCTCACCCAACGCTTTAAACAATTCCGCCCAGACCCGTTCGGGAACCAGATGATCGACCTCCCCCGCCGTCACCATGGACTGCATCAAAAGCCGGGTTTCCTCAGCCAGCGTGAAGCCGAGATGACCGTATCGGGCGGCAAAGCGGGCGATACGCAAGATCCGCACCGGGTCTTCGGCAAAGGCCGGTGAAATATGCCGGAAAATGCGTTTTTCAAGATCACGTTGCCCGCCGTAAGGATCAACAAGCTGCCCTTCTGGCGTCATTGCCATCGCATTGATGGTCAGGTCGCGGCGGATCAAATCCTGTTCCAGAGTGACATCGGGCGATGCGTGTACGGTAAAGCCTTTATAACCGGGCGCGGTTTTTCTTTCGGTTCTGGCTAATGCATATTCTTCATGCGTTTTCGGATGCAAGAATACCGGAAAATCCTTGCCTACCGGCCTGAATCCCTGTCGCACCATGGACTCAGGCGTCTCGCCGATCACTACCCAGTCCCGTTCCTTGACCGGAAGTTCAAGCAATTTATCGCGCACCGCACCGCCAACAAGGTATATTTCCACTCAGTTACTCAAGCCGTTTAATAATGCGCCTAGAATAGCACAGCCGCATTCAAAAAAAGGCATAATGGCGCACGGCCGACCGACACATCATCAGGGGAATAAAGTGATCGCAATTTTTTTAGCCAGTCTTTTATTAGGCACCGTTTCAGGATTAATGGCAGGACTTTTCGGCATAGGCGGCGGCCTGATTATTGTACCGGTTTTAGCGGTATTGTTTGCCGGGCAAGAATTTCCCGCAGAACTGGTCATGATCATGTCGGTGGCAACCTCACTGGCGACCATTATTTTCACATCGATCTCTTCGGTGCTGGCACATCATCGCTTGAATTCCGTGTTGTGGGATAAAGTGCTGGCCATGGGACCGGGGATTATGATCGGCGCGGCTGTCGGAGCCGTGGTCGCGGACCATATAGCCGGTGACGTATTACGCTTTATATTTATCATCTATTTGTTAGCCGTAGGCGTGCAAATGGCGTTGCAACTCAAGCCGAAACCCGGACAAAAGCAACCCTCCAAAGAGTTGGATTTTGGCGTGGCGGGCATCATGGGGCTGCTGTCGTCACTACTCGGAATAGGCGGAGGCACACTCACTGTGCCTTTTTTAGTCCATTTCCAAACGCCGATGCGCAATGCCGTAGCCATAGCCAGCGCCTGCGGCTTGCCGCTAGCTTTGGTGGGAACGATGGGCTATGCCCTGCTGGGCAAGGATGCGTCGCAGTTGCCTGAGTGGAGTTTAGGTTATATTTACGTGCCTTCTTTTCTGGGTATCGTATTGACCAGTATCTATACCGCCCCGATAGGCGCAAAACTGGCCCATAAACTGCCCGCGGAGAAATTAAAACGCTATTTCTCGCTGCTGCTGTTTGTGATGGCGGGGAAGTTGATTTGGTTTTGATACCGTACGCGGTTAGAAAATAGAGTTCAAATACCAAAGGCGAAAAAGGGGTCTGGGGTACATTACTAATGAAAAGTAATCTGCCCCCTTTTTGTGCCATTTTGTGTTGCAACTTCTCATTAAAATTCGGCTCGGTGTTCAATATTTGCTGCGTTCAGAGTTCGTCTTATCAGTCTATGAATAACTGATGTTACGCAGTTATTCGAATTTCGACCGCTTTAACATTAAGGAGTCGCTAGCGCGACACTTGATTAAATCGGGTTGTCGCACCCGAAGGCGAGTTACTTTCTTTTGCTTCGCCAAAAGAAAGTAACCAAAGAAAAGGCGACCCGGTTGCCGCTTATTTCCTGTGCTCCTCGCTTTTATCGAGGGTCAGCAGAAGGGGCTCCCGCCCCTCTGCTGACGCGCGGCATCCCTGCCGCGCCCCTAACGGGCTGTTCTCGATAAAAGCTCCGGTGCTCGGCGCGGCAAACGGGAGAAATACCATTCGTGCGTAACATCAGTGAATAAGTATTAAAAATCAAGGATGGAAAATTCATATGGTTAAATTTGCAACATCAATCTAACTCTATTCAAAAAACCAATTTCAACCGGACGGTCAAATTGATCCCACGCATTTTGGCATAAGTTATTAATATCACTCGTAAGCATCTCGTCCAGTCTATCTGGAATCAAAACTCCTAACTTTGATGACAACGCTAACGACAAATAACCACCAAACTCTGCGTTGACGGACTCCGATAACTCGCAATAGTGTTTGGGAGAATGCTGTTGATTTAATCCGTGTTTTAGCAAAGCAATGATTAGTCGCATTGCATGGTAATCAAATCCAGACTTAAGCGGCGAATTAGCAACCACACTCTCAAACTGTCTTGAAGGAATCGACATCATCTCTCGAATATTCCAATCAAATTTTTCACTTAAATAATTTGGCTCACCAATTGACTGCAAATAAGTCTGAAAACTCCAGAAGGCTGTAGAAAGCTTTTGGTGTGTATATCCATCGAAATGCGGATTGTTCGAAAGCGCTCGCAAGATATGATCCAGACCTTGCAACAAATGCTCATCAGTCTGCTCAGTAAAAAATGACTGGGCATGAAATACTCGTTGCATTGCATGTAAGTATTTGCTGGTTTCGCTTTTTGGTATACGGCTATGCAACCAATGCATCAATGGCATCACGTCGACGAAATCGCTCAAAAAATGACTGAGCTCCAGTTCAAGCTTAATTGGATTTTGGCTGTCAGTAGCTGGAAGGGGCTGTTTGCTTAACTCTGATATTATGCCCCGATAGCGCAACTCATTTTTAGCAAGCCGGAGAATACTTTCAATATAATCAAAACACCCTTTCTCGAACCAAATTGCTGTAATGCCCAATCTTGCTAAATGTCCATTGCGATCTGCTAGTTCATTCTCATCTTCGGGCGCCTGCTCAATTGAAAAATGCTGTGGAGTGTCTTCATCCCCTATCTGTTCTTTGACCTTCCGAAATACCTGAATGGTTCTGTCATTGTTCAAGCTGCATCCAAGAAATAGAAGACTACTATTTTTAAAATAGTATGAAAGTAACTTCGGTATTGGCCGCTCCATATCCAATGCATCATCGCCATAAGCATCGTCGTATTGGTTCTTGCTCAAAATGCATTTCGCTGGCTTTTGAATATCACCATGAAGTTTGATGACCGTGACTCTGTCACCAGCGGGCTTCTCCATCGCGTTCGTACCATTAATGACCTGAAATTTCTCCCCGGTATCGTAAGCCTGCTCTATTAGACTGTCATAATTGGTTGTAATAACCGTATCGGTAAATAAATCGGTTACGTGCAATATCGCATCGTGAAGAACACCAGTACGTGAAAAAACGTCACGAATTTCCTGGGTAAATACCTCCCGACCACGTATTGTTTCAATCTCGTCAATGACTGTTTCATATTGTCCATCAGCCAGCAGCTCTTCAATATGATCCGGTGCAATATTTGCCGTTCGCCCCTGTTGACGCAAGTGGTCTTTCCAGGTTGGAAACCGCCCAGCTACCGAAATACCCGCGCCGATGAAAGGCACAACATTTCCTTTTTCCATGCAATTGACCAACTGCTCAAAATGGTCGAGGTTACGCTCGAACCAATGATCATCGCCAAACAGCTCTCGAAGGTAAGTTTCGTTTAGTGCCTCATGGCGACGATCTTTTCGATATTCACAAAATGCCTGATCATAGGCCTCTTTATCACCGGCATAAAAAGCCTTGCTAGGTTGTGAAAGACAGCCTATGCCATATTCTTCGCGCAGCAGTTGCCCATCTTCACTTTCCAGCCATTCATTAAAGTCGGCATAGTATTCGTAGAGCTTATGCTCGTCTTTGTCGCACCAGATTTTGTGTTGTGCTTCCATGCAGACGCCCTTATGCTACAGCCTGTTCGACTATGGCGTCGGCTAGATGGATTTGGATGGTTTGGACTTGGTTGAGACGGGCTTTCAGGGCATCGCACAGAGCCATCAGTTCATCGACTTTGGCGACGATGCGGTGTTGTTCTTCAATCGGAGGAAGTGCGAATGCTAAGTTTCTTAAGTAGCCTAAAGAAACAAATGGCTGTGCCCCTCCACTTGCATTGGCTTGTAAATCCAGAGCAAGATGTTCCATGAATTTCTTTATAAAAAACGGTGATGTCAGACTCTGATTGTAATATTTGAACAGTGCTACGTTTTTAACGCTAAAAGGTCGGTCATCTTGAACCATTACTTGATTCCCGATATTCCCCCCAATCATTGAAAATAAAATGTCATACTTTTCAACTAATGAACGCTTTGAAATTTCCGTATGATCTTCTTCGGAAATCTGCCTTGCCTCATCAAAGTTAATCATACCCCTATCAAAATTCTTGCTAGTAACTAACGGGTATGTATTTGGCCCAGTTGCATCTTTGGGTGAATCATGAGTTCCATCTCTAACATCAATTACTTCTTGTAATCTTGACCAAGCCCAACCATCAGGCAATTCAAAATCCATATCCTCATCAGAAACTTCTGATAATAAATTTTGTTTCTTAATTTTGCCTTCTTTAACCAACCGCGCTTTTTCTTCGGCGATTTTTTCCAGCAAAACGCTGGCTGGTTCGTCGTTGGGATCTTGGGGGACGAGTTTGCCCATGACCGCGAGTTGGAGGATGGTTTGTTTGAGCCGGTCGATGCTGTGTTCGGTGGTGAACAGAGTGTCGAAGTGTTCGGCAATGCGTCGCCAAGCTGTGGCGAATTCATTTTTATCGGCGGAGTTGGTGAGCGTACCGAGCAAGATTTCCACCAGAGTTTGGTGGGCAGCATTGCTATCGGTTTGTTGTTGCTCCAGTTGGTCGCATAGTGTCATGAGTTCATCCACTTTGGCGACGATGCGGTATTGTTCGGCTAATGGAGGGATTGGAACCATTCCTCCAAAAAACTGTTTATCGTTGATTGCAGGATAAGCAATTCCAGTTTGAACAGACTCGACATATCGTACAAACTCGGGGCTTCTAAAATAAATAACAAAGAATTTCCCAGGCATTTCGTGGAATGGGTGCAATATAGCAAATGCTGTACTCGCAATGGGCTCAGGCAAATATTCTTGATCTATTACACAAATGTTTTTGAGATAGGGTCGCACTGTTGAATAAATAACAGTTCCTACTTTAACTATTTTTCTTGCTCGAGATGGTGCTTCTGAGGCACTTAATATAGTGGGGGATTTTACAACCCCGGTGATATTGTCAATCGCAGAAACGTCGATATAAGTAAATTTATCGTCCGGCGTTTTTTGCCCCCAATCATGCCCGACATAACCTATTCGCGCCCACTCCCAACCTTCTGGCAGCTCAAACGGTTTTTCTTCATCACTAATTTCGGACAATGGCGTTTGCTTTTTAATTTTCCCTTCTTTAATCAACCGTGCTTTTTCATTGACGATTTTTTCCAGCAACACGCTGGCAGGCTCGTCGCTAGGGTCTTGCGGCACCAGCTTGCCGCGCACGGCCAATTCCAAAATCAGTTCACGCAGTTTCTTAATGCCGTAAACACTGGCGGCATTACCGAAACTGCGACCACGGCCAGATTTTTTTTCAGTTTCGGCTGCTGTCCAAATGTCGAGATGCTCGGTGACTAAAGTTCGAATAGTATTCATCATATTGCCTCGGCACATCGCTTAAAAGCGGCCGTCACTTTCATGCTTCACCTTCTGAAATGGCGTTTTCCAGCACAGCGCGCTCGCGTTGCAATTCGGCTTCGGTGGGCAAAAAAGCACGGTAGCGACTGGCGAACAGCTGTTGGCTATCGGCTAACAAGGAATATTTTGCGACCGCTTCGTTGGCATACCAATTCCGCGCAGCAGGGTCTTTGACGCGCATTAATATTTTGAAATGCGACCAACGCAATTCTCTCCATGACGTGGAGAGAATTGGAAATTCAACATAAAACTGGCGAAAATTCCACAGACTTTGGGGTGAAAAGCCTTTGCCATATTCGGCACTCAGTTTTTGCGACAAGTGTTTAAGCGTTTGTTTGCCATACTCAGCACGCGCCACGCCGCCTTGTTCATCCTCAACAATCAAGCGGCCGATATGCCAATAACTTTGTACCATCAGATCGTTGACGGTATGGCGTAGTTGTTGTTGAGCCCGGTCGATGACTAGCCGAACTTGCTCGAATAGTGGTTGAACATTGATGGGTGTGTTCATGGTTTGCCCCCGCGTTGCAGCGCTTCTCCCAGGATGTCTTTTAATTGTCCGCGCAGTGCAGCGATGTCATTTTGTATGGCTGCATATTGGGTCAGCAGCACTTCGGGGTCATGGCTGACTTGTTCGCCCACATGCGGATTTTTTATGTCGAGGTTGTAGTTGCGCGCCTTGATGTCATCGACGGACACTTTCCAGGCTTGTTCGCTTTGCACTCTGGAAGCATAGCCGTCGGCCTCGTCGCCCCACCAGTCGATCTCGGCCTGGAACTCTTCAAAACGCATGGGTTTGGTTTTGTTGTAGCTTTTTATGCCGTCGGGATAAGGGTGCTCGTAATACCAGACTTGCTCGGTAGGCTTGCCTTTGGTGAAAAACAGGATGTTGGTTTTGATGCCGGTGTACGGGCTGAATACGCCATTGGGCAAGCGCACGATGGTGTGCAGGTTGCATTCTTCCAGCAGTATTTGTTTGAGACGGGTTTTCATGCCTTCGCCGAACAGGAAACCGTCCGGCAAGACTACGGCGGCGCGGCCTTTATCTTTGAGCAGCTTGATAATCAGCGCCATAAACAGGTCGGCGGTTTCGCGGGTACGCAGATTGGCCGGAAAGTTGTTTTCGATGCCGTCTTCTTCCATGCCGCCAAACGGCGGGTTGGTGATGATGACGTCTACGCGGTCTTTATTGGTGTAGTCTTTGTACGGGCGGCTTAAGGTGTTGTCATGCTTTATATTGGTTGGCGTGTCAATGCCGTGCAGGATCATGTTGGTGATGCACAGCATGTGCGGCAATGCTTTTTTCTCTACGCCATGAATGGAGGCTTGCAGGGTTTCTTCTTCCGCTTCCGTTGTTCTGTATTTGTCGCGCTTGTGGTCTATGGTGCAGGCCAGGAAGCCGCCGGTGCCGCAGGCGGGATCGAGTACGGTTTCATCCAGTTTCGGGTCGATTTGATTGACGATAAATCGGGTGACGGCGCGTGGCGTATAGAACTCACCGGCGTTGCCTGCGCTTTGCAGGTCTTTAAGGATTTGTTCGTAAATGCTGCCGAAGGTGTGACGGTCGCCGGTGTTGTTAAAATCGATCTCGCTGATTTTGTTGATGACCTGGCGCATCAAGGTGCCGGACTTCATGTAGTTGTAGGCATCCTCAAACACGTTACGCACCACCTGCCCCCGCTTGCCGGTTGGGCCCTGCATCGGCAGCTTTTCCTTTAAGGTTGGGAACAGCTGGAGATTGACGAAATCGGACAATTCGTCACCGGTCATGCCTTCCGGATTTTTGGCCCAGGCGCGCCAACGCAGATGCTTGGGCAGCGGGGATTGGTAATCGTCTTCGAGCAGTTCGCGCTCGGCTTCACGGTCATCGAAGATTTTTAAAAAAAACATCCATACCAGTTGGCTGATACGTTGGGCATCGCCATCCACGCCGACATCTTTGCGCATGATGTCTTGTATGGATTTAATGATGCCGGAAACATTACTCATGCAGATTCTTCCTGTTTATATAATTCATACTCTAATTCTTGGATGGCAGCATCGTAGTTGTCTTTGCCGCCAAATACTTGGTTAATAATTTCTACGGGTGTACCTATATCGCTAAAGGGTTTTAGCTTGAGCACTTTTGCACTTTCCAAAGTGATGATGCCTTCATCGGCGTATTTCTCAAGCAATGCGCTTAACACCGCCCTGGCTTGCTCACCATATTTGGTGAAATAGTTACGCTTTTTGACGTTGTTAGCCCGTTCTTTTCGCGTCAATGGCGGCTGGTCGTAAGCGATATGGCAGATTAGATCAAAGTCGCCGTAATCCTTGCCGATTTCTGCGGCGAGATTATCCAGAACGATGCCGTATTCTTCAAGCAGCTCGATGATGGCCTGTTTCTTCTTGGATTGTTGCCAACGTTGAAGAAAATCATTCAGCGAGGCGAATTCGGATTGAATCTGCTTGCGGGAATAATCTCTGTACGATTCGGTAATCAGCACGCCATCGGGGCCAAGGTATTCGATACGCTCGGCAATGATTCTGACCGGGACGCCGCTGACTCTGACTTTGTAAACTCCGGGCTGTTCGCTGATTTCGTCATCATCTTCATCATCGGGATACTCGGGGTCGGGGGGAACGGGATCGTCGCCATCATCGGGTTCGTAAATCACCACAGGTTCGCCGTCGAAATCCGGATCCCTGAACAGTTCGGTGGCTTTTTTGAAATCCATGATGGTGAAGAAGTACTTATTATATTCTTCATCGATGCGGGTGCCGCGCCCAATGATTTGCTTGAACACGGTCATCGATTTGATATTTTTATCCAGCACAATCAGCTTGCAGGTTTTTGCATCAACTCCGGTGGTTAACAGCTCTGACGTGGTAGCGATAACGGGGAACTTGCTTTCGGGGTCGATAAAGTTGTCGAGTTCGGCTTTGCCTTCCACGCTGTCGCCGGTAATGCGCATCACGTATTTCGGGTTATCTAGCGCAAGCTTCCCGGCGGCATTGACAATGGCCGAGCGCATGCGTTCGGCGTGATCGATGTCCTCGCAGAAGATGATGGTCTTGGCATATGGATCGGTTGCCATCAGAAATTGCATGACACGTTTTGCAACCAGCTTGGTGCGCTGATTGAGAACCAGGATACGATCCATATCGGTCTGGTTATAAGTGCGGCCTTCAATCGCTTGCCCAAGATCGTCAGTCATGCCCGATGGCGGCGTCCAGCCGTAGATGTCTTTGTCTATGTCGATGCGTATGACTTTATAGGGCGCGAGAAAACCATCCTCTATGCCTTGTTTAAGGCTGTAGGTATAAACCGGGTCGCCAAAATAAGTCATATTTGAAACGTATTTTGTTTCCTTCGGCGTTGCGGTCAAACCTACCTGTACAGCGTTGCAGAAATAATCGAGGATTTCACGCCATGCAGCATCATCTGCGGCGCTGCCACGGTGACATTCATCGATAACGATCATATCGAAAAAGTCGCGCGAGACATTTTTAAAGATTTTGTCTTCTTCGGCCGGGCCGGTGATGGCTTGATAGAGCCCCAGATAGACTTCATAGGCCGGGTCTATTTTTCGGTTTTTAATTTTGGTCATGACCGAGCCAAACGGCTTGAAGTCATTGACCAAGGTTTGGTCGACAAGAATATTGCGATCCGCCAAAAACAAAACCCGCTTAACCACTTTTGCCTTCCATAACCGCCAGATGATTTGGAAAGTGGTGTAGGTTTTACCGGTGCCGGTTGCCATAACCAGCAGCACGCGCTTTTGTTCGTTTGCCACGGCTTCAACGGTACGGTTGATGGCCTCCACTTGGTAATATCGGGGTTCTTTGCCGCCTATACTATCTTGGTAATAGGGCTGGACGACCAGTTGTTCGACATTATCGTCAATGCCGCGAAATAGCTTGTAACGCATCCAAAGTTCTGTAGGAGACAGGAAGGATTCGAGTGGAAATGCTGTTTCGATTTCTTCGCCGTTGATGGGCGTTTTATTATGCGAGGCGAAAGCGTCGCCATTGGAACTAAATGCGCTCGGCACTTCGAGAATTTCGGCATAACCCAATGCTTGTTGTAGACCATGGCTCACTGTGTAACTGTTGGCCTTAGCTTCGACCACGGCAACCGGGACATTGGGCTCCCAATACAGTACGTAGTCGGCGAATTTTTTCTTTTTCTTATTGCGGGACGACAAGTTGCCTCTAACGATGATAGGGCCAGGCGTCAAGGTAACTTCGCGCCTGATCTGCCTCAGAGGTTCCCAGCCCGCGTCCCTGATGGCGGGCGTTATGAACAGATCGCAAATATCCGTTTCGCTGAGTTCTTTTTTCTCTTTGCTATCCATAAGTCAGGAGTGGGGGCTCTCGTATAGTAGGATGTGGACAATACCATTGATGGCATTGATTTGATAGCGTCTTGAGCTTTCGGCATCAAGTTCTGGTGAGATTTGTAAGCGAATTATTATCAGGGATGTGTTACTTGTCTATAGGAAATTCAACGTTAGCAAGCCAGATTTTTAGCAAAAAAAATCGGTCTGAAAACTAATAATGTAAGAGTCCTTCAAACTTTTCTACACTTGGCGCCCACTTTCCAGTTAAGTGGAACGATGCACAGTTTAAAAAGATCTAATCCGTGGCATCTGCTGATGCAGTTACAAAATTAATTTTTACCTCGCCAAATTTGCGATAATGCGCAGTCATTTTATTTACAAGGGTTCCGTTGCACATGTGGTTTAAAAATCTGAGCATTTTTCGTCTTACTGAAGATTTCACTTTGGCTCCAGCAGACCTGGAACTAAAACTTGAACAAATGGCTTTTCGCCCCTGCGGCAGTCATGAAGAATTTACTTTCGGCTGGACTTCACCGCTGGGAAAATCGTCCGAACAGCTGGTTCATAGCGCGAACGGCTTTTTGATGCTGTGCGGAAAAAAAGAAGAACGTGTCCTGCCCGCCTCCGTCGTCAATGAAATGATGCAGGACAAGATTCTTGAAACCGAAGAACAGCAAGGCCGTAAATTATCCAAAAAAGAACGCACCGCTATCAAAGATGAACTTATCTTTGAGTTGTTGCCCAGAGCTTTCACCTTCTCAAACAAGACTTACGCCTATATCGACCCTAAAGGCGGCTGGCTGATCGTCGATGCGGCTTCGGCCAAAAAAGCCGAAGATTTGCTGAGCAGTTTGCGCAAATGCCTGGGTTCGTTACCGGCTGTCCCGCTTAATACCATCGAAAAACCGGTCAAAGTCATGACCGAGTGGCTGGTCAATAATCAAGCGCCGGACGACATCACTATCGAAGACGAATGCGAATTGCGCTCACCTGAAGAGGAAGGCGGCATTATCCGTTGCAAGCGCCATGACCTGAGTCTGCCGGAAATCAAGAACCATCTGGATACCGGCAAAGAAGTCATCAAACTGGCGGTGAATTGGGCTGATCGTATTTCTTTCATTATCGATGAAAATCTGGCCGTTAAACGCCTTAAGTTTCTTGACCTGATTCAGGATCAGGTGTCCGACATTAATACCGACTCTGAAGCAGAGCAGTTTGATGTGGATTTCTCGATTATGTCGCTGGAACTGGCCAATTTCCTGCCGCGTTTGCTGGAGCTGTTCGGCGGCGAGAATAAGGCGTAATCGTAATTTCTGATTGATAATCAGATAACTAATTAAAAGATTATCACCACGAAGGCACGAAGGACACGAAGAAATAAACCTTCTTGTCCTTCGTGCCTCGGCAATTGCTCCTGCATTGCTCTACCTCCTGCATAACCCACAGGGATGTGGGGAATACAGATTTTGCAGGAGCAAAAATCTGTCCTTGCAGTCGTTCGTGGTGAATAAAAGAAGCTTTTTTCACGTCACAGACTAATTAACGCACATACCTCCGGGTTTTATGGGGCTTGCAGCGAAACTTTGATTGCGCTTACACTGCGGTTTCAGGTTTTAACAATCCGTGAACTCGCAAGGAGATTCCCATGTTAGAAAAACACCAAAAAGCCCCCCTGTTCAGCTCAAAAAATCAATTTAATGAAACGGTTAATTTGTCCGACTACTTAGGGAAAGAGAACGTCGTGTTATATTTTTATCCCAAGGATGACACGCCGGGCTGCACCATAGAAGCGAACCAGTTTACCCAGCTTGCCGGGGAATTTGCCAAGGCGGACACCGTGGTTATCGGTGTGAGCAAGGATTCTTGCGCCAGTCACACCGACTTCATTAAGAAATTCGACCTGAAAGTGGATTTACTGGCCGACGTCGATGGCGAACTTTGTGAAAGTTATGGCGTATGGCAGGAACGGGAAAAAAATGGCGTTAAAAGCATGGCGATTCTTCGTTCCACCTTCCTTATTAATAAAGAAGGCATATTGGTCGATGCCGCGTATGGCGTTACGCCCGAGGGACATGCCCAGGACGTATTGGACAAAGTAAAAAACTTGTAATTTAGATAAACTTTCCAGATAGCTTAATGCCAAACTTTAATTTTACCCTGCATCATGCCAGTCTCATTGTTGCCGATACCGTCGCTTCGCTGACATTTTATTGCGATGTGCTCGGCATGCAGCAAACCGACCGGCCCGATCTGGGCTTTCCGGGCGCATGGTTGCAGTTGGGTGCACAGCAGATCCATTTGCTGGAACTGGAAAATCCCGACCCGGTCACCGGCCGCCCCGAGCACGGCGGTCGTGACCGACATATCGCCTTAAGCGTGCAGGAACTGGCGCCGGTTCGGGAGGTACTGGATAAAAACGGTATCGCCTACACCTTGAGCAAGTCGGGTCGACAAGCGTTGTTTTGCCGTGATCCGGACGGAAATGCGCTGGAGATTCTCCAGCGGGCATAAATTTGATTATGCTTTTTTCTTGTACACTACGTTGTATATCTTGAAAAACAGTATCGACGCGGCCAGCAGCAGTGTTATTGCATTTGCAAAAATAATGGCCTTATCATCAAGATAGATCCCGTAAATAAGCCAACACAATACGCCCAGCGTAAAGGTGCTGTACATGCCCAAAGAAAGGGATTCGGTATCTTTGGTTTTTATCGTCAATATTGCCTGAGGTACAAATGAGGCGGTAGTGAGTGTCGCGGCTAAATAGCCGATAATTTCAGGGGCGATTGTCATAGGTGTTTTGGCTAACGCCTCTATTTTTTTGCAGCGGATTTCTTTAGTTTTTTAAGTATGCTCTGTCCGATAGCGTTTGCAAAATCCTCAATATTTTCATAACCCTGCGTTTGGGCAAAATCCACTGCCGCCATGACCAGCTTTTTAGTTTCGGCTATTTCTTCGTGCGTTCTGCCGCAGCCTTCGCAACGAGTTCCTTCGTAAGTGCAGTTATCAGTACATGGATTAAATTTCATAGTATTTTCTCAGTATTTATTAATGTTTTTTGTCTTGCTCATCTTTAAAGCCACTAACGTTGTCAAGATAGGCTCCGGCAGGCTCTACGACACTCCACTCCTGGCTTTATGCAGGTAAAGGATGTGGACAGGAGGAAGATAGCGGGCAATACATAATATCCCCCGTTTGTGTTATCCCGAGAGGGATTTTATCACATCTATCCTTGTCAATAATCAAACCAGCAGATAGCGTTTGCCCGTTTCAGTGTGATTCATTGACGCTCAACATGATGTTTCCAAAAACAATTTCATTCTCGACGATTTGAAAAACACCTTTACCTCGTTCTTCGTTATTTTTCCAAACAGCATTTCCAATCTGGATTTCGGCGCCGGCATGAACAGCCTCTTCGACAATAATCTGGACATGCTCGGCAAGAGTCATTTCCGACAGAAGGTGGGTTCGGTCGACATGAAGCCGGGTGCAATCAGCTTCAATTTTATCACGGGTATGAAGAGCTTTGTTTAATAAGCCGTTTTTGTCTTTTTCAGGATGCGCCAGAACGAAGGCGATAATCTTCTTCAGGCCCTCCAGCTCCTTTTCAAGGACGTCAATCTCAAGCTTAAGCCGGTCCTGCTCGGCCTGAAGGTAAGGGTTGAAACCTGCCCTGACCTTGGTTACAAAACCCGCGCTCGAACCGATTATGGCTGTTTTTACCAGGTCCGATGCACTGGTAATGCCGCCGATGATGCGGCCTTTTTTTCCGACGGATTTCCCCACCAACACCCGATTAAGTGCGGTCAAATGGTTATGCATGGAGAATTCTTCAATAATAATATCTACGCCCGCTTCCATACAGGCGTTTTCGGCAAAGTGCGCGCTGATTGAACCTTTGCTGATAATTATCGCGTTAAAGGTAGACACTTCGTTTGGATCGCCGCTATGTTCGCTATGACCGATCACGCCGCCTTTTATAACGATATTTCCACCCGCTTCAATTTCTGCCGCTTCGACGGTCCCTCCCACGAACACATCTCCAGTCGCGTGGATTTTCATCCCGTCCTTGACGTCGCCTTTGATATTGATCGTGCCATCGAAACTCATGTTTCCGGTTGAAATATCCACCAGCGACAGCGCGATGGTAGGTTCCACCACAACGCCATTAGGAACCAACTTGGGTTGGCCGGCGATCGCAGCCAACAGCAGGGAGTTATTATCCGGATCAAGTTCGGCATCCGGGTCCAATTCTACGCCTTGTAGTCCCGGGGCAAACTGTATGTCCTGCCCAGGTTGAGGCATAAGCGCTTGCCCGGTAATGTCCCAGCCTTTTTTACCTTCGGTGGGCGGGGTACGGCACATCAGCGGATCGCCGGGCTTTACCACAATAAGCTGTCCAAGATCGCGGTAGTTAGCGATACCGCGCTCGTTGACCTGGGGTTTCCGTTCTCTTATTTGCGGTATCAGGCTTTGAAACCGCGCGTCAATACCCCGCACGGGGCGTAACCCTTGAGCGATGATACGTTCTGTCGCGTAGCCTTCTTTTAAGGCCGCCTCGATTTCTTTTGTCATGATGCCTCTGACGACCCCTTTTTCCTGCAAAGCCAGCTGGATTTGAAATAAAGCGACGGGGGCGCCCCCGTATGGAGGGATTAAAGTAAGCCTGGCGGTCATTTTGTCGTCGTCAATTTTGAGTGAACATCCGCCATCCCGGCGCTCGCCAATTTCCAGCACAAAACCCTCACCAGGACTGTTGTATCGTTTTACCAGGCTTGAGAGTGCGTTTTCATACAGGAACAGGTTGGACAGGCCTTGCTTAGCCAATGCCGCTTTGATTGTTGCTTCATCCAGCGGAGGCTTACAGTCACTCGCTTCAAATGTTGCGAGCAACTTGCCGTCATCGCTCAGCTTAAATGTCAGTCCATCTGTAGGTGACGCATCATTCACAGCTTGCTCCTTGGAGAATTATTGCGGCCTATCAAGAATAAAAATATTGAAAAACCAGCCATTTTTTATCAATCCGAACATCATCACCAACAGTAGGCGAAAAACGAAAGCAATGTTTAAATTAACAAGATAATCTAGTTTGAAGGGTAGCACATTATTAAAAAACCACTTAATGGCAGGAAAACCAAGGGGCAGGTTTATCCGCATCGGGATGTGCGAATGGTCGATTACAGTGTGAGTACACGGTGCTGATTTCAAAAAAAAGTCCCAGAACACGGGGAGGTGTGCTGGGACTAAAAATCGCCGGTTTGGTTGGCATTTCGTTCCATCCTTGGCAACATCCTATTGGACTTTCTTAAAATCCGTCTCCTATTTTGGCGACACGGCTATTGTCTCAAAAAATAACCACAAAAAAAGCCAGTCAAAGCTTAAGATAATGTACGCTCAAAATTACATCGACATCGCGGCCTGAGCAGGCTCGGCCATTGCGCGGGTCTGTCCAATTGCTCATCAAAAACATTGCCTTCTCCGTAACCGGACCTGCGTCCATGAACCGTTTTATAAACTGCACATTTACAAATAACAAACACTGCAAAATCTTGCTTGTCATAGTAAAATGCCGACAGTCTTTAATATACATAATGCAAACATGGATCAACGTACTGCAGAAGTAGAGCGAAATACGCTTGAAACTCAAATCAAAATTAAAATCAACCTGGATGGATCGGGTAAAACCTCATTTTCGACGGGCGTCCCCTTTCTTGAGCACATGCTCGATCAAATTGCCAGACACGGCTTGATTGACATGGATATTGTAGCCAAAGGCGATTTGGATATTGATGACCACCACACTGTTGAAGACATCGGCATTACCTTAGGCCAGGCGTTTGCTAAAGCCATGCAAGACAAAAAAGGCATTGTTCGTTACGGACATGCCTACGTACCGTTGGATGAAGCGTTGTCGCGAGTCGTCATCGATTTTTCCGGACGCCCCGGCTTGTTTTATGAGGTTAAATACCCGAAAGCCATGATCGGCCGTTTTGACGTTGATTTGTTCCGCGAGTTTTTTCAAGGCTTTGTCAACCATGCCGGCGTAACGTTGCATATCGACAACTTGAAAGGCGCAAACGCCCATCACGTCGCCGAAACCATTTTTAAAGCCATGGGCCGCGCCATCCGCATGGCGATTACCGCCGACCCGCGCATGGCGGGCATGATGCCGTCAACCAAAGGCAGCCTTTAACCTTCCCGTATTTCTTATGTCTTCTGTCGCTGTAATTGATTATGGAATGGGTAATCTGCATTCAATCGTGAAGGCCCTGCAACATGCCGCGCCTGAAGTCGATGTTGTTTGTGTGTCCGATGCCGATTCGATCCTTCGCGCTGACCGGGTGGTTTTTCCCGGTGTCGGCGCGATACGGGATTGTATGCAGGCGCTCAATCAATTGGGCTTATCCGATGTTATCCAGCAGGTTGCCAAAAGCAAGCCTTTACTGGGAATTTGCTTAGGCATGCAAGCCTTATTGAGCGACAGCGAAGAAAACGGCGGCATAAAATGCCTGGACGTTTTTTCCGGGCATGTCGTACATTTCCCCGAATCATTAAAAGACAGCGACGGAAATTCCCTGAAAATTCCGCACATGGGCTGGAATGAAGTTCATCAGCTGCAACAACATCCGCTATGGGAAAATATTCCCCAAGACAGTCGCTTTTATTTCGTGCATAGTTATTATGCCCAGCCGAATGATGCAGCGATAATGGCGGCGACTACGCAATACCCGGATGCATTTACCTGCGCTTTGGCACAAGATAATGTTTTTGCCGTACAATTTCACCCTGAAAAAAGCCAGGCAGTTGGTTTGCAACTGTTGGAGAATTTTATGCATTGGGATGGGCAAGCATAGGGATGAATTCACTTGTACCCGCTGGGTATTTCGTCTTTGGGCAGATCAATCCGCCCCTATAATAATTACACGCCGCTGAGGATTTTATAAGTTATGTTGTTAATACCTGCAATCGATTTAAAAGAAGGAAAATGTGTTCGTTTGCGTCAGGGACGAATGGATGATAATACGATTTTTTCCGATGACCCGGTCGCCGTAGCAGGCAAATGGGTTGCCGCGGGCGCAAAAAGAATCCATTTGGTTGACCTGGATGGCGCGTTTGCCGGAAAACCCAGAAATGCCGACGTGATTCATGCCATCGTCGAAGCCTACCCCGATGTGCCGGTGCAGATAGGCGGCGGCATTCGCGATGAAGAAACTATCCAGGCTTATCTTAACGCCGGCGTGGAATACGTCATTATCGGCACCAAGGCGGTTAACGAGCCGCATTTTGTCAGGGATATGGCGCTGGAATATCCGCGTCACATCATCGTCGGGCTGGATGCAAAAGACGGTAAAGTGGCTATTGACGGCTGGTCCAAACTGTCCAAACATGATGTGATCGATATGGCCCAGCACTTTGAGGAATACGGCGTCGAGGCCATTATCTACACCGATATTTCCAGGGACGGCATGATGTCCGGCGTTAATGTCGAGGCGACAGCGAAATTAGCCCGCGCGATTCGGATTCCGGTTATCGCTTCCGGCGGCATTACCAATATGGATGACATCAGGGCCTTGGGCGCTGTTGCAAGTGACGGCATTATGGGCGCCATCACCGGCAGGGCGATTTACGAAGGCACCCTGGATTTTGAAGCGGCCGAAAAATTAGCAGAATCATTTGAATAGCCATGAGTTTAGCCAAACGCATTATTCCCTGCCTGGATGTCGATAATGGCCGCGTCGTTAAAGGCGTAAAATTTGTCGATATTCGCGATGCCGGCGACCCGGTAGAAATCGCCAGACGCTATGACCGCGAAGGCGCGGATGAAATCACTTTTCTGGACATTACCGCCACCCATGACAATCGGGACACCATTGTTCATGTCGTTGAGCAGGTGGCCAGCGAGGTTTTTATTCCGCTGACGGTCGGCGGCGGCATTAGGACACTGGACGATATTCGCCGCATGTTGAATGCGGGAGCCGATAAAGTCGGCATTAACAGCGCGGCGGTTGCAAACCCGGAATTTGTCCGCGAGGCGGCGGAGCGTTTCGGTTCGCAATGCATCGTGGTCGCCATAGACGCCAAAAAAGTCAGCCAAGCAGGCGAACCCAGTCGATGGGAGATTTTTACCCACGGCGGCCGCAAGCCGACAGGTATTGACGCCATTGCCTGGGCAAAAAAAATGGTCGACTACGGCGCCGGGGAAATCCTGCTGACTAGCATGGACAGGGACGGAACCCGCGAAGGTTTCGATTTGCCGTTGACCCGCGTCATTAGCGAGGCGGTATCGGTGCCGGTGATTGCATCCGGCGGCGTAGGCAATCTCGATCACCTGGCTGATGGCATTATTGAAGGCAAGGCGGATGCGGTGTTGGCTGCCAGTATTTTCCATTTTGCCGAATACACCATTGAACAGGCAAAACGGCATATGGCCTCACGCGGTATAGAGGTGCGCCTGTGAGTGCATCTTGGCTGGACGAGATACGCTGGACCGAGGACGGCCTGGTGCCGGTTATTGCGCAACAGGCGGAAACCGGAAAAGTATTGATGTTCGCCTGGATGAATCGTGAGTCATTAGCGCTAACCGTTGCCGAAGGTTATGCGGTTTACTGGTCGAGGTCGCGCGGAAGGTTATGGCGCAAAGGCGAAGAATCCGGAAACCGGCAGAAAATATTAGGCATATTCCAGGATTGCGATGAAGACGTAATTCTGCTTAAAATTGAACAAGAAGGCGGCATTGCCTGCCACACCGGTCGTGAAAGTTGTTTTTATCGCAGCCTGGTTGACGGGCAATGGCAAGCCGTCGAGCCGGTTTTGAAAGATCCCGAAACTATTTATAAAAAATCATGAGCGACGTATTACAACAACTGGCGCAAATCCTGGAACAGCGTAAACTGGAAACTGCCGATAAATCTTACGTAGCCAGTCTGTATGCCAAAGGGCTGGACAGCATACTGAAAAAAATCGGCGAAGAAGCGACGGAAACCGTCATCGCCGCTAAAGGCGGCGATAAAAAACAGATTATTTATGAAACTGCCGATTTGTGGTTTCATTGCATGGTGTTGCTGGCCGATCAGGGGCTGGGGCCGGATGATGTATTGCAGGAACTGCAACGTCGTTTCGGCTTGTCCGGTCTGGAAGAAAAGGCGCAACGTAACAAGTAAAGACTTTGCCTTGCAAGGTCTCCAGCAAATAAGGCGTTGCCTTGCAACGTCTCCATTGGAGTTAAAAATGGGTCTCAGCGTTACTCACTTATTAGTTGTATTAGCCATCGTCATTGTTGTTTTCGGCACCAAGCGTTTACGCAATATCGGCACCGATCTGGGCGGAGCCATCAAAGGCTTTCGCACGGCCATCAAAGAAGGCGAGGAAGACAAGCCGGCCGCAGATAAAGGTGAAGCCATTGAGGGCGAAGTCACTTCCAAAAAAACCGATAAAGATTAATTCCTATGTTTGATGTAGGATTCTCGGAACTTTGTCTGATCGGTCTGGTCAGCTTATTGGTGATAGGTCCTGAAAGATTGCCCAAGGTGGCCAGGCTTGCAGGGTTCTGGCTGGGTAAAACACGCAGCATGGTGGCTTCCGTCAAGGAAGAAATCAAGCTGGAACTGCAAGCCGAAGAATTGCGCCAGATATTCAAGGAGCAGTCCGGCATGGCAGAGGTTCAGCAAATTATTGACGAAACCTCCGACACGCTCAAATCCACGATTGACCCGTTGCCGACGACTTCAAGAGCCCAGGATGATCTGGATGCAGGAGCCGTTCCCGAACCAGAGCAACACAGGGAGCAGTTGCCGACAGATATGACAACCGGACAACATGAGCCAAAATAATTTTAATGAGACTGGAGAGCAGCCTTTTATCAGTCACCTGATTGAATTGCGCAACCGCTTGTTGCGAATGGTTTTATGCGTATTAGTCGTATTTTTGGGGCTGGCTTCATTCTCCAATGAAATCTACAGCTTCCTGGCCGGCCCCCTGCTACAGCACATGCCGAAAAACAGCACCATGATCGCCATTGATGTGGCCTCCCCGTTTTTCACACCCTTTAAACTGGTGCTGGTAGTCTCGATCTTTATTTCCGTTCCCTATATCCTTTATCAGTTCTGGGCGTTTGTCGCACCAGGCTTGTATAAACGGGAACGACGCATGATTTTGCCGTTGCTGATTGCCAGCACCCTGCTGTTTTATATGGGCGTGGCCTTTGCCTACTTCGTGGTTTTCCCGCTGGTTTTCGGCTTCTTGACCGCCGCCGCACCCGAAGGTGTAGCGGTAATGACCGATATTGCCAAGTATCTCGATTTTGTTCTGGCCCTGTTTTTTGCGTTTGGCGTTTGCTTCGAGGTGCCGATATTCACCATCGTATTGGTCTGGACCGGACTGGTAACCCCCGCCGACCTCGCCGATAAACGTCCTTATGTCATCGTCGGCGCGTTTATCGTAGGAGCTGTTTTAACGCCTCCCGATGCCATCTCGCAAACATTATTAGCGGTACCGATGTGGATGCTGTTTGAGCTGGGCTTGGTCTGTTCCCGGCTTTTTGCGCCCAAGCCTGATGGCGATTATCAATCGCCCGATGATGCCGAAATGGAAGCCCGCCTGGATAAGATTGAACGGCAGGAAGACGAGTAATTAAGCACATACCGAGGTCGTGAGCACTTACTTAAAAGCGCGTGGGCAAGTCCCGGTTCTCAGGTGTTCAGCCAATGGTTGCGGTGTTGCCGGTTAAAACCCGCAAGAGATTTGGGTATTAACCTATCGCCCCACACAACCAGCAGCTTGTGAATGAATGACAGCGTCACACTTTCTTCCGCCGTAAGTAACAATCACCTGCCAGGCAATCCCGAATCTTTAACGCCGGACGGCTTTTTATACAATCTGCTGATGACAGTATCATCAAAAAAACAGTACAATACCCTGCGTCAGAAAACAGATGTTGAGTTAAGGGATTCCTAAATTGTTAGGTTGTCCGGTTATCAATGTTGTAGTTCTGTGTTAACCGTAAGTTTTTATTTTAGGAGTTTCAAAATGGCAACAGGCACTGTAAAGTGGTTTAACAACACGAAGGGTTTTGGTTTTATTGCACCTGCTGATGGCGGCGAAGATGTTTTTGTTCACCATTCAGTTATTCAGGGCGAAGGCTTCAAAACTTTGACTGAAGGCGACACGGTCACTTTTGACATCGAATCAGGTCCAAAAGGCTTAACTGCTGCTAATGTTTATTCCAAATAAGGAATAGACAGCTTTAAAAAAAGCCCTTGCGATTCACATCGCAAGGGCTTTTTTTTGTCTTACTGCTTTAAGAAAGCTATTTTAAAGGACGACCTTTAGCATCTTTGTTGATCTGTCCGCCAAACAGCAGAATGCTTTCTATAAACCCCCAGAGCGCCGCAAATCCGGGCAATCCGGTTACGTAAAGGATCACCGTCAGCGTTAACTGTATAAAGGCCATCCGGTAAAAGCCCAGATAAAACCGGTGCGCCCCTGTCCAACCCAAAAATAACGCCAGCACCGCAGCCAGGTATTTATATTTTACGGCTTTAGGCGGTTCCAAATACGCGCCCACCAGAGTAATGTTGCTCGCAATTGTTCCATTAACATCAAAGTTAACGTCATCGCCTTCATCCGGCGATACGTCCGCAACCCAATCATCTAAATGAAACGTAAACAACGCTCCTTCGGTTTTTATCACCCCGGCTTGCGAATCGGGATCATAAGTTTCAATCTGTCCAATCATTTATCATCTACCTTTTAAAAGTGGACGCCCATCGGTCGCCCTTTATTCTCTGAGGCCCCTACAATACCGCCACAGCCAGTCTCAATCAAGATCAATTATCGTCGCGTAAACGTACGGCTAAAACATCACACAGCGCATGATGCAACACGCCGTTTGCGGTCGAACCCAGCAACAGGGCGAAACCATGCCGACCGTGCGAGCCCACTACGATTAAATCTACCTTGTTTTCTTCAGCAACCCTGATTATTTCCAATTTAGGGCTGCCCGTTTCCATCCACCGACAGTCTTCAGCAATATTGAGTTTGTCAGCCAAATTGGCCAGTCTCTTTTTTGCCGCCGCCATTAACTCGGCGGTTAAATCGAGATCAAAAGGAATGGTCGATCCATAAGCCGCATCGGTAATCAACAAATTGTCCATCACATGCACAATGCTCAGTTTTGCCTGATATTTGTCGGATAAATCCCTCGCTCTATCGGCAACAGCCTCGCCGTGCTCGGAAAAGTCGGCCGCCAGTAATATATGTTTGTAGCTTTCCATGATGCCTCCTATTTAACACCGGCAACTTCAGGAAACAATAAAGCCATCACCTGATAAGATCCCAGTATGTATAAAAACGCCAAGCCTAAACTAAAAGTCCAGGTTTGTCCCAGCGCATTGCGAAAAATATGCCCGGTAACCGCCCAATGCCAAATCATTAAAGCTATTGTTAGAATAAATGCCAGTACAGCGCCTCTTCCTATCATCATTGAGGCCATTCCCGGCAGGGCAAAAAAACTAATTAACGCATCGGTACCCAGTATGGCGCAGCTCGTTTGATAAAATCGCTCCCGCTTCCGACTTACATATAACATCAGCCAGCTAAATCCGACGATCAACAAGGCTCCGACAATAGCCTGTAACAGCGAGTTAAGCCAGTCCGTACGGATACTTACCATTAAAAAACTGACGATAACATCAATAACGATCAACAGCCGCAACAACCATACGGAAGGCGGTAAATCCTGCGGCCCTTTTTTAAACAGGCAAATATCAAATAATAGTTTTATGACTTCAAACATGACTTTTCCTGTTTTACTGAGCTGGCGGTAAGGTTCTTACTTAATAACAGCTAAATCCTATTATAGAAATTTAAAAAAATTATCACCACGAAGGCACGAAGAACACGAAGTTTTATCCCACCCAGCGGGGCGGGGTTTGCAACCTCGCTCCAAACGTTTCGAACGGGGCAACATGCCCCGTCCGGCTAAAAGACACGAAGGACACGAAGAAATAATACTTCGTGTCCTTCGTGTCTCGGCAATTGCTCCTGCATTGCTCTACCTCCTGCATCCATGCAGTCGTTCGTGGTGAATAAAAAACTTCAAATGGCCTGTGGCTTACATCATTATTTAGCCGCTTCGATCTTTTCCTCAGCCTCCATCCAGGCCGCTTCCGCATCATCCAACGCCTTATCGACTTTTACTTTCCGCTCCATCAGCTTTTTTAATTGCTCCTTTTCCGATTCCGCATAAATGGCAGGATCGGCCAATTGATGTTCCAATTGCCGCTGTTCATTATGATATTTTTCAACGGCGATTTCAGCTTTTTTCAGGGCGTCAAATAAAGGCTTATGTTTTAGTCTGCGTTCTGCATCCAGCTTTCTTTGATCTTTCCGCGATACTGTCTGCGCACTGTCAACAACGGTTTTTTCCTCGCCTTTTTTCTGCTCCGTCAGCCACACGCGGTAATCGTCAAGATCGCCATCGAAAGGTTGCACCTTGCCGCCTGACACCAATAATAACTGATCGGTCACCGAGCGCAATAAATGCCGGTCATGCGAGACGACCACTATGGCGCCTTCATAGTCCTGCAAGGCCACGCTCAAGGCATGACGCATTTCCAGGTCCAGGTGGTTGGTCGGCTCATCCAATAATAAAAGATTGGGATTTTGATAAACCAACAGCGCCAATACCAGCCGCGCTTTTTCGCCGCCGGAAAAGGGTTTGACGGCTTCCATCACCTTGTCGCCGCGAAAATCGAAACCGCCCAGAAAATTACGTAAATCCTTCTCGGTCGCCTGCTTGTCCAGTTGTTGCAAGTGCCACAAGGGACTTTCATCAATGCGTAACTGCTCCAGTTGATGCTGAGCGAAATAGCCGATTTTTAACGCTTCCGCTTCATTTCTTTTACCGGATAACGGCTGCATATCGCCTGCCAGCACCTTAATCAAACTGGATTTACCCGCGCCATTCGGCCCGAGCAAACCGATACGGTCGCCCGGCGATATAGACAGTCCGGCCTGTTTAATCACGCAGGTTTGATCATAGCCAATATCAACCTTATCCAGCGTTAATAGCGGATTAGGCATTTTTCCCGGCTTGGCGAAGCTGAAATCGAACGGAGAATCGACATGCGCCTGTGCAATCAGCTCCATGCGCTCCAGGGCTTTAATACGGCTTTGCGCTTGTCTCGCTTTAGTGGCTTGCGCCTTAAAGCGGTCGACAAAGCTCTGCATATGGGCGATTTCCCGTTGCTGCTTTAGATAGGATGACTGTTGTTGCGCCAGTTTTTCGGCACGCATACGTTCAAAAGCCGAATAATTGCCGGTATAAATTTCGGCCTTATTCTGTTCGATATGCACGATGTGATCGGTAATGGTGTCCAGAAAATCCCGGTCATGGGAAATCAGCAACAAGGTGCCGGGATATTTGCACAACCAGTCCTGCAACCAGATCACCGCATCCAGATCCAGATGGTTGGTGGGCTCGTCAAGCAATAGTACGTCCGAGCGGCACATCAAGGCCTGAGCCAGATTAAGCCGCATCCGCCAGCCGCCGGAAAACGAATTGACGGCGTTGGTTTCCTGATCGGCGGTAAACCCCAATCCGCTCATTAACCGCGAGGCTCTGGCCTGTGCGGTATAACCGCCGATGGTTTCCAGGGCGGCATGCAATTCGGCCTGTTTCAAGCCGTCATCATTCTGTTCGGCAATAAGCAATTGCTTTTGCAAGCGCCTCAATTCCTGATCGCCATCAATGACGTAATCAATCGCAGAACAGTCGGTGGCGGGCGTTTCCTGTGCAACATGGGCTATTTCCAGTCCCGGCGGCATCGAAAAATCACCCTCATCCAAATGCAGTTCACCTCTAACCAACGCAAATAAACTGGACTTACCCGCGCCATTAGCCCCGGTAAAGCCTACTTTTTGGCCTTTATGAATGGTGAAGGAAGCATGGTCAAACAAAACCCGTACGCCACGGCGAAGGGCTATATTTTTAAAATTTAGCATTTAAATAAAAGGCTCAAGGTGAAGGAGATTATGCTGGTTCGTGGGTTGTAGGATGGTTAGAAGCTATAGCCTCTAACCATCGCAAGGTGATTTGTCTATGATGGGTTTCACTTCGTGCCTTACAAGTCGCTACGCTCTAACCCATTCCTACGCGTTAAAATTTAAGCGTCCCGGCAAACACAAAAAATAAAATATTCAGCACTGCCAAGCCGATTAACAGATAAATGGTTATCTGCATGCCCAAAACTCTTTTCTTGAAATCCTTTGCGGGAAGTCCCATCGCATGCAATATCCGCCCGATTATCAATGTAGCGCCCAATATGTGGATAAGTATTTTCGGCGCTCCATTTAATTCCAGCGTTAATAAGAGCATCAGTGCGATGGGAATATATTCCACTGCGTTTGCATGAGCGCGAATTGCCAGCTGTAGCCCCTCATTTCCGCCGTCGCCAACACTGACCCGATTTTTCCTACGCAGTTTTATTACCGAAAGCGTAAGCCTCACTATTAACAAGCCGGCGAGTGATGCGTATATTGACGTAATCATGGCTGTTTAACCCAAAATGAAAGATTCGAAATAGTAAAAGTCCGTATCGACCGGAACGTTTGATCACCGCAACGATTTTTAAAAAAACCGTAACTCTTCGGCTTATTTAACACCTGCTTGACGCGATTTGCCCTTAAAAACGATGAGTAATACCTGCCGCTTTCATGATGCTATTGGCTGTGTGCCGTGATTTGCAAGCATGATTTACGGTAACGGATACGCCTTTTTCCGATGCCCAGATTTCATGTGACCCTTTGCCGGTGCGAACCAATTGGTAACCGTGTTTAAGTAATAGCTCTTTGACCCGTTTTTCATAACCATTCATACTGCAACGGGCGGCTGAAAAAACGACAAATGCGTTACGGCTTTTACGCGCAACTTTGGCTTATCCAGCGCAAGTAATTCAGGCACTAACTCCCATACTTCTTTTTCCAATTCGTCTAAAGTTTCCGCTTCGACAACCAACCCTTTTAAATCAGGGCTGGTTGCGACATAAACATTCGCTTCGTTATCGTGGATAATTTCAACTTTAATTAAAAGTGGCATGCCCATTTCTGCGAAAAATGCTGCACAAGGCCAACTTAAACGATACATGATATTCTCCTAAATTAAGGTGAGTAGGTTTTTTCGCCTTTTGCCTTGCGCCTTTCCCCTGATTTAAGCAAACCGCTCAATCATCTTTTCCGCCTGTTCGGCAAATTGCTCAAGATTGCCTTTTTTTACCGTTTCTACCGGAATAACCAGTGCGGTATTCAAACTGATATAAATATAAACATAGCGTTTACCGTATTCCACCCTGACCAGCTCGCTCCAGGCCATTTTATGTTTGCCGCTGGGTGATTTTTCCAACAGGTAATTGGGGTTAGCAGGATCAATGCTCAGCGTATAGGAGCCGAACATATTGATCTTTTCTTTATTGGTATAGTTTTTAAGTATCTGCCTACGCAAATCCAGCATCATAATTTTTGGAGACAACAATGCCCAAAGTATCGCAATAGCAACGACATACCCTGACGACTTTATATCGCCGTAATAAAAATAATAAAACGATCCGATAAGCCCCATAATGCCCGGCACTATCCAGCGGTTTTTCCTGATATTGTTTTGTATCTCTTCATTTCTCATGAATTGCATTTCATTAAAATGGATTAAATCTTCTTCGCGGAATTCGTATTCAATTTCAAACATGTTTTTGGTCTTTGTAAATGGTTATAAAAAGTAACTACGCAGGTGATTAAAAGTTCAATAAAAAACCCGCAGATACATAAAATTCTAATGCATTTTTATTTTTGCATGCGCGCTACGCCTGAATAAATTAGAAAGCGTCAACATTGACGTTCTAAAGTAACCGTGTACAGCCACCTGATGCATTTTATACAAGGACAGATAAACCACTCTGGCAATAAATCCCCCAATGCTTACCGATCCCATCAAATTGCCCATCAGATTGCCGACCGTAGTGTATTTGCCCAGTGCAACCAGCGACCCGTAATCGAGATAGACATACTTCACCAATTTGCCGCCCTGTAGCCGGTTGACTATCGATTTGCTTAACGTCGATGCCTGCTGATGCGCCGCCTGAGCCCGCGGCGGGACATTGGCGTCATGTCCCGGCCAGGGACAGGCCGCGCAATCGCCTATCGCAAAAATAGCATCATCACCGGTTTTTAAAGTTTCATCGACGACCAACTGATTGATCCTGTTAACTTCCAGGCCGTCCAGGTCTTGCATCCAATCCGGCGCTTTAATGCCCGCCGACCAGACTTTAAGATCCGCCGGAATTATTTCGCCATCGTGGGTATGAACGCCCTCCCTGGTTACCTCGATCACCCGGCGACCCAGCTTAAGGTCGATGCCCAGCTTGACCAGCTGTTGTTGTGTCGCATTGGCTAATTTGACCGGCAATGCGGGCAGCAATTGATTAGCCGCTTCAATAATGGTCAGTTTCACATCGCTGGATTCATCCAGACCGTAAACCGCCAGCAGATCGGTCACCTCGTGCAATTGCGCCGACAGCTCGACGCCGGTGGCTCCCGCGCCGATGATAACGATAGACAAAGTCTTATCGTCGGCATTGTTTTTACCGGCATGGCTTTTGATATATGATTCAACCAATTGCTTTTGGAACTTGAATGCCTGAGCGGTGGTATCCAGAAACAGACAGTGCTCCGCCACGCCCTTGATATTAAAAGTGTTACTGATGCTGCCGACCGACATCACCAGCGTATCGTAACTGAACGTGCGCCTCGGGATTAGCTCTTCGCCGCTGTCGCTCAGCGTGGGGCTGACATGAATTTCCTTTTTCTGCCGGTTCAAGCCTTCCATTTTACCCAGCCTGAAGCGAAAATGATTCCGATGCGCCTGGGCGAGATATTCGATCTGTTCGGATTCATCCAGCGTACCGGCTGCAACCTCATGCAATAACGGCTTCCAGATATGCGTCGGTGAGGCATCCAGCAACATGACCTCGGCCAAGCCTTTTTTGCCTAATTTTTTACCCAGGCTGGTGGCAAGTTCAAGACCCGCCGCCCCGCCGCCAACAATCACTATCTTGTGTTTTTCATTATTCTTATCAGTCATTGTTACCCCCCTCAAAAAACATTATTTTTCTGCACGCTAGCATTATATCGAATCAACCTCTTAATGACCGATTTTACTAAGCATGGATTTGCAAGGAGCTGAATTTCGAGTTAATAGCCGGCGGGTGCAGGCACACCAAAGGGGCCTTTTACAAGCGGCAATCATTAATGGGAGATCGGGTAAAAATGACGTAATACGGCTAACACCCATCTCACTCTTAAAGATGACTCTTTACCGATGATCGGATGTTGAATTGTAGAATCTGCGTTGCTGGCTTAAGGGCGCAGATTGTCAACATCAACGCCCTTAGAAGCTGCTATTTTAAAGTCCCGGCCTGAAATGAAGCGTTTTTGTTTTAGGCTATCAGGGAAATGCAAAACTCAGGGATGTCAAAGCGGGTTTCGCTGATCGGTTTGTCATGTTGGAGCATAATCGCGTTATTACTGCCTTTAGGCTGATATAACGTAATTTCTCCGAATTCAGCATGGCTACCTGAAAAGAACACTTCTCCCGCCAAGTCTTTGCGCACCAAGTGGGTCATTTCTTCGTAGATTTTAGCGAAATTATCTAAGCTTATTTCTGAGAACTTTAACTCTTTCATTCTTTTCCCTTTCTTTTTAAGTGGAGCAAGGCATAAATTAAAATTTCCGCTATTTTTCCATAAAATAATATTTATTTAAACAATAAGTTAATGGCAATAGATGATGTGACTTCTTAATAGTTACAGGTGTATTACATTTCAAGGAGTTACAACTTAAAGAATTCAAGGGAATGCCATTTTTTTGCAACGTACTGTAGCCGTATACGCTGGATTACTAAAAAGCGGCACCCCAACTGCCGCTTTAGCAGATGCAGATAAAAACCAGCCCACATCCTCATCCAATGGAAGTATCATCAAAAACAACCTCAACTAACGGCAGCTCCCATTGCTCCACCTTGCACCGTGCCTGATAGCCCTCTTCGCTATCCTCCCGATAACGCCTGACCATGGCTAATACCGTGACCGACTCGATGGCATTAATTTTAGACGTCCAAAACTGAACACCCTGTTTCGATAACACCGCGACAACCCTGTCTTGATCTTTTAAAACCACCTTGCCGTTGTTATTTTCCATGCTGAGCCGGGAACCGGTGTTCAGCCGGGCAAGATGCTGATGAATGGGCTGCGAGGCATCAAAACTTCCGGCATAACTCAGATCGACATCCTTCATGCCGAGAATGGCGTATTGCTTGGTAAGCGTGCCGGTTTGCGGTGGCGGATTAACGGTTCTTGCTAACAGATGGTCGCCGGTAATTTCAGCCAGAAAAGGGTTCCGCTGGTCTTGCCGGTGCATTAGACATAAGGTTTCCTTGGCGCGAGTCATGGCGACATAAAACAAGCGCCGCTGCTCTTCGGTGGCGGGTGTAACCCAGCCGCCGTCAACTATTGCCAAATGCGCAAACTCCATGCCTTTGACCGAGTGTACGGTGCTGAGAAAAACCCCCTTCCCCAGGCAGCGTTCGCGGCGTTGCTCGGCCAAAACCTCATAAAGAAACTCAAGTATTTGCAACTTGGGCATCGCGCCGTCGTCGGTTTCGTCTTGCCAGTCCTGCAAAATGGCTTTAAGCTGGTTCAGCCAGATATTGGCCGGTTCGCTGCCGTAGCCGTCGTCCAGATAGCGCAGCCAGTCGCCGGCCTTGCTTAACGGTTCCGGCGACTGCTTGATTGCATCCAGCAGATCGGCATTTTCCCTGATGCGCGACAGCGGCGGTTGTTTATCGGCAGGCAGCATGATGCTGATCGGAATTTCGTGCCGCTCCAGCAAGGTTCTGACCGGATCAAGCAAGCGCCATGCGGTCGCCAGCACCGCGCATTGCGACCAGTCCAATTGGCTGTCGAGTTGCCGCAAGCGCAGCAATTCATCAACCACGGCAACCGCTTGGCTGTATTCATTGGCGGTAATCAGTTGCTGCACCCGGCCTTTGCCGACCGGATCGAGTTTTTGCCAGCGGCCTCCGGCATCCAGGGTTTTCCTGCCGCGATTGATGCGTATCGGCTGCTGCTGTTTCATCCGGTCCCGGTTATGTTGGATCAACTGGTTGGACGCGGCAATAATGTGCGCACTGGAACGGTAATTTTCCACCAGATAATGCACCTTGGCCTGGTAATCGTCTTTAAACTGGCGGATAAACTCGACGTTAGCGCCGCGGAACTGGTAAATATTCTGGTCGTCATCGCCTACCGCCAGAATGCCCAGCTTGCGGTCTTCATCCTGCGTGCGTCCGGCGATGGCTGAAATCAACTGGTATTGCTCGGCATCAATATCCTGATATTCATCGACCAGAATATAGCGGTAACCCGCCAATAACCGTTCCCGCGTTTCGTCTGCATCGACGCCCAGCAGTTGTTTATCGCCGCGCAATAAAGCGATCGCTTCGTTGATAATCTCGGCAAAGGGCGACCCGCCGGTCGCCCCTACAGTTGTTATCGCGTGGCCGGTCAGGCGCTGGCTTAAACCATGGTACGTCTGGATGGTCACACCTCTAGCATCGTCGCCGACCAGATCCAGTAAGCGCCGCCGCAATTGGGTGACGGCATTGCGGTTAAAACACAGCACCAAGATGCCTCTGGGCGGGATGCGTTTGACCCGCAATAAATAAGCGCAACGATGCACGACCACGCGGGTTTTTCCGGAACCCGGCCCTGCCAGAATCAACAAGTTGTCGTCCTCGCCGCTGGCTACCAGCGCCATTTGCTCGGGATTTTGCAAGTCGCCCACGATGCGCTGGAACGATTGCTGGCTGGTGGCGCGTTCCAATATATCTTTGCGGTCGGAAAAATAGCGTTTCACAAACTCGGTTTTATCGGTCGAGAAATAGGCAACCACAAACGCCAGCGCATGACTGATCTTATCCAGCCCGTATTTGGCGTATTCGTTGATTACATGCACCTGGAAAATCCGTTCGCTGTAATGCTGGGATAAGGGCTCGAAATCGCCTTTGTTGTATTGGCGGCCTTTGGATTCCGGCAACACCTCTATGGTCATCGCCGACCGAAATACCGCCAAGCCTTTTTGCAGGGTGATGATTTTTTGTTCGTGCAGAAAATTCAACGCGCGCTCGACGGCGGCCAGCGGGTCTCTAACTTCTGATGACGCGACCAAATCCTGGTTTAAAACGGCCAGCAAATCTTCAGCGGAAAACTCAACCAGCAAATCGGCGGACGGCTTGGTGTGGTCGGGGATGCGCTGGATAATACCGTCCAAGACCACCTTGGCTACCGCTTGACGAATCTCTGCCGTGGCATTCAACGCTGTCCAGCCCCGGTTAAGCTTGACCGCATACTGATCCAAGCCTTTATGCCTGAGCGTCAGGCTGCCTTTTTTTCCGGCCAAGCCCTTTCCGTCCTTAGCCAGACTGCCCAGCAACAGCCGTAAGATCTCGGGATTGCTGTTTTCGTGTCCATTATTTAACAGACTTTGGTTCAAATGGCGCAACGATAAGGTTTGCCATTGCTCGCTATCGGCATCGGGCGATTGCTCTTGCAGCATCTTAAGCATCACCCGCTCCAATGCACACACCTCTTCCAGCTTGGCGAGGGATGAGTTGCTGACCTTGTAGCGAACGAAAGCGGTCAACAACAGGCTCTTTTGAATCAGTCCCGCCTTGGCCATGTCGTACAACGTCCTGATCACTCGCTGGCTGGCGGTTTGGTCGATCTTTCCGCGTTTATGATCGTCTTTACTGTCTTTAAACGCGCCATGCAAAGCCAGTTCGTCGGCGCTAAAGCCTTCATCGCTTTCCGCGTTAAACAGCGCTTCCAATATCGCCAGCCAGCGCTGTTGCTGGCGTTGCGACATACCCAGTTTTTCGACCTTGCTCTTGGCTTCGTCCATATTTTTGACCAGAGGACGGCCCTGAAACACCTGGGTAAGATTTTCATTGCGTTTGATGAAGCCGCCGCGTTCCAGCCACGACACCGCCATTTTGACCTTGGTATCGGCGGCATGATCTTCATTATCGAAAGACGTTTGCACGGCGTCATCCATCAGCAATTCACCGGTGGTCAACACCACATTGCCGGATTTGTCTTTTTTGCTTTTGCGCAGGCCCCTTAAAATCTGCGCAATATCGCGCTGGTTGATTTGCGACGAGGCCGATAATTTAAACTGGGTTTCGATGTCGTTTTCATCGAACAACAACACGCATTCCGCATCTTTTTGATCCCGCCCGGCGCGGCCCGCTTCCTGGAGGTAATTTTCGATGGAACCGGGGATGTCCGCGTGGATGACCAGCCGCACGTCTTCCTTGTCGATGCCCATGCCGAACGCATTGGTCGCCGTAATGATGCGCGTGGTGCCGGTCACGAAATTTTCCTGGATGTGCTTTTTCTCGGCGGTATCCTTGCCCGCATGGAACGCCTCAACCTGCCAGCCTTGTTGCTGCAAATACTCGGCAATTTCTTCGGTATTTTTGCGCGTCGAACAATAAATAATCGCGCTGCCGCCGTCGGACTCCGGGGACAAGCGCTCGGTCAACAGGCTGTTGATGCGCGGATATTTGTCCGCACCGTTGACGGTCTGCACTTCAAAATGCAGCTTGTCCCGCTCTACGCCGCCTTCGAATACGACCAAATCCTGCGCCAACTCGGCCTTGAAATAGTCAATGATTTCATCTTTCACATCCTGCTTCGCGGTGGCCGTAAAGCACTGCACCGGCGGCAACACCGCTTTTTGCCTAAGCGCAAACTCCTTGATAAAGCGCGCCGCATACAAATAATCCGGCCTGAAATCATGGCCCCATTTGGACAAACAATGTGCCTCGTCGAACACCCAGCAACCGATCTCCCGGTATTCGATGGCTTTCTGGAAGCTCAGGTTGCGCAACTGCTCCGGCGACACATACAGCAACGCAATATCGCCGTTTTGTATGCCCTGCAACACCTCGCCGCGCTCCGGTGCGGTCAGCATGCCGGATAAAGCGGCGGCATTGGGCGCACCGGTTTTATTGCGCAGATTGTCCACCTGGTCTTTCATCAAGGCCTGCAACGGCGACACCACGATGGTTAACACGCCACGCCGTTGATAGCGCACCAACGCCGGAAGCTGGAAACACAGCGACTTACCACCGCCGGTAGGCAATATCGCAAACAAAGGCTTGCCGCACATCGCGGCCTTGACGATCTGTTCCTGCAAACTGCCGCCATCAGCCGCAGGCGGTTCCGGCCTGAATCCGGCAAAGCCGAAATACTGTTCCAGCCAGATAACCGGCTTATGCATTTGTGCGCAATACGAGCAAGCCGGATCATTGCAGGGAACTTCTCTGAGCCGGTTCAACGTAGGAGCGACGTCGTCAAAGCGCAAGCGCACCCACGGCGGCAACACCGAATTGCCGCCTGCGACCCGCAGCCATGCCAAGCAATAGGCTAAAGCCGTTGCAGGGGCGAATGCCTTCGCCATTTGGTTGACGGCCGAAGTACAGACCTTATCCAGCGTTAAGCTTGTAAATAAATCAAACGCCCCGGCTATATCTACGGCTTTTGCGCCCATCGCCGACAACGCCAATTGCACCCCAAAAAACTGCTGGGCCCCAGAAAAAGCATAATGATAAAAATCCAGCAATCCGCCTTCGGCTTGTTGCTGCTGCAAAGCCTCCCATTGATCATGGAACAGCGACACAGCCAGACGCGCATCCGCCAACGGGTCGTTCAAACTGTCGCGCACCAACTTGTAGTCCTTAACCAGCCGGTGATAGGGATTTTCAGGAAACGCCAGCGGAGACAGCAATAACGTATCGACCACCGGCTTGTTCAGGAATTTAAGCTGCGAAGAAATAGCCCGGCAAACCGGAAGGTCATGCTCAAGGATGTTATGCCCTAACAGATAAGCTGCATCACTGGCAAAGTCGTCAAACTCGG
>Ga0208888_100137_pt1 | contig 43353 bp, 39 predicted proteins | sample LakWasM115_HOW13_2_FD_183929 | JGI IMG/M metagenome (GOLD analysis project Ga0208888, IMG submission 183929) | Freshwater sediment methanotrophic microbial communities from Lake Washington under simulated oxygen tension - Sediment Metagenome... | ecosystem: Environmental > Aquatic > Freshwater >...
TTCCCAATTCAAAAAAACAAAATGCCGAATACAAGTATATGAACGCAATGTCATCTGTTGAAAAAGAAAACAAAAATTACACTTTAAATCAGCTTTATGCTATAGCCAAGACAAATTATTATCAATGGCTTGTACTAAACAAAAAAGTCAAAGTGGCCAATGATAACTTACTACTCTTAAAATACATGATAAAAAGCATGGAAATAAGATACCAGTACAATATGGATAAACTCCCCACTTATTATAAAGCAAAATCTCAATATAATGAGTTAGAAAGTATGATTATAATGCTTCAGAATGATATTTCACAAAAAAGAATTATGCTCAACACTCTAATGTCAAGAGATAAAAATATGGTGTTTGAAATTGAAGAAGCATTCGAACTAAAGGAATACAATTCACAACTATTGGACACCTCATCAATTTCCAAAAACAGAAGTGATATAAATGCCATCAAAAGAACCATGGAAGTAAACCAACTGAAAATTGATGCAGAAAAATCAAAATTTCTACCCGAATTTGGAGTTAAATATGACCACATGTTTGCTTTTGGACAACAGCCACAGCAATTCTCACTAATGGGCATGATGACTATCCCCATGCCTTGGTCAACAAAAATGAACAAAGCCAATATCAGTAGCTTTCAAATTAAAAATGAAAGTCTCAATTGGCAAAAACAAATGATTTTAAATGAAACAGTTGGAATGATTTCGGGCATGAATACAGAGCTTTCTAACCTCAATAAACAATACAATATCTCCGAAAAAAGCATCATCCCTTCATTGCGCAAAAATTATGATACCGCCGTTTTGGCTTGGCAAAATAACACTGGTGATTTGTTCATTGTCTTAGACGCATGGGAAGCTTTGAACATGGCCCAAATGGACGCTCTCGACAAATTGCAGTCCATACTAAACACTCAGGTCGAAATCGAAAAACAACTCGAAATTAAGTAACTATGAATAAGTATATAAAATATGGTTTGATTCTAGGTATAATAGCAATAATCGGTTCTGCTATTTATTTCTATGTCATAAAACCTGAAGTACATGACGCAAGCTCTCATCAAAACGTTGTCTATACCTGTTCAATGCATCCGCAAATTATTAGAGATAAACCTGGAAACTGCCCTATTTGCGGAATGACTTTAGTAAAAAAAGTAATTGACAATCATGCTATTGAAGATTATAATATTGAAAATGTCATCAAGCCAACAGATAACTTTGTAGTGGGTAAATTTCAAACTATAACAGCAATAGATTCAACTTTAAGTGGTGAAATCAATCTTCCTGGCACTGTCGCTTATGACCCAAATTCAGCGGTAAATATTGCAGCAAAAATAAGTGGCCGAATTGAAAAAATATATGTGAATTTTAAATACCAACGAATTAATAAAGGACAAAAATTATTTGATTTATATAGCCCTGAACTTTTAACTGAGCAAGAAAACTTTATTTATTTACTTTCAAATGATATTGATAACAGCTCAATTATTGAGGCATCAAAACAAAAGTTGTTGCTTTACGGTATGACTCAAAATCAAATAAGTGCTTTAGCTAATTCAAAAAAAGCCAATCCTAAAATAGCCATTTACAGTCCTTCTAATGGAATTGTCATAGGGTCAGAAACAATGGTTACTCCATCAAATTCTGCAATGCAAAGTATGAATAACAGTACTGAAAAACTTGAGTTAAAAGAAGGAAACTATGTCAAAAAAGGAGAAGTTGTGTTTAAATTAGTAAATACTGATAAAGTTTGGGGAGTATTCAACATTACTCAGGAAAGCAGCAGTTTTATTGAAGTCAATCAAGCCATTAAAATAACTTCTGAACTCAATGCTGAAGAATCAATAGAAGCGAAAATAAATTTTATTGAAACACAATTTAATGCTACCGACAAAACCAATAGAATTAGGGTTTATTTAAACAACAATACACTCAAATTGCCGATAGGTTTGAGATTGCAAGGTATTATAAAAACACGGTCAATTAGCGGTCTTTGGATACAAAAAAACGCATTGGTAAGTACAGGTAATAAAAAAATTGTTTTTGTTAAATCTCACAATGGTTTTAAAGCAACACCGGTAAAAACAGGGTTTGAACTGAACGGTTATATTCAAATCATTAAAGGTATTTCTGTTAGTGATACTATTGCAAAAAATGCACAATATTTAATCGATAGCGAAAGCTTTATTAAAACGGAGTAAGTATGAAAAATTTAAATCAAATAGGCATCTTTTTATTGCTTTCCCTAATATTTACAGCTTGTAATTCTTCTAAAAAAGAAGACCATTCTCAGCATGAGAATAAAAAAGAAGACCACTCTCAACATGATAAAAATAAAGAAACTACTTTTTATACATGTTCTATGGATCCTCAAGTAAAAGAAGATAAACCCGGCAAGTGTCCTATTTGCCACATGGAGTTAACACCCATAAAACAGGATGATAGTGAGGTTAACCAAATAAGTTTAAGTAAACAACAAATTCAACTTGGTAATATCACAACTCAAGTTATAGGACAAACACAAAACAATTTAGAACAAAACTACACAGGTGTTTTAACATTCAATCAAGAAAAATCTAAAACCTTTTCTTCAAAAGCAATGGGTAGAATTGAAAAATTATATTTCAAATCCACTGGTGATTACCTATCCAAAAACCAGCCTGTCTTTCAATTATACAGTGAGGATATTGCAATAGCAAAACAAGACTATTATACAGCATTTAAACAACTGGAAATGCCCGGTAATTTTGGAAAAAACGCAAAAAATATAATGAATGCCGCCAAACAAAAACTCTTATTCTATGGTTTGTCCAATACTCAAATTGAGAATATTAAAAGTAATAAAGATGTTTCCCCATATACCACATTTTATAGCACTGTCAGCGGCACAGTTTCAGAAATAAGTACTGCTGAAGGAAGCTATATCATGGAAGGCGAACCAATCATCAAAGTAACTGATTTGAATAAACTCTGGCTTGAAACACAAGTTAATATCAACTACTTCAAAAGCCTCAAAATAGGCCAAATTGCTACAATAACATTTGTCGATTTCCCTGATAAATCAATAAGCGCTAAAATCTCATTTATCAATCCTGAAATAAACCCGGAAACCCGTTTACTTTTGATTCGATTTGAAATACCAAATCAAAATCTAATTTTAAAACCGGGAATGCAGGCCATTGCAAAATTGATGATTTCCGGCGGTAAAGGAATATACATTCCCACCGATGCAGTAATTAGAGAAGAAAACGCATCCTACATCTGGGTAGAAAAAAAACCGGGTGTTTATGAAAATCTAATGGTAGAAACAGGAATTGAAACTAATGGACTGATAGAAATCAAAACAAAAATTGCCAATGGTCAAAAAGTAGTGATAACGGGTGCCTATGCCATCAATAGCGAATATAAATTCCGCAAAGGCAGTAACCCGATGGAAGGAATGAAAATGTAATTTAAATAGTAAGAATGAACAATTTTAATCAAATAATACAGCAATACAAAAACGATACAGAGAGTGTTTATAATACTTGGTTTGTTGACAATGACCAACGGTTAAAGGCATTCAGAACTATCCGCCGCGGAATTATTCAGGTTGTTGAAGATATCAAAAACAAATCATTCCCAAACGATTTTAAAAATAGCAGCTTAGAATTTGTACTGAATTGCATTGCCGAGCAAAAACAGGTATTTGTTGGGGTTTCACATCCTTTTTATTGGAAACCAAAACTCCGAATTCCTGATATCTATGAAAATCAAACCAATAAAATTGCTTTTGGCCAATTCTTAGAAAATTGTATTAACGCAAAAAATGAAGAACAGGTACTTAAAGAAATTGTTAAACTGGACGAATTACGCATCAAAGGATTGGGGCCGGCCGTTGCCAGTATTTTGTATTTTTTGCACCCAACGTGGTTTCCTCCTTTCAACACGGCAATTGTAAATGGTTTTAATTTTTTATTCAAGGATAAAAAAAAATTGGGGAGCTGGAGTGAATACTTAAAAATTAGAGAGACACTACTGGAAACAAATTCAAAATTCAAATCGGAACTATCCAATGATTTAGGTGCAATCGCAGGATTGTGTTTTGAAATTGGGACTCAAAAAATGCTAATAGGAAATGATGATTATCTGAGTGAAGAAGAGCGTCATAAATTCGAAAAAAACATAGTAAAACGCCAAAAAGAAATTATCGAAGAAAAAAAAGAAGATAATCTGCATAGTGAAATGCAATACCATCTATTGAAAATTGGGGCATCATTAGGATTCGATGTTACACCGGCAAGTAATGATAAAAGCAAAGCTTTCAACGGACAAAATTTTTCTTTTATCTCTATAAATAAATTCCCTGAATTACCTTGTGACAAAGACACTCAGAACACCATCAAACTCATAGATGTTTTATGGTTTGAAAAAGGAACTGACAACATTATCGGAGCATTTGAAGTAGAAAAAAGCACTAGTATTTACTCTGGGATTTTGCGTCTTTCAGATCTTTATTTCAGTATTTCTGATGGTGATGAAGTATTTTATATCATAATCCCTGACAGTCGCGAAAAAGATGTCATTCAGCAACTCAATAGACCTGTTATAAAAAATTCAAAAATGAATATTAAATACATTCTCTTTTCAGAACTAAGAACCAATTGTGATGCAATTTGCAAATTCGGTACAGACCATTCGATCATGGATAAAATAGCAAAAACAATTTAATAACTCAATGATGAAGCTACACATTAAAAATATGGTATGCAGCCGCTGCAAGATAGTAGTAAAATCTGTATTTGAAAATATGGGCATCAATCCTGTTTCAGTTGATTTAGGTGAAGTTGAATTGAAAAATGACATTCAGGAAATCCAAAAAAACGAATTATTAAAAAAGCTTCATGCTGTAGGCTTTGATTTGATTGATGATAGGAAAAGCAAAACTATCGATAAGATTAAAACATTGATTATTGATTTGGTTCAAAATAAAAACAATGATTTAAAAACAAACCTTTCAGAATATTTATATCAAGAGCTAAACCAAGACTATAATACTTTGAGCAATCTCTTTTCCGAAGTAGAAAACACAACAATTGAAAAATACTTCATCAATCAAAAAATTGAAAAAGTAAAGGAGTTGATTGTGTATGATGAATTATCGCTTAGTCAAATTGCCTATTCATTAAATTACAGTAGCGTTTCGCATTTAAGTAACCAATTCAAAAAAGTAACCGGTTTTTCACCAACATACTTCAAGAATTTAAAATCGATTAAAAGAAAACAAATAGAAGATTTATAAATCTTGCAAATCAAACCCAAAATTGTGCAACTCTAAAAAACAGTTAAGAAGGAAATTTGTATTAAAATAATATAAAAGATGATACATACTTACAACATTACCGGAATGACTTGCGATGGTTGTCGAACCAAAGTCGAAAAAACATTGAATGCTATTGATGGCGTTGAAGCTAAAGTTTCATTAAAGCCACCCATAGCCACTATAACTATGGAAAAGCACATTCCAACAACACAATTGCAAGAAGCATTAACTGCTATTGGAAAATACACCATAGAAATGAGCAGCACTAAAACCAAGGAGCACACTTTAACGAAAGATGTTGCTGAAAAATCATGTTGCTCCATGAATTCCCACAATCATAAAAAAGAAACTGTTGTCCAAACCAATGCGCCAGGAAAGTATTATTGTCCAATGCATTGCGAAGGCGAAAAAGTTTACGACAAAGCAGGTGACTGTCCTGTGTGTGGCATGGATTTAGTCAAAGCACCTGAACTAACTGCAAACAAGACATTATATACGTGTCCTATGCACCCCGAAGTTATTCAAGAAACTCCGGGTTCATGTCCTATTTGTGGAATGGATTTAGTGCCAATGAATCCAAGCGATACCGAAGACCAAAAAACGTATAAGGATCTTGTAAAGAAGATGAAAATTGCGGTTGTATTTACAGTTCCCATTTTCGCCATTGCAATGATAGAAATGGCTCACAATAATCCATTATTTAAAATAATGGATGCTCCTAAATGGAATTGGGTACAATTACTATTGTCGCTGCCTGTAGTTTTTTATGCTTGTTGGATATTCTTTGTTCGGGCATGGAAATCCATCATTACATGGAATCTAAATATGTTTACCCTTATAGGAATTGGTACAGGAGTAGCTTTTCTTTTTAGCTTAGTCGGAATGTTTTTTCCTGATATTTTCCCAAGCGAATTCAAAACCGAACACGGAACAGTGTTGCTCTATTTTGAAGCCACGACAGTAATCTTGACTTTAGTTTTGTTAGGACAATTACTTGAAGCAAGAGCGCACAGTCAAACCAGTGGAGCAATAAAAGAATTATTAAAACTAGCACCTACAGAAGCTACTTTAGTAATAGAAGGAGGCGACAAAATAATCTCAATCCACGACATCAAAAAAGGAGATTTATTACGGGTAAAACCCGGAGACAAAATTCCTGTTGATGGGAAAATTACCGATGGTGAAAGCAGTATCGATGAAGCCATGATTACAGGCGAACCAATACCCGTTGACAAAAAGAAAGGCGACAATGTAATTGCCGGAACAATCAATGGGAACAAGTCATTTATAATGGTTGCAGAAAAAGTGGGTTCAGAAACACTACTCTCTCAAATCGTTCAAATGGTCAACGATGCTTCCCGTTCGAGAGCGCCAATCCAAAAATTAGCCGATAGCATTTCCAAATATTTTGTTCCTATTGTAGTAATTATATCAGCAATTACATTTATCATTTGGGCAAAGTTTGGTCCCGAACCGGCATTAGTATATGGTTTTATAAATGCTATTGCCGTTTTAATTATTGCTTGTCCGTGTGCGTTAGGATTAGCAACACCCATGTCAGTAATGGTAGGTGTTGGTAAAGGTGCACAATCCGGCGTTTTGATAAAAAATGCCGAAGCTCTGGAAAACATGAATAAAGTAAATGTGCTTATAACGGATAAAACAGGAACAATAACCGAAGGAAAACCATCAGTCGAAAAAATTTATGCGACCAATAACAACGATAACGATTTATTGCAAAGCATAGCTTCATTAAACCAATATAGTGAGCATCCATTAGCACAAGCAGTAGTCAATTATTCAAAAACAAAATCCATTTCATTAATTGAAGTTAAGGATTTTGAAGCCGTTGCCGGAAAAGGAGTTACAGGAACAGTAACCAATAAAAAAGTAGCATTAGGAAATAAAAAACTAATGGAGCAAGTCAAAGCAACAGTTTCTGATGATATAGAAAATAAAATCCTAACCGAACAGAAGCTCGGAAAAACAGTATCATACATAGCCGTTGACGGAATTGCTGTTGGTTTTGTATCAATTTCCGATGCTATTAAAGAATCAAGCGCAGCAGCCATTAAAGAATTGATGCGTCAAGGGGTTGAAGTAATTATGCTAACCGGAGACAATGAAAACACAGCCAAAGCCGTTGCGGATGAATTGGGATTAGCGTCGTATAAAGCAGGATGCTTACCCGAAGACAAACTCAAAGAAATTAAAAAATTACAATCAGAGGGAAAAATTGTAGCCATGGCTGGCGATGGTATTAATGATGCTCCGGCATTAGCACAAGCCAATATCGGAATAGCAATGGGAACCGGAACAGACGTAGCCATAGAAAGTGCCAAAATCACTTTAGTAAAAGGCGATTTACAAGGCATTGTAAAAGCCAAAAACTTAAGCCATGCTGTTATGAGAAATATTAAACAAAATCTTTTTTTCGCCTTTTTCTATAACGTATTAGGTGTACCAATTGCAGCAGGAGTTTTATATCCAGTTTTTGGAATTTTATTATCTCCTATGATCGCCGCTTTAGCAATGTCATTTAGTTCTGTATCTGTAATTGTAAATGCATTGAGATTACGAAATTTAAAACTTTAAATAATAACAAAAACAACAAAATGAAATTAATTAATAATGTAGATAAATTAGGCACTCTGGGGCTTTTTTTCACAGCACTGTTTTCGCCTTGCTGTTTTCCTCTTTTTGCATTTGCAGCATCAGCTCTTGGACTTGGAAGCTTTGAATTATTTGGAGGATGGACGATGTGGATTTTTCAAGCGATGGTTTTAATTTCCATTGTTGGCTTAATCATTTCCTATCGTAAACATCGTTGCCTGTATCCTTTATTAATAGCAATCCCGAGTGGAATAACAATATTATTTGCCTATTATTTTAGCAAATCAGAAAATGCAGTTTATTTAATTTATGCTGGTATGCTTGGGCTTTTCATAGCTACGATAGTAAATTATTATCGAAACAAATTACACGGAAATTGTGATACTTGCACTATCTACAATGGAAAATCAGTAGAATTAAAATCTACATTAACATGTCCAAATTGTGGGTATAGTAAAGACGAAATAATGCCAACCGATGCTTGTCAGTTTTTTTATGAGTGTGAAAAATGCAAAACAGTTTTAAGACCTAAACAAGGCGATTGTTGCGTTTATTGTAGTTACGGAACTGTAAAGTGTCCACCAATACAAGCCGGAGATAATTGCTGTTAGAAATCACAAAATCAATATAACATAAAGTATAAAAATACAGTAATCAATAATTCAAAACAATGAAAAAAATATTCCTATTTCCCCTAATTATTTTACAATCAGTATTTATTTCTGCACAAAACAAAGTCCAGATAAGAATTACTTCTGCCAGTCCGGCAGCTTCATTTGAGCAAGAAGTAGGTAGTGCAAAAATCAAAATAACATACAGCAGACCGTTGGTCAGAGGGCGTAAAATATTTGGTGAGTTAGTACCTTTTGATAAGCTTTGGCGCACTGGTGCAAGTGACTGTACTGTCATAACAACTTCCGAAGATATTTCTTTTGGTAACAATGTATTAAAAACGGGTAGCTATTCAATATACTCAATTCCTTCAATAAATGAGTGGACTATAATTGTCAACTCAGACACTACTTTACATGGTGAAACTGGCTATGATGAGAAAAAAGATATTATGCGTTTCAAAGTCCCTTTAGAAAAAAGTCACAACTTTTATGAAACATTTACTATTGAATTAAATGACATCAATAGCAAAGGAGAAGCATTTCTAAAAATACTTTGGGAAAATACAATGGTTAAAATACCTGTAAAGAGCAAAGAGGACGATACTTTAATAGCGTTGATAAATCAACATATCATTAAAGCAAAAACGAAAGATGCCGCTTTATTATTTCAGGCCGCTAATTATTACTACAGTACTAATAGAGATTATAAACAAGCAATTCTATGGCTTTTGGAAGCAGAAAAAATAAACCCTGAAAATTTTTACTACCCAAATTTGAGACAAAAAATAGCTTCAGAAGCAAAAGATTATACTAATGCAATTGAAGCAGCAAAGAAAGCACTTTCGCTGGCGGATAAGGAAAAAATGAAAAGTTCAATAGAAATATTGAAGAAAAAAATAGCTGATTGGGAAATAATACTAAAAAATTAAAGTCATGAAAATCAAATTGTCAATTATAGTCTTTCTTTTTTTTACAATTCATTTTGTTACAGCACAAATTAATTCAACGCAAACATTTTACACCTGTGTAATGCATCCCGAAATACATTCATCCAAACCCGGTAAATGTCCCAAATGTGGTATGGCATTAGTAAAAGAAAAAACAAAGACAGTTGAACCGAAAGCAAGTGCAAAACCAAAAACCACTACACCTGTTAAAAAGACAACACTCGAAAAAACTAAATCTGCCTCCACAGACAAAGTCGATACTAATAAGGCTCATGATATGAAAAACATGGAGAAGGCACCGGCAAATCCTCCCATAAAAAAAAGAGTAATAAAAGACGAACCGCCAAAAGTAGTTAGGTACGATTTATATGTTCGCGATACAATAGTGAACTTTTCAGGAAAATCAAGAAGAGCAATAGCAGTAAATGGTCAAATTCCAATGCCCACATTAACCTTTACAGAAGGCGATACAGCAGAGATTTATGTTCATAACGAACTCGATGAAGAAACATCATTGCACTGGCATGGCTTGTTTTTACCTAACAAAGAAGATGGTGTTCCCAACCTTACACAAATGCCAATAAAGCCACACAGCACTTACAAATATTCCTTTCCAATTCGCCAACATGGTACACATTGGTACCATAGCCATTCCGGATTACAGGAACAAATCGGAATGTATGGTTCATTTGTAATGAATAAAAAAAATTCCGATCCGAATTTCCGAGAAGGAATAGATGATCTTCCAACAATTCCGATTGTGTTGAGCGAATGGACCGATATCAACCCCGAGAATGTCCATAGGATGCTACACAATGCATCAGATTGGTTTGCCATAAAAAAAGGCACAACCCAAAGCTATGGCGAAGCCATACAACAAGGCTATTTCAAAACCAAGATTATAAATGAATGGAAGCGCATGAACGCTATGGATGTAAGCGATGTTTACTATGAAAAATTCTTAATCAACGGTAAAAATGAGAGCCAGCTGTCACAATTTAAGGCAGGTGATAAAGTAAGATTACGGGTTTCGAATGGCGGTGCCTCAAGTAATTTTTGGCTAACGTATGCCGGAGGTAAAATTACCGTAGTCGCCAGTGATGGTAATGATGTCGAACCAGTTGAGGTAGACCGTTTGCTTATTGCCGTTTCTGAAACCTATGATGTTGTACTAACAATCACCGCAGAAAACACATCCTATGAGTTTTTAGCCACACCGGAAGATAGGACAAAATCAACTTCAATATACATTGGCAACGGCATCAAACAACTCATTTCACCTTTACCCAAACTGAAGTATTTCGAAGGAATGCAAATGATGAACGATATGATGAAGATGAATGGTGATCTTGATGACATGGGAATGCAGATGTCGTTGAACCAGATGGACATGAACGCCGTAATGTATCCCGAAATTACAGGCCCACAAAAAAAGGATTCTAAAGAAATGCCTATGGAAATGGATAAAGGAGAAGCCAAAAAGGATACTCCCGAAAAGCAGCATGATAGTCACAATATGGCAAATAAGTACAATCCCAATGAACTTGCTGATATCGTAACATTAAACTATGCCATGCTAAAATCGCCTATAAGCACAGCATTATCAAAAGACGCTCCTGTTAGGGAACTCAAGTTTGAACTTACCGGAAATATGAATCGCTATGTTTGGAGTTTGGATAATAAAGTCGTTTCAGAAACCGACAAAATTCTAATTAAAAAAGGAGAGATTTTGCGCATTGTTTTGCATAACAATTCAATGATGCGACACCCAATGCACTTGCATGGTCATGATTTTAGACTGATTAACGGGCATGGTGATTATGCGCCTTTAAAAAACATTATCGATATCATGCCAATGGAGACCGATACTATTGAATTCGCTGCAAGCGAAGACGGCGGTGACTGGTTCTTTCACTGTCATATCCTTTACCATATGATGTCTGGAATGGGAAGAGTTTTTAGTTATGAAAATTCGCCTCCAAATCCTGAAATCCCAAACCCTAAATTAGCCCAACGTAAATTATTTGCTGATGATAGGAAGTTTCATTTTATGGCAGAAAACGATTTTGCCACCAATGGAAACGATGGTATGGCAATGTTAAGTAATACACGCTGGAGTATCGGAACAGAATGGCGATTGGGTTACAATGACCATCATGGTTATGAAACAGAAACACATATTGGTCGCTATATTGGCAAAATGCAATGGCTCATGCCCTTCATAGGTTTCGATTGGCGCTACAGAAAGATGGGGAAAGACCAACAAGAGCATAATATTTTCAATCAAACCAATACGAAAGACATTCGTTCCGTTTTTAGCGCAGGTTTAGAATACATACTGCCAATGCTAATAAGAGCGCAGGCTGAGGTATTTACGGATGGTAATTTTAGATTTCAGTTGGAACGTATGGATATTCCGGTTTCCAAAAGGATACGTATGGATTTGATGTTGAATACAGACAAAGAATACATGGCAGGATTGCGATATATTATTAGAAGAAATCTTAGTGCACGGACTCATTATGACAGCGACATGGGATTTGGTTTGGGTGTAAATTTGAATTATTAAAGAATCCCATAATGAATATTTAAAAATAAGTAGATATTCCAAAATTAAATCCATCAGTAATAGATGGCGGATTGTCAAAAATATCACGTTGCTTTTGGAAACGATAATTCAAACGAATTACAGTTTGTGTATTAGGTCTAAAACTAATGGCGGGCATTATGCTCCACAAATCTTCACCAATATTTCCACCGGTTTCATTAAAAGTTCCTACATTCCAATCCACATACTCCAACCTACATGCCACATTTAAAACTGCTTTTTCCCAACCTAAAATAGTTTGGGAAAGAACAGGCTGAACCAAATCTATAAAACCTCCATGTTGTTTATTCCCAAATTGCTGTGTGTAGGTTTCTGGAACATCAACAGAAATCCAGGCAAATTCAGTTGTGATGAATGTTTTGGTAAAAGGGATTGTGGTGTTAAAGTCCAATGCAAAAACATGAACCCTTCTTTTTTCATCGATTATGATTCCGTCCTCTTGAAATTTGTTATAAATCCCGCCCATATAGGAAATTCCTAACTCTCCAATTTTACTGTTTCTTAAGGCTACTTTTCCGGTGAATAAAGGTTCACCACTATTGATTTCTTCAAATCGCTCCGGATTTTCTTTTGCAGCAGGTAAAAAAGTTTTGTTTTCAGAATTTTCAATTATGGAATCATCAAAACCGCCGGAAAAATACATTTCATAACCAAACATCCAATTTTTGTGATACTTTTTTCCAAAAATACCGGCACCCGAATTGCTAAAAGTGGCAGGTAAAAGTTGTGTTGCCGATATTGGTCTATCTGTAAACTCCCATTTGGGGCCATCATGGTTTTGATTAAAAGCACCTATAGGATTTAAAATAATTCCGGCTCTGAAATTTACCAATGGATGAAATTCAACATCAACAGAAGCAAACTCAACAGCCACTTCTTTTCCTCCATCTTCAAACTCTATTTCAGTTAAAAATTTTATCCTTTTACTTATCGCTGATGATACAAATAAGGTTAATCTTCTTGCCTGAAATTGATGTCCTTCCGAAATGCCATCTGTAGTTAGCTTTTGCCAATTTGTTTCAACATAGCCGCCAATTGCAATGGGTGTTTTATTGATGTTAAGCGATGGTCTGTTATAAACCGCATCCATATTTAGCAACTGCTTAATAGTGTCTTTTGGAATTCTTCTCAATAAAGTTGGATCAACTTGCGCAAATGAATTACATGCAAAAAAAATCAGTATTGTTACAAAAGGTATTCTTAAATTCATTTCAACGATATTTTTAAAATAGTATTTTCAATCACTACTGGAAACTTCCTTAAATCCATACTTGCCGGACCATTTTCTACAACTCCTCTATTACTAAATTCACTACCATGAGCTGAACATTGTAGTTTATCCCCAAAAACTTGCAACTCGGCACGTTGGTGTGTACATGCCATAAACAACGCCGAATATTCTGTAGCACTAAAACGATAAATACAGATAGGATGCGTTAAGGTTTCGTTCTGAACAATGATATATTTTTTATATTCTGTTTTATCATTATTCTTTATTTCAAAATCAGAAATTGGAACAATAAGGTCAGAGCCCTTTATTGGTTTTGTAGTCACTTGTGATGTGCTACAACTTTGCAGTAATGAAACACCTAAAACACCGCTTAAACACCCAAACCCACAAGTTTTTAGAAACTGTTTTCTATTCATGACTATAACGATTTCAAAAATTTCAATAACGCATTTTTGCTCTCCTGTGAAAGATTTTGGTAGGCATTTTTACTATTTATAGCTTCACCACCGTGCATCAGAATTGCTTGCTCTAAACTTGCGGCTCTTCCATCGTGCATTAGGAAAAGATTGCCTCCTTGTGAGTTTGCAGATAATCCAATTCCCCAAAGTGGCGGCGTTCGCCATTCAAAGGTTTTTGCGGTCCCTTCGGTATACCCGTCATCAAGGTTATTTCCCATATCGTGCAGTAAAAAATCGCTGTAAGGCGAAAACGTTGTAAAGGAAAGAGCTGCAATTGGAGAATAACCCGTATTCAATTCTGATTTATGGCACCCTACACAGTTAATTTGATTGAATGCATTTTTTCCCTGAATCACTTGGGCATCGTTTTGATTTCTCTGAATAGGAGCTTTTAACGTATGAAGATAAAAAGTGATATCATTTATTTTATTGATAGTAACTTCGGGATCAATTTCTGTATTAGAATAATGGTCAATTGGACTATAGGCAGACGTAATTCCCATATCCTGATTATAGGCTGTTGTAGTTTGTTGAAGCAAATTATATGTAGCAGCTTTTTTCCCAAAACGTCCAATATACTTTCCATTTTGAGATATGGCATTGTTTGTAATAATGACATAACCGGGAGCGTTAACCCAATTTACTACACCCGAAATTCCGTCACCATTCAAATCATCAGGGTCTGCCATTGCCAAAATTGAAGCATCAGTCATTGCTTCTACAAATCCTAAACCTGTAATTGCGGGAGGCATAAATCTGGAAAAAGTGGCTCCTGCAGGTAGCTGTTCAGGTAAGTATCCTGGCAAGGCTCTATTCTGCAATTGAGGTCCGCCTTGATTCAAATACATATTTCCGGTTTCATCAATTTGTCCAAATCGAATTAAGGATGTAAACGGATGGCCCTTTCCATCACCGGCATGGCAATTAATGCAACTGGTACTCACAAAGGTCGATCCCAATCCAGTATTTCGGGTAAACACTTCATTTACCGCCACATCTCCTCTTAAGAATTGCTGCAGTTCCGCACTCGAAAGCCCATCAACAGTTCCATCTAAAAGTTCATCACCTGATGGAACATCGACATAAGAGGTTTCACAGGATACAAACCCCATACAAACTATTAGTATAAAAATTAATATTTTCATTAATTATAAATTAAAATTTAGACAAAGCTAAAAATAAATATATTATAAAACTAAATTTTATAAGAAATATTTAAATTAATCGCATTTTATAAATTTATATTCTTATTTTTACGCTCGTGAAACTTTTAAACTACATATTATTACTTTTATTAGTCATATTCTTTATGCCTAATAACAGTTATGCTTGTGGTACTTGTTCTGATAAACACCCTGTAAAAAAAGAAATTTCCTCAAAAGCAGAAAAAGAAAATTGTTGCGATAGCAATAGTCACTCCAAAACAAAAAATCATAAAGGTTGTGGTGGGAAATGTGGTCATTCAAAATGTGCCTGCCCATCAGCAAGTAATGCTTTTATAGTCGCATCTGAACTTATTTTAAAAAATAATAACTTTGGTTTTTCTTTTGAAAAACAAAAATTTTCTAATGCAGAAACCTTTATTTCTTCAGATTTCAATTTCCTTTGGCTAATACCAAAAATAAGCTAAAAACCCCTTTTTGACAGCCATAGTTTTGTCAAATCAAAAGCATATTTTGTTTTAAAATCATATTATTTCTCGGTTAAGTAGTTAAACAAGTTTTTTTGACCACTTTAATCAACGAGGCATATCGAAAAGACAAACTAGGAACTTAAATAAAAAAAATGAAAACATTCAAACATATCAAACAAACAAAAAAAGGGGTTTTAATTGCGGCAAGTTTTCTTATTCTATTTATTTATGGATGCAGAACTTATAAAGTGCTTAATTCCGACTACGAAAGAAGTATTGATTTTTCTTTATATAAAACCTATGCCTGGTTGCCCGATAAAGACAATGAAACATCACAGAATAATGATTCAATCGTTCATAATAACATTAAAAATTATTTCACCCGTCATTTTGCAGATTTCGGATACAAAGCTGATACTGAAAACCCCGATTTATTATTTGAACAAGTTATTACAAATGCAAACAAAACAAGAACATACACAGATCAACATCCAGTAATTTCTAACTATGATTATCAGAGAAATCCTTATTATACTGCTACACCAAATCCTTATAACTACAATAACTCAAAAGCATATAATTATAATTATAAAAAACAAAATTATATACGAAACAACGGATATGCATACAAACCCCGCAAACAGCAATATAAAAGTGATACCCATACCGAAGAATATATAGAAAGTACATTCACGCTTAATGCCATTGACCGAAAAAAAAATAAATTAGTATGGACGTGCACTATACAAGCCAACATTTATAATGATACGTACGTCGAATCCGGCATTCATCCTGCCGTTCATTTAATTCTGAAAAACTACCCAGGTAAGAGAATTAATTAAATTCATTGAGCATCTTATCCCATCCGCAGAACTTAAATGCAAACCCTTTGACAAACTTTAACTTGGCTTTTAAAACTTCCATGAACATATACTAGGTAACTTGTTGGGCATAATCATCGTTTATCTCATTCAATCGTATTAATGGTAAAAATTAGTTAACATAAAAAATATAACATAAAAAACTTTTACATTTACGGATGTTAAAATATAATAACATTTGTATTCGCATTAAGCTTAACACTATATATGAAAAAGCAAAAAATAAAAAAACCTATAAATGCATTTGATGTAATGAAAACGATAGGAATCATAATTGCTTGTTCAGTTTTGATTTTAGGGATTGTAGGAAGAGTTATGCATTATATTGCCAAACATTAAAATAAAAAAACTATTTTTACAATCATAAATAGCTGAATTAGAAAATCATTTTATTGTGATACAGCCAAAAAACAGAGTAAAGGCAAAAAAGATAAACAAACCTAAGCCTAAGCCAAAAAAGAAAATAACATTCGATTCTGTTTCACTGACTGCTATTTTAATAATAGGCTTTTCGTTTATACTTTTTGTAATAGTTGAAAAAGTTTGGCATTATTTTAAACATCATTTTAAGTAATTAGTACTCATTCAAATAAAAAAACTACTTTTGTAATCTTGAAAATTGTAAATTACATATTGTCCATTATTATTGTTATCCTTTCGTCGATGCCTTGTGCTGACATGGAAGTGGGTAATTCTGCGTGTTCAAGAGTGGAGTTTGCATCAAAACAAGACAATCATTCCCACAGTAATAAAAACGATCTATGTCCACCTTTTTGCGTTTGCAATTGTTGTGGAGCACAGATTTTGAACTTTTCACCGGGAATTAATGTAACCTTTCCCCAGCTGACCTCAATCATCCACATTCCATTACCAAGTTACATCTCTGAATTTACTTCCAATTTCTACGGAAGTATTTGGCAACCGCCTCAGATAATAGCATAATGAAGCCCGAGTAATTTCGGGTTAGAGAGTTGTGGGTTTACCACAACTGTATTTAAGGACATCTGTGTCCATTTTTCTCATTCATTAAACGTTAACGATGTTAGATAAAATCATTTATTTTAGTATCAATAATAAATTTATTATTGGTCTTTTTACCGTCATTCTTATTGCGGTCGGCAGTTATTCACTTTATACATTGCCTATTGACGCACTACCGGATATCACAAACAATCAGGTACAAATCATTACCAGTTCTCCTACCCTGGCGACCCAGGAAGTGGAACAATTTATTACTTATCCAATTGAGCAATCCGTTAAGCCAATACCACAAATAGTCGAACTTCGGTCAATAAGCCGTTTTGGACTTAGTGTCGTAACAGTAGTTTTCGAAGAAGGTGTCGATATCTATTGGGCAAGAGCACAGATTTCTGAACGAATAAAGGAAGCCGAAAACACAATTCCTAAAGGGGTTGGAACACCAGAAATGGCTCCTGTCAGCACAGGTCTTGGTGAAATTTATCAATATGTTGTTTTCCCCGAAAAAGGCTATGAAGACAAATACAACGCTACCGAACTACGCACAATCCAGGACTGGATTATCAAACCGCAGCTCATAGGAACTAAAGGTGTGGCCGAAGTAAATACTTTAGGCGGCAGCCTCAAACAATATGAAATTGCAGTGCAGCCTGATAAGCTCAAAAGCATGAATACAACCATCACTGAAATTTTTGAAGCGCTCGAAAATAACAATGAAAATACAGGTGGTGCCTATATTGATAAAAAACCCTATGCTTATTTTATTAGAGGTATTGGTATGGTCAATGGGATCGATGACATTAATAAAATTGTTGTAAAAACCCAGAATGGAATTCCAATATTAATCCGTGACGTGGCTACAGTACAAATAGGAAGTAGTATCCGCTATGGTGCGGTGACTAAGGATGGAAAGGGAGAAGAAGTCTCCGGAATGGTAATGATGCTTAAAGGTGAAAATAGTGGTGAAGTAGTAGCTGTTGTAAAGGAGAAGATGGAGCAAATAAAGAAATCACTGCCAAAAGGCGTGGCCATCGAAGCTTTTATGGACCGTACGGTTTTAGTAGATAAAGCGATAAGCACAGTTCAAACCAACCTCATTGAAGGGGCATTGATTGTTATTTTTATATTGGTACTGCTGCTCGGAAATTGGCGCGCTGGTTTAGTTGTAGCATCAGTAATTCCATTGGCACTACTCTTTGCTATTGCAATGATGAAGCTTTTTGGGGTCAGCGGAAACTTAATGAGTTTGGGAGCAATTGATTTCGGATTGATTGTAGATGGAGCCGTAATCATTGTCGAAGCCATTATCCATCGATTGCAAATAGGCAATAAAGGAAAACTTACGGTCAAGCAAATGAATGATGAAGTGTATCAGGCATCATCCAAAATCAGAAGCAGTGCAGCTTTTGGTGAAATCATAATATTGATTGTATATCTACCTATTTTGGCATTGGTTGGAATTGAAGGAAAAATGTTTGGTCCAATGGCACAAACAGTATCCTTTGCAATCCTTGGTGCATTTATCCTATCGCTTACTTACGTACCGATGATGTCGGCTCTTGCACTGAAAAAGGAAACGGGTCACAAAAAGAACTTAAGTGATAAAATCATAGATGCAATTTATAACTTTTACAATCCACTACTTGAAAAAGCATTAAAGATTAAAGGAATAATTGTAGGTGTAGCAATAACCCTTTTCGCCGTATCATTATGGATATTTAATTCCTTGGGAGGTGAATTTATCCCTACTCTCGACGAAGGTGATATTGCCACACATTTAATAATTGCTTCAGGGAGCTCATTGTCCCAGGAAATCGAATCGACAACAAAGGCAGAGCAAATCCTAAAAGCAAAATTTCCGGAAATCAAAATGATCGTAACCAAAATCGGATCTGCTGAAATTCCAACCGATCCAATGCCTGTAGAAGCTGGCGATATGATTATCCTACTGAAGGATAAAAGTGAATGGACATCAGCTCACACAAAAGAAGAATTGATGGAAAAGATGGAGCAAGCCCTTGAAGATATTCCGGGAGCATCTACCGAATTTTCACAGCCAATACAGATGCGTTTCAATGAATTGATGACTGGCGTCAGAAGTGATGTCGCAATTAAGATTTTCGGTGAAGACATCGACATGCTTGTGAGTAAGGGTGATGAGGTAATGCAACTTATTAAAGGGATTAAAGGTGTATCCGATGCAAAAGCGGAAAGGGTTGCAGGATTGCCGCAAATAACCATCCGCTACAATAAAGACAAACTCGCATTATACGGACTTAAAATTGGCGATCTTAACAAAGTAGTTCGTATGGGATTCGCTGGTGAAGCCGCAGGGGTTGTTTATGAAGGGGAAAAGAGGTTTGAAATTGTGGTCCGCCTTTCAAGTGAAAGTCGCGGAGACATATCAAATTTGAAGTCGTTATTCGTAACCTTGCCGTCAGGCAATCAAATTCCGCTGGAACAAATTGCCGAAGTCGCTTACGAAGATGGACCAATGCAAATTTCAAGAGAAGACGGTAAACGTCGAATCGTTGTTGGTTTCAATGTTCGTGGCGCTGATGTGAAGTCTATTGTTGAAGAAATACAGGCAAAGCTTGATGCTAAATTAAAACTTCCTGATGGATATTTTATAACATACGGAGGCCAATTTGAAAATCTCATTGATGCAACTAAGCGACTTTCAATAGCTGTTCCGATAGCTCTTGGATTGATTTTAGTGTTACTATATTTCACTTTTAATTCAATCAAACAATCATTGCTGATTTTTACGGCAATTCCACTATCTGCTATCGGTGGTATTTTTGCCTTATGGATACGGGGCATGCCGTTTAGTATATCGGCAGGAGTTGGGTTTATTGCTCTCTTTGGAGTAGCGGTACTCAACGGAATCGTATTAATAGGGTACTTTAATCAATTAAAAGCAGAAGGGATGGACAATGTTTACGACCGTATTAAGGAAGGAACAAAAGTTCGTTTGCGCCCTGTTATAATGACGGCAGCGGTGGCATCTTTAGGATTTTTACCAATGGCAATCAGTAGCAGTGCAGGTGCTGAAGTACAAAAACCATTGGCAACTGTTGTAATAGGCGGTTTGATTTCAGCAACATTGTTGACACTTATTCTATTACCTATCCTGTATCTGTATTTTGAAAAAGGGATTAAGCGTAAAAAAAGAAAAGTAATACCGCTTACTCCTATTTTAATAATTGGTTTTTCTTTGCTTTCCTTAAAAGGAATAGCACAAACAACTACGCAGAGCATCGATTTAAATCAGGCGCTTACCATGGGCTTGAAAAACAATCTGAATGTACAGTCATCTGAACTTGACGTAAGGGTGCAGTCGCAACTCAAAAAGTCAGCATTTGATATTCCAAAAACAGAATTTTCAGGAACATTTGGACAGATAAACTCACAGGCAAAGGATAAGAACTTGAGCGTTTCGCAAACTTTTAATCCTTTTCAGTTTGGTGCACGTAAAAAACTACTTACCGAAACCAGTAAAGCAAGTACTATCAGGCTTGGTGTAACAAAACAGGAAGTTACCTACAGCATCCGTCAGGCTTGGAATGCTATATTGTTTAATGAAAAGCAAAACAGGTTATTGGATCAGCAAAGCAAAATACTTCAAAAATTTGTGAAATCAGCCGATTTGAAGTTTCAGACCGGCGAATCAACTTCACTGGAAAAAAACATTGCCAACGCCAAGCTTCAGGAACTGCTGCAACGAATTAAGCAAAACCAGACACAGATTCGTGTTGAGAAAGCAAGGTTAAACAATTTTCTAAATCTAAATGAGGATTTTACAATTTCAGATACCCTGTTTGTACCTTATCCATTTGTAAGTGCTGATACTACGTTGATCAAACAGAATCCGTCAATTCAGCTTGCAGAATCACAGGTAGCCATTGCCAGGGCAAGTCGGAATCTTGAAAAGTCATCTTTGTTCCCTGATTTCACTGCCGGATACTTTATCCAGTCCATAACCGGAAATCAGGATGTAAACGGTCAAACAACCTATTACGACAATTCTCCTAGATTTAGTGGATTTTCTGTTGGCATCTCCCTGCCTATTTTTGGGGTTGGGTCAAGTATTGCAAAAACCCGTGCAGCCACTCTTAACATTGAGCGTGAACAAAAGAATGCCGGATATATACAATCTCAGGTCAAAAGCCAGTTCACACAGCTTACGGAACAATTGAAAACCTATCAGGAACTGATTGACTATTATCGTACTACTGCAGATCCAAATGCAAAAAAGATTATCCAAAATGCAACATTGGCATATCAAAATGGTGATATATCTTATGTTGAATATGTACAGGGCATTGAAACCGCATTGGACATTCAGCTTAATTACAGTGAAGCAATAAACAATTATAATCAGACAGTAATCGACATACAATTCTTAATAAACAAATAATACTATCAATGAAAAAATCAAATATTTTATATGCAATAATAGCCGGAGTAATAATAGTTGGGATTATACTTTATTTCTCACTGCGTCATACGGCTACCGACGGCCACGAACATGGTGCTGAAGAAGGCGTGAAAACCGAAGAAAAAGGACATGTGGAGGAAAAGGAAGAAGCAGGGCCTAATAAGGAAGTTGAACTAAACGAGGCACAATATAAATCGTCAGGCATTGAATTAGGAACATTTTCACAAAAAAACCTAAGTGCGGTTGTTAGTGCAAATGGTTATACTGAATTGCCTCCTCAAAATCAGGCAGATGTTTCTGTATATATGTCGGGAATTGTTAAATCCATTGCGGTTACCGAAGGACAGGCTGTTAGGAAAGGACAAGTCTTGGCAACAATTGAAAGCCCTGAATTCGCAAGGCTGCAGGAAGACTATTTGACTTCTAAAAGCAACCTTGAATTCCTGACCCTTGAATACGATAGACAAAAAACATTAAGCGAGCAGGAAGTTAATTCTAAAAAAGTCTTCCAAAAGACCAAAGCCGAATACCAAACGGAAAAAGCCCGTTTCAGCTCATTACAGCGTCAACTAAGCGTTTTGCATATAAGTCCAAATTCAACTCCTTCTGCCACAGTACCGGTTATTGCACCTATAGGCGGATTTGTAACCGAAATTAATATCAAAATTGGCAGTAACGTAGAAGCAGGAAAGCCTTTGTTGGGAATCGTTGACAACTCGAAGCTGCATGTTGATTTGCTCGTATACGAAAAGGATTTAAATAAAGTAAAGCCTGGGCAAAATGTGCGATTCATTCTTACTAACGAAGGCAATACTGAAGTTAACGGAAAAATTTTCAGTGTTGGGAAATCCTTTGAGAATGAAACAAAATCTGTAGCCGTACATGCCGACATATCAAATTACGCCCAAAAACTTATACCAGGTCAGTACGTAAATGCACTCATTGACATTGGAACAAGCAACGTTAGTGCGCTTCCTGTTGATGCCATTGTAAAAGCAGAAGGCCGCGAATTTATCTTTGTTTTAGAAGAAGGGCACAAAGAAGAAGGGCATAAGGAAGAAGAAGCTCATGACGAAAAAGAAGGTCACGCCCACGATGATGGCGACAAACATGAAGAATCTGGAAAATCATACCACTTCCAAAGGGTCGAAGTCAAAACAGGAACTTCACAACTCGGGTTTGTGCAGGTAACTTTATTACAGGAAATCGAGGCAGATGCAAAAATTGTCCTGAAAGGTGCCTACTATATCCAAAGTCATTTGCTTAAAAGCGAAGGCGGCGGAGGTCACGAGCATTGATAAACATAATTGTTTAATTACACTGTCATTTTTTTGGAATGACAGTGTAACATAAACTTTACAACCCATGTCACGAAAAAGAATTTTAAAATAAAATTCAATATACTTCACGCTTGGTTTTGTAGCAAACATTAGAATTAAACATTTTTTTGATAGCAATAGTTTCCAATTGGTTACACAACCTTATTCGGTATAGTTGGCGGTACCAAAGTTTTCATGAGAGATAATAATGGTACTGCAGCTATGCCCTATCCAAGATTATTGATTAATAAAATAGTTGAAAAATGGAAAAAAATATTCGGATAATTGCAATAGTTATCTCAACGCTACTGATAGGATCTTGTAATAATTCGAAAAAGGAAGCAGAAACAGATCACCAGCACGAAGGCCATCATCACAATGAAGATGTAGTTCATCCTCAAGTATTCGTTTGCCCGGTCAATTGCAATAATGGCAAAACTTTTTTATTCCCTGGTGAGTGTGACGTTTGTAAATTAGATTTAGTCGAACAAGAACATACAATAGGTGATGAACACGACAAACCAATCAAAAGAAAGATTAACTCTGAAAAAGAAAATAGCAAACAATCAAGCATTGACATCGAACAACTTTATTAATTTAAAAAAGGTCATGTCCATTTTACGGTTCAATTAAATAATAATATAATCAACAAAATATGAAAAATTTAAAAATTAGTTTCAAGGCATTCGTAGTAGTAACAATTATGCTGCTGGCAGCTAATGTATCGCATGCACAGGAAAAAAAATCAAATGGAAAAGCAGTAATAAAAACAATTTTAAACTGCGATCATTGTAAAGAATGCCCAACATGCGGTGGAAAGTTCAAAACCGAAATGTTAAAAATACCAGGCATTAAAATGTATGAACTGGATGATAAGGCAATGACGTTCACAGTATATTATAATCCAAAGAAGACAACTTTACAGGATATTAAGGTCAGCATCTCTAAATTGGGTTATGATGCCGATGAGGTAAAAGCCACACCCGAAGGAATTGCTTCATTGGATGGATGCTGTAAAATATAGCTACTATGGAAAATAGTAAATCCCATTGGGAAAATGTTTTTGCTACCAAAAAACCAAATGAAGTTAGCTGGACACAGAAATTTCCTAAAACAGCAATCAGTTATATAGAAAATCTAAAACTGTCAAAAACTGCCAACATTATTGATGTTGGTGGTGGCGACAGTAATTTAGTGGATATTCTGCTCATTAGAGGGTTTCAGAACATTTGGGTACTTGATATCTCTGAATTTGCTCTTGAAAGAGTAAAAAAGCGGTTAGGTAAACTGGCAGAAAAGGTAAATTGGATTGTTTCTGATATAATTGATTTTACTCCTGAAGTCAAATATGATTTTTGGCATGATAGGGCTTTATTCCATTTTTTAACAGAACAAGATCACATTAACAGTTACGTAGAAACTGTCAATAATGCTGTAGCGGATGATGGAAATTTTTTGCTTGGCACCTTTTCTGAAAATGGGCCGCTTAAATGCAGTGGTTTGGAAATAAAGCAATATTCAGAAAATACTATGGAACAAACATTTGCAGCTGGTTTCGGAGTAGTAAAATGTTTTACAGAGAATCATAAAACACCTTTTGATACGATACAGAACTTTCAGTTCTGCGGATTTAAAAAAAGATAAAAATGAAAAGTTTATGTAAAAGCCGGTTTTCATTACTGTATTCATTTATCATGACGTACGTTGTAATTTCTTTTCTCATAAGGGTTATTCTGTATTTTCTGTCCCTTAATAATTTCGATTTTTCAGTATTGTCACTTGTAAGGATTTTTGGTTTGGGGCTTTTCTTTGATATATCGGTAGCCTTGTTTTTTTCTACAATCTATTCCCTTTATCTGCTATTTCTTCCATCACGATTTATTGGGACATTTATAGATAAGACCATTACTTATTTTTTGGTAATACTACTTTTATTCATCATAGTATTCTCCTTTCTTGCAGAATTCCCATTTTGGCAGGAATTCAATACACGGTTCAATTTTATTGCTGTAGATTATCTAATTTATACCTACGAGGTTGTTGAAAATATTAACCAGTCGTATCCAATACCATTAATTATTTTATTTCTTTTTACTATAATCTTTATCACACTTTTTATATACAAAAAGAAAAAAATCTTAAGGTCAACATTTCAACAAAGACCAAAATTCAGGAAACGCTTTGTAAATGTTGTCCCCTTATTGGCAATTACAGTAACATTAGCCTTTGTGGCAAAAAATAAGCAGGCAGAATGGAGTATTAATAATTACGAAAACGAGCTAAGCAAGAATGGTGTATTTTCATTTTTTTCTGCAGTGAATTCCAATCAGTTAGATTATAATACCTTTTATCAGACAATTGCAAAAAGGCAGGCTTATAAAGTTTTAAAGAATGACTTGTTGCAAGGAAATCAATCTTTTGTCAATCAGGATTTCGACAACATTACGAGAACTGTATCTGGTAACGCAGAACAGCATCCAAATATTGTTTTAATAGCAATAGAGAGTCTTAGTGCCGATTTTTTGAAACGGTTTGGTAATCAGGAAAACTTAACTCCAAATTATGAAGCATTAGCACAAAACAGCATATTCTTTACAAATCTGTACGCTACCGGTACACGGACAGTCCGGGGTATGGAAGCGCTTACACTTTGCGTTCCGCCAACCCCTGGCAACAGCATCGTCAGAAGACCCGATAACGACAGCTTATTTTCAATTGCTACCATATTAAAACAGAAAAACTATGATTTGAGTTTCATCTATGGTGGCGATGGCTATTTTGACAATATGAATACTTTTTTCGGTGGTCAAGGTTTTAATATAGTTGATAGAAACAGAGGCAATCCACTGTCTGATGATATTAAAACCAAGCGATTTGAGATCAGTGACAACGAAGTTACTTTTGAGAATGCCTGGGGAATCTGTGATGAGGATAGCTATTCCCAATCCCTAAAATATGCAGATCGCCTTTCACAGAAAAATAAACCATTTTTTCAATTCATTATGACAACTTCCAATCACAAACCATATACGTTTCCAAATGGTAAAATTAATATGGCGCAAGGTACTAGGGAAAGTGCAATAAAATACACCGATTACGCTTTAGGAGAATACATTAGAAAAGCCCGGACAAAACCATGGTTTAAAAATACGGTCTTTGTTATTGTTGCCGATCATTGTGCAAGCAGTGCAGGTAGGTGGGAAATTAATATTGAAAATCATCATATTCCAGGCATGATCTATAATCTTAAGAATCAAAAAGGAGAGATTGGAAAAGTAGTTTCACAAATTGATATAATGCCTACGCTGTTTGGATATTTAAAATGGAACTACGAAACGGAACTTTATGGTAAAGACATCAATAGGATGGCACGTAATGAAGAAAGGGCGTTCTTAGGTAATTACAGGACGTTAGGAATGTTAAAGAGCAACTATTTTATCGAAATAAATGACAGAAAAAAAATAAATAATTACACATGGAATCACGATAAGAAATTGATGAAAAAAGTAAAAGTCAAGGATTTAGAAGTACTGGAAAAATTGACTATTTCGTATTATCAGATTGCCAGCGAACGCTTTAAAAATGGCAGCATGAAGCAAAGTGACTAAAGCCACACTTTATAAGCTCTAAAGGAAGTCAAAAAAAGAAAATTAAAAGTCAAAAAATAGTAATTATGCTGTTAAATAAGAAAATATCAATATTCACATTCTTAAAACAAATTAAATTTGACATTATTGCCATTTTGATTTATGCCATTGTTGTTGGTATTGCAGATCAGTATGGTTTTCTTTCAAAAATAGAAATACCAATTGCGGTAAGTGCTATTATAGGTACAGCATTATCATTACTGTTGGCTTTTAGGACTGCTCAGGCTTATGAAAGATGGTGGGAAGCAAGGATTATATGGGGCGCAATTGTAAATGATTCAAGAACATTAATTCGCCAGGTAAAACAGTTTGTGCCCAAAAAAGATGCTGATGTTGTCAAAGAATTTGCTTACCGGCAGATTGTTTGGTGCTATGCGCTGGGTGAAACATTGCGAAAATTGTCGTATTCAAAAAAAGTCTACGATTACGTGAAGGAACATAAAATACCAAAAAACAATGTGCCAAATAGTATAATGAACCAACATGGTGCGGCATTATCTAAACTGGATATAGGTGACTTTAAGCAAGTCCAGATTGATAGCACTTTAAGCCGCCTATGTGACGCGATGGGTAAATGCGAACGAATTAAAAATACGGTCTTTCCAAAATCATATAGCCTATTAGTCCACTTTTTGATTTATGTTTTTGCAACCTTGCTACCATTTGGCTTAAAGGATGAATATGTCTTGGTAGAAATTTTTTTAACCGCTTTGATCCCCATAATTTTTATAGCAATTGAAAGGACAGCAATCATATTACAGGACCCATTTGAAAACGTAACAACCGATATTCCAATGACAACGCTTGCTACTACTATAGAAATTAATATTAAGGAACTAATAGGTGATGATGATTTACCATTTCAGGAAAAGCCAAAGACTTTTTACATTATGTAATTAACGTTAAAAAATAGTGCGATTATGTTACAGCTTTTAGATTTTACCGGACAGAATATTATAGCTACGAAAGCAGATGACCTCTTAGGGTTGAAGGATTATGAAAAAATTCATCCATTTATTCATAATATCATAAACACTGGTAATAAAGTGAGGTGGTATTTTGAAATGGATGATGATTCCAATTCAGGTTCAACTGGCTTTTGGGAAGACGGCGTTATCGAAATAAATTATGGCAGTATGAAATTTACGCATTCTGATGACATTGAGGTTATTGCTATTGTGGGAGATAAAAAATGGGAAAAGTGCATGAAATCCATAATGAAGCCATTTAAAAATGCTAAAGTGGTTTATTTTGAAATGGCGGAAAAAGAAAAGGCTAAAGCATGGATTATCAATAATGAAAAATAAACTAACGAACATCTAAAAATTATGGATATAAATGGTGAATTAATGATTGTTTCCAAATTACTTGTCTCTTTTCTGTTAGGCGCCTTTATAGGTTTTGACAGGGAAAGGCACGGCAGGGATGCAGGGATCAGGACCTATGCAGCTGTATGCATTGGTGCTACGCTATTTACAGCAATTACATCTCACTTAGTTAACAATCCGGCTGACACTTCAAGAGTGATAGCCAATATTATTACTGGTGTTGGTTTTCTTGGAGCAGGTATTATTTATCGCAATTCCAGTGCAGGAACATCCCACGGATTAACAACGGCCGCCACTGTTTGGTGTACGTCAGCGGTTGGAGTTGCGGTTGGATTGGATATGTATATTATAGCAATAGTGGCAGCTTTGGCACTGTACTTTTTACTTTCACTACACCATCAAAAGTGGTATATAAAATGGAAACAAAAAATGGCGCACCATCACGACACGGAAAATGAAAACGACTAATAGCAAAGGGGAACTTTACATCAGGAAATATGGCTACAAACACTATATCGGCAGGAAATAAACACAATAAATCTTTAAAGATTGTATTTGTAATTACACTATCTTATTTCGTTGTTGAAGTAATAGTAGGATTCATTTCCAATAGTCTTGCATTGCTTTCAGATGCCGCACACATGCTTACAGATGTAGCGGGTCAGGCATTGGCACTTTTTGCCATTTGGATGGCTTCAAAACCCCGAAACAGCAAAAAGTCCTATGGCTATTTAAGGACCGAAATATTTTCAGCCTTGATAAATGCCATAGTGCTGATATTTATTTCGGGCTACATATTGTATGAAGCTTGGCTTAGATTTGAGAACCCACCGGCAGTAGCGGGTATCCCAATGCTTATCGTTTCTGTTTGTGGCCTACTAATCAATTTGATTTCCATGAAAGTCTTATCAGCAGGGTCAAAAGAAAGTATCAATATAAAAGGTGCTTTTTTAGAAGTGGTAAGCGATATGTTAAGCTCCATTGCCGTAATTATAGCAGGCATCATTATTCTGGCAACAGGCTGGTTGTTGATTGACCCAATCATAAGTGCATTAATAGGCCTGTTTATTTTGCCAAGAACGTTTGGTTTATTAAAGGAATCTGTAGACATCTTATTGGAAGGTGTTCCAAAAGATGTCAATTTTACTGCGGTAGAAAAATATTTAAAAGAAAAGCCCGGCGTAGAATCAGTGCATGATGTGCATGTTTGGTCGCTAACCTCCGGGGTAAATGCACTGAGCGGTCATATTATAATGAAACCGGAAACCACTATTTTAGAAATGAATGAAATAATTTTTGAAATCAAACAGGAATTAAATTCAAATTATAAAATAAATCACACCACATTAGAAGTTCATTTAGAACGCGAAGGATATATCCCGAATAATATCTAATTGTATCGTAAGTAATAATGGTATAAAAATTGCATATATGTATTGTAGTAGTAACATAAAAAATTTAAAAAATGAAAAACAGGCTCAATTGTTGGAAATGTGTATTGATGCTTTCAGGTTTAGCGGGAATGGCAATAAGTTTTTCAGCATAATATTTCGTAAATAAATCAAGTTTAGGTTGTAATTTAGTAAAACTATTTTACAACCTTTTTTTATGGTTTAATAAACTGTTGTTATGAAAATATTTTTTTATTTTTTGCTTGGATTGATTCTAGTTGCTTTAACCATCGATATCTATTCTTATTTTAATGAAGGCTTCTTTTGGACACCTATTTCTAAAATTGTAAATATTAGCACCCCTGTATTTTTATTTATATATCTGCTAATATGGTTCATTAAAGAAAAAAATGAAGCACCAAAACAATAAAACTGCATAAAAAAGAATGGCTGGGAATATATTCTGCATGCAGAATTTATTTGATAAGATTAGAACACGAAAAAAATAAAAATAGTGTATGTAGTAAAACTTTAAACGAAGACTTAAAAACATAATCAAAAACAAAAAATAATATGAAAAAGCAAGATATAGGTGATGAAAACAAAAGTAAAGTAAGTAAAGCTCCTAATCCAAAAACTGATCAGCCCAAAGAAGTCCATTCAGAAAACGACGACCATGACCACGATCAAATAGGCGAAGAAGATTCCGATTGGAAAAGCCATTGGCAGCTACTGCTCGCTATCGCAATCCTGTTTGTTATGCTGACTTTGGAATTTGGTTTTGCCTACGTCCCCGAATTCCCTATCAACCTAATCATATTTAGTGTCGCATATCTGCTTGCGGGATACAACGTACTCTATATGGCGTGGAGAAAAGCAATCCGTTTTGATTTCTTCAATGAATTCTTCCTGATGAGCGTAGCAACTATCGGAGCATTCGCCATTGGATCATACAGCGAAGGCGTTGCAGTAATGGCGTTCTATTCCATTGGCGAATGGTTTCAGGATGCCGCGGTTAACAGGGCAAAACGAAGTATTAAGGCGTTACTTGATATTAGACCAGATGAAGTAACGGTTATCAGAAACGGAAAAGCAGAAGTCATTAACCCGAAGGATGTTGGACTCGACGAAATCATAAGGGTTAAGCCTGGTGAAAAAGTGGCTTTGGATGGCGAACTCATTTCAGAAAAAGCATCTTTCAACACTGCTGCACTAACAGGAGAAAGCAAACCGGACAGCAAAGCAAAAGGCGATACTGTATATGCCGGTATGATTAACCTGAACACGGTGGCCGAAATAAAAGTAACTTCATTGTTTACGGACAGCAAACTAAGTAAAATCCTCGAAATGGTTCAGGATGCTACGGCTCGTAAATCGCAGACACAGTTATTCATCAGCCGTTTCGCAAAAATATATACGCCTATTGTATTTGCTTTGGCAGTAGCAGTTTGCCTTATTCCCTATTTTTTTGTTGAAAATTACAGTTTCAGCGAATGGTTTTATCGTGCTTTGGTATTCCTCGTAATTAGCTGTCCTTGTGCATTGGTAGTCTCTATTCCATTAGGATATTTTGGCGGCATCGGATTGGCTTCACGAAACGGAATCCTCTTTAAAGGTTCTAATTTCCTTGACGTTATGACCGCTATTAATGCTGTTGTTATGGACAAGACCGGTACCCTCACAGAAGGTGTTTTTAAAGTACAGGAGATAGTTACCAAAGATATAGAGGAACCCTATCTCGTTAAATTGGCTGCTGCCATTGAGAGCCAGTCAACACATCCAATTGGAATAGCTATTGTGCAACATGCAGGAACAGAAAAGGGCAAAGCATTAAGCATTGCAGAAGTTGAAGAGATTTCAGGGCATGGCTTGAAAGGCAAGATTGACGGCAAGGAAGTATTAGCAGGAAATACCAAGCTTATGAAGAAATTCAAGATTGAGTACCCTGCTGAAATTGACAGCATTGTTTACACTATTGTTGTAGTTGCGGTAGATAAAAAGTACAAAGGACATATTACTATTGCTGATAAAATCAAAGAAGACGCAGCACAGGCAATTAAGGAATTACATGCACTTAATATAAAAACTGTTATGCTTTCAGGCGATAAGCAGGCAGTTGTTGACGAAGTAGCCAAAAAATTAGGGATTGACAACGCCTATGGTGATTTGTTGCCTGAAGATAAAGTAAAAAAAGTGCAAGATTTGAAAAATGAAGGGAAACACATTGCTTTTGTTGGAGATGGTGTAAACGATGCACCGGTAGTCGCATTGGCAGATGCAGGAATTGCAATGGGAGGTTTAGGAAGCGATGCCACTATAGAAACCGCCGATATTGTGATCCAAAACGACCAGCCGTCAAAAATTGTAACCGCAATCAAAATAGGAAAACTTACCAAACAAATTGTATGGCAAAATATCATCCTCGCAATGACTGTGAAATTAATAGTTTTAGGCCTGGGTGCTGGTGGTATAGCAACGCTTTGGGAAGCAGTTATAGCCGATGTTGGCGTAGCCTTATTGGCTATCCTTAATGCAGTTAGAATACAGCGAATGAAATTGTAATAATTCAGACTATTTAAAAAGTAAGGTTATTTCAGCATTTAGGTTAATGGGAAAAATAAAATCTAAAAAAATTGTTACCAGAAATGGAAAGATTATTATCAAGAGGTCTAAGAAAAAAGAAAAATTTCTGCTATACTTGGTAGTTGGATTCATAATTTTCTTAATATCTTTTACTATTGTATTCATTTTAGCGGTTGTTGATATAATATAACCAATCATATAACTTGAGAGGATTTTGCAATAATTGTACTTGCCTTAGATATATAATACTTGGTCAATGATAATTTTTAATTCAGTTAGGATACATCGAATGAAATTTGTAGAAAAATACAAATCAAAAGATATGTAAATAACATTTATAGCATTTCAATTTAATATATTATGATAATTTTATCTCCAGCAGAACAGGAATACCTTAGGCAAATTTATCTTTTCTGTAAAAGAGAGGAAAAAATAAGCACCAACAGTTTGGCACTGCTGGTAAATACCAAACCCGCATCGGTAACCGATATGCTACAAAAACTGGCTAAAAAAGGACTGATTATTTACATCAAATATTATGGATGTAGCCTATCCATGTCTGGAAAAATGGAAGCATTGAATATTGTCAGGAAAAGGGTATTGTGGGAAATATTGCTTGTCCGGAAATTGGGATTAGATAAGCAGGAAGCAGGCGCAATTGCTGCACAAATGCAAAGTATTAGTTCACAGGAGCTGATTGATAAACTTTCCATCTTTTTAGACTACCCAAGACATGACATACGAGGAGAAATCTTACTATGATGTCGTTATTTATCATGATATCGTTCGGTATTTAATAAATTAAATTTGCATTATGAAAAATAAATCGCACATACAACCTGGATTGTAAGGACCAGCGGATATCAAAAACTAATATTGTCACTTTCGCTGTCCGTTGTGGTTTATCTGTTATTATTGGTAAGTCAACTCCAAATACCTACAAAAATATTCATAGCGTGGGATGTTTTCACAATGTCATTGATTGTCCTGAGTTGGAGGCTGTTTGTAACTACAAATGCAATATCCTATGTTAGATTAACAATTTACTAGCTATTAAAGTAGTCTAAACGCCTCAATATGTTCATTGTTTAGGAATATTTAACAGACATATATCCTCATAAAACCAAGACAATTAGTGATAAAACCAACAATTGCAGCGAGTTTTTCAGCCTTTCGCTGTTTTAATCAACAACAACTTTTTTGGTCAATGATTGATTATTGGCTGAGAGTTTTAAGAAATAAAATCCTTGGGGAATATTCTCGACTGTAAAAGTATGGTTTTCCATATGTGGATTTGCAATCTGCTGAATTATCTGTCCATTAATATTGATCAATTCAATCTCGTCAAGCATTGTTGCGCTTTCAATTATTACTCTGCCGTTAAGAGAAGGATTCGGATATAATGACACATCAGTAAAGGCGTCAAAAGCCGTAGTAGCTAAAGCTGATCCCCAAACTGTAGTTACATAAGAATTATCATCTATGTATGGATTTCTGTTTCCTTGGCGCGCATAAATGGCATTGTTCCTTGCAACTTCGCTAGGACTTACAGGATCCATCTGGTTCCAAGTCAAAAGGATATTTTTAAAAGTGTCGGTAAAAACCTGCGTAGAAGTCCCGTTAAACATCGCATATGGAACGCCCCATGTTGTAACTACATTCTGATAACGGGTAGCAAAATAAAAATACATCCTGGCAATGTCGCCCTTAAATTCGTCAATTGGCTCAAAGACGATACCACTGTATCCTGCAGCATACCCAGTATTTGACGCCTGTCCCAATTTAGAGCCATTTTGAGAAATAATAGTGGCAATCCCAACTTTCCCATGCGGATAATTACTTCTTTCTCCATTTACTTTCCCATCAGTTGGCGTAATAAAATGTGCGTCACTTTTCATTGGGGTCGCTTCATTAAATATAGACTGCGGGATAATATGCTCACGGTTATAACAATCACCTTCAGCACTATAATTTCCGCATTGATTGTTTCCCGGCGTAAAATTATAGGGGTCGGTTCCTGCAGGATTTTCGGAATACATATCCAGCACTGTGCCGTCATTTTCATAATAATAATCAAGATCAGAAGTCTGATAGGTTGTATAAAGGCCATCATACCCATTATCAGTATGGTTTTTAATAATATTGTAAAGTTGGGTTTTAAGCGTGTATCCTGTGCCTGTTGCTGAATCATAATATCCTGCCGGTGCTTGCGCTAAAGTGATTATTGCAAAAAGCAAAAAAGTAAACGTGTAGAATTTTTTCATTATTTTCTTAATTAGTAAAAACTTCCAAAACCATGTTCAGTGTGGCATTTCGAAGCAAAGGCAAAAATACAATTATTATCAACATATTAAGATATTACGGATGTTTTAACACTTGTTATATAAGCGTTGGGGGCAACTGGCATAGATATAAGGGAGGGCAGAGTGTGCGTGGTTTTACCTTCAGCGATTAAAAACAAATAGACATTTAGATTGACAACTTATACCTTAATTTTGCAATTAAAAAAATACCAAAACCAACCAAATATCGTATGAGACTCATTGATTAAATTGACAGATTTGGAACTGCAAGGCCTTTTAAAACCGTCGTCTTCTCCCCATGTTGCTTCCCGCTATTTGATAATTTCCTTCATAAGGATGACTGCACTCCTTTTTTAGGATTGATAAGCTTTAGATTTCAGTTCCTTGATATCTTTGCTCATTTGAAAAATAACATCTTCTATTTTTGCGGTAAAATGTGCTCGCATTTACTGTCATCCCTACCGATGTGCGGGACATATTCCCAAAGCTCCATACTCATTTCCCTGGCATGGCAAGTGTAATAGTACTTGCTCCAACCGCATGGTGGGGGTTGTACGGACTTTCAAAAAAATAATTCAAAATTATTTGCCACTCCTTCCCACCGCTCCTAAAAAAATTACTGGCACAGTTTTTAGAAAAAACACGTACACTGCGTGACTTGCGCCAGTAATTTTTTCTCCCAAGCTTCTTTACATAATGTAGCATTATAGCTCTAAAGAGACTATAATAACATTATGTAAAAAAGCCGCGCACCCCAAAAGCGGTAAGTATTTGCATTGCTTTTGTAAGTGCTGCAAGTGGCTTAGTGATGTAGTTTTTGCCTATTGCTAAAGCCACTTGCAGCACCCACAAAACCAAATTCCCAGCAAGAGTATCATTTTTCATTTGCCACCAGCAACCTAAAAATTACTTCCACAAATAGCCAATGCCTAAACCGTCTTTAAACAAGCTTTATCTAAACACCATAATCTGGATACGGCACACTATATCATGGCATCGGCTATTCATAAAAGCAATCAGAAACATTCCAATTAGCAAATAAAAAATGAAACCCTTGCCCGCGCTACTGCCACGTCGCACTGGGTAGGTTAATGCATTGTTTTTTGAAGATGCTTTCCAATTTCAGCACAACGAAATTCGTAATTGAAAATTCGTAATTCATAATTGACTTTAGGCATCCTCAAAAAACAACTCTTTGAAAGAGTGTGAAATTGCAGTGCTTGATAAAAAGCTGTTTTGATAATATTATTTGATATTTTATCAAGCACTGCAATTTCACACCCTTTTCCAGACAACCCTGATTATTTATCAAAATAAAAAAGAGATAAAAAAGAGAGCAAAACTAAGCTCCGGGTATTCAAAAAAGCAAGTTCAAGCCCTTCGGGTTTTGAAAAAAATCTCCACCCAAACCTTTCCAAAACAACTCCTGTTTTCAGCATAAAATACCCACTTCTATAGAACGTATAGGGTAGTATTTTTTTCAAAAAACTTGTTTTTTTGAAACCCTCCACTTCAATAGACGGCTTTCTTTTTTCTCTTTTTTTCTTTTGAAAAATTTTTGTGTGCGAAGCGTAGCGAAGCACCTCACTTTAAATCCAAAGCCATGAAGAACTACATTATTAAAACCCACAAAAAAGACACGTTTTACGCCAAACCGCACATGTTCATTTTGAATAAAGGTCTGAACAGCGGTAAACCTAACAAAGAACCATTCACCAACAGCTTTGTTGTCATTTTCGAAAATGAACAGGATTGTGAAAATATCTATTGGATAACCTATAGTCTTTGGCAATCTAAATTTTGGCATCGAAACTTGGTTGGTTCAGTAATTCCATTTTTGAGAATCACAGATTTTATCAAGGAATTTTCGCGTAAAGCAGATGAAATGCTCAATGATTTTGAAGAACATCAAAAAAATGTAAAGGCATTGCAACTACTAGAAGCAAAGGCAACTCAATTCAATCAAAACCTCAATTTAATTAATGATATGCGAAGAATCATTCTACATCGCTATTGCAAATAATCAACCTTAAAATGAACCATATGACACTATTTATCCTTTACCAAACCGACAGTTGGAAAATGAAATCATCAAGAGTCTTTTTTGGTGTTTTTGATTGCAGAAAAAAAGCTTTGGATTGTGCAAAATACCATGATTTATATGCACACAATTCAAAAGTAGTAATTGAAGAAGTTACCCTAAATCAATGTTCAGAACACTAACCAAATAATATAAGCCATGAAAGAAACTACAGACCCATTCAAAGAGGCAATTTTAAACAATTTGCAAGAATTAGCAAATAATGATGCCTTGTTTGCCAAAACATTTAGCAAGCCGTACAAAAATATTGATGATTGTGCTACATACATTCTGAACGAAGTAAAGAAAAGCCAAAGAAACGGCTTCGCTGATGAAGAAATTTTCAATATGGCAATTCATTATTACGATGAAGAAACAGTTGAAATCGGTAAGCCAATATCAGCCAAAGTAATAGTCAATCGTTCAATTGCTGCACCGGCACGTACAAATGATACTCCAAAATCAACAACTAAAAATGCTGATGCAAATCAAACCTCACTATTCAAATTATAATGTTATGAAACCAAAAACTGCAACAGAATTAAAAATAGTTGAGTTGAGCAAAAACTTGCCACTTATTACGAAACAGCAAAATGAATTAGCATTTACAAAATGCTTTGATAACTACGCGATACAATCAAGAAAAAGCATCTTCTGTCTTGAATGTGGTCACAATTGGAGGGTTTCCGATACCACCAAACTGAAGAAAGTTACTTGTGAAAAATGCTCTAAAACTTTGGTTATAACTGAGAATTACAACAACGGACTAAAAGAAACAGATTACTACCAAATAATTACAGCGGCTGATAAATTTCAGATTGTTAGAATGGTTTGCATTAGCAAAACCATGAGAAAGAATTGTCAATCCTTTCATTTTGCTCATGAAGTGATGCAGATATTCATAGATGAAACAGGAAAAAGCCGGACAATGTCAAAAAATGTAATGGGCTTATCCCATTATTATGACCAATGGATTGTCAGCAGTGAGTTATCCCTAAAATCAAATGATAACAACAGCAGATTTTATTTAATACCAAGCTTTATTCAGCCAAACAAAAAAGTGTCGCCAATTTTAAAAAGGAATGGTTTTAAAGGTAAGTTCTTTGGTATTGCACCTCAAATATTGTTTAAGACAATTCTATCTGACAGTATCGCTGAAACCTTGCTAAAAGCAAATCAACATGATATGCTTTATTATCATATTAGAAATACAAGTTTGAAATCCAAAGGGATTTATTGGAATGCAATAAAAATCTGCATCAGAAACAACTACCAAATTAAAGATGCAAAACTTTGGATTGATTACATCGATTTGCTTCAGCATTTTATGAAAGACATCAGAAGTCCAAAATATGTTTGTCCCTTAAATCTAAAAAAGGCACACGATAAATTGATGGCTAAAAAGGTAAAAGAAATTTGGAAAAATACAGTTGAGGAAAACAAAAAGCAAATTGGTAAAAACCAAAGGCATTACTTCAAAGCTAAGAAGCAATTCTTCGGATTGGTTTTTTCAGAAAAAAACATTTCAATAAATGTGATTGAAACAATAAAGGAATTTTTAGAAGAGGGCTGTATTCACAATCATTGTGTGTTCACAAATGAATACTACAAAAAACAAAATTCACTTATTCTTTCAGCAAAAGTAAATGGTGTTCACGCTGAAACAATCCAAATTTCTCTTGAAAACCTTGAGATACTTCAATCGCGGGGAAAAGGCAATAAAGCAACTAAGTATAATAAAGAAATTATTAAGCTAGTCAGCAAAAACCTTCCCAACATTCGGGCAAGGATGAAAACAGCTTGTTAATAAAAAAAGCCAGGTCTTGCGACTTGGCTTTCATTTTGTAAATCAATTATATTAATTTACTTCTTGTGCTTCTTAATGATACTTTTGAGTACTAATGAAATTGTAAAACTGACAACTGCACCGATAGCAGCTAATAAAACAGTTTTCAATACATCAGCCGATTGGATATTTGGAATGATACTTAAGAATGTCCCACCGGCAGTACCTATTAGAGTATGACTATTTGTTTGCATTATCTCCTATGGTTGTTAATTGACTTACAGCCGAAGCAACACCACCAGCAACAACCAAATAGCCACCAACTGAAGTTACAACAACGGGCAAAGCAATTGGAGCAGCCAATAGGGTACCACCAATAGCCGCCAATACCAAACCAACATTTCGAAGCACTTTAAAAAATTTCGGAGTGGGAGCTTGCGCTCTTTTAACAAGTTTCATGATCTTTGTTTTATTCAGGAGTGTAAATCAGGCAGAAGCCGTCAAAAATGCAACCGCCACCAAGTTCATTTCCTCGTCCACCAGTATCAAATACAGCAACTTCTCCTGTTGAATTGGTACTTCGTCCACCAATTTCATAAATAGTAAACTGACCTGGTCCTGTATCGGTTCCGCCTCTTCCACCAACGTCATTTAAAGGATTTAAACCACCTCCGGAATCTCTACCACCAGTATCAGAATGGGCATATTCTCCAGTGGTGCTTTTCCCACCATTTCCACCATTTCCACCACCAGTCTCTGGGCAAATGGTACAAGTGTTTTCAAGACCACCTGTCGAATTTCTACCTCCTGTATCAAGTGCAGTTAATTCACCGCCAGTAGTTCTTCCACCAATATCGAAAAAGTCCCAATCATCAGTCGTAGTAATTTGTCCCGTATCGGTTGAAGTACCTCTACCACCTATATCTGAAAGAGCAAATTCGCCTGTGTTTGTGTTCGCACCTCTGCCACCAGTATCCAAATCGCCAAAATCATCTGGAGAATTTACTTGACCGGTATCACTTGAAGTACCCGTTCCATTTCGTCCACCAGTTTCATTTAAAAAAGCAAACGTACATTGTATTTCGCCAGTCAAATTAGTTAAAAGGGTTGGTTGGGGATTCTGTTTACCTCCGATATCAAAAAATCCGCCAGTATCGGGTGTTTTACTACCACCAATGGTAGTCGTTGTTGTCGACTGTGAATAGCCAACGAATGTTCCTAGAACGGCAATTAAAAGAAACAATCCTTGTTTCAGTTTATTTAAAAAATTTGTTTTCATGATAATAAAAATTTAAGATTTGATAATGATTAAAACTCGTTGCTTTTCATCCAAAGCTTTATAAACAATTGTTTTCAGCTTGGTAAAAGCTTTTCGGGACATTAGACCTAAACCGGCTCCCGAAATCTTTGTAACCGGTGCAATACAGCCGTTAAGTTCTTTGAGTGCATTATTGGCAGGATGAAACAGAATTAGACTTCTGTTTTTTACTTCAATTAGTTCCAAATGCCATTTGAACTTTATGCTGAATCGCTTTCTTATAAAATATTTCCCTTCCGGAATGCAGGAAACCTTCGTTTCGTTGTTCATCCAAGGCAATTCAATTGTGTTGCAAATCACTTTGCCCTCGCATTCGAGTTTGCCATTGGTTCCGTCAGGGAAATAAGTTCTGGTAAGCAATAAAACCATTACACACCACTGTCAACTTTAGCAATTGATAATGGGTTAAAAGCGCCATTTTTAAGTGGATACATTTGACCATTAACTTCTTGATAAAATTCAATTCCTAATGCAAGGAATAACGGTTTAGTACTAGCAGCTGTAACCTGATTGGTTTGCGCAATCGCAACGGTCGCCACAGCATCCCAAGGTAGAATAGCCGTTTCTGAATGCTGCTCAATAAAGGTTTCCGCCTCAAAGTCAATTTCTGCACCTGCAGAAATAATTTTGTAATGCGTAGTTCCACTTGGAGCCGCAATCATATTAACTGGAACAAACGGCGGAATATCTACTGTAATTTCACCACTAACACGGTCTATCGCACCAGTATAAGGAGCATAAAGACTTGTACCAAGCTTACCTCTGATGTTAAACTCAAAGCCCAATAACAATTCAGCTTCACCGTCAATCACATTTCGCAGACCTCTTTCACTAACCAAGTCAGCTTGAATAACTTTAACCATTTCTCTGGTAAGTCGACTTACCATTCTGCCATCAGCAGAATTCAATAGCAAAGCTCTCAACGCAGTTCTAAGTAATTTTCCGGCCTTCCCAGCCCGTCCAAATTCAGAACCATTTTCACGCGTTCTTTGAAACGCAGGATCACTTTCAATCCTACTTTTTTCAATACCTCCTTTCTCGCGAGCAAGGTGCCCGTCTTGAGAAGTTTTGTAAAAGGTAATACCTCCGATAGTACCTTTTAGTTTAATTATGCCTTTCTGTCTTGCCATAATTTCTAAACTTTTGATTAATACTCATTTTCACAATTCACTTTCATTTCGATAATCGTTGCAACTAAATCCCGAATGATTTAATCAAAGGTTCAGACATAAAAACCACATTAAAAAGAGCCTCAATCAATACCCACAAATAATCGACTATAACCACCAATATTAATACTTGGTGTATTCCAAAAATTCTATAGATTTGTAAAATATGATAGGTATGGCATAGATATACCAAAGGCATAGATAAAGTATCAAATGTTGAAATGGGAGCAAGCAACACAAGAGTATGCATGTATCCGAAAGACGTTCAACGCATAATGGGAAAAGAATACACCCAGGCGAGGTTGTATTTAATTAAGATTAAGAGGCATCTAAATAAAGAAGATCATCAATATATTTCTGTAGAAGAATTTTGCAAATATTCCGGTCTTCCAGTTGAAGAAGTTTTGCGTTGCATGTTGTAGGGTAACAAAAGTAAATTTGAGGTTTACAGATACTTTAAAACCAATCCTAACCAGTTCAATAAGTAGTTCAAAAAATGAACTTTCCCTTGTGTATCTGACTTAAAAGCTTTATATTTGGTCATACAATTTAATGTTCTTTAGTAAAGATTGTCAGTGACCTATTTAGTGACCTGCCAACCACCAATACAGCGAATACCTTTAAATACAAGCATACGGAACGAGGTTCGAATCCCTCTTTCTCCGCAAAGTAAAACCCGAAACGAGAGTTTTGGGTTTTTTGTTTTAAAGTAGTGTTAAAAGCTCGCTTTTAAAAGCTGCTTTAAAACAAAAAACCAACGCCTTTGAAAAAGGCGTTAGGGTTTTACTTTGCCCAGGTATCCCCTAACGGGAACAGCGTAGCTAATCCCCAGATTAATTACGAAATTTACGAACTATTACGAACTAAAGTTCGTGTACCTGACTGCCACCGGCAGTCCTCCTCTTAATATCAAATGCAAAGGAAAACCCGAAACGAGAGTTTCGGGTTTTTGTTTTAAGGCCGCTTCAAAAGCTGGCTTTTCCTTCGGCAGTCGCTTCGCTCGTGTGTAAGTGGCTTTAAAACAAAAAACCAACGCCTTTGAAAAGGCGTTAGGGTTTTACTTTGCCCAGGTATCTCCGAATGGAACAGCGTAGCTAATCCATTTAAAACAGCACTATATACAATATCAACTGATAGAGGCATTATCTTGTATAGTCTTCTCAATACTATTTTTTAACTCAAAAGCTTACGCTTTTAACTTTAAAATCACTCGAAGTGACGTAATAAGGACGTTCTAATTAAATAGGGGTTGACAATACTACCAATCCCGTCAGTTCGAGTAGCTCGCAGAGCGTATCGAGAACCGTTGTATTGACAAGGCTTTTAATACATTTTAAAAAGTAAAAAGAGCACACCTTATGCCTTTCCCTCTTCGTACTTCTAACTTCATACTTCCCCCTCACTCCTTCACAAACCGTTCACTAACCACTACACTGCCGTTCGACTCCAATACCAATAAATAAATCCCCTTAGGCAATACCAAAGGCAAAGACACCTGCAACTGATTCGTGGCTACCGGATGACTACCATACACCACCCTGCCAAGCATATCATAAACCTTAAGTCCGTCAACGACGGTATTCCCTCGATAAGAAAACTGTAACACCTCCTGCACCGGATTAGGCGCTATAACCATTTTTACAGTACTAAACTCATCAGTATTCAATGTACAACCCGGTACCGTAATCCCCGTAGGCAAGCTAACCGCATCCATAGTACCGTTACCCAGTTGTCCAAAATCATTGGTACCCCAGGTGTAGATAGCTCCGTTGGCCTTTTGGGCAATACCATGCCATAATCCCCCGCTTACCCTAACCCAATCGGTATCGGTACCAACTTGTACAGGTTGTCTTCTATTCGTGGTTGTACCGTCTCCTACCTGACCAGTATCATTACGACCCCAACCCCACAAAGTACCATCACTTTTGATGGCGTAAGAGGTATTAAAACCAGTGCCTATATAAACCCAATTGCTTTCATTACCAATTTGAACCGGAGTATCTCTAAAATAAGCATCAGGAAAAGTATCGCCGGCTTGACCCAATCCTCCGGCTCCCCAGCCCCACAACGTACCATTAGTTTTTAAAGCTAAAGCATGGCCATTACCAACACTAATCGTTGCCCAATCTGTATCTGAACGTAATTGAGTGGGGTATTGTCGGGAACCAACATTTGATGGTCCAATTAATCCCGTAGAATTTAATCCCCAACCCCACAAAGTACCATTGCTTTTTAAAGCTAAAGCAGTTCGTAGGGAAGCCACCTCAACTTTCATCCAATCACTGTCGGTGCCAACTTGACCGGGTGATAACCTATTGTTACAACAAGTACCATCACCCAGCTGATAAGAATCGTTCTGACCCCAAGCCCATAAAGTACCATTGGTTTTTAAAGCGATAGTAAACCCATTACTGGCCGCTACTTGGGACCAATTCGTGTCGGTACCAACTTGGGTAAAAGCATTCCTATAATTAACTATGCTTCCTATTCCTAACTGACCATAAGTATTATCACCGGTCCCCCAAAGCGTTCCATTGCTTTTTATAGCAAAAGTAGCGTAAGGGCCACAAATTACTTGCTGCCAGTCGGTTGAAGTGGTAATCTGAGTAGGCACCCAAATATCTGTTTCTGTACCGTCACCCAACTGACCAAAAGCATTGTTCGACCCCCAACCCCATATAGTGCCATTAGGCTTGATACCGAAATTAAAGTAATTCC
>Ga0208888_100139_pt1 | contig 43260 bp, 37 predicted proteins | sample LakWasM115_HOW13_2_FD_183929 | JGI IMG/M metagenome (GOLD analysis project Ga0208888, IMG submission 183929) | Freshwater sediment methanotrophic microbial communities from Lake Washington under simulated oxygen tension - Sediment Metagenome... | ecosystem: Environmental > Aquatic > Freshwater >...
GGCGATCCACCGCCGCCGCCCTCGTCACGGCGGTCTTCCACGTTGTCGGACTCGCGATTGCCTTCCCATTTCATTGCGTCTCTCCAGCGCCCGCCAGATGGGGCGGCCAAGCCTGCATGTTACGCGCGGGGCCGCCCTGGCGCGGACGATTTACGATGTGTTCCACCCCGCTTTTGCCTGCCTTTCATGACATCTGCCGCACACCATGGCGCGCCAACCATTCTTCTGACCGGTTTTGATCCGTTTGGTGGTGGCGCGCACAACCCCAGCTGGCTCATTGCGCAAGCGCTGCACGGGCAGCGCATCGCAGGACACCAGGTGGTGGCCGCGCAATTGCCCACGGTGTTCGGGCAGTCGTTGCAGCGGCTGCAGTCGCTGTTGCTAGAACACCGGCCCACCCTCACGCTGTGCCTGGGCCTGGCAGGCGGTCGGGCAGCGCTGTCCATCGAGCGCATCGGCATCAACATCAACGATGCGCGCATTCCAGACAACGGTGGCGCACAGCCCATAGACACCCCGGTGCAACCCGGCGGACCTGCCGCCTACTTTGCCAGCCTGCCCATCAAGGCCATGCTGCGCGCCGTGCAACGCGCAGGCGTGCCCTGCGAAGTGTCGCAAACCGCTGGCACCTTTGTCTGCAACCATGTGCTGTACGGCCTGATGCATCTGCTGGCACAAGGCACAGGCCCAGAGGGCGCACGGGGCGGTTTTGTGCATGTGCCCTGGCTCAGTGGCCAGGGGGACCCCCATCTGCCCCTGCGCGACATGGTGCGCGGCATCCATGCCGCCCTGTGGGCTGCGGTGCTGACGCCGCAGGACATCGTGCTGCAGGCGGGGGCCACGCATTGATGGGCATGGCCGCCATGGCGAACCTGAACCCGCGCCCAGCACACGCTGGGTGATCTTGGGCACTGCACAGGTGAGGGCTTCTCCGCTCCCACAAGAGCGGCATGCTGTGTACAGTCCGCCTATGCTTTTTGCCCCCTCTTCAGCTCCCTCGGGCGTGCTGGATGCAGCAGCCACCGCTGTGCGGTTGCCCTGGTCCGATCTGGCTGACGAAATAGCGGCCTTGCTCAAAGACCCCACAGTCGTGGTGCCGCAGCGTACCGTGCTGCCGCTGGCGCAAGGCGGCAGCTTGTTTGTGATGCCCGCCACGGATCAATCGGTGGCCATGACCAAGCTCATCACCTTTACCCCGGGCAACGCGGGCACACGACGCCCGTCGATCCAGGGCGATGTGGTGGTGTTTGACATCGCCACGGGCGAGCGTCGGCTGGTGCTGGACGGGCCCACTGTCACCGCACGGCGTACCGCCGCGGTCTCTCTGCTGGCCGCCCGGCATCTGGCGCAGGTGCCACAGGGCCCTTTGCTCATCGTCGGCGCAGGGGTGCAGGGCCTGGCACATGCCGAGGCATTCATCCACGGCCTGGGCGTGCGCGAGGTGTGGATTGCCTCGCGCAGCAGCGCCAGCGCCCAGGCCCTGGCAGCGCAGGTGCGCGGCCTGGGCGCCCACGTGCGGGTGGTGGCCGATGCCGATGCCGCCGTGCCCCACTGCCCGCTGATAGCGACCTGCACCACGGCCAGCGCGCTGGTGCTGAGCGCCCCGCCCCGGCCCGACGCATTTTTGGCGGCCGTGGGCGCTTTCACGCCCGCCATGGCAGAGCTGGCCCCAGCCCTTTGCCAGCATGTGGCGCGGCACGGACGCATCCTGGTGGACACCAGCGATGCACTCCATGAGGCGGGCGACCTGCTGCAGGCAGGCCTGGATGTGGCGGCGCTGCCGACGCTGGGTGAGATGGTCCGGAGCCTCGGTGCCACAGCCCCCGAGCGGCGTTCGGGTCCGGTGCTGTTCAAGAGTTGCGGCTGGGCAGGCTGGGACTTGGCAGCAGCCCGGCTGGCCCTGCGCCGCGCCAGCCCGGCACCGGCCGCGACGGCACACTGGGCAGACCCTTCCGCATGATGCTCATCACACGTTTTTCAGACCACAGCCTGCGCATGCAGATCGCGCTGGTGTTTGGCACGCTGGTCGTGACCCTGTCAGTGCTGCTGTCGCTGGGGTTTGGCGAGTTGCTCAAGCACCGCATTCAGCGCGATGCAGGCAGTTCCTTGCAGGTGGTCGCCGAAAACGCAGGCAAGCTCCTGGCCCTGGGCCTCATGCAGCGCAGCCTGGAGGCGGAGGTGATGGCTAGTGCCGAAGTGGTGTGGTCCAAGGGGCTCGACTCTGCCGAGGCCCAGCACATGCTGGCCCGCAGCCAGGCCATGCAGCCCACCAACCTCTGGATCGGTGTGGCCGATGCGCAAGGCGTGGTGCGCAATGCCACACGCGGCCTGCTGGTGGGCCAGAGCGTGGCCCAGCGGCCCTGGTTTCAACACGGACTCGAAGGGGTGCATGTGGGCGACGTCCACCCCGCCAAGCTGCTGGAGTCCCTGCTGCCCCCCACCGCCACTGGCGAACCACACCGGTTTGTGGACTTTGCAGCGCCCATTCGCGTCGGCCCCACCACGGTGGGCGTGCTGGGCATCCACGGCAGCTGGCAGTGGACACGCGAGGTACTGGAGAGTCTGACCCCTGCGTCATCCGATGAAAGCGCGCTGGAACTGTTCATCTTTGACCGCGAAGGCCAGTTGATTTTTGCGCCTGGCGGACAGACCGAGGTGATGCGGTCCGCCGGGCAGCGACTGCCCGAGGACATCAGTGTCAACAACAACCGTGATGGCGACCGGACGCAGACCACCGTGGTGCGGTGGAGGGATGGCAAGCGCTACCTGACCGCTGCCACGCAGCTGCAGCCGCGCAACGCGGCCAGCGATCTGGGCTGGCGCATCGTGGCGCGCCAGCCTGTCGAATTGGCTTTCGCGGAGGCAGACAACACCGTGCAACTGGCACTGGTGATTGGCCTGACGGCCGCGCTGCTGGCATCCGCCCTGGCCTGGCTGGCCGCCCGGCGCCTGAGCGTGGACCTGTATGCACTGGCCGACGCGGCCAGTGCGGTGGAGGCCGGGCTCCCCGGCAGCGACATTCCGACCATGCAAAGCAGCCGCGAAGTACAACAGCTGTCTCAGTCTCTGGGCCGCATGACGCACCGCCTGCTGGCCGCCCGCGAGGCGATGGAAGAAAAAGTGCGCCTGCGCACGCTGGAGCTTGAGGCCGCGAACCGCGCGCTGGACCTGCAGGCACGCACCGACGCCCTCACCGGGTTGCTGAACCGGCGCGGCTTCGAGACACAAATGGCCTTTGCGGTGGCGCTGGCGCGGCGCAGCAGCCGTCCGCTGAGTCTGATCACCGTGGACGTGGACCACTTCAAGCGGGTGAATGACACCTACGGGCATGAAGCCGGAGACGAGGTCCTGCGGCGCCTGGCACGCACGCTGGAGTCCCGCCTGCGTGGCTCTGATGTGGTGGCGCGACTGGGGGGAGAAGAGTTCGTGGCGTTGCTGCCCGACACCGACCTGGAGGGCGCCCAGTCCATTGCGCAGGCCCTTGTCACCGCCATGGCAGAGCAACAGAACCCGGTCGTGGGCACCATCACCGTCAGCGCAGGTGTCGCAACCATGCGCAGCGCAGACGACAACGGCGCCGCCATGCTGCGTCGTGGCGATGCCGCGCTCTACGAGGCCAAAGGCCAGGGACGCAACAGGGTCTGCGTGGAGGCGTGAGGGCTGCCCGAGCCCGCAGTGGCGCCGTCCCCCGGTGTTGCGGGCCGTGGCTCCGGGCTTTCGGCTTGCAGCACGGGCGCCTCAAAATACGGCTGCAGCTGGGCTGACAGCTCGTGCAGGCCAGCGTCCGGAGCGCCGGCCGCCAACGCCAATCGCTCCAGGGCATAGGGCCGGTGGCCCAGCATCATCGACATGTTCACGCAGTGGCCGTGTGCTGCCATGCGCAGCACAAAGGCATTGAGCAACTCACAGGGCCAGTAGGTGTGGTGTGCCTGGCAGTCGGCGTCGGCGGAATGCGGCGCAGCGTCTGGGCGCCGGGGCGGCGGGATGACAGAAGGCGCAGAGGCTGGAGCGGGATCGGCCAGCGCTGGCGCCAGAGCGCGGGTGGGCGCAAAGAACAAGGTTGAGGCGGCAGCGGACATCAGCATGGTGAAACTCCATCAGCCTCCATCTCCCGGGAGGCGTGTCACCGATGCTAGAAAACTTACCGATGCTTGCATTTCAGCCAAGGCGCATGGCGCGTGTAGGACACAACCCCTGCCACCGCCGGCCATGTGCGCCTGGTCAGGCCTTGGGCAGTGTCACGCCCACCTGGCCCTGGTACTTGCCGCCCCGGTCTCGGTAGCTGACCTCGCACACGTCGTCCTTGTCGCTCTCGAAGAACAGCACTTGTGCGCAGCCCTCGCCCGCGTAGATGCGCGCTGGCAGCGGCGTGGTGTTGCTGAACTCCAGCGTCACATAGCCTTCCCACTCGGGCTCGAACGGCGTCACGTTGACGATGATGCCGCAGCGCGCATAGGTGCTCTTGCCCAGGCAGATGGTGAGCACATTGCGCGGGATGCGGAAGTATTCGACCGTGCGGGCCAGCGCGAAGCTGTTGGGCGGGATGATGCAGCTGTCACCCTCGAAATCGACAAAGCTCTTTTCATCGAAATTCTTCGGGTCCACCACCGTGCTGTGGATGTTGGTGAACACCTTGAATTCGGGCGCACAGCGGATGTCGTAGCCGTAGCTGCTGGTGCCGTAGCTGATGATCTTGCGGCCTTCGACCTCGCGAACCTGGCCAGGCTCGAAGGGCTCGATCATTCCGTGCTCGGCCGCCATGCGGCGGATCCATTTGTCGCTCTTGATGCTCATAGCAGAACTCCCTGCGCTGTGGCCCGCTCAGTGGTGGACTGCCGGGCGCTATTAAATACGTAGCTGGTAGCGCATGAATATCAAGCGCTAGAGCCGTATTTTGCTTGAGAAATCACCGTTTGCTGCACCACACGGTCGTCGCCGAGCACGATCAGCGCAAACAAAAGCTCATCGAGGTTACGCGCCTGGCGGGTCTTGCGCGCCAAAAGCGGCGTGGCTTCGGGGTTCAGCACCACAAAATCGGCCTCGCAGCCCGGCTGCAGATTGCCGACCACACCCGCCAGGCCCAGCGCCCTGGCCGCGCCCGCCGTGTGTTGCCACCACAGTTGCTGGGGTGACAGACTCAGGCCCTGCTTGGTCTGGCCCTCACGCCCCACGTAGTACGCGGCCAGCATGGTGTGGAACGGGCTGAAGCTGGTGCCCCCGCCCACATCGCTGGCCAGGCCATAACCAAACCCCACGCGGTCGGCACCGGCGTAGTCGAAGAACCCGCTGCCCAGAAAAAGATTGCTGGTGGGGCTGACCGCCGCCACCGCACCGGTGTCGCGCATCAGCGCGCGGTCGTCGTCGTCGAAGTGGATGCAGTGGGCATACACTGCACGCTCGCGCATGAGGCCAAAGTCGTCGTACACACCGAGGTAGCTGCGCGCGGCGGGGAACAGCTCGCGCGCCCAGCGGATCTCGTCGCGGTTTTCGGCCACATGGGACTGGATCCACACATCGGGGTAGCGCGCAGCCAGCTCGCCCGCGCCACGCAATTGCTCGTGGGTGCTGGTGGGCGCAAAGCGGGGGGTGATCGCATAGCCGAGCCGGTCCACGCCGTGCCAGCGCCGGATGAGCGCCTCGGTGTCGATGAGGCTCTGCTCGGTGTCGTCGCGCACACCGTCGGGGGAGTGGCGGTCCTGCAGCACCTTGCCAGTGATGAGGCGCATCTGCTGGCGTTGCGCCTCGGCAAACAAGGCGTCCACGGACGCGGGATGAGACGTCGAGAACGCCAGGGCTGTGGTCACACCGTTGCGCAGCAACTCGGCCACAAAAAATTCGGCCACCTGGGCGCTGTAGCCAGGGTCTACAAACCGCGACTCGTGGGGAAAGGTGTAGTTCTCCAGCCAGGGCAGCAGGCCATCGGCGGGCGAGCCGATCACGTCCGTCTGCGGGAAGTGGATGTGCATGTCCACAAACCCCGGCGCCAGGATGCGCCCCGGCAGATGCACCACAGGCTCCCCGGCAAATTGTGGCGCGAGAGTCTGCCAAGCGCCTGCCGCCAGCACCCGCTGGCGGCCCTGGGCATCCGGGCCAATGGCCAGCAGGCCATCTTCGTCATAGAGGGCGCGGCCGTCATCGGCAAAACGCAAAAGGGCGGAACGGTAAACAGGCATGGCGGCAAGCTTAGCGGCAGGGGGCGCCGTTTGTATATGCAGCACCCCATAGAGGCTATGGGGTTCGGGGAGCACCGATCAGTGACAACGATGGGCGACACGCCCGACCGTATCAGCGGGACACCTTACCCACCACGCCTTCCACCAGCCAGTTCATCTGCAAGATTTGTGCATCCGACAGCGCCTGGCCTGCGGCGATCCGCTCCTGCCCTTCGTTGTCGCGCACTGGCGCCTTGCCCGCACGGAAGGGCTGCAGCTTGCCCGCACCCACGGCCTTTTGGGCATTGAGCACCTCTTGCTGGACGGCCACAGGCACACGGCTGCCAAAGTCGCCCACGCGGATCATGCCCTCGCGCACACCGCCCCACAGGTTGGCGCTTTTCCAGGTGCCGTTTTGCACAGCGCGCACGCGCTCGGTGTAGTAGGCGCCCCACTGGTGCGTCACGGCCACAATCTGGGCATCGGGCCCGGTCTTGCGCATGTCCGAGTGGTAGGCCACGGCCATCTTGCCGCGCTCTTGCGCAGCCGCCATCACGGCGGTGGAGCCAGTATGGAAAGCAATCACGTCCACGTCCTGATTGAACAGCGCCATGGCGGCGTCGCGCTCCTTGGGCGGGTCGAACCACACATTGAGCCACACCACCTTGACGGTGGCCTGGGGGTTGACCGAGCGCATGCCCAGCGTGAAGGCGTTGATGCCCTGCAGCACTTCGGGGATGGGAAACCCGGCCACGAACCCTGCCACGCCGGTCTTGCTCATGCGGCCCGCGGCGATGCCCGCCAGGTAACGCCCCTCGTAGTAGCGCGCATTGGCGGCGGCCACATTGGGTGTGGTCTTGTAGCCGGTGATGGACTCGAACTTCACCTGCGGGTAGTCCTGCGCCACCTTGAGCGTGGGCTCCATGTAGCCAAAGCTGGGGGTGAAGATGATCTGGTGGCCGGTGGCGGCCAGGTCGCGGATCACGCGTTCGGCATCGGCGCCTTCGGCCACGTTCTCGACAAAGGTGGTCTTCACCTGGTTGCCCAGCGCGGCCTCGACGGCCTTGCGGCCTTGGTCATGCTGGCGCGTCCAGCCTGCCTCGGTGATGGGCGAGACATAGACAAAACCGGCTTTGACGGGCTCGGCGACGCTGCCCTTGGCGGGTGTGGTCTGGGAAAAAACGGGGGAGAAAAAACAGGCGGCCACGAGCGTGGCAGCGAGGTTTTTGTACATGGTGTTCCTCTACATGGCCCTGATGAAATGGACCGGAAGCACCGCAGGACGACGGTGCCACCGGGCCGGTCAGACTGTGCGAAAACTACATGGAGCGGTGTTGCAAAGACTGCCGGAAAAAAGCGCTTTCAAGCACGGGAGGGCGTTGCGGCAGCGCGCAGAGCCCCGCCATTAATTTCAGTTCAGCCGCAGCGCCTGCGGGCCCGCGCCCAGTCGGAAGGCACCGACGACTTCGGCCAGGCGCGAAGCCTGGTCCTTCAGGCTTTCCGCGGCAGCGGTGGATTCTTCCACCAGGGCTGCATTTTGCTGGGTCATCTGGTCCAGCTGGGTCACCGCCACATTTACCTGACCAATGCCCTGGCTCTGCTCCGACGCGGCTGCGCTGATCTCTCCAATGATGTCGGTCACGCGGCGCACGGAACTCACGATCTCGCCCATGGTGGTGCCGGCGTTCTGCACCAGGGCAGCACCCGACTCGACCTTTTCCACGGACACGCCGATCAGCGTCTTGATTTCCTTGGCCGCCTGGGCCGAGCGCTGGGCCAGTGAGCGCACTTCGCTGGCCACCACGGCAAAGCCACGGCCCTGCTCGCCCGCACGGGCGGCTTCCACAGCAGCGTTCAGCGCCAGGATGTTGGTCTGGAAGGCAATGCCGTCGATGGTGCCGATGATGTCGGCGATCTTCTTGCTGCTGGTGTTGATCTCGTCCATGGTGGTCACCACCTGGGCCACCACATCGCCCCCGCGCTGTGCCACCTGCGCCGCCGACACGGCCAGCTGGTTGGCCTGCACGGCCGAATCCGCGCTCTGGCGCACGGTGCTGGTCAGCTCTTCCATGGAGCTGGCGGTCTCCTGCAGGCTGCTGGCCGTCTGCTCGGTACGTGCGCTCAGGTCCTGGTTGCCAATGGCAATCTGGGTGCTGGCAGTGGAGATGCTGTCCACCACACCCCGCACTTGCTGCAGCGACCGGTGCAGCGCGCTGCGCATGGCATCCAGCGCGCGCAGCAGGTGCCCGGTCTCATCGTTGGCATAGCTCGCCTGGGGAGCCCCCGTCAGGTCCATGTTGGCGATGGTTTCGGCAATGGCCTCGGCCTGGCGGAGCGGGCGCGTGATGCTGGTGGTCAGCAGCCAGGCCAGCAAGGCGCCCAGCAGCAACGATACGCCGGTGCAGATCTGAAGCAGCAGTGTGGTCTGCGCACGCAGCTCTTCGCTACGCTTGCCGGCTGCATCCAGCTCGGCGCGCTGGCCGTCCACCATCTGCTGCACGCCTGCCAGATAGCTGCGGGAGGTGGGCTCAAAACGCTCGGTGAACACCTTGTTGGCGTTCTCGGCATCGCCCGCCTGCTTGAACTTGCTCACCTCCTCGCGGGCCGCCAAATAGTCCTTGCGCAGGTCACCCACCTTGGCAAAAAGCTGCTTCTTCTCCGGCGTGTCCATCTTGGACTCGATGAACTTCTGCAGCTCATTGGTTTCGCGGATCGACGCCGCCGTGGCAGGCGCAAAATAGGGGATCAGGCTGGCGTCACTGCTCTTGGCGATGGCTGCAGCGCGCTGTACGCCGGAAGTGGTGTGGCGCAGCCAGTCCGAGCCAGCACGTTCGGTCTTGATGTTGTCGTTGACCATGGCGTCGATCTCTCGGCCCAGCTGGCTGAGCTTGACCACAGCCACCACGCTGCTGGCAAAAAACAACGCCAGGATCAGGCCGAGCACCAGCGTGAGGCGCTTGCCAATGGACATTTGACTGAGAAACATGGAAGGCTCCAAAAAAGGGGGGCAACACGGCACCCGTGCACTCCGCAAAGAAACTGTTCAAGGTCTCAAGGGGCGCAGGGTAAGGGCCATGGTGGTGGATCACCCCGTGGGCCTGGGCCGGACGCAATTCGAACGAATGCTTACTATTTTAAGGGTTTACCCAGATCAGCCCCCTGCCGCCCAGGCGACAGGCCCTCCGTGCGGGCTGCGCCCAGCTCAGTAATCGTGCTCCACGCACCGCTCAAACGCTTCCTTGAGCTTGTGCTCCCACACCCGCTTGTCAGCATTGCCTGCAAAGCTGGCTTCAAAACTGTTGAAAGCCAACTGGTAGGCATGTTTGGCCGTGAGCCCCGTGGCCGCAAACACCTGGGTGAAGTTCTCGTTGATGTAGCCGCCAAAGTAGGCAGGGTCGTCCGAATTCACGGTGGCAGCCAGCCCGGCATCGAGCAGCTTGCCGAGGTTGTGGTCTGCAAGGTTGGGGAAGACGCACAGCTTCTGGTTGGACAGCGGGCACACCGTGAGCGCAATGCGGTCTTGCGCCAGGCGCTGCATCAGGGCAGCGTCGTGTACCGCCTGCACGCCATGGTCGATGCGCTCGACCTTGAGCACATCCAGCGCACTCCAGATGTAGGCGGGAGGACCCTCCTCCCCCGCATGGGCCACCAGGTGCAGGCCCAGCTCGCGGCAGCGGGCGAACACGCGGGCAAACTTCTCGGGCGGGTGCCCCAGTTCGCTGGAGTCCAGACCGACACCCACCATCTTGTCGAGCAGCGGCATGGCCTGCTCCAGCGTTTCGAATGCCGACTCCTCGCTCAGGTGGCGCAGGAAGCACAGGATCAGCGTGGCGCTGATTCCCAGTTCGGCGCGGGCATCCTGGCAGGCACGGTGCAGGCCGTTGATGACGGTCTCCATCGCCACGCCGCGTGCGGTATGGGTTTGCGGGTCGAAGAAGAGTTCGGCGTGCAGCACGTTGTCGCGCGCCGCGCGGCCCAGGTAGGCGCGCGCCATGTCGTAGAAGTCCTGCTCATGCAGCAGCACGCTGGCGCCCGCGTAGTAGATGTCCAGAAAGCTCTGCAGGTTGGTGAACGCATAGGCGCTGCGCAAGGCGTCCACACTGGCATAGGGCAGCGTCAGCCCGTTGCGCTGCGCCAGCGCAAAGATCAGCTCGGGCTCCAGCGAGCCCTCGATGTGGATATGGAGCTCGGCCTTGGGCATGGCACGCAGCAGGCTGGGAAGGCGCTCGGCGGAGATAGGGGGGATCTTGAACATCAGCAGACTCCAAAGGTGATGCCACTCTGGCGCAGAAAGCGGCGATACGCAGATGATGCCTTGTCGGCAGCGGTATGCAACTCCGCGCGCAGGTCGAGCGGCAGGCACTGTGGCGTCTGCGACTCCAGCACGGGCTGGTCCTGCGTGAAGATGGTGTGCTGGAAGGCCTGCAGCTTCTCGTCCGGCGAATCGAAATCCGCCACGGCCAGGCGGAACCACACCCGGCTGCGCACCGGCGTCACCGGACAGATGAACAGCGCAATGGACTCGCGCCAGCCATCGACCGCCGTGGTGCCCGCCTCGGGCACCTTGGTCAGCACGGCTGCATAGGGGGCGGTGACTTCGTAGGTGTATTCGACCTGGGCGGCCGCCGTGGAATGCAGGTTGGATTGCGGTTGCCAGGCCTTGCAGCCCGTGGCCAGGAGGCCCGTGGGCATGGGCTCCACGCGGTAATCATCGATGGCCGTTGCCTCACGGCTGCCGAGCCAGCCTTCGTGCACAAAGCCGAAATGCGACATGTCCAGAAAGTTCTCGACGATGCGCGGCGCGCTGGCCGCCACGTCGTAGGGACCGCAGTTGAGCTTGCGCAGGCGAGCATCCCCCTCCGCCGCAAACACGGGCAGTCCCTGCTCGCCTGGTGCGATGCGCACCCACACAAGGCCATAGGCCTCCTGCACCTCGAAATGGCGGGCGCAGTGCGTGGCCGGGGGCACAAAGGTGGGTAGTGCAGGCACGTGCGTGCATTGCCCACCGGCCGCAAACTGCCAGCCATGGTAGGGGCACTCCAACTGGCCCTGGGGCGTCACGCGGCCCAGCGACAGGCGGGCGCCCCGGTGCGGGCACTGGTCGGCCAGCGCGAGCACGGCGCCTTCGCTGTCGCGCCACAACACCACGGGTTGCTCCAGCAATTGCACCGCCAGCGGTGCCTGCCCAGCCACGGCCCCTGACAGGGCCACCGGATGCCACAAAGTTGATTCCACCATCGTCCCTGCTCCTCAAAAGACTGCAGGTCACAAAATGTCCCTGCAAAACAAAAGGGCCACCCCAGGGCGGCCCTTTGTCACAGCAGCCCGCAAGAACTGCTGATGCGCGCGGCGCGAATTACTTCTTGTCGCCGCCAGGGATCTTGCCTTCCACGCCCTTGACGTAGAAATTGATGCCGCCCAGGAACTTGTCGTCGGCCACAGCGTCCTTTTCCAGCACGGGCTTGCCGTCCTGACCCACGATGGGGCCCTTCCAGATGCTGAAGCTGCCGTCGGCCAGGCCCTTCTTCACGGCTTCGACCTTGGCCTTGGTGTCAGCAGGCACGTCTTCAGCGATGGAGACGATGTCGATAGCGCCTTCCTTCACACCCCACCAGCTTTGGCCCGAGGCCCAGGTGCCGTCCAGCACGTCCTTGGTGGCCTTGACGTAGTAAGGACCCCAGTTGATCACCGCCGATGCCAGGTGGGCCTTGGGGCCGTAGGCGGTCATGTCGCTGTCCCAGCCGAAGGCGCGCTTGCCCTTTTCCTGGGCGGTCTTGAGCACGGCGGGAGAGTCGGTGTTCTGGAACAGGATGTCGGCGCCACCGTTGATCAGGCTGGTCGCGGCTTCGGTTTCCTTCGGTGGGCTGAACCATTCATTCACCCACACCACCTTGGTCTTGATCTTGGGATTGACCGACTGCGCACCCAGCGTGAAGCTGTTGATGTTGCGGATCACCTCAGGGATCGGCACCGAGCCCACCACGCCCAGCGTGTTGGACTTGGTCATGGCGCCAGCGATGATGCCGGCCATGTACGCGCCTTCGTAGGTGCGGCTGTCGTAGGTGCGCAGGTTTTCGGCGGTCTTGTAGCCGGTGGCGTGTTCGAACTTCACACCCTTGTTGTCTTCCGCGACCTTGAGCATGGACTCCATGTAGCCGAAGGTGGTGCCGAAGATCAACTTGTTGCCCTGGCCGGCCAGGTCGCGCAGCACGCGCTCTGCGTCAGCAGACTCGGGCACGCTTTCCACAAAGCTCGTCACGACCTTGTCGCCAAATTCCTTCTCGATGGCCTTGCGACCGTTGTCGTGCGCGAACGACCAGCCGCCGTCGCCCACCGGGCCGACATAGGCAAACGCGATCTTCAGTGGCTCGGGCTTGGGTGCCGGTGCTTCTGCGGCAGGGGCCGGTGCAGGCGCAGGGGCCGGTGCCGGTTCTTCCTTCTTGCCACAGCCCACCAGGGCAGCAGCAGCCACAGCGGAGAGCGCTGCCACCTTGAGCAGGGAGCGTTTCTGCAGATCAGTCATGTCGGTTTCCTTATCGAAGAAGTAAGACTTGCAAAGGTTGGGGGACGAAACTATCAATTATGGTGCGATCTACCGCAGGGTAACCAGATTTTCCAATGGGCTAGCCCTTTCAGGAGCCCGGATAAAACGGTTTGCCCAGCGATGCCGGCATGTTGATGCGGATCCACGCCGGATTGCGCGAGATCAGCGCCAGCACCACGATGGTGGCCACATACGGCAGCATGCTCAGCAACTGACTGGCCACCTGCACGCCGGTGGCCTGCAAATGGAACTGCAGCATGGTCACGCCGCCGAACAGATAAGCACCAAGCAACACCCGTGCCGGGCGCCAGGTGGCAAAGGTGGTGAGCGCCAGCGCAATCCAGCCGCGCCCGGCCACCATGCCCTCGACCCACAGCGGGGTGTAGACAGTGGAGATGTAAGCCCCGGCCAGACCGCACAGGGCACCGCCCACCACCACGGCCGCCAGCCGGATGCGCCGCACCGGGTAGCCCAACGCATGGGCTGACTCAGGCGATTCGCCCACCGACCGCAGCACCAGCCCGGCGCGCGAGCGGTACAGAAACCAGATCAACCCCGCCACCAGCAGCATGGTGAGATACACCAGCGGGTGCTGCTGGAATAGCGCTGGCCCGAGGAGCGGCACATCGCCCAGCACGGGAATAGCGTACTTGGGCAGCTCGGGCAGCTTGGCCTGCACGTAGCTGATGCCCGCAAACGCGGAGAAGCCCACGCCGAACAGACTGAGCGCCAGCCCCGTGGCGTACTGGTTGGTGTTGAGCCAGATCACCAGCACACCAAAGATGGCGGCCAGCACGGCACCTGCCGCCATGCCTGCCGCAAAGCCCAGCCAGGTGTTGCCCGTGTGCACCACGGTGGCAAAGCCTGCAATGGCGGCGCAGAGCATCATGCCCTCGGCCCCCAGGTTGACGATGCCCGCCTTTTCGTTGATGAGCAGGCCCAGGGCCGCAATGGCCAGCACGGTGCCCGCGCTGAGCGTGGCGCCGATGAGCAGTGCATAAGACTCCATCAGACACCTCCTTTCTTGCTGCCGACCCAGCGGATGCGGTAGGCAATCAGCGTGTCACAGGCCAGCAGCGTGAACAGGAGCAGGCCCTGGAACACGCCGGTGAGCGACTTGGGCAGGCCCAGGCGCGACTGCGCCAGTTCACCACCGATGTAGAACATGCTCATGAGGATGGCGGAGAGGATCATGCCCACCGGGTGCAGCCGCCCCACAAAGGCCACGATGATGGCCGCGAAGCCGTAGCCCGCAGGCACATAGGGCGTGAGTTGGCCGATGGGCCCTGCCACCTCCAGCGCACCGGCCAGGCCAGCGGCGCCGCCCGAGATCAGCAGCGCCGTCCACAGCGCGCGGCGCGACGAAAAGCCCGCGTAACGCGCTGCTGCCGGTGCCAGCCCGCCCACCTGCTGGGCAAAGCCCGCCCGCGTGCGGAACAGGAACACCCACAAGGCCCCAGCGCCTGCGAGCGCCAGCAGCAGCCCGATGGACACGCGCGAGCCCTGCATCAGGCGCGGGATCTGCGTGACCTTCTCGAACGTCTTGGTCTGCGGAAAGTTGTAGCCCATCGGGTCCTTCCACGGGCCATAGACCAGGTAGCCCAGCACCAGCGTAGCCACATAGACCAGCATCAGGCTGACCAGGATTTCGTTGGCATTGAACTTGTCTCGCAGCAGCGCCGTGAGCCCCGCCCAGGCCATGCCACCCAGCACCCCCGCGAGCAGGATGGCGGGCACGATCCAGGGGCCCGTGGTCTTGTCGGCCAGCAGCGCCACGCCACCCGCCACCACGGCGCCGATGACAAACTGGCCTTCGGCACCGATGTTCCACACGTTGGAGCGGAAACACACGGCCAGCCCCAGCGCAATCAGCAACAGTGGCGTGGCCTTGACCATGAGTTCGCCAATGGCGTACTGCGTCTTGATGGGCTCCCAGAAGAACACCTGCAGCCCGCGCACCGGGTCTTTGCCCAGCGCAATGAACAAGGCCACACCGATCAGCACGGTAAAGGCCAGCGCCAGCAGGGGCGAGCCGTAGGTCCAGAGCTTGGAAGCCTGGGGGCGTGGTTCCAGCTTAAGCATGCTGCACCTCCGCTGCCTTGGCCTGTTGTGCGAGGTGCGCTTGGACATCGGCATGCCACAGCCCGCTCATCCATTCACCGATGCGTTCCACCGTGGCCTCGGCGCGCGGCACCGAAGGCGACAGATGCCCCTTGGCCACCACATGCAGCCGGTCGCAGATTTCAAACAATTCGTCCAGCTCCTCACTCACCACCAGCACGGCGCAGCCTGCGTCACGCAGGGCCAGGATGGAGCCCCGGATCTGTGCGGCGGCGCCCACATCCACGCCCCAGGTGGGCTGCGAAACGATGAGCAGCTTGGGGTTGGCGTCAATCTCGCGCCCCACGATGAACTTCTGCAGGTTGCCACCCGACAGCGACTTGGCCGCTGCGTTGGGTCCACCCGCCTTCACATTGAAGCGCCGGATGATGTCCTCGGCATGTTTTTGCAGCGCACCCACCTTGATCCAGCCACTGCCGCCGACCGAATTGGTGCGGGTGAGCAGCAGGTTGTGCGCCAGCCCCATGGTGGGCACGGCGCCCCGGCCCAGGCGCTCTTCGGGCACAAAGTGCAGGCCTAAAGCACGCCGTTGGCCGGGACCCATGCGGCCCGCGTTCTGGCCGGACACCTGGATGCTGGCAGGCTCGGCGCGCTGGTCTTCGCCCGACAGCGCATAGAGCAATTCTTTTTGCCCGTTGCCCGACACCCCGGCAATGCCCACCACCTCGCCCGCCTTGACCTCGAACTGCAGGTCGATCAAATCCACCCCGAACTGGTCTGCGCGCGGCAGCGACAGGCCCTGCACGCGCAGCACGGTGGCGCCAGTCTGCACCGCGCGGTGCTCCAGCGCAGGCGGTTCGGCGCCAATCATCAGGCGCGACAGGGAGGCATTGGATTCCTCGGCCGGGTTGCACACGCCCGTGACCTTGCCGCCACGCAGCACAGTGCAGGCGGTGCACAGCGCACGGATCTCGTGCAGCTTGTGGCTGATGTAGAGAATGCTGCAGCCCTCGCTCGCCAGCTTGCGCAGCACCACGAAGAGCTTCTCGACCGCCTGGGGCGTGAGCACCGACGTGGGCTCGTCCAGGATCAGCACCTTGGGGTTGGTGAGCAGCGCGCGGATGATTTCCACCCGCTGCATCTCGCCCACGCTCAGCGTGTGCACGGGGCGCAGGGGGTCGATGTCGAGGCCGTATTCGGCGGCCTTGGCGGTGATGCGGCCAGTCACTTCGGCCAGCGTCAGGCTCTTGTCCAGGCCCAGCCACACGTTCTCGGCCACCGTGAGGGTGTCGAACAGGCTGAAGTGCTGGAACACCATGGCAATGCCCAGGGCCCGTGCTTCTTGCGGGTTGCGCACCTGCACGGCCTGGCCGTTGAAGAACACGCTGCCTTCGTCGGGCTTGACCGAGCCGTAGATGATTTTCATCAGCGTGGACTTGCCCGCGCCGTTTTCGCCCAGCACGGCGTGGATTTCACCCGGCAGCACCGTGAGCGACACGCCGCTGTTGGCCACCACGGCCGGGTAGCGCTTGGTGATGCCCACCAGCTGCAGCCGTGGCGGCGCCGCACCAGGCGCTGAAGGATTGGGGGGAGAACTCATGCGGGGATTGTCTCTCAGTTTTACAACTTGTTATAAGAATGAAAATACCTCATGGCGCTTGTTCAGCATGCCCTAGCAGCTATTCTTTTCGTAGCGAAGCAGCCACGGTTTTCACGCAGTCACGCAGCCAGGCGGCCGCCGCCGAGTGGTGCGTGCGGGCATGCCACAGCTGGTAGTACATGAGCCGGGGGAACGGCACCGGGCACGGCAGGATGGCCAGCGGCAGCTGGTCCACATACCGCTCGCAGTACTGGCGGCCGGTGGTCAGCACAAGCAAGCTCGATGCCACGATGCTAGGGATGAGGCTGAAATGCGCACAGCGCGCCGTGATGTGGCGCTGCATGCCCAGGCTGTCCAGGTGGGCGTCGATCACACCCCGCGCCCCAGGGTGCGTGGGCGTGGGCGCAATGTGCTCGGCGGCCAGCCAGCTCTCCACATCCCAGCCGCGCCGCACGGCGGGGTGGTCCCTGCCCACCAGGCACACCACCTCGTCACCAAACAGGCGGCCCATGTGCAGGTCGTCCGGCGGCTGGGGCCAATTGCCGATCACCACGTCCACGTCGCCCTGCGCCAGGTGCGCGTGGTAGTGCGTGTCGGCAGACAGGGGCAGGATTTCGATGGGGCAGAGAGGCGCCTCGACCTTGATGCGGGCCACGAGCTGGGGCAGAAAGAGCGGGTCGAGGTAATCGCTGGCCGCCACGCGGAAGGTGCGGGTGGCCGTGCGCGGGTCAAACCCGCGTGCATCCGAAAACAGTGCCTCGGCCGCACGCAGGATGGCCCCGGCGGGCTCCACCATGCGCAGTGCGGCGTCGGTGGGCATCATGCTGGCGCCGGAGCGCACCAGCAGAGGGTCGCCCGACAGGTCGCGCAGCCTTTTGAGCGCAGCCGACACCGCCGGCTGGTGCATGCCCAGTCGGACGGCGGCCCTCGATACGCTGCGTTCTGTGAGCACGGTGTGCAAGACCCTTATGAGATGGAGGTCTATCTTGTCGAAAAGGGCGTGGTCTCTCATAGCGGTGTGGGCATGGGTGCCATAAGCTTGCGCATATGCCGGTGGCGGTAGTGCGCTCTACCCTCTGCTGAACCTTTCCATCCAAGATCGAAGTGGCGTTTGTCATGACAACAAGACCCTTGCAATTCCTGCGCCGAGGCCAGCCCGTGGCGCTGGGCAATGTACCACCCGACCGCACCCTGCTGGAGGTGCTGCGCGAAGACCTGGGCAACACCGGCACCAAGGAGGGCTGTGGCGAAGGCGACTGCGGCGCCTGCACCGTGGTGCTGGGCGAAGAACGCGGCGGACAGCTGCACTACAGCGCTGTGAACAGCTGCATCCGCCTGGCCCATTCGGTGAACGGCATGGCGCTGTGGACGGTGGAAGACCTGGCGGAAGACCCGCTGATCCAGCCGGTGGGCGACGCCCCCGCTGCGGCCCGGCAAGCCATCACCTTGCACCCCGCCCAAGAAGCCATGGTCCAGTGCCACGGCTCGCAGTGCGGCTTCTGCACCCCAGGCTTTGTGATGAGCCTGTTCGGCATGTACCAGAACCACGTCTGCCACGGCCAACCCATCACCCGCGAACTGGCGCAGGAAGAACTCTCGGGCAACCTGTGCCGCTGCACCGGCTACCGCCCCATTCTCGACGCCGCCCAGCAGATGGCGTCACTGCCCGGCATGGCGGTCAATGAATCCGAAGTGCTACAAAAATTGAAGCTGCTGAGGCATGGTGCACTAGCGCATGCGGCCGATTCGGCCTATATCGCACCCTCCACGCTCCCGGATCTGCTCGCAGCCCGCGCCGCCCACCCCGGCGCCCAGGTGGTGGCGGGCTGTACCGACGTGGGGCTGTGGGTGACCAAGCAGCACAAGCAGTACACCCAGGTGCTGGACGTGACCCGCGCGGCCGAGTTGCGGCAGGTGGCACAGCACCCCGACGCCATCCACATCGGCGCTGCGGTCACGCTGACCGACGCGTTTGCTGCCCTCACCGCACAGTGGCCGCAACTGCACCGATTTGCCACGCGGTTTGCGGGGCTGCCCGTGCGCAACTCGGGCACGCTGGGCGGCAACGTGGCCAACGGCTCGCCGATTGGCGACTCCATGCCCCTGCTGATCGCCCTGCGCGCCCAGGTGGTGCTGGCCAGCCAGGCCCGGGGCGAGCGCCAGCTGCCGCTCGAAGACCTGTACACCGGCTACCGGCAAAACGTGATGGCGGCCGATGAGCTGCTGGTGCGCATCGTGGTACCCCGCCCTTCTGCCCAAGAACAGCTGCGGGCATACAAGATTTCGAAACGCTTTGACGACGACATCTCCGCCGTCTGCCTGGTGCTCAACCTCGACATCGCAGGCGGCACCGTGCAGCGCGCCAGCATCGGCGCGGGCGGCGTGGCTGCCACCCCGGCCCGCGCACGGCAGACCGAGGCAGCTTTGACCGGCCAGCCCTGGACCGAGGCCACCGCGCAGAGCGCCGCCGCCGTGCTGCAGGCCGAGTTCAGCCCCATCTCCGACATGCGTGCCAGCGGCGCCTACCGCCGCCAGGTGCTGGGCAGCCTGCTGCAGCGCTACTGGCTGGAGAACCAGGGCCAGCCCTCGGTCAACCTGGATACCTTGACACTGGAGGCCGCCGTATGAACGCCCCCCCCACCATCGCAGAAACCGCCCTGCCCGCGCCCACCCGCGCCGCCATGGGCCAGTCGCACATCCACGAGAGCGCCCGCGCCCAGGTGGCGGGTGCCGCGCACTACATCGACGACCTGCCGGAGGTGAAGGGCACGCTGTATGCCGCGCCCATCCTCTCGACCGTGGCCCACGGCACCCTGAACAGTGTGGATGCCACCGCCGCACTGACCCTGCCCGGCGTGCGTGGTGTGGTGCTGGCAGCCGACGTGCCGGGCGACAAGATCCTCGCCGCGTTCGGACACGACGAGCCCGTATTCGCACTGGACAGCGTGCAGTTTGTCGGCCAGGTGATCGGCCTGGTGGTGGCCGACTCGGTCATGCAGGCGCGCCGCGCGGTGCGGGCCGTGAAGCTTGACATCACCCCCCTGCCCGCCGTGCTGACGGTTCAGGACGCACTGAAGGCACAAAGCTATGTGCTGCCGCCGGTGTTTGTGCGCCGGGGCGATGCGACCACGGGCCTCGCGCAATCGGCGCACCGCATGCAGGGAGCGTTTGAAGTCGGCGGCCAGGAACATTTCTACCTGGAGGGCCAGATCGCCTACGCCATGCCACTGGAGCAAAAGCAGTGGTGGATCTACTCCAGCACGCAGCACCCCGGTGAGGTGCAGCACTGGGTGGCGCACGCGCTGGGCATCGACAACCACGCGGTCAAGGTGGAATGCCGCCGCATGGGCGGCGGCTTTGGCGGCAAGGAGACGCAGGCCGGGCACCTGGCCGTGTGGGCCGCCGTGGCCGCGAACAAGCTGGGCCGCCCCATCAAGCTGCGGCTGGACCGGGACGAGGATTTCATGGTCACCGGCAAGCGCCACCCGTTTGCGTACGAGTACGACGTGGGCTTTGACGACACCGGCCGCATCACGGGCCTGAAGCTGCAGATGGCCGCCAACTGCGGCTTCAGCGCCGACCTGTCGGGCCCCGTGGCCGACCGCGCGGTGTTCCACGCCGACAACGCGTATTACCTGAGCGATGTCGAGATCGCGTCGTACCGCTGCAAGACGAACACGCAAAGCCACACCGCCTTCCGCGGCTTTGGTGGCCCGCAGGGCGTGATCGTGATCGAGGCCATCCTGGGCGACATCGCGCGCGCGCTGGGCCTGGACGCACAGGACGTGCGCCTGGCCAACCTGTACGGCAAGGACGCGAGCACGGGCCGCCACGTCACCCACTACCAGATGGCGGTGGAAGACAACATCCTGCACGAGCTGCTGCCCACGCTGGAGCAGACCTCGCACTATCGCCAACGCCAGGCCGAGATTGCGGAATGGAATGCGCGCCACCCGGTCATCAAGCGCGGCATGGCCATCACGCCCGTCAAGTTCGGCATCAGCTTCACCGCCACGCTGTTCAACCAGGCGGGCGCGCTGGTGCATGTGTACACCGACGGCAGCGTGCAGGTGAACCACGGTGGCACCGAAATGGGCCAGGGCCTGCACACCAAGGTGGCGCAGATCGTGGCCGACGAGCTGGGCGTGCCCCTGCACCGCGTGCTGGTGACGGCCAGCGACACCAGCAAGGTGCCCAACGCCAGCGCCACCGCCGCCAGCAGCGGCACCGACCTGAACGGCCGCGCCGCCCAGTACGCTGCGCGCAACGTGCGCGACAACCTGGCCTCGTTTGTGTGCGGCCTGGACGGCTGCGGCGCAGGCGCGATCCGGTTTGCGGGCGGCCAGGTGATCTCGCCCAAGACGGTGCGCAGTTTTGAAGAGGTGGTGCAGGCCGCGTACGCCAACCGCATCCAACTGTGGAGCGACGGCTTTTACCGCACGCCCAAGATCCACTATGACAAGACGACCCTCACCGGGCGCCCGTTCTATTACTTTGCCTACGGCGCCGCCTGCACCGAGGTGGCCATCGACACCCTGACCGGCGAGAGCCGCGTGCTGAAGGTGGACATCCTGCACGACGTGGGCCACAGCATCAACCCGGCCATCGATGTGGGCCAGATCGAGGGCGGGTTTGTGCAGGGCATGGGCTGGCTGACGACCGAGCAGCTGGTGTGGAACGACAAGGGTTATCTTGCCACTCACGCGCCGAGCACCTACAAGATCCCGGCCACGGGCGATATTCCGGAGCACTTCAACGTCCACCTGTGGCCCGAGGCCAACCGGGAGGACAACGTGGGTGGCAGCAAGGCGGTGGGGGAGCCGCCGTTCATGCTGGCGATCAGTGTGTATGAGGCGCTGCGCAATGCGGTGGCGGCGGGGCGTACCGGGGTGGATGCGGCGGCGCCGGTGGTGCTGACGGCGCCGGCGACTGCGGAGAATGTGCTCCGGGCGTTGGGGCGGTTGGGAGAGTGATGTTTTTGGCTGCTGGCGCTGAAGGGATATGCGCTGGTAGCTATTGATTTTGTAGTGTTTGGTGGGGTGGCTGATTGGGTCGCATGCCTTTTTCAAGGGCGGAGGCCGGGAGTCGCCCGGCAGGCGAGTCCCTTTCTTTCGCGTCGCCGAAAGAAAGGAACCAAAGAAAGGGCGACCCCACTGTCTGCGTCCCCTGCGCTTCGCTCCGGGGCAACCTGCGGTGCTCGGGTTTGGCGGGGTCTCGCTCAACTCGCGCCGCTGCGCGTCGCTCAGACACACGCGAGCCCTGATCCGCCAAACCCTGCGCTCCTCGGCGCATCCAGAGGGGCACGGGGGGCAGAACATCCACACGGGCCATCGCTGCGCTCGGCCCCACATCGCGGGCGCAAGCGCCACGCGCCGCGCAGGCGCGGCCGAGCGCAGCAATGGCCCGAATGGATGTCCGGCTGTTCGGTTGTTTGGATGTTCGGCTGTCCCACCCCTGCTGGCTGCGCCTGCGGCGGGGCGGTTGTGGGGTGGCATGCGCGTCGAAGCGCGCGTGCTTCGTGCTCTGACTCGCCGTGGCTGTCTGAGCGGCGCGCGCAGCGCAAAGCGAGTTCCACGGCGCACCCCGCAACCGCCCCACCGCAGGTTTGCCCCTTCGCAACGCGAAGGGGTCGCAGACTGGGGGTCGCCTTTTCTTTGGTGACTTTCTTTTGGCGAAGCAAAAGAAAGTTACTCGCACGCCGGGCGACTCCCGGCCTCCGCCCTGAACCCAAGCACGCTTGTCAAACCAGCGCGCCAAACCTTCAACAGGCTCAGCCCGGACGGCCAGCGACCAAGCGACGTTCACGAACGCCATCACGCCACCTCACCCTGCCGCCCACGCCACCGCTGCGCCCACCCCTCAAACGTCAGGTAAATCACCGGGGTCGTGAACAGCGTGAGCAACTGACTCAGGATCAGACCGCCCACCATCGTCACCCCCAGCGGATGCCGCAACTCGCTGCCCACCCCCGTCCCCAGCATCATCGGCAACGCCCCCAGCAAGGCCGCCAACGTCGTCATCAAGATGGGCCGGAACCGCAGCAGACACGCCTGATAAATCGCATCGCGCGCACTCAGGCCCTCGTCCCGCTGCGCCTCCAGCGCAAAGTCGATCATCATGATCGCGTTCTTCTTCACGATGCCGATCAGCAGCACGATGCCGATGATGGCAATGATGTCCAGGTCCAACCGCGCCGCCATCAGCGCCAGCAACGCCCCCACCCCAGCCGAGGGCAGCGTGGACAAGATCGTGACCGGGTGCACCGTGCTCTCGTACAGCACGCCCAGCACGATGTACATGGTGACCACCGCCGCCAGAATCAGCAGCAGCGTGTTCGACAGCGACGCCTGGAACGCCAGCGCCGCGCCCTGGAAGCTCGTCTCCACCGACAGCGGCAACTGCCCCTCGGCCTGCACGGCGGCCTTCTCGCGCTCGATGGCCGCCACAGCGTTGCCCAACGACACCCCCGGCGCGGTGTTGAACGAAATGGTGGCGGCGGGCAACTGGCCCACGTGGTTGACCACCAGGGGCATGTTGCGCTCCTCGATGCGCGCCACCGACGACAGCGGCACCGGCGCCCCCACGCTGGAGGGCACATAGATGCTCTGCAGCGCCTCGGGCCCCACCTTGAACTGCGGCGCCACCTCCAGCACCACGCGGTACTGGTTGGACTGGGTGAAGATGGTCGAGATCAGCCGCTGGCCAAAGGCGTTGTACAGCGCCGCGTCAATGCCAGCCACCGTCACACCCAGCCGGCTGGCCTGGGCGCGGTCGATCTGCACATAGGCCTGGCGGCCCTGGTCCTGCAGGTCGCTGGCCACATCCGTCAGCTCGGGCAAGGCGCGCAGGCGGCGCAGCAGCTCGGTGGTGCTGGTGGTCAGCTGCTGCATGTCGGGCGATGACAGCAGCCACTGGTACTGCGTGCGCGCCACCCGGTCTTCAATGGTCAGGTCCTGCACGGGCTGGATGAACAGGCGGATGCCCGGCAGGTTCTGCACGCGCTCGGCCAGGCGCTGCTGCACCACACTGGCCTTGTCACGCTGTGCATGCGGCTGCAGGTCGATCAGCAGGCGGCCGGTGTTGAGCGTGGTGTTGGCGCCGTCGACGCCGATGAACGACGATACGCTGCGCACGGCGGGGTCTTGCAGCAGCCGTTCGGCCACGGCCTGCTGGCGCTCGGCCATGCCGGCAAACGAGATCGACTGGTCGGCCTCGGTGGTGGCCTGCAGCGTGCCGGTGTCCTGCACCGGAAAGAAGCCCTTGGGGATGAACAGATACAGCACCACGGTGAGCGCCAGCGTGGCCGCAAACACCAGCCAGGTGGTTCCTCGGTGGTTCAGCACCCAGCCCAACATGCGGCCATAGCCTGCGATGGTGCGATCAAAAAAATGCCCCGTGGCGCGGTACAGGCGGCCGTGACTCTCCTCGGGCGTGTGGCGCAGCAGGCGCGCGCACAGCATGGGGGTGAGCGTGAGCGACACCACGGCCGAGATCAGGATGGACACGGCCAGCGTGATCGCGAACTCGTGGAAAAGCCGGCCCACCACATCGCCCATGAACAGCAGCGGGATCAGCACGGCGATCAGCGAGATGGTGAGCGAGATGATGGTGAAGCCGATCTGCTGCGAGCCCTTGAGCGCAGCCGCGAGGGGTGCCTCGCCCTCTTCCACATAGCGGGCAATGTTCTCGATCATCACGATGGCATCGTCCACCACAAAGCCGGTGGAGATGGTCAGCGCCATCAGCGTGAGGTTGTTGATGGAGAACCCCGCGAGGTACATCACCCCACAGGTGCCGATGAGCGACAGCGGCACGGCCACGCTCGGGATCAGCGTGGCCGACGGGCTGCGCAGGAAGACAAAGATCACCGCCACCACCAACAGCACGGCCAGGCCCAGCTCCACCTGCATGTCGCGCACCGAGGCGCGCACCGTCACCGTGCGGTCGGTCAGCACCTGCACATCCAGCGACGCAGGCAAGGTGCTTTGCAGCTGCGGCAGCAGGGCCTTGATGCGGTCCACCGTGTCGATCACGTTGGCGCCGGGCTGGCGGCGGATGTTGAGGATCACGCCGGGTTTGGCCCCGGTGTCTGCCGTGCCCGCCCAGGCGGCGAGGCGGGTGTTCTCGGCATCGTCCACCGTTTCGGCGACGTCCTTCAGGCGCACGGGGGCGCCATTCTTGAAGGCGATGATGAGGTCACGGTATTCGGCCGCCGACTGCAGCTGGTCGTTGGCATCGATGGTGGAGGCACGGGCCGGGCCGTCGAAGCCGCCCTTCGCCTGTTTGACGTTGGCGGCCGCAATGGAGGTGCGCACGTCCTCCAGCGTGAGGCCCAGTTGCGCCAATGCCGTGGGGTTGGCCTGGATGCGCACAGCCGGGCGGCGACCGCCCGCAATCGCCACCAGGCCCACGCCCTGCACCTGCGAGAGTTTGGGTGCCAGGCGGTTCTCCACCAGGTCGTTCACGCGGATCACGGGCAGCGAGGGCGAGGTGATGGCCAGCGTGAGGATGGGCGCATCGGCGGGGTTGACCTTGCTGTACAGGGGCGGCATGGGCAGGTCGCTGGGCAGCAGGTTGCTGCCCGCGTTGATGGCCGCCTGCACCTGCTGCTCGGCCACGTCCAGCGCCATGTCGAGCGCAAAACGCAGCGTGATCACCGAAGCCCCGCCCGAGCTGGTGGACGACATTTGCGACAGCCCCGGCATCTGGCCGAACTGCCGCTCCAGCGGGGCCGTGACGTTGGAGGTCATCACGTCCGGGCTGGCGCCCGGGTACAGCGTGGTGACCTGGATAGTGGGGTAGTCCACCTCAGGCAGGGCCGAGGTGGGCAGCAGCCGGTAGGCCATCAGCCCCGCGATCAGGATCGCCACCATCAGCAGCGCGGTGGCGATGGGGCGCAGGATGAAAAGGCGCGACAGGTTCATGGCGGCGGGTGCGCTGGCAAGACAGGCAGGGGAGAAACCGGGGTGCCGCTGCGCTCAGCGCGCCGGGCTGGCTGCGCCACCCTGGGACGGCGGCTGCTGTTGCAGCCGCTCGCGGATGTAGGCGCGGCGCTCCTCCTGCGGCATTGCCATCACGCGGGCGCGCTCGTCGGCGGGCATCTGGTCCAGCAGTGCCTTCACCTGCGGAGGGATGCCCCGCGGAGGTTCAGAGCTACGGTCTGCAGGCGCTGCGGGGGCGGCGGGCGGTGCAGCTGCTCTGGGTGGTGCTTCGCTGCGCTGCTGTTGTGGCGCAGCAGAGGCCTGCGGGGTGGGCGCCGGGGCAGCGGCGGGAGCACCCACACCCGACGCCGAAGGGGCTGCAGCAGACGCCGCCGACGCTGGAGCCGCTGCGCCGCTCGCGCCCATCTGCGCTCGCCGCTCGCGCAAGAAGGCGCGACGCTCTTCGGGGCTCATCTTCTGCAGCTTTTCACGCACATCGGGGGGCAGGGATGCCATGAAGGCGCGGCGCTGCGCGGCCTGGTCCTGGGCCGCCTGGTCGGCGCGGGTGACGGCACCGGCATCGATGACGGCGACCTTGGCGCCTTCGCGCAGGCGGTCGATGCCGTCCGTGACCACCTGCTCGCCCTCGCGCAGCTCGCCTTCGACGCTCACACGGTCGCCATCGGTCACGCCCACGCGGATGCGGCGCTGGGTCACGGTGCTGTCTTCCTGCACCAGGTAGACATAGTTGTTCTGCACGGCCGTGGCCGGTACGGTCAGCACGCCCTGGAGCAGGTTGACCTGCAAGCGCACGTTGACAAACTGGTTGGGGTACAGGGCGCCGTCTTCATTGGCAAAAGCGGCCTTGACCTTGATGGTGCCGGTGGCGCTGTCGATGGCGTTGTCCAGCGCCACCACACGGCCCTTGGCCAGCTGGCGGCGGCTGTCGCGGTCCCACAGCTCCACGCTCAGCTCTTCGCCTGCGGCCATGCGGCGACGCATCTGGGGCAGGTGCGCCTCGGGCACGGAGAACGCTGCATCGATGGGCCGCACCTGGTTGATGGTGACGATGCCGTTCGCGTCGCTCGGCCCCACCACGTTGCCCCGGTCGGCCTGGCGCAAGCCCAGGCGGCCGGCAAATGGTGCGGTGACCTGGGTGTAGCTCAGTTGCAGGCGCGCGGCGTCCACCTGCGCCTGTTCCGAGGCCACGGTGCCTTCCAGCTGCCGCACCAGTGCGGCCTGGGTGTCTACCTGCTGGCTGGCGATGGAGTCGCGCGCCAGCAGGTCCTGATAACGCTTGAGGTCGAGCTGTGCATTCTTGAGCAGCGCCTGGTCACGCTGCAGCGTGCCCTGGGCCTGCGACAGCGCCGCCTGGTAGCTGCGCGCATCGATCTCGGCCAGCACCTGGCCTGCACGCACCTCGTCACCTTCCTTGAAGCGCACCGACGTCAGCTCGCCGCCGACCTTGGCGCGCACCACGGCGGTGGCGCGGGCGCTCATGGTGCCGATGGCGCTCACCACCACCCGCACATCGCCCCGCTGCACGGTGCCTACCGACACGGGCTGTACGTTGCCGCCGCCAAAGCGCCCGGGCCCACTGCCGGGCTTGCGCGCCGCGTTGGGCCCCGTGGCGGCACCGCCAGCGCTGGCCGCGGCCGCTGCATCCTGGCGCTGCTTCCACCACCAGACACCACCTCCCACCGCAGCCAGCGCCACGGAGGCCAGTAACAACGCGGAGATCCAGCGCAGCTTGCCGGACTGCAATCTTGCGGGCCTCTGTGGACGGGTCAACGAACGGTTCAGGGGCATGGTGGGGCGCAACGACGAATGAGCGAACGGGTATGGTAGCCAGCGCACCCCCCGGGGCTACCGCCCGGCGGGTACCCTTTACCGGGGATTTACGCGCGCTTTGGGCGGGGTTTACCGATGTATCGGCTCAGCCCCGCCAGGGGGCAGCAATCAGCGGTTGGTGGCCAGCAGAAGGCCGCCAGCACCCATGAAGAAACCGCCGGTGGCCTTGTTCAGGCGGGCCACACCGCGCGAGGTGCGGATGAAGCGGCGGATCTGGCGCCCGAAGCTGGCGTACACGGCCGTCGAGACGAATTCGCTGCCCAGATAGATGGAGCCCAGCACCAGAAACTGGCGCGCGGCAGGCTGCGCGGGGTCGATGAACTGCGGAAAGATCGCCGCGAACAGGATGATCGCCTTGGGGTTGGTGATGCCCAGCAAAAACTCCTGCGCAATGAGAGCACGCAGATGGAACTGGGCCTGTTGACCCGATGCCTGGCCACTGCCAGGTGCATCCTCCAGCGCCAGGCCGCTGAACTCGCGGCTGTGCCAGGCCTTCCAGCCCAGCCAGAACAGGTAGGCAGCACCCACCCACTTCACCGCCGTGAACGCCGCTTCGGACGCCAGCAGCATCGCCCCCAGCCCCACCGCAGACACCGTCAGAAAGATCGCGAACGCCGCTGCCCGGCCCACCGTGGCGATCATCGCGGGGCCCACGCCTGCGCGGATGCCGTTGTTGAGGCCACAGAAGTTGTTGGGCCCCGGGGTGAGCGAGATGGCGATGGCAACCGGAACAAATAGCAGCGCATCCATGGGACGGTCCTTGCAGGGTGAGGCGTGTGTGAGGGGAAACGGTCAGCACCGCAGTCTACGGCAGACCCTGCCTACACGGCCGACCCCAGGGCACATGCCCCCAAGGCGCCCTCTACCACCTCATAACGCCTTAGAACAGGTTCTTACAGATCCAGCACCGAGCCCCAGGGCACATCGGGCAGGGCTTCGTAATGTGCCACCACGGTCAGGCGGTCTGGTCTGGCCGCTTGGGATGCCAGGGCCTGCGCCAGATAGCGAATGGAGGGCTTGTCCAGCCCGCCCACAGGCTCGTCGATCAAGGTCAGCGGTGCATTCGAGGCCAAGGCCCCTGCCATGAGCACCTTGCGCTTGCTGCCGGTAGACAGGGCGTAAAAGGGCTTGTCCAGGTGCTCGTGCAGACTGAACCCGTTGATATGTTCCACCAGGGCTGCCGCATCCCACTGGGGGTAGCGCGCGGGCAGGCTGTCGAGCCAACCCCTGGCAGTGAGCCGGTCCCACTCGCTGGATCGCGGGTCCGCCCAGAAGACCCGTGGTGCCGAGGGCTTGGCGGCCAGGTTCAGGTCCACCCCTTGCAGCGTGATGCTGCCAGCCTGCGCCGTCAGCTCGCCAGCCAGCAGACGCAGCAACGTGGTCTTGCCGGTGCTTTCATCACCCCGCACCAGAGCCAGGCCCGGGGGCCAGGCCAGCGACAGGTTGTCCAGCACAGCACACTCCGGGTACGCAAACCGCAACCCCTTCACCCACAAAAACACGCTCTCAGCCACCCTGTCTCCTCGATGCGGAAAGCGAACATTCTAGGAAGCTGCCGCACGCCGGGCCCACCACAAGCCTCCCACCTGGTTCACCACCAGCCCGCAGAGCACTGCGGCTGCGCCCAACCACTGCAGAGGCGCCGGGGTTTCACCCAGAAAGGCATAAGCCGCCCACAGCCCCACCACCGGCACCAGCAGCGAGAACGGCGTGACCCGCCCCGCCGCATGGCGTTGCAGCAGCTGCGTCCACAGCGTGTAGGCCAGCAGCGTGGCCAAGAAGGCCAGGTAGGCCACGGCCAGCAACCCGGTGCCGTTCAAAGACTGCAGCTGTGCCCACACGGCGGTGGAGCCCTCGCTCCAGAACGCCAGCGCAAAGAACGGCCCAATGGGCACCACACTGCTCCACACGATGAAGGGAAACGGCGCATACGCCCCGGCCTGTGCCGCGCGGCGCGCCACCAGATTGGACACCGCCCACATGAATGCTGCGCCAAGGGTGAGCACAAACCCCGCCAGCGTCATCTGGCCCGGCCCCTCACCATGCGCGAGGCCGATGGTCATCAAGCCGCCGAACGCCAGCAACAAGCCCCCCCACTGCCAGGGCTTGGCACGCGCTCCCAGCAATGGCGCGGCCAGCAGCAAAGTGAAGAACGCCTGGGTCTGCATCACCACCGACGCCATGCCCGCCGTCATGCCCAGCTGCAGCCCCAGAAACAGAAAGCCGAACTGCCCCAGCCCCTGCGCCATCCCGTAGCCCACCACAAAGTGCCAGGGCAAGGCCGGACGCGGTACGAACAACAAAAAGGGCAGCGATGCCGCCGTAAAGCGCAGCGCTCCCAGCAACATGGGACTCAGGCCCTGCAGGCCGAGCTTCATCACCACAAAGTTCAGCCCCCAGATGACCACCACCGCCAGGGCACGCAACAGGTCGCCACGGCTCAAGGCCGCTGGCGTACTCATGCGGCCGCCACGGACACGCCCGCAGCTATGGGGCGGCCCTGCAGCGCCCGGGCAGCGACGAAGGCCTCAAACGCCTGCGCGCTGGTCTTGCCCGGCACATAGCCCAGCACCTCCTTGAGTGCAGTGTTCAGCAACACGGGCCGGTAGCGCAGAAAGTCGAGCTGCTCGCGGCCGTAGCGGCTCACGCCGAGCGCGGAGCCCACGGCCAGCGCGGTGCGCAGCAGCCCTGCAGGTAGCTCCAGCACGGGCTTGCCCAAGCGCTGGGCGATCTCGCGCAAGGGCAAGGCACCGTCGCCCGCCAGGTTGAAACAGCCCGCCCGCTGCGTGCGCAGCGCATGCAGGATGGCACCAGTCACGTCTTCGTCCCAGATGAACACGAACGGGCTCTCGCTGCCCCGGATGGCGAGCAGGCGCGGCTTTTCAAACAAGGCGGTGATCTGGTTGTCCACCCGCTCGCCCAGGATGGTGCCGATGCGCAGCACCGTCTGCGCCAGCGCCGGGTGCTGCGTGCGGTATTGCGCCAGAATCTCTTCCACTAGCCGCTTGTGGTGCGAATAGGCAAAGACCTCGTTGCCCCGCAGCGCATCCGTCTCACTTAGCCACGCGGGGTTGTCGGCGTGGTAGCCATAGGCCGCACCGCTGGAGCTGACGACCAACTGCGTCACGCCGGTGGCCACACAGGCATCCAGCACGTTCTGGCTGCCCAGCACGTCCACCGAATATTCAAACTCGCGGCTTGAACCCTTGCCAGGGGTGACGATGGACGCCAAGTGCACCACGCTGTCGATGGCGGTGTCTGCCAGCGTCTGCGCCAGACCGGGGTCGCGCACGTCTTGGACCCGGTAGGTCACACCGGGCAGGCGGCGCTCGACGGGCACATCTCGCACGTCGGTCGCCACAATGGTCCCGACCCCTTCACGCGCCAGTGCAGCCACCACGCTGCGGCCCAGAAAACCGTCGGCGCCCGTGACCAGAATGCGGCGGCTTATCCACCCCATGCTGGTCATGTGCGCTGCTCCTTGCGGGCATCGGCCGCCGGTAGTTCGGCGGGCCTGCGCCCCCACCAGCCTGCCAGCGCCAGCCCCGCGATGATGTCCCAGAACCCCCACACGCCCGCCACCACGGCCATACCGCCTAGCCCGCCAAAGAAGCTGAAGATCAGCACGAGGCCCAGGCCGGCATTGCGGATACCCACCTCGATGCTCACCGCGCGCCGGTCGTAGTCCGGCAAGCCGCTGAGCCTTGCGCAGGCGTAGCCGGTGCCGAAGGCGAGCGCATCGTGCAACGCTACGGCCAGCAGCACCAGGCCCACGTAGTCCAGAAAGTAACGCCAGTTGCCCGCCACCGCGCCCACGATGAAACCGATGAGACACAGAAAGCTGAGGACGCGCACGGGCTTGTTCACGCGCTGTGTGAAGCGCGGCAGCTTTTCTGCGCACAGGATGCCCAGCACAAAAGGCAGCCCGATGATCACCACGATGTGACCCGCCATCTCCAACGGGTCAAGCGCAATGCTGCGCAGCAGCGGCGCCGCCGTGGGGTGCATGCCGCCCCAGAACGCGAAGTTGAGCGGCATGAGCACGATGGCCAGCGCGTTGGAGATGGCCGTCATCGACACCGACAGCGCCACATTGCCTCCCGCGCGGTGCGTGAGGATGTTGCTCACATTGCCGGGCGGGCAGCAGGCGACCAGAATCATGCCCAGCGCGATGCTGGGCCCGGGCTTGAGCAGCAGCATGAGCACAAAGGTCACCGCAGGCAGCACGATGAATTGCGCGGCAATGCCCACCGCCATGGCACCGGGCATGCGCAGCACGCGCTTGAAGTCCGCCACGCGCGTGTCCAGCGCAATGCCGAACATGAGAAAACCCAGCACCACATTGAGCACCACCAGCGACGCGGGGTTGAAGTTGAGGCGTATTTCGTCCACAGGCAGCATGGCGTCAGTCCTTTCTGGCGAGGGCTGCTGCGGCAGCGCGCACCGCGTTGCGGTAGGTGTCCTTGTGCACGTAATACGCCATGCGTTCGAGCTGGAGGTACTTGAAGCCACCCGACAGATCGGGCGGCGGCCCGGCCTTGGCCTGTCGTAGCGCCTCGGCGCGCGGCGATCCCTCGGCCTGCGCCTTGAAAAAGCGCGCCACCAGCTCCGCTTGTTCATAGCGGCCCTGCCAGCCGATACCACTGGCCTCGATCATGCCCATCACGGCCAGGTTGTCGAAACGGGGGGACAGGATGTTGAGGTAAAGCTGCGGCGCCGTGCCCTGCCAGTTGAGCAGGCTGTGGTCGATGAAGGGGTAGTGCAGCTTGTAGCCCGTGGCACAGAGCACCAGGTCATAGTCCTGCGCGCTGCCGTCCTTGAAGTGCACCGTATGGCCTTCAAAACGCGCGATGTCGGGCTTGACGTGAATATCGCCATGGCCCAGGTGGTGCAGCACCAGCGAGTTGACCACCGGGTGCGACTCGTACATCTTGTAGTCGGGCTTGGGCAGGCCAAAGCGCGCAGGGTCGCCAGTGAACCATTGCAGCACCACGCTGTCCACCTTTTGCTTGAGCCAGGGCGGCATCTTGAACTTGCCGCCCAGCGTGTCTGCGGGCTTGCCGAACACATATTTGGGCACGAAGTAGTAGCCGCGCCGCACCGAGATGTCCACGCTGCGCGCGTAGTGCACCGCGTCCACCGCAATGTCGCAGCCCGAGTTGCCCGCGCCCACCACCAGCACGCGCTTGCCTTTGAACAGCTCGGCGCTCTTGTAGGCGCTGGTGTGCAGCAGCTCCCCGTTAAAGTGCCCCTCAAAGCGCGGCATGCTGGGTTCGGCCAGCGTGCCGTTGGCAATCACCACGCCCTTGAACTCTGCCGTTTGCGCTGGCCCACCGTGCTGCGTCCACGTCACGCGCCACAGCGGCGCAGCGCCCTCCCCCACCGGTTCGACCCGGAGCACGCGAGTGCCAAACCAGAAGTGCTGGCGCAGGCCAAAGTGCTCTGCAAAGTCGAAGAAATACTGGCGCATGTCCCGGTGGCTCGGATAGTCGGCCACTTCGGGGCGCATGGGGAACTCGGTGAACTCGGTGGTGTGCTTGCTGGAGATCAGGTGCGCCGATTCGTAGACCGTGCTGCGCGGGTTGTCGATGTTCCACAAACCACCCACATCGGTATGTGCTTCAAAGCCCTGAAAAGGCACGCCCAGCTTCTGCAGATTGCGCGCCGCAGCTAGCCCGCTGGGGCCGGCGCCGATGAGGGCGATGTGGCCGCGCATGTCCTGTGCGAGCGGCGTCGAAGGGCTTGTCTCCGTCATCGTTGTTGTTGTCGTCATTCGCTTTTTTCTCTCTCAGGTGTCGATGTTCTTGTCTGCGCGCACGGGCAGCCCCGGAATGGCGGTGGCCCCCGCCTCGCCCACGCGCGGCTTGCGCGGCTGGCCCAGCAGCAGCCGGTCGTGCAGGGCATCAGGCAACAGGTTCAACAGGCGCGCCAGCCAACCGATGCGCGCGGGCAGCACGATGTGGGCGCGCCCCCGGGCCACAGCGGCCAGCAGGGCACGCGCGGCGTCCTCGGGCTCCATCAGGCCGGGCATGGCAAAACGGTTGCCTGCCGTGAGCGCGGTGCGCAGGTAGCCAGGGCTGACCGTGCTCACAACGATGGAATCGCCGCGCAGCTCGGCACGCAGACTCTCCAGGTAACGGATGAGCCCGCCCTTGCTGGCGCAGTACGCGCCATTGCCCGGCATGCCCCGCCAGCCCGCAATGCTGGCCACCCCCACCAGCGCGCCGCGCCGCTGCGCGCGCAGGGCCGACACAAAGGGCTGGAAGGTGGTGGCGGCGCCCAGCAGGTTGATCTCCAGCATGCGCCGCATCACGGCCAGGTCGTCGGCCTGGGCGGAGTCAAAACCCCCGGCCACCCCGGCATTGGCGATGACGAGGTCAGGCGTTCCCCAGCGGCCCATCCAGTCGGCGGCCATGGCCTGCATGGCGGTGGTGTCGGCCACATCGGGCGTGTAGACGGCGCAGCGCTCTGGCGCCAGCGCGGCCAGGGTCTCCAGCACGGGCCGGCTCAGGCCCACCAGCGCCACGGCGGCGCCCTGGCCGATCAGCTCGCGCGCCAGCGCCTGGCCCAGCCCGCCACAGGCGCCGGTGAGCACTACGTTCTGGAAAAAGGCGGTCATGAAGCTCCCGGTGAATTGGGTTTGCAGCTTAGCCACAATGCTGAATAATCCCGAAATGTTTTATGAATTCGTCTCGAATTCCGAGATTTATGACCAACACACCGCCCAGCCTGCGCCTGTTTGAACTGCTGGAAACGATGTGTGCCCAGGGCCAGCCCTTCAGCCTGGGCGATGCCATCGAGGCCACCGGCTGGCCCAAGCCCAGCGTGCACCGCATGCTGGGCCAGCTGGAGGCCGGTGGCCTGCTGGCGCGCGAGCCAGACGGGCGGCGCTACACCCCCCGCACCACGTCTGCTGCGCCTGGCCGAAAGCACGCTGAGCGCGGGCACCCAGCATGGAGTGCGCCACGCTGTGCTGCGGCAACTGGTGGCGGACATTGGAGAAAGCTGCAACCTCACGGCGTTGAGCGGCGCTGAAGTGATCTACCTGGACCGGGTGGAGTCAGCCTTTCCGCTGCGCATGGAGCTACGGCCCGGCACCCGCGTGCCCATCCACTGCTCGGCCAGCGGCAAGCTGTTTCTGGCCCACCTGTCGTCCGCACGCCGGGCGGCCATCCTGGACGGCCTGCCCCTCACCCGCCACACGGCCACCACCCTGACCGACCGCGCCGCCCTGGAAGCCGAGCTGGAGCAGATCCTGCGGCAAGGCTATGCCACGGACGCCGAGGAGTTTGTGGACGGCCTCGTCTGTGTGGCCGTGCCCGTGTTGGCCGGTGGGCGGCGCCAGGTGCGCAGCGCCGTGGCACTGCAGGCACCCTCTGCCCGCATGCCGCTGGGGCGGGCGCTGCAACTGGTGCCCCGGCTGGGAGAAGCCGCGCAGGCCCTGGGCCGGACCTGGGCTTGAGCCATCGCGCAGCAACTCCCGACACATTCATAACCTGCTCTCACCATGCAACTGAACTACCTCGACTTTGACTACAGCGAAGACGCTGACGGCAACGGCACCCTGGATGCCATGGCCAGCGTCTTGCCCGCGCAACTGCCTGCCTTGCAGAACGAGATCGCTGCCGTGCTGGCCTGGGCGCATGCACACTGGCCCGGCGCCTGCGCACCGCAGGAAGACGGCGGCGCGTGGCACTATGACCTGCACGGCGTGCAAGAGGTGCAGAGCCCCTTGACCTTGTCCTTTGACGATGCGACGGGGCAACTGCACATGACCACAGGCAGTGCCGCGCCGCCGCGCACCACGCTGACCCTCACCCTCAGTGGCAGCAGCGACTTCTGTACCGCTTTGCGCGAAGCCTTCGATATGGAATGAGCCTCCTCTTCATGGCCTCTTACCCAGCCAATTCAAAGGGTTAACCCCAATTAGCGACCAAAAGCCCCACGTTGCAAACAGGTTAGTGCGCCAGCCCACGCTTTCCTGAGGTCCAGCGCTACAGTTGCGACTCATTAGTTCAACCCGAGACTGGAGAGTTTCATGCTGTCACGCCGTCACTTCCTGGGCGCAAGCCTGGCCACCACCGTTTACGCTGCGGGCTCGTTCGTGCCCGTGTGGGCGCAGAACGCACCCAATTTCGGCACGCCCACCTTGCCCAGCCCTGGTTTCCGTCGCATGAAGGTGGGGGACGTGGAGGTGATCGCACTGAACGATGGCATCACTCGCCGCCCTTTGGGGGAAGAATTTGTGAAGAACGCACCGCTGGCCGAAGTGCGTGCGCTGCTCGCATCGCAAGGCCTGCCCACCGACTACATCGATGTGCCATACACCCCCTTCCTGGTGGTGGCGGGCGTGCGGAAGATCCTGATCGATACCGGCCTGGGCGAGTTTGGTGGTGCCACCACCGGCAAACTGCTGGACAGTCTGCGCGCTGCGGGCATGCAGGCCTCCGACATCGATACCGTGCTCGTCAGCCACTACCACGGCGACCATATCAATGGAATCCGCAACAAGGCGGGTGAGCTGGTGTTCCCGAAGGCCAAGGTGATGGTGCCTGCAGCCGAACATGCCTTCTGGATGGACGACGCGCGCATGGCCGCCGCCCCCGCCGGCATGAAGGGTGCGTTTGACAATGTGCGCCGCACCTTTGCCACCATGCCAGCCGATACGCTGGTGCGGTTTGAAGCGGGCACCGAGGTTGCGCCAGGCATCCAGTCGGTGGCCGCCTACGGCCATACGCCGGGCCACACGCTGTTCGAATTGAAGTCGGCAGGCCAGAACTTCTTCTATGTGGCGGACCTGACCAACGTGCCCGCATTGTTCGCGCGCAACCCCGACTGGGCCGTGACCTTTGACATGGACGCAGAGGCTGCGCGCAAGGTCCGCCGCGAGGTGTTCCAGCGCATCACCACCAGCAATGCCATGCTGGGCGGCTTCCATTTCCCCTTCCCTGCGTTTGGCCGCGTAGCAGCAGCGGGCAATGGCTATGCCTTCCAGCCAGCTGCCTGATGCCGAAGTAGCCGGGGATCAGGCTGCGACGGAAGGTACGCGCGTCACACGGCGCACCTTGCTGGGCAGGGGCGCGGCGGACGCATTAGGTAGCGGACTGGCCCTCACAGCCCTGCAGACCTGGGCGGCCCAGGAAGCGGGTGCCGAGGCCTTGCTGGGCCAGGGCGGAGTGGTGGCGTTGTTTCGCCACGCGCTGGCCCCCGGCACCTTCGATCCCCCGGGTTTCCGCCTGGGCGACTGCGGCACCCAGCGCAACCTGAACGATGAAGGCCGGACCCAGGCCCGGCGCATTGGCGAGTGGTTCCAGGCGCGGCAACTGCGTCCGGAGAAGGTGCTGTCAAGCCCCTGGTGCCGCTGCATCGACAGTGCCACCCTGGCTTTCGGTGCACCACAGGTGTGGACGGCTCTGGGTTCGCCCAGGGGCTACTCCGAGACCACGGGGGAGAGCCACCTGCGCGAACTGCGCCAGGCGCTGGCCGCAGCGTCTGCGCGCAATGGCCGGTTTGAGGTGTGGTTCAGCCACATGTTTGTGCAGTCCGATCTGGCACGCGACAGCACCAGCTCGGGCGATGCGCTGATCTTGCGAGCCCCCCGAGGTGGCGACGTGCAGGTGCTGGCGAGGCTCTCGGTCACCGGATCAACCTGACCAGCGTCTGCTGACGCTGGCGGGAGATCGCGCTCCCGCGCACCGTGGTGCACGGGCCATCGGACTACACGCTGGCGATGCCCTGGGGCGTATCCTGAAGATTCCCAGCCCTGCCAGATACCCCGGCGCGGCGCACACCCAGGAGCCGCCGATGACACCGTCCCACACACAGGGTGAACCCGCAGCCTGCAGGCCCCGTCGCTGAGAGCTGCTATGGCCTTCCTCTCCAGCGCCCCCCGCCTTACCACCGCGTCCAACGAGCCTGCGCGATGGCCCGCGAATGCCGGCGCGCCCCTGGCGCAGGCAATCCCAGGCAGCCAGCGTGGTGTTCGCATGGACCTGCAGATTGACCTGCGATATGAGATCGACAGCTACGGCGCCGATTTCGTGTTCAACATCCACGCCGCGCAAACACCCCACCAGATCGTCCACAACGAGCGCCTGGTGCTCAGCCAGGACATTCCCCACCAAATCCACGCAGACCCTGCGACGGGTAACCGCTATCTCCGGCTGCATGGCGAGCCCGGCATGCTGGAGCTGACCTACAGCGCTACGGTGGACATACGCCACTACCGTGCCGACCCCACCCAACTGGCCGAGGTGCCTGTGCGGCACCTGCCGCCGCATGTGATGGGCTACATCTACCCCAGCCGATATTGCCAGTCTGACCGCCTGCTGCGGCTGGCCCTGAACGAGTTCGGCGCCTTGTGGCAGGGCCACAGCCGCGTGCAGGCTATCCGTGACTGGGTGAACCGGCATGTGGCGTTCACGTCCAACACCTCCAACTCCAACACTTCGGCCGTCGACACGCTGGTGGAACAGGTCGGAGTGTGCCGGGATTTCGCCCACCTGATGATTGCACTGTGCCGCGCCGTGAACATTCCGGCCCGCTTCACCACGGGCACCGACTACGGCGCCGACCCAGCGCTGGGCCCGCCGGACTTTCATGCCTACGTGGAGGTGTATCTGGGCGACCGCTGGTATCTGTTCGACCCTTCGGGCACGGCCATCCCCATGGGGCTGCTGCGGTTTGGCACCGGCCGAGATGCCGCCGACGTGGCGTTTGCCACCATCTTTGGCGGAGTGCGGGCACAGCCCCCCACCATCCACACCCGCGCGGTGGAGGACCCTGCCCAGGGGTGGGTGCTACCGCACCACTGCGCCGAGGCGCTGTCCACCGACCAGGGGACGTCGTACGGGGCGCGTTTCGTCGCGCAATCGGGAGTTTGACCTTCCGCCTGTCGCCTCTGGCGGGGGCGGCAGAAAGGCCTGTTGGCCACCCCTGATTGCGGCTGTGGCCTAATATGCCCCTTTTCTCCACTTTCTCAGAGACCTACCATGGGCAACAAGATCGTCACCGAAGCAGACCGCAAGCGCACCCCCCAACCCAAGCCAATGCCCGGCGTGACGCTGAACACCCCTGGCCGTGGCCAGCGCGTGAGCCTGGAGCGTGGTGTCGCCACGCGCAGCAAGAAGAACCCTGGCAAGCGCTCGCGCAAGGGCGGCTGATCAGCCCTCCGGGGGCGCCGCGGCGCCCCGCCAGCACCCAAAAAAAGCCCTCGTCAGAGGGCTTTTTTTGTGGGCGATACAGCCGTTTATTGCAACGGGGCCGGCACGGTTTCCACATGGCCTCTGGCGGGCAGGATGATGTGAAACGCTGCACCGCTGGCCGGAACGTTCTCGGCAAAGATACGCCCGCCCATGGCCTCGACGATCTTGCGGCAGATGGCAAGGCCCAGGCCCGTGCCCCCAGATCCATCCTTGGTTTTGCTGGACTGCACAAAGGCCTCAAAAATGCTTTGCAGCTCTGAAGGAGGGATGCCCGGGCCCTCATCCCGTACCACCAGATGCGTCTGGCCTTGCGGGTCCGCATAGCCCTCCAGGGTGATCGTGCTGCCAGGCGGCGAAAACTTGATGGCGTTGGCCACCACGTTGCGGATCACCTGCTGAAACCGCAACGGGTCGGCCTTGGCCACCAGCGGAAGGTCAGGCATGCGCAAATCCATCATCAGGTGGCTGCGTTCCAGCAAAGGCTCCAGCTCGCGGATCACCGGACGCACTACGCCGCGCAGGTCGATGCGCTCCATGTGGAACGTTCCCACCGTGCTTTCCAGCTTGGACACTTCCAGCAGGTCGTTCACCAGCGTGAGCATGCGCTGGCCAGCGGAATGGATGTCTTCAAACATGCCCGCCAGCTTGGGCTGCGCGCGACCACGCAGCATGCCCAGTTCGGCAAAGCCCAGAATGGACTGCAGCGGCGTGCGCAGCTCGTGGCTCATGTTGGCCACAAACTCCGACTTGGTGCGGGATGCCTCTTCGGCCGCGTCACGCGCCTCCCGGGTGGCGCGCTCGGCCTCTCGGAACTCGCTCACATCCATCAGGATGGTGAGCACACCACTGACCTGTCCATGCTCATCGGCAATGGCTGCCTTGGCCAGGCGCGTGTCGCGGCGCGATCCGTCGCCATGGCGTACCTGGGTCTCGACCAGGGCGCGCCCACCCCAGCGCAACAGCTGCCTGTTCGCCGACTCATGCACCTTGACCTCGTCCGGTGGCAGGCACTCGGCAACGGCCTTGCCCAGCACGGTGGAACGCGTACGGCCCTTGTATTCCTCCCAGGCCTTGTTGACGCGCACGAAACGGTCCTGTGCGTCGGTCACAGAGATGGGCAGCGGATTGGTCTCTAGCAGCAGGTCCTGGAAAGCGATCTGCGCCTGCAGCTGCTGCTGGGCCATCCAGCGCTCGGTTTCATCCACCGCACTGCCTGCAAAACCGATCACACGTCCAGAAGCCACCAGAGGCACCACCGCCACCTGGAACATCATTTCCTTACCCTCGGCAGAGCGGGACACCACCTGGCATGCCCGCACTCCATCCGGCGACCGGGGGTCGATGGCCCGGACCACATCATTGCGGCTTTGTGGCTCGACCAGGTCGTGCAGGCGTTTGCCGATGGCACGGTCAGGCGCCGTGCCCGTCATCACAGTCCAATGGGCATTCACATAGGTGATCACGCCCTGCGCATCGGTGCGGAAAATCAGCTCTTGCACGCTGCGCATCAGCACCGACAGATCCCGCTCGTTGCGGGCAATGCGGGCCTGTGCAGCATCAATCGCCAGCCGCGCCCGCTCGCGGGTGCGCAGGCCACGCCACACTGCAAAGGTCAGGCCCAGCACCAGGGCCACCAGGGCCAGGCCAATACCGATCAGCGCGCGGGCATCCGCCAGCCAGCTTTGCACGGCTGCCCGGTACGAGGTCTCGACCACCACCACCAGCGGCATCGCGGCCGAGGCCCGAAAACTGACGATCTGCCGCTCACCCAGCACACCCACGCCCAGGTAGGTGGCGTGCTCTTGCCGGGGCAGGAACTGGCTGAAGACGGGGATGTTGTTCACCCGCGCACCAGCCAGAGCAGCTGCGGCCCCCGAAGTGGCCAACACCTGGCCGTTGTACGAGGTCACCACCGAGTCAAAAACCTCGGACTCCAGCGTCAGGTGCTGAAAGTTGGACAGCGAATCGGGATTGACCAAAGCCACCAGCACCAGCGCCTGCCCGGCTTCGTTCTTGTAGCCGTGCATCACAGGGATAAAAGCGACACCCGCAGGAGCCGCCGCCGCGGCGCCTCCCAGCCGCACACTTTGCAGGCTGCGGCCCGGTGTGAGGCCGCCCTGAACCGTCCGCCCCATGGCCACCAGGGGGCCGAGCTTGGCCAGGTCCACAAAACTCTCGGCATCGCCGGGCTGGGTGCTGGCGACCACTCGCCCACCGGCATCCACCACGGCCAACCCCCGAAGAAATGACAGCGCCGCCAGCGCCTGGCCCAGGGCATCTTGCATACGCCGGGGTTCCGAGGCCACCGTCGTGAGGGCTGGCGATGTGGCCAGCGACTCCAGCGCCAGTTCGGCCGTCTGCATGGTGCGCGTGGCCTGATCCTCCAGCACCCGCGCCAGCATGGCGGCATGGTTCTGGTGGCTGGTACGCACCGTGCGAAAGTCGTTCACGGCCAACGCTCCGACGGCCACCAGTGCCGCCAATGCCGACAGCCCTCCGGTGATGAGGACCAGATGGCTGGTCTGCAACACCCACGCGCGCAGCCTGGTCCAGACCGAGGGAAGCGCCTGGAGGTCGGCCATATCAGCGCACCACGATGGCGTTCAGGCCATTTTGAGAGGCCGCGCGCTGCAGGCGGCCGTCGGCCTTGATGCGCGCCACAAAGGCATCCACCGTGGCCAGCCAGGCGGCATCGCCGCGCTTGACTGCATAGCCATAGGGCAGCACCGAAAATGGTTCGGGAGACTCGATGAGCCGGGCCCAGTCGGCGTTGTCCATCAGGCGCCGGCTGTAGGGGTAGTCGGTCATGAACACGTCAATGCGCCCGGCCGTCAGTTCGCGCTCGCGGGTAGCGGGCAGCTGGATGCGCACCAGCGTGGCCTGCTTGAGGCGCTGGGCCATGATGGGTTCCATGAAAGTGCCTGCCTGCACTCCCACCAACACACCCGGCTTGTCAATGTCGCCCCACTGCTTGATGACCGTGTTGGATTTTGTGGTGATGCCGTAAATGTCGCTGCGCATGTAGGGCTGGGTAAAAGCCAGCTTTTCCATCCGCTGGGGCAGCATGCCAATGGCAAACATGGCCACATCGCAACGGTCCTGGTTCAGGTCGTCAATGAGGGTGGGAAAAGAAGAGTCCACATATTCGACCCTGGCCTTGAGGTCGCGCGCCAGCTCGGCAGACAGGTCGATGTCGATACCCCCGAGTTGCTGCGTGCGCGGGTGTCTGTAGGTCACGCCGTAGTAGTCCGGCCAGACACACACACGCAACACCGACTGGCTCTGGACCCGCTCGGCCACAGGCCCCGCCAGCGCGCTGGTCGCACACACGGCCAGCGCCACGCGGGTGACGGTCAAAGCCCACGGTTTCAGCCACTGCATCATCGTCATCATCATTGAGAATCCTTGGATCAATAACACCACCGTGCCCGCAGTGGCCTGCCGCTGAGCGGTCAGAAAAAAGGGGATCAGGGCGCGTCGATCAGTGCATCAAAAGACGGACATTCCTGCGTGATCTTGCACCGCAGCGCATCGATGGCTTCAGCATGCGCCAAAAATGTGTCCACGATCATCGGGTCGAAAGCACGGCCGCGCTCGGCCGCCAGCATCTCGAGCGCCACCGGCACCGCAAAGGCGGGGCGGTACACCCGGTCCATGGTCAGCGCGTCAAAAAAATCCACCACGGCGGTGATGCGGCCCGACAAAGGAATCGCCTCGCCCGACAGGCCCGCCGGGTAGCCCTGGCCGTCGTAGCGCTCGTGGTGCGTGAGCGCCACCTCGGCCGCCATGCGAAACACCGGAATGTTTGAACGCCCCAGGATCTCGGCACCCATCGCAGCGTGGCAGTTCATGGTCTGACGCTCCTCTGGGATGAGCTTGCCACGCTTCTTGAGTACGCTATCAGGGGTGCCGATCTTGCCGATATCGTGCATGGGCGCGGCCTTGCGCAGCATGCGTGCGTAGCCCACCGTCTGCCCCAGAGCCAGGGCCAGGGCCTCGGCCAGGTAGCCGATGCGCACGATGTGCACGCCGGTGTCGTCGTCCTTGAGGTCGGCCGCAGCCGACAGGTGCAACAGTGCGGCATGGTGCGCGCGGGTGACCTCGCGCAGGGCTTCGTTGCGCTCTCGGTACATGCGTCCGAAATCGCGCACAAACCGCTCCATCTGCGCCGCCGCGGCCTCGTCAAAGCAGCGCGTGTCTGGCGGCACCTGAGACGCAGGCTCCAGCAATGGCAGCGAGGTCAATGCGCTGCCTCCATGCGGTAGATGGTTTCCAGCACCTGCAGGGTGCTGAAGGGCTTCATCAGGTAGTCGTCGGCCCCCGCCGCGAAGCCTGCTGCCCTGTCGTCCGACTGCACCCGGGCCGTCAACATGATCACCTTGGTGTGGCGCATGCCCGGGTCGGATTTGATGCGGCGGCAGACGTCCAGGCCGTTCAGGGTGCCCGGCATCATCACATCCAGCAGCACGATGTCGGGCTGCAACTCGCACGCCAGCACCCAGCCCGCATCGCCCGTAGCGGCTTCGTGGATCTCAAAGTCATCAAACTCCAGCGTCATCTTGAGCAGTTTGCGGATATCGATGTGGTCTTCGACGATCAGGATCTTTTTCATGGCGGTAGCCTTTGTGGGGCGGGGAATCGGCTTGGAATACAAAAAAACACGTTTTAACGTGATTTCTTGCCATTGATTGAATCATATCAATCATTTTTATCAAATGCAAGTCGAGTAAAAATAAAAATTAGGAGAAAATGCGCGATCTATGCAATCTGACAATTCCCTCGCGGAGCACGCCATGGCCGACCACTACACCACGCTGGAAGTCGCCAAGATGCTGGGCATGGCCGTGCGGTCGGTCCAGCTGATGGTGGACCGCAACGAACTTGAGGCCTGGAAGACCCCTGGCGGGCACCGCCGCATCTCGCGTGC
>Ga0208888_100140_pt1 | contig 42914 bp, 40 predicted proteins | sample LakWasM115_HOW13_2_FD_183929 | JGI IMG/M metagenome (GOLD analysis project Ga0208888, IMG submission 183929) | Freshwater sediment methanotrophic microbial communities from Lake Washington under simulated oxygen tension - Sediment Metagenome... | ecosystem: Environmental > Aquatic > Freshwater >...
AAGAGTCGTTTCGTTTCGTGCTGCCCGGCTACAATGTCCGCCCGCTGGAATTGGAAGGCGCATTGGGTGTCGAGCAGCTGAAGCGATTGCCGAAGATGATCGAGGCGCGCCGCAAGAATGGCAAGTTACTGCAAGCGGCGTTAGGCAATCATCCCGAAATTATCATTCAGCGGGAGATCGGCGAGAGCAGTTGGTTCGGCTTCAGCTTGGTGATCCGTCCCGGCAGCCAACTCACACGCAAAGCATTGGTGGAGAAACTGAATGCGCTGGGCTTCGAGTGCCGCCCTATCGTGGCAGGCAACTTTGCCAACAACGAAGTAGTGAAATATTTCGACTCGGAAGTGCATGGCACGTTGAAAAACGCAGAGCACATTGATCAGAACGGGCTGTTTGTCGGCAATCATCATTACCCGATACCTGAAGCCTTTGCGGCGCTTGCCAAATTGTAAGGAGAGGGTTAATGAAAGCAGTTATTCTTGCGGGTGGATTGGGGACGCGAATCAGCGAAGAGACATCTGTTCGACCCAAGCCGATGATTGAAATCGGCGGGCGTCCGGTTCTTTGGCATATCATGAAAATTTATTCCGCACACGGCATCAATGAATTCGTGGTGTGCTGCGGCTATAAGGGCTATATCATCAAGGAATACTTCGCCAATTATTTTCTGCACATGTCCGACGTGACATTTGATATGCAAGGCAACAGGATGGAGGTGCATCAACGCAATGCTGAGCCATGGCGCGTAACACTGGTAGATACCGGGGAAGAAACCATGACCGGTGGCCGCATTAAGCGTGTTGCCGACTATGTAGAAGGCGAAGTTTTTTGTTGTACTTATGGCGATGGCATTGGCGATGTGAATATCACCGCGCTGATTGAATTTCATAAACAACACGGCAAACTGGCTACTTTGACGGCAACGCAACCACCCGGACGATTTGGTGCGCTTAACTTGAACGGGAGCAGTGTAATTGGCTTTCAGGAAAAGCCGCAGGGAGATGGTAATTGGGTTAACGGCGGTTTCTTTGTACTCTCGCCTGAGATATTCGATTACATTAAAGACGATCATACGGTTTGGGAGCACGAACCTATGGAACAGCTTGCCAGGGAAGGGCAAATGGTTGCCCATTTCCATTCCGGTTTTTGGCAGCCTATGGATACCTTGCGAGATAAAAACCATCTTGAAGCGTTATGGGCAAGCGGAAAGGCGCCGTGGAAAATATGGTAAATACATGCTTCTGGGTCGATAAAGTAGTATTGCTAACCGGACATACCGGCTTCAAAGGCAGCTGGCTTTCCTTGTGGCTGCAATCCATGGGTGCGCAGGTGGTGGGTTATGCGCTGGCAGCGCCTACGAATCCCAGTTTATTTGATGCCGCTAATGTTGCTGAAGGCATGGTTAGCATCGAGTCGGATATACGCGATTTTGCGGCGCTTTTAGCCGTGTTTGAAAAATACCAACCCGAGATTGTCATACATATGGCGGCTCAGCCTTTGGTGCGCTACTCCTACGCCAATCCGATAGAAACCTATTCCACCAATGTAATGGGTACCGTGCATTTGTTGGAAGCGTCAAGACTGACGAGCAGTGTGCGGGCAATCGTCAATGTCACCAGCGACAAGTGCTATGAAAACCGGGAATGGGCATGGGGCTATCGGGAAAACGAACCGATGGGCGGCTATGATCCTTACAGTAACAGCAAGGGCTGTGCTGAGCTGGTGGCGTCCGCCTACCGAAGCTCCTATTTCAACCCCGGCAATTTTACAGATCATGGCGTGGCACTCGCCTCGGCCAGAGCGGGCAATGTGATCGGAGGCGGCGATTGGGCAGATGACCGGCTCATACCGGACATTGTGCGTGCCATCATGCAAGGCAAACCGGTGAATATCCGCAACCCGCATGCCATACGTCCTTGGCAACATGTACTGGAGCCGTTGTCCGGTTATTTATTGCTGGCACAAAAGCTTTATGAAGAAGGTGCGGCCTATGCAGAGGGTTGGAACTTCGGTCCGAACAATGAAGATGCCAAGTCTGTGCAATGGATAGTGGAAAGTCTGACCAAATTGTGGGGCGAGGACGCGAGCTGGGCGTTGGATGAGGGCGATCATCCGCACGAGGCGCATTATCTGAAACTGGATTGCTCCAAGGCAAAAGCGCAGTTGGACTGGCATCCAAGATGGTGTCTCGAAGACGCATTAAGTGCGATTATCGATTGGCATCGGGCATATCGGGACGGGAAAGACATGCATGAGCTGACGTTACGTCAGATTCGGGCATATGACAATGGTTTTTAAAAACAATAAGCGGGAATTTGAAGTGGGCAAGGTAGAGTTGAAACAACAGATATTCGATCTGGTTGAGCGTTACAGTGAGCTGCATTTCGCGGAGCAGTCATTTCAGGCCGGCACCAGCGTCATCCCTCCCTCCGGCAAAGTGCTTGGAGCCAGCGAACTGAAAAACATGGTTGATGCCTCCCTGGATGGCTGGCTCACCACCGGACGTTTCAACAAGGCATTTGAACAGCGCTTTGCCGAGTTTGTCGGTGTGCCTTACGCACTGACCACCACTTCAGGTTCTGCGGCCAACCTGCTGGCGGTTACCGCGCTGACTTCGTACAAACTGGGCGATCGCGCTTTAAAGCCGGGTGATGAAGTGATTACGGTTGCGGCAGGTTTTCCCACCACCGTTAATCCCATTTTGCAGAACGGCATGGTGCCGGTATTTGTCGATGTCGATATTCCTACCTACAACATTGACCCGCAAAAAATTGAAGCGGCGGTTACCGAGCGCACTCGCGCCATCATGATTGCCCACACTTTGGGCAATCCATATGATCTGGATGCAGTGATGGCTATCGCGCAAAAACACAAGCTGTGGGTGATTGAAGATTGCTGCGACGCGCTAGGCTCACTCTACAAGGGCCAACATGTCGGCACCTTCGGGCATATTGCCACATGCAGTTTTTACCCTGCCCACCACATCACCATGGGTGAAGGCGGCATCGTTTTTACCAAAGATCGCAAACTGCGCAAAATCATTGAATCCTTCCGCGATTGGGGGCGTGATTGCTACTGCGCGCCCGGTTGCGATGACACCTGCCGCAAACGTTTTGGCTGGCAACTCGGAACCCTGCCCAAGGGATACGATCACAAATATACCTATTCGCATTTGGGCTATAACCTCAACATCAGTGACATGCAGGCCGCTTGCGCCCTGGCGCAAATGGATCGCTTGCCGGAATTTATAGCTGCACGTAAACGCAATTTCGCCTTCCTTAAAGCGCGGTTGAAATCCTGCGAAGAGCTCCTGATTCTTCCCGAGGCAACTGCGGATAGTGAGCCATCCTGGTTTGGATTCCCCCTTACCATAAGGGAATCAGCGGATATCGAGCGGGTCGAGCTGCTGAAATATCTGGATCAATACAAAATAGGCACGCGCCTCTTGTTTGCCGGTAACCTCACGCGCCAGCCTTATTTCAAAGATAGAATATATCGAGTCAGCGGCGAACTTACTAACACCGATGACATTATGAACAATACCTTCTGGATAGGTGTTTACCCCGGCCTGAATGAAGAAATGTTGAATTTTGTGGTAGAAAAGATCGAAGCGTTCCTTGGCGTTAATTTATAAAATCACGAGAACATAGGATTCGCATTGAAAGCCTCTGACGCACTCGCCAAAATTCTGATAAGCCATCGAGTTCAAACCTGTTTCGAGCTCGTGGGCGGAATGATCACCCACCTGCTTGACAGCTTCGCTGAATCGGGGCAATTCAACATCGTCTCAATGCACCATGAGCAATCTGCGGCGTTCGCTGCGGAAGGCGTGGCAAGGCATACCAAAGGAAAAACGATTGCGCTGGCCATGGGAACCAGCGGTCCGGGTGCAACCAATTTGGTAACCGGTATCGGAAGTTGCTGGTTCGATTCCGTACCCTGTTTATTCATCACCGGGCAAGTCAATACCCGTGAACTCAAAGGTAATCAGGCTATCAGGCAGCAAGGTTTTCAAGAGCTGGATATTGTTGAAGTAGTGCATTCTTTGACTAAATATGCTGTGAGGATAGATCGTCCCGAAGATCTTTTGCCCGAATTACACAAAGCTTTGACGGCTTCTCTTAGCGGACGCCAAGGCCCGGTGTTACTGGATATCCCCAACGATGTCCAACGAGCCGAGATTCCTGATGCATTGGTTGAAAAATGGCTGAATGTTCCGCTGGAAATCAACGCCGGGCCGGAAATAGGCTTGAGCGTTCTGAAGAACTTGGAGAGGCTATGTAAGGATGCGCAGCGTCCGTTGATTTGCATCGGCGGCGGTGCGCGCTGGGCGGGCTCGATGGACGAGTGGCTGTTGGCGGCAGATGCCCTGGGCATCCCGTATGTATCTACACTCATGGGTCATGAGCGGGTGATCGCATGTAATAATTACTTCAACATGATCGGCAGTTATGGCAATCGTGAGGCTAATTGGGCGGTACAAAACTGTGATTTATTGATCGTAGCGGGAGCGCGCCTAGATGTCCGGCAAACGGGTTCCGATGTGGAAGACTTTGCCCGTAATGCGCGTATCGTCCAGATAGATATTGATCCTTCTCAATTGGATAATCGAGTTCAGGCTGACCTGAGCATCTGCGCAACGGCGGAAAGTTTTTTCAAAGCATTTCCTCTCCGAGCGGTCGCATTTCCAAGTCTGGACAAGAACTGGTTGGCCGAACTGTCAAAACAACGTGACCGGGCTGAACTTAATGAATATGCGGACTGGAAAATCAGTCCTAGTGAAATTTTCAAAAAACTAAATCGCATTTTAGCCAAGCACACCGTCGATTATGTTTGCGATGTCGGCAATCATCAAATGTGGGCGGCACAAAGCTTGCGCCTGACTCCCAACCAGGCCGTTCATTACAGCGGTGGGATGGGCGCGATGGGATTTGCATTGCCCGCCGCATTGGGCATAGCCATTCAATCCAGGAACAAGGTTGTAGTAATTAGTGGGGACGGCAGTCTGCAAATCAATATCCAGGAGCTGGACACCCTTAATCGCCTGGGATTGGATTTGACGATTATCGTAATGAACAACTCAGTGTTAGGCATGGTCAAGAATTTCCAGGATATGTATTTCGACGGTCGGAATCAATCGACTCAGAAAGGCTACAGCAGCCCCTCATTCACTGATATTGCAACGGCCTATGGGATCGAGGCCCATCGTGTCGCCAACGCGGCGGATACAGATCGTGTCTTGAATCTGATAGCAGAGCGCAAAGGCCCGCTGCTTATCGAGATTATGATGGACGGCGCGACGGAATGCCGCCCACGCTTAGCTTTTGGGTCGAAACTGGATGAACAGTTCCCCACGCTAAATGTCTAACCAACTCTGCAACGTGATGAAAATTGCCATTCTGGGGGCAACCAGTCAAATTGCCAGAGACTTGATTGTTTCGTTTTCCACAGCGGACGACAAACATCTACACTTATTTGCGCGCCGTCCGGATGAGGCGGCAAAATGGTTAGTATCTGTAGGTCTGTCAGGTCGCTATCCGGTAGATGAATTTTCTGAGTTTGCCAGCCATGAATATGATGCCGTGATAAACTTCGTGGGTGTCGGTAACCCGGCGCAGGCGATAACAATGGGCAATTCGATTTTTGATATCACCCTGCGTTTTGATGAGCTGGTGCTGAATTATTTGCAAACCCACCCTGCATGCCGTTACCTGTTTTTGAGCAGTGGCGCTGCCTACGGATCAAGCTTCAACGAACCGGTGACCCGTAATACGTCAGCGGTTGTGGCGATAAATGATCTGGCGCCGCACGAATGGTATGGTGTAGCTAAGCTGCATGCAGAATGTAGGCATCGCGCCCATCCTGAATTACCTATCATCGATATACGCGTGTTTAATTATTTCAGTCACACACAAGACCTTTCAGCGCGTTTCCTGATTACGGAGATTCTGCGCGCCATTCGCGATAAGACAGTATTGAAGACTTCAGCCGATTACATCGTGAGAGATTTTTTGCATCCATCTGATTTTTATAAGTTGGTCAGTGCGCTGCTTTCCGCATCTGCCACCAACATTGCTGTCGATTGTTATAGTCGTGCACCGATCGATAAGCCGAATCTATTGGCGACGATGCAAGAAAAATTTGGGCTGCAATATGAAACAGCCGCAGTAAGCGCCAGCGTTAATGCAACGGGTAGCAAGCCTTATTATTACTCGCTGAATACTAGCGCCGCCGACTTTGGATATCAGCCCGCTTTGACCTCGCTGGAGGGGATATTGCAGGAGGCGACTGCAATACTCCAACAGCCGACATTTCAGGCGGGTAGCCGTTGATCACCATTATCATTGGGAGGGCCGCTCAATTTCTGCTTGCGCTCGCGATGATGCGCGTTGCGACGACATTATTGTCGCCAGAGGAAATGGGCAGAGTTTCATTAGTATTAACCACTGTCGCTTTCTTTGCATTGTTCCTCGTCAATCCGGTCGGCATGTTTATCAATCGTCGTCTGCATGCTTGGCAGGCAAATGGAGTGACGCGGCACTATTTGGTTCGCTATGTGAACTATCTGCTATGGGTGGCGCTCATCGCCGCGATAGGATTGCCTCTTCTCTATATGACGGGACTGGTAAATTTTGGAATATCTATTGCTTGGCTGATTTTTTTGGTTTGCGGGTCGCTGCTCTTCAATACGATCAATCAGACTGCGATCCCTTCGCTAAACTTGCTGGGAGATAGTCGGGGGTTCGTGTTGTTGTCGGTCGCCACGATAGCGGCTAGCTTTGCTTGCGCTACGTTACTCGTGCAAAAAGTACAGCCATCAGCGCAGTACTGGCTGCTCGGATTGCTGATCGGACAAACATTTATGGGCGCGGTCGGAACCAAGGTTCTTTTTGCGCGACTGAAAAAAACGGGAATGCTTCACGCCCCGTCGGCTATTAACAGGCAACACCTGCAAGTACTCTTCAGCTTTGCATGGCCTGTTGCCATCGCGGCAGGGCTGGGCTGGGTGCAAGGGCAGGGATATCGCTATATCATGGAGGGGCAGCTTGGTTTGGCGCAGTTGGGGTTATTCGTCGCGGGGTATGGTATCAGCGCGGGAATGATTGCGGGTTTCGAGTCTGTTTTGACAGCTTATTTCCAACCCCGATTGTATCGTGATGTGAGTATCGACCATCCGGTGAGACAATCTCAGGCTTGGCAGCGCTACGCCGCTGCTGTGATCCCTTCATTGTTGCTGACGGTTGCGTTTATTGTGATGTTGGCGCCGGAACTGACCCGTATATTCCTTGGCGAAAAATTCCAGTCTGCGGCGGCCTATGTGATCTGGGGAGCTCTTGCTGAAGCTGCGCGAGTGTTGATGGGAATCTACTCGTTGATTGCGCATGTGTATATGCGAACACGCTGGCTGATCCTGCCTAATTTGATTGGAGCGGTGTGTTCGATTGCATTTTGTATATTGTTAATCCCCGATTTTGGCGCCGCAGGTGTCGGGATGGGGTTGGTATCATCGGGATTCGCGGTGGTGGTGACGATGCATGTTTTGTTGGCGAGGCATGTGGGCGGCGGATCGCCGATTCGCCCTATGCTGATGGCGGGAGTTTCCGCTGCGCTGCTATGGGGGATGACGCTGGGCCTCCGTCACCTGTTGGATACAACAGGTTGGTGGTTGATCGTCGGAATTCCGGCGGTAGTCGGCGTCACATATCTGGGGCTGCAATATTTGTTTTTGCGGCAACATCTTACAGATAAGAGGGAAGCGTGAAAATATTACTGGCGTGCATGCTGCATACCTATGGTGATCCAAAGCGGGAATATTCTTATGAATATTTCAACTTTTACCAGAGTCTTAAACAAATGGGCCATGACGTCGAGATGTTCGATTACATGGGCGAGATGCAAGCCTTGGGCAAGGAGGGCATGAATCAAAAGCTGCTGGCGCGTGCGCAGGAATGGCGACCGGCTGTGACTCTGTTCTCGTTATATACCGACCAGTTCGAGCCGACCGTTGTCGACCAATTGCGCGAGTACACCACGACATTGTGTTTCTTTCATGACGATACTTGGCGCGTAGAATATTCGCGTTACTGGGCGCGTCATTTTGATTTTTTCACGACGCCGGATATCTATGGCGAAATGAAGTACCGGGGGCTCGGACTGTTCAATGCGATCCACTTTCCGTTTGGCTGTAACGAGCAAATATTTTGCAAAATGGATGTCCCGAAAAAATACGACGTGTCCTTCGTGGGCGGCTGGCATCCTTACCGGGAATGGCTGATTAAGCGGCTCGAAAACAACGGGATCAAGGTCGAGGTGATGGGGCATCGTTGGCCTAAGGGCGAGATCGATCAGGATGGCATGGTCAGATTGTTCAATGAAAGCCGTATCAGTCTCAACCTGTCCAACTCCGCCCCGTGGGACGCGCGTTATTTGCTGTCTTCTCCACGCGCCCTGATAAACAGACTGCGCAGCAAGAAGAACATCGAGCAACTGAAAGCGCGAATCTTCGAAGTAAACGGATGCGGCTCATTTCAACTTTCATATTACGTCGAGGGCTTGGAATGTTATTACGACATCAATCGCCAGGTCGGCGTTTATATCGATCCCGACGATCTGGTGGAGAAGGTTCAATTCTATCTGGCACATACGGAGCTTCGTGAATCCATCGCAGCGGCCGGGTTCGAGCGCACGCTGGGTGAGCATACTTTTGCCAAGCGTTTTCAAAAAGTCTTCGAAAGAATGGGATTGACGGATGAATAGCGCGCTTCCATTGGTATGCGTTTGCATCCCAACCTACAATGCGGCAACGACCATTAGGGAAACGTTGGAGTCGATTCTTGAGCAGACCTATGTCAATCTTATTATCCGCGTTTCAGACAATTCTTCGACCGATGAAACGCTGGAGATTATTGAGTCGATGGCAGATTCGCGAGTCGCTGTTCATCGCCATGATCAGAACATTGGCGGCGAAGGTAACTTCAACCGATGCATTCAACTGGCGGAAGGAAAATATACCGCGATATTCCATGCCGACGATGTCTATGAACCGAATATGGTGGCAAAGCAAGTGGCTTTCCTGGAAGCGCGTCCGGAAGCCGGGGCAGTGTTTACCGAAGCAAGCTTAATTGACGAGATGAGCAATATGATCGGGGAAATGCGCTTACCGCAAGGCATCGCGTCCCCTAGCGGACTTTACGATTTTGTGACAATATTCAAGGCTGTGTTACGGCATTCCAATTTTTTTATATGTCCCAGCGTGATGGCGCGTACACAAGTGTACCAACAAGAGCTCAAATGTTGGCGATGGGAGTTATTCAAGTCCAGTGCGGATTTAGACCTGTGGTTGCGGATACTTCAATCTCATCCAATAGGGTATCTGCCGGAGCGGCTAATGCGCTACCGGATCAGCAACAGTCAGTGGTCGGCGCGCGTTCGCCTGGAAACTGAACGCGCAGATTTCTTTCTCGTCATCGACCATTATTTAGCGCAGGAGCTGGTTCGTGCGTTGCTTGATGCGACGGATTTTAATAATTACCGGCGACTGGATCGCAGAGACCGAGTCATGCGGGCCGCCAACCTGTTTATAACCGACTACCCCAAGCAGGCAAACGGGCTTGTGCATGATATTTTTTCGTGGGATGCACTGGAAGGCGCATTGAAGAGTAAGCGTGGAGCGTTCGTTCTGCTAATCGGAGTCTATATGAAATTGTTGATTTTATTGAAACTTAATAAGATCGGGAAGACGTCGCTGGCATACATAAAGCAAGTGACCCGCAAATGACTGACAACCAATCAAAAATCATCTATGTCGACCCATCTTACACGGCTTATTATGAAGATAGGTTGTTTGACCATACTAATCCGGTGCTAAATCGCGATGACACGCTTGCGCCATTCATTCGTCTACGTGCAGCGCTTGAACAACAGGGTATCGGTTTGCATACGGCGGACTATTTACTGCAACAAGCGAATCAAGAACAAGCCGCTGATTACTATTCATTAGGCGTGCTGGAAAATTACGAACAATTGCGCGGGCGCGAGGATGTCAGGCTTCGGGCATTTGTGATGCTTGAGCCGCCGGTGGTCGATCCAGGTTTATATCGAGCTTTGCCGGAGCTGACGGCCGCTTTTGAGCGGGTCTATGTTCATAACATCGAGGGCGATGGTTATTCGCTCAAAGGGGTGGATCAATCAAGGCTGCGCAAACTCTATTGGCCGCAGCCGCACAAAGATGTATTAACCGATTTCTGGAGCCGTGAACAACGGCTGAATCGTGTCGTGATGATCAACGGCAACCACAAACCGACCTCCTATGACAGTGAACTGTACAGCAAGCGCATCGAGGCGCTTGCCGCGCTTTCTGCATTCGGCACGGTCGATCTGTACGGACGGGGTTGGGAGCGATGGTGGTCGCGCAGCTCCTTGTGGTTGCCGTATTGGCGTCATCGTAGAATACTCATGTCGATTTACAAAGGGGCCTGCGACTCCAAGTATGAGGTGCTGAGTCAATATTCTTTTGCTTTATGTTTCGAGAACATGGCGATGAAGGGCTACATCACGGAAAAGATCTTCGATTGTTTGTACGCAGGTACGATCCCTTTGTATTTGGGAGCGAAAGATATTGCCGATTTGATATCGGAAGATGCTTACATTGATTGCAGGAAATTCTCCTCGTGGAAAGAGATGCACGACAGTGTCATGGGGATGTCCGATGCGGAAGTTCAATCCATGCGTTTAGCGGGACGAGAATTTATTCAGGGTGAGCAAGGGTTGAAATATTACGATTCGTTGATTGAAATTTTTCATGAATGAGCGAGTTATAAGGATTCGGTCTGATCAGGTAACTATGAGATTCATGTTGATGCTAAAGCTATCATTGAAAGGTCTTACCATCTTGGTATTGGGTGTTTAGGAGTGCCTGTAAACTAAATGTGCAGGCTAATTATCCATGCCACAAATGTCCACCAAGGCGGAGGGCGCTCATTGCTGTCTGCATTACTTGTGGCTGTTCAAGATAATTGTCAAGCGGTTGCACTGCTTGACAGCCGTATGACGTTGCCCGTCAACAGATCAGTAAATCTGGCTATCAAGTTTGTTGAGCCTTCAATTTGGCAGCGCTTCATGGCTGAGTGGTGGCTTGTTCAGCAGGTTGCTCTAGAAGACATTGTATTGTGCTTCGGTAACCTACCGCCATTATTCAAGCTGCGTGGACGCACCGTGGTCTTTGTGCAGAACCGCTACTTGATCGATGATGTCAAGTTGAATGAGTTCCCTCTTAGGGTCCGGTTGCGGCTTGTTATGGAACGGCTGTGGTTATCCAGAAAGATGACAAATGCCGATGAGTTCGTCGTACAAACGCCGACAATGAAAAGGTTGCTGGAGATGAAGACCGAGGGCAAGATACCGGTTCGCATCCTTCCCTTCATGCAGGAGCTAAAGGAGTGTGAACATAGTATGTCGCAACCGAAAGTGCAAAAAGACAATAATTATGACTCGGCAATTGCTCCCTGCATTGCTCTACCTCCTGCATCCATGCAGTCGTTCGTGTATGTGGCGTCCGGCGAACCGCACAAGAACCATCGGCGGCTAATTGAAGCTTGGTGTCTATTGGCTGAGGAAGGACTGTTTCCCTCGCTATGCTTGACATTGAATGAGGCGCGCTTTGCTACGTTATGCAGAGAGATAGAGGTGATGCGTCAACGGTACGGATTAAAAGTGATAAATGCAGGGGAGATGTCTCATAAAGATGCCCTGGCGCTTTATAAGAAAGCGTGCGCATTGATATATCCTTCGGCCTTTGAATCCTTCGGCCTGCCCCTGGTCGAGGCACGAGAAGCAGGATTGCCAGTGCTGGCAGCTGAGCTTGATTACGTGCGTGATATAGTAGTGCCTGAACAGTCCTTTGATCCTGATTCCCCCGTTTCAATTGCGCGTGCTGTGAAGCGTTATCTTGGCGTCGTCGAGACTCCATTAAAAATATTAGATGCGATAAGTTTTTTAGATCTGCTGATGAACAGACGCTCCTAAGAGAATGCATACTGAGATTATCCGCGTTAGTGTAAGCGATTTTGGCCGAGAATCCGTTTGCTGGAGTATTTGTTCGACAATTTGCCATAAAAATTGCCCTCCCTTTTTACAGCATGGTAGAATTAGCTTTTTATGAGTGGGCCTCGTGCTTGATTGACAGCAGACATATTGAGCTTCTATTAAGTCAAAGTGTAAATTCAGTCTCGGCAATTATTGTTGCTGAGAAAACAGGTATTTCAGGCATATTGAATGATTTTAGTAACGGGCGGTGCCGGGTTTATCGGTGCGAATTTTGTATTGGACTGGTTGGCGCAATTCGACGAAACGGTCATCAACCTCGATATTCTAACTTACGCAGGCAATCGCGAGAACCTTGCCTCCCTGGCTGGGGATGAGCGGTATCTTTTCGTGCGGGGTGATATCGGTGATTCCAACCTGATAACCAGCTTGCTCGCCCAGCATCAACCCCGCAGTATCATCAATTTCGCCGCCGAAAGTCATGTGGACCGCTCCATCCACGCCCCGGAAGACTTCATCCAGACCAATATCGTCGGCACCTTTCGCCTGCTAGAAGCGGTACGCGCCTATTGGTGCAACTTGCAAGGCGAAGCCAAGCAAAACTTTCGCTTCCTGCATGTGTCCACCGATGAGGTTTACGGCTCGCTTTCTAAGGATGATCCTGCATTTTCGGAAACCAATCGCTACGAGCCCAATAGTCCTTACTCGGCGAGCAAAGCCGCCAGCGACCACCTGGTGCGTGCTTATCACCACACTTACGGTTTGCCAGTACTCACCACCAACTGCTCCAACAACTACGGCCCGTATCACTTCCCGGAAAAGCTCATTCCGTTGATTATCGTCAATGCTCTCGCGGACAAGTCTCTGCCCGTGTATGGCGATGGACAGCAAATCCGCGACTGGCTCTATGTCAAAGATCATTGCAGCGCCATTCGCCGGGTACTGGAAGCAGGCAAAGTCGGCGAGGTCTACAACATCGGCGGCTGGAACGAAAAGCCCAACATCGACATCGTCCACACGGTTTGCGCACTGCTCGACGAACTTCGTGCCCGAGTGGATGGCAAGAGCTATCGCGAACAAATTACCTACGTTACGGATCGTCCCGGTCACGATCGCCGCTACGCGATTGACGCGAGCAAGATAGAGCGTGAACTCGGCTGGAAGCCAGCTGAAACCTTCGACACCGGTATTCGCAAAACCGTCCAGTGGTATTTGGAAAACCAGAGCTGGGTAGCCAACGTCCAATCCGGTGCCTACCGCGAATGGGTTGAAAAAAACTACACAGGGCGCACTGCATGACAAATACGTCGGGAGCGGATTTGCACGGCACAGCCGCCCGAGGGGTGTCGGGCAGGGACAGCCTGACATGAAAATCCTGCTGTTCGGTAAAGGTGGTCAAGTCGGCTGGGAGTTGCAACGCAGTCTTGCCTCCATAGGTGAGCTGGTGGCGCTGGGTACTGACAGCCAGGATTTGTGTGGCGATTTCACCAATCTGGAAGGCATCGTTCAAACCGTTCGCGCCGTCGCGCCGGACATCATCGTCAATGCTGCCGCGTATACCGCCGTCGACAAAGCGGAGAGTGAACTCGATCTGGCCCGTACCATCAACGCTCTGGCTCCCGGAGTTTTAGCTCAAGAAGCCAAGCGTAGCGGTGCTTGGCTCATTCATTACTCCACCGACTACGTGTTTGACGGCAGTGGCGACACGCCGTGGCTGGAAACCGACTCTACTGGCCCACTGAGTGTCTACGGAAAAACCAAGCTGGAAGGTGAAGAGGCCATTCTCGCCTCTGGCTGCAAACATCTCATTTTTCGCACCAGTTGGGTTTATGCTGCGCGTGGCGGAAACTTTGCCAAGACCATGCTGAAGCTAGCGCAAGAGCGTGACAGCTTAAAAGTGATTCACGACCAGATCGGTGCACCTACCGGTGCTGACTTGCTGGCAGACGTCAGCACCCATGCCATTCGCACGGCATTGCAACGCCCGGATGTCGGTGGCCTCTATCATCTCGTGGCTAGCGGCCAAACTTCTTGGCACGGCTACGCCAATTTTGTCATTGATTTTGCGCGTCAAGCGGGTGTCGAAATCAAAGTCGCGCCAGAGGCAATCCAGCCCGTTTCTACTAGCGCCTTTCCTACCGCAGCCAAGCGGCCAATGAATTCGCGCTTGAACACCGGTAAATTACAAAATACCTTTGGCCTTAATCTACCCCACTGGCAGAGCGGCATTACTCGCATGCTTACCGAAATTCTTGAGAAGCAATCATGACCCAACGCAAAGGCATTATCCTCGCAGGCGGCTCCGGCACCCGGCTCTACCCTGTGACCAAGGTGGTTTCTAAACAGCTGTTGCCTATTTATGACAAACCGATGATTTACTACCCGCTCAGCACGTTCATGCTGGCAGGGATACGCGACGTCCTCATTATATCCACTCCACAAGATACCCCGCGTTTTGAGCAACTGCTCGGCGATGGCAGTGACTGGGGTCTTAATCTGCAATACGCCGAGCAACCCAGCCCGGACGGCCTTGCCCAAGCCTTTATTATCGGTAAAGACTTTATCGGCAACGCCCCTAGCGCCTTAGTACTGGGCGATAATATCTTCTATGGTCATGATCTGCCCGCCCAGTTAGAGCAAGCCATGTTGCGCGATCAAGGCGCAACCGTCTTTGCTTACCATGTGCAAGATCCTGAGCGCTATGGCGTGGTCGCTTTCGACGCGCAAAGCCGCGCCACCAGCCTCGAAGAAAAGCCGGTAAATCCGAAGAGTAACTATGCCGTCACCGGGCTGTATTTTTACGATAATCAGGTGGTCGATATAGCCGCCAAGCTCAAGCCATCCGTTCGGGGCGAGCTGGAGATTACCGATTTGAACCGCATTTATCTTGAGCGCGATCAGCTGAATGTCGAAATTATGGGACGAGGCTACGCTTGGTTGGATACCGGCACTCACGAGAGTCTGATCGAAGCCAGCAATTTCATCGAGACGATCGAGCATCGCCAAGGCTTGAAAGTGGCTTGTCCGGAAGAAATCGCTTACCGCAAGGGCTTCATCACCGCCGAACAACTGGAAAAATTGGCGCAGCCGCTAGCTAAAAACGGTTATGGACAATACCTGCAACGCTTGTTGAAAGAAGAGGGGCATCCGTGAAAGTTATCGCTACCGCTATCCCTGACGTACTTATCATCGAGCCCAAAGTGTTCGGCGATGAGCGCGGCTTCTTTTTTGAAAGTTTTAACCGCCGCCAATTTGCCGAGCTTACCGGGCGTGACGTGGATTTCGTGCAAGATAATCACTCGCGTTCGGTCAAAAACGTATTGCGCGGCTTGCATTATCAAATCCAGCAACCCCAAGGCAAACTGGTGCGCGTGGTGCAAGGCTTAGTCTTTGATGTGGCCGTTGATATCCGCAACAGTTCGCCCACCTTTGGACAGCACGTCGCAGTGGAGCTGTCTGCAGAAAACAAACGCATGTTGTGGATGCCGGAAGGTTTCGCACATGGCTTTGTGGTGCTTTCGGATACCGCAGAGTTTCTCTACAAAACTACCGACTACTGGGCACCCGAGTTCGAGCGCAGCATTTCCTGGAATGACCCTGCTATCGGCATCCAATGGCCCATCCAAGGCGAACCTGCCTTGTCCGCAAAAGACCAACAAGCCAAACTATTGGCAGAGACGGAGCACTTTGCATGACCTCCACTTCCCAAATGGGAATTAATCCCCATGCGGCTCAGCCTACATCTCTCTTGGCGCTGGTCAAAAGTCTCTGGCGCAACCGCCAGCTCATCTTACAAATGACCAAGCGCGAAGTGGTAGGCCGCTATAAAGGTTCTGCCATGGGCTTGGCCTGGTCGTTCTTCAACCCCGTGTTCATGCTGGTGGTGTACACCTTCGTTTTCTCAGAGATTTTTAAATCTCGCTGGGGCGGGATTGGTGGCGACGATAGTAAAACACAATTCGCCGTGGTTCTTTTTGTGGGCATGATCGTGCTTAGCCTGTTTAGTGAGGTACTCAACCGCGCCCCCGGATTGATTCTTTCCAACGTCAATTACGTCAAGAAAGTCGTGTTCCCCTTGGAAATGCTGGTGGTCATTGCGATGGGCGCAGCGTTATTCCACAGCCTGATCAGTCTTGGCGTACTGTTGGCCGCCTTTACACTCTTTAACGGCTACTTGCATTGGACGGCGGTTTTCACTCCTTTGGTACTGCTGCCGCTAGTCATCCTCACCACGGGGCTTGCCTGGATGCTGGCATCCCTGGGCGTATTTCTGCGCGATGTCGGGCAAACCATCGGCATCATTACCACCGTGTTGATGTTCCTTTCTCCAGTCTTTTATCCGGTGACCGCAGTGCCGGACAGGTTCCGTCCGTTCATCATGGCTAATCCTCTCACTTTCATCATTGAGCAAGCGCGAGAAGTGCTGATCTGGGGACACCTGCCAGATTGGGCGGGATTGGGTATTTACACCCTAGCCGCCACTGTAGTCGCTTGGCTAGGCTACGCTTGGTTTCAAAAAACCAGAAAGGGTTTTGCCGATGTCCTCTAAAGAAGATATCGCCATTCGCGTCACAAATCTCAGCAAACGTTACGAGATCTACAGTTCTCCGCGCGACCGGCTCAAGCAATTCGTACTGCCCCGCCTGCGGCGCCTAGCAGGGCTGTCGCCTAGGCAATACTTTCGCGAATTCTGGGCACTCAAAGACGTGTCGTTTGAAATCAAAAAAGGCGAAACCGTCGGCATCATTGGGCGTAATGGCAGTGGTAAATCTACGCTACTGCAAATGATCTGCGGTACGCTTAACCCAACCAGCGGCAGCATTCAAACCAATGGCCGCATTGCGGCACTGCTGGAACTGGGCTCCGGTTTCAATCCAGAATTCACCGGACGCGAAAACGTGTATATGAATGCCTCGGTGTTGGGTTTAAGCAACGGAGAAATCGAAGAGCGTTTTGATGACATCGTTGCGTTTGCGGACATCGGCGACTTCATCGAGCAGCCGGTTAAAACCTATTCCAGCGGCATGATGGTGCGGCTGGCTTTTGCTGTCATTGCACATGTGGATGCGGATATTTTGGTTATTGATGAAGCGCTGGCAGTCGGTGATGCGTTTTTTACTCAAAAGTGCATGCGTTTTTTGCGCGGTTTTATGAAAACTGGAACGGTACTGTTTGTGAGTCATGACACAGGCAGCATTAAAAGTCTGTGTAACTATGCCGTATGGCTTGAGAAAGGACAAGTGATACAGGAAGGCGAGCCCAAGGACGTGTGTGAGCTTTACCTTGAGGCGTTTTATGAGGCACAACAAGGCAAGAGCAGCACAACCAAGCTCAGGGAATTTAAGAGACCAGATGATTCGCTTCCATTTAAAGACCAGCGACTGGTGTTCGTTAACGCCAGCAATTTAAGGAATGATTTGCAGGTATTTAAATTTGATGCAGACGCCGCATCCTTTGGAAAAGGTGGGGCGAAAATTCACGATGTTCGTCTTCTGGATGAAAACGAACATCCGCTTGCTTGGATTGTCGGTGGGGAAAAGGTCATTCTACGGGTAATGGTCCACACGTATCAAGACCTTGACTCACCTATCGTCGGTTTCTACGTCAACGACCGTCTAGGGCAAACTTTGTTCGGAGACAACACATTCCTATCCTATAGAGAACAATTTGTTCATTGCCAGGAGGGAAATGAGCTTCAAGCGGACTTTGTTTTTTATATGCCGTTGCTTCCTTCTGGCGAATACTGCATTACGGTTGCTATAGCCAACGGCACCCAAGAGGTACACGAGCAGCACCATTGGATACACGATGCTGTTTTGTTTAAATCTGAATCGAGCAGCGTTGCATCCGGACTGATAGGCATTCCAATGCTCGAAGTAAAAATGCAAGTTTTAGAAACCATTATATGATCCCAGGCAGTCTAATTAGAGCGGCATCATTTACCCCGAACTCGCTTCAATTCCCGAATGCGTGGGTTGGTCATTTACCATTTGCGGCTTGGGTGGTTCAAGAGGTAAAACCAAAAATATTTGTTGAGCTTGGTACGCATACTGGAAATTCCTATTTCGCATTCTGCCAAGCAGTTGTTGAAGCAGGCATTTCAACAAAGTGTTATGCCGTCGATACATGGCAGGGCGATGAACAGGCTGGTCAATATAATGAGGATGTTTTCAACAAAGTTAACACGTATAATCAGGAGCACTACGCCGAATTTTCTCGGTTATTGCGTATGACTTTTGATGATGCGGTAGCTTATTTTACTGATGAATCCATAGAACTATTGCACGTTGACGGGTTTCATACTTATGAAGCAGTTGGGCATGATTTTGAAACTTGGCTGCCTAAGCTTGCGCCCGGTGCGGTGGTTATGTTTCATGATACCAATGTTCGTGAACGAAACTTTGGGGTATGGAAACTCTGGGAAGAACTGCAAGCGCGTTTCCCGAATAATTTAGAGTTTGTCCATTCGCACGGACTTGGGGTGTTGCAACTAAATAATGCGACAGATGATCAGAGGCTGCAATGGCTTCAACCCGATTTGCTCGAAAAGCAACTATTGATAAGTTACTTCGCGGCGCTAGGGGCAAGACAACTAGATAGATTTGAGTTAAATGAATTAAAGCAGCACGCTAACAGCCTCAACCAAGCGGTGCATGACAAAGACGTCCACATTGTCAATCTCGAGGCAGTGATAGGAGGTCGCGAACAGCAGATCGCCGCACTCAACCAAGCGGTAGCTGAGCGCGATGCTCAGATGGCATATCTGCATCAAACCGTAGCCGAGCGGGACCGAGAAATTGAGCTTTATATCGCTGAGAAAAATAACATTACTGAAGACATTTGCGTGGTCATCAAGGCATCTCGGCTGAATAAGCCTATTTACTAGTTCTTGATTTACTGATAAATTGCTTTTCATGGTCATCAAGGCATCTAACCTATTTACTAGGCCACAACAAATTATTTTAATTGCCCTTAGGATTTATTATGAAATCACTTATATTTCTAGTGCCACTACTTTTATTACCGGCTTGTAAAGAAGCTTATGATCGTGAATCAATCTATTGCTCGATTGATACACCGATAAACGGTGTCGTATTGCCGACGACGCAAGATTTTAGTGTGGGTGGATGGGCGTTTGATGAACTATCAGATTCCTCGCCCGAGCATGTTCGTGTTCAGTTTACTTCTGCTAACGGGCAGGTTAGTAAAACATTTGAAGCTAGCCGTAGTAATAAACGTCCGGATGTGGTGAAGGCATTTAATAAACTTGGTGCTGAGATGTCGGGCTTTAATTTGAATGTGCCGGCCAATTCACTTGTACCCGGAAAGTATAAAGTAGTGATATTGCAAGATATGCCCAAGTATGCTGTAACTTGTGATAAGAATTATATTTATGAGGTTGTCGAGAAAGTAATACCAGTACAACTACCTGTCGCACCGAGTGCCGCAGTGAATGCACCCTCACAATCACCTGTCGCACCTGCAAAAAAATCACACATTCGTCAGAAAAAAGCTGAGCATTCTAAAGAATAAAGGAACTAAGGCTACCTCTAATAAATTAAATTGATCGTCCTTCGAAAAGTTGAAGGACGATCAGGGACAAATAACACTCCTTCGCTGAAGTGAAAGCTTCAGGATCTATATTTACATAATAGCCATGACTGAATCATTTAATGAGCAAATTTATTTAGCGGCAAACCCTACGGTTGCAGATGCAGTAAGTAGAGGTGATTTTGCCTCCGGCATAGAGCATTTTCAACAAGTAGGACGCAATGAAGGTCTGGTTTCCAATGCGCTGCAATTTATTTCAGAGCAAGCACGGCAGATTGCTATGTTGAAGTTGGAGGTGGCTGATCGGGATGAGCAGATCGCAGCACTCAACCAAGCCAAGCATGACAAGAAAGTCCATATTGCTAATATCGAGACTGCATTACGTCAGAGCGAAGCGCGATTTGAAATGGCAAGACAGACTTTTTTAGAAATCATGGTGCGGAAACCTAAAATAAGGAGTAATAAATTTAATATTAAATATTATTCAAAATCAAATCCTGATATTTCAAAAGCAAAGATTGATTGTATAGCGCACTATATATTCAATGGCTCACATGAAGGTAGGCGGCCTCTTCCGTCAAAGCCATTCCTCGGATTTCTGCGAGAAATTGCCTCCAGGCACGGGGGGCTGGTTGGCGTCACTAAAAAAATATTCACTATCTACAGTCGTGGGGGATTGGTTGCGGTAAAGAACGCGGCGGCAAATGTTCGTTTACAGTATGCTTTTGATTCTGTACACAAAGTTACTGCTTTTAACGGTATTGAAACTGAATTCAATGAAGCTATTTATCTGGCCGCTAATCTCGATGTCGCTGCCGCAGTTGCTGCGGGGCATTACAAGGACGGATGGGAGCACTATCAGGAATGTGGCGAGGCTGAAGGACGTATTAGTAACGAAGCTGAAGCTGCATCTGCATCCGCTGGTAATAACTATACAGAATGGCTTCGGCGCTACGATACAATAGATGAAAAAAAACGATTAGCCATTCGTAAGCGCATTGTCTTAATGACCCCATCTCCGCTTATTTCGGTGCTGATGCCTGTGTATAACCCTCCCTTGGACATGCTCGAAGACGCCATTCGTTCGGTGCAAGGCCAGTTGTACCCAAACTGGGAATTGTGCATTGCAGACGATGCATCGACGGATGTGGGAGTACATGAGTTGCTTCAACGCTATGCGGATAATGACTCGCGCATTAAAGTGGTGTTCAGGAAGAACAATGGACACATATCGGCCGCATCCAATTCCGCGCTGGAGTTGGTCAAGGGCGAATATATTGCACTGCTAGACAATGATGATCTGTTGTGTGAAGACGCCCTGTTTCGGCTTGTAGACGCAATTATTACCAACCCTGATGCCGGGCTGATTTACTCCGACGAGGATAAAATAGACGCATCAGGGCAGCGCTACCATCCGTATTTCAAACCGGACTGGAATCCCGATCTGTTCCTTTCCCACAACATGATTTGCCACTTGGGCGTGTATCGCACAGATTTGGTCAGAAAGCTGGGAGGGTTCCGGGAAGGTTACGAGGGCGCGCAGGATTACGACCTGGCTTTGCGCTGTACTGAACAACTTTCGCCCCAGCAAATCGTGCATATTCCCAGGGTCCTTTATCACTGGCGCAGCCATCCTGGTAGTACCGCGCAAGCAGGCAGTGAAAAAAATTATGCGTTGTTGGCTGGTGAGCGTGCTTTGAATGATCATTTTTCGCGTATTAAAGTTGCGGCAAAGGCAGAGTTACTAGACTTTGGTATGTATAGGGCGCACTACACTATTCCAACAAAGGCTCCCTTGGTCAGTCTGATTATCCCTACGCGCAATGGCTTAGCACTGATTAAACAGTGCATCGATAGCATTTTTGCTAAAACCACCTATAAGAATTACGAAATCCTTATCGTGGACAACAATTCAGATGAACCTAAAACCTTGGCTTATTTGGCTAGTCTTGTTAAAAATAAACGCATTCGAGTTATTCGTGACAAACGACCCTTCAATTACTCAGCCCTAAACAACGCTGCTGTTAAGAATGCGCGAGGCGAATATCTTGCCCTGATCAATAACGATATAGAAGTGATTTCACCAGAGTGGCTGACAGAAATGGTCAGCTTAGCAATTCAGCCTGGCGTCGGTGCGGTGGGAGCTCGCTTGTTGTATCCAAATGATACCTTGCAACATGGCGGTGTTATAACAGGTTTAGGGGGGGTTGCAGGTCATTCGCATAAGCATTTAAATAGACGTGCACCTGGTTATTTCAACCGTGCTCGACTCATCCAGACTTATTCCGCAGTAACTGCGGCATGTTTAGTCATAAAGAAAAGCATCTATCAAGAAGTGGATGGGCTGGATGAAGCCAATCTCAAGGTGGCTTTCAATGACATCGACTTTTGTCTCCGTGTGCGAGAAGCGGGGTATCGCAATGTCTGGACACCCTATGCCGAGCTTTATCATCACGAATCAGCGACGCGTGGTTTTGAGGATACACCGAAAAAGCAACGGCGTTTTACAGATGAGGTGCACTACATGAAAAAGCGTTGGGGAGATTCGCTCATGAATGATCCCGCCTACAGCCCCAATTTAACAGTGTGTCACGAAGATTTTTCTTATGCGTGGCCACCGCGCATCAACCGGATCTGATGAGGGTATTTTATGGGTGATTTAATATTCAATGAGGTTGAATATCTGGCAGAAAATCCCGATGTTGCGGCTGCCGTTAGACAAGGCGGTTTTTCTAGTGGGCAGGAACATTACGAAAAACATGGGAAAAGCGAGGGGCGCTCCCTAAAAGGATTGCCCGGTAACTCTTCGCGTGAGGAAAAGGTATTTCATCTCCTTGACAAAGCAGGTCTGGGTCTGGAAATCGGCCCTAGCCACAATCCCATTGCGCCCAAAAAGAAAGGGTTTAACGCACATATCCTTGATCATGCCAGTGCAGCAGAATTGCGAGATAAATATCAGGGGCATGGCGTCAATTTGGACAATATCGAGGAAGTTGATTTTGTCTGGCATGGAGAAACTTTTCAGGAGTTGATTGGTAAAACCGGCTGCTACGACTGGATCATTGCCAGTCATGTTATTGAACACGTTCCCGACTTGATTTCGTATTTGCAGCAATGCGAAGCGTTGCTTAAGCCGGATGGCATTTTGTCTTTGGTCATACCGGATAAGCGCTATTGTTTTGATTATTTCTCTTCATGCAGTTCGACAGGTCATGTGCTTGATGCCTATGCAGAAAAGCGGGTGAGGCCCAGTCATGGGCAGATTTTTGATCACCTCGCCAACGCATCCAAGCGAAATGGCAACATTGCGTGGGGCGAAGATGGACTAGGTGGAGCGGATGAGCTTGTGCATACATTTTCTGAGGCGCAAGCGCATTGGGAAAAATCAATTTCTACCACAGATTATATTGATGCGCATTGCTGGCGCTTTACGCCGGCATCGTTTCGTCTTCTGATCTCGGATTTGTTGAATCTCGGTTTGATTAACCTAGAAATTAAGGCTGAATTTGATACAATAGGCTGTGAATTTTATGTGTCGTTAGTCAAGTGTGGTGATGTTCCCATGAAGTTAGATCGCCTTACTGTTCTACAAACTAGGAAATTTGAGAATGCCTGATATTGGGGTTTGATAATATGAGTACACTGAATAGTAGGGAGCGATGATTAACGAATTAAATTTTTAAAAAAATCCAAACAGTACTTTGCGTTCCGATAATGCATTTGTGATTGCATTGGACTGCTTATGGAAAAATAGTAATGAACTTCTCAAACATGAAAATAACTGCCAGTCGCATCAGCGATGTCTTGATCATAGGGCTACTCTTCCTTGCTATATTTCAATTGCCAGTGATCGCCGCCTCCAACGGTCATGATGCGGGGAGCCAAGCCGCCTATGAATATTGGACGCTACATGGCTTTGCATATGGAAGAGATATTATCCAAAACGTAGGTCCACTCGGGTTCCTAAGTTATCCAACTATATATACGAGTTTTCTTGACGAACTGAAGCTGCTGATCAATATGTTTTTGACCGGCAGTTTTATTTTTCTTCTATGGAATCGCTCAAAGAGCCTGCCAGTCGCCATTCGGACAGTTTTTCTCATCTTCGCAGGGTTCTTTGTTGTTGGTGATGTGATGTTCTACTCGCTGCTTCTGCTGTTATCACATCAGTTGACGCTTGCCACTAGGCTCAGGGTTGTTTTGTTCGCGACATTACTCTTGGCATTACTGGCGTTGGCAAAAGGGACATGCTTTTTTATCGCACTAATTATTGTCTCGACATCTATTGTTGGCTTTATATTCTCGCGCCGTTTTGTTTTTGCTGTTACGACGGCGGCGGGATTTACTGTCTTTCTTTTGACGACCTGGATGCTTGCCGGGCAGTCTCCTGCAGATTTTCCGGCATTTGCATATGCAATGGCATCGTTCTCAAGTGGCTACAACGAAGCAATGACAATCTTCGAATCGGGCCTTGTACAAGCGGCAGGTTTCATTGCGTTATTGGGTAGCACACTGCCCATTTTTTGGAGGGCACAGATCTGCGTCCGCAAGATGCGACGTGATACCCCTCAGATGAGCCGACAGCTGCTTTTGTCGGCGGTGGAGTTTTTCGTCCTGTTTGTGGTATGGAAACACGGCTTCGTCAGGGCTGATGGACATGTCGCCATCTTTTTCTGGTACGTGTTGGTTAGCCATACCTGGACATTGTTCAGAAGGGATTTGTCTTGTAACGAAGCGGACGGTAGTGCGCTCAATATGCCTTTAATGTTATCGACACCACTTGCGGGAGTGGTCATTATTGCTTCCTTAAGTGGCATCAACGCTGTGTACCCAGCCAGCCTTACAGCAATGTTCTGGTCAAAATACCACAAGATTAACGACAATCTATTGGGGGTCGTCAATACGCCTGAACTTTTCGGGAGACTAGACACCGAGCTGAAAAAGAACATTGCCACAATGGAACTTCCAAAAACGAGAGTATTAGCAGAGATGCAGTCAATTGGCTATTTTGGGATGTTTCCGGCAGCCATGTTATACAACGGATTCAATTACGTATCGAACCCGTCTACAATTTCGTTCGCATCATGGAACGACAGAATCATGAACGCGGATGCAATGTTTTTCAGGGACGACAGTCGAGCCCCGGCCTACCTGTTGTTTGATCTTAAAACGGTTGATAACAGGCTCGTGGCCCAAGATGATTCCTTGGCACAGTTAGAAATTCTGCATCGTTACGAGTTGGTGGGCTCTGAAAATGGAAACGTAATTCTTCACCGGATTAAAGGCAAGGAACCACTATCCAGGGCTTCAATATCAGAACATGAATACAAGGTTGGGGACTGGGTAGACGTGCCACAAGACTTGATTAACCCAATGTGGGTCAAGATTGGGGTTGACGAAAATCCATTAACACGTATTGTGGCGTTAGCTTACAAACCATCGCAATATTTTATTGAAATTTCGTTTAAAAATGGCACTAAGAAAACTTATAAATTCGTTCCGAAAATGGCTGCTACCGGGTTCCTGATTAATCCGTTAATTGTTGATAATAACGATATTTTGGTTGTCCGATCTCTGCAGGAGTACCGGCGCTATTTGAGCGACTCTCATCCTAGCCTAAGTAAAGCAGTCAAGTTTAGGATCGGTTGCGATAAGCATGTGGCATTATGCGGTCGGCGGGCTACTGTGGCATTTGAGGAGATCCATGGGCTTGCCCTGGGTAATGATATTGACTCAGGAAAATTTTATAGGCTAAACGGTCAGATGTATGATTTTGATGCCGAATTATTGGATGTTCAGGTTCCTAGTCCGGTAGAAAAAAGGACTGCGTTCGGTGAGGTGTTCTATCAGTTTCATGCGCCCAGCCGAATAAATGTACACAAACCTGGAGGTGTCCAAAAACTTAAGGCCTTCTATAGCATGCATCCTACGGCGTATGAGCAAGGAGGTGCAACGGATGGTGTGGAACTATCGGTACGGCTTGTAACGACAAAAGGGAAAGATATGCTGATATTTAAGAGGGATTTAGACCCGATAAAAACGCCTAGTGATCGTGGTGAACAGTTGTTGGATGTCGATCTACCCAGCGATGAGGGTACTTTATTTATCGAAGCAGACCTTAAGAAAAGTGGAGCATATGATCAGTTTCTCATCCGAAAACTTGTCATGCAACAGTCAAAGAATTAGTATGTTATTTTTACATTCTATCTCTATTTTTCTACGTCTTCTTTCGATGGCTTTTTGTATTCCTACTCAAGGCAGGGGGTAAAGGATGGAGCACTTTTTGAGCTTGATTCAGCCTATCCTTACTCAATATCCGCAGGCTGCTCCAATGGTAGAGCACCTTTTGAGCTTGATTCATCCAATCCTTACTCAATATCCGCAGGCTGCTCCACTAGTATTTATCGGTGTGCATACCCTTATGGCGATTTTGTTCTTGCCCTGCTCTCCAATGACACTGATGGCTGGAGCGTTATGGGGAAGTACGTATGGGTTGGCAGTGTCCATATGCGCAGCCATGGTGTCCTCAGCAGCAACATTCCTTTTATCTCGCAGTTTCCTGCGCGGCATGATTGAAAGGTTGCTTGTACATCGCTATCCGAAAGTAGCTGGATTGTTGGCCAAAGTAACCGTCCATGATTGGGAAATTATAGCAGTTACTCAGATGAACCCATTAATACCCGCGTCTGCTATAGGTTACGTTTTTGGTTTAAGTCAGATTACCTTTATAAGGTATCTGCTGTTTTCCGGAATATTCATGTTGCCCCTTCAGGCTTTGTTTGTGGTGACAGGGCATTCGGTGGCGAGTTTGTTTGCGGCTGACGGACATTGGGAAATAGCTTCATCGTTGATCTTCCTGGTCGTCACTGCACCTTTGGTAACTAAGCATATTTATAAAAAACTTTGTCAATTATATGGAGTTAAAAATGGGGCGTGAATTAGCAAAAATTTCTGTGGTTTTATCATTTTATAACGAGCAATCAGTACTTCCTGAATTGCTACAGCGGTTAAGGGCGGTTTTTGCCACCCTGATAGCAAACAAAGATGTCGGGTCGTACGAGCTGATTTTTGTTAATGATAACTCAACCGACGAATCAGAGAAATACCTGCGATCTGAATTGGAGAAGGGTGACATAGTTCTTATCAACATGTCGCGCAATTTTGGTGTTTCGGAATGCGTCATGGCTGGAATGGCTCAGGCTAGTGGCGATGCCTTGATCTATATGGATTCAGATTTGCAGGATCCGCCCGAAGTAATTCCGAGACTTGTTGATGCTTGGCGGAAGGATCAAGATGCAGAGGTGGTCTTCACCACGCGTACTCGTCGTGAGGGTGAGCATTGGCTGAAGCTTCTGATTACAAAAATCGGCTATCGGTTCATCAACTCGATTTCAGAAATTGAACTACAGGTTGATTCTGGTGACTTTAAACTCTTGTCACGGCGGGTAGTGGATTATCTGCTTCAGTTGAAGGAAGACAAGCCATATATTCGCGGACTGGTTAGTTGGGTTGGTTTTAAACAGGTTCAAGTTTTTTATGAGCGCTCGGCACGTTTCGACGGTCCTGAGAATACCAAGATGCCTGTCTTTAGTAAGAGAGTACTGTATTACTGGCTCGATCGCGCACTGATTTCTTTTTCGGATGCACCACTCAAATTGATGCTTTTTTTTGGGTTTGGGTTGTCAGGTATGTCCCTTCTCTATATAGTGGTTATTTTTGTGCAAAAAATACTGGATTTATCTGTACCCGGTTGGGCAGCATTAATGTCGGCTATACTTTTGTTAAGTGGCGTGCAAATGATGATGCTTGGTTTTATTGGTCTTTATGTTGGAGCAATATTTCGCGAAGGTAAGCAGCGTCCACAATACATTGTGAAAGAAGTAGTGAGTAAATGATTATTACCAGAACCCCGTTCAGAATTTCTTTTTTTGGTGGCGGTACCGACTATCCAGCGTGGTATCGGGAACATGGCGGCGCAGTATTGGCAACCACTATCGATAAATATTGTTACATCACATGCCGTCGTTTGCCTCCATTTTTCGAGCACAAGCATCGTATTGTTTACTCTCACATCGAAAATGTGTGCCATAACGATGAAATCAAACATCCCGCAGTCCGGGCAGTGTTTAATTGGGCTAATGTTGCTGATGGGTTGGAAATTCATCACGATGGAGATTTACCTGCACGTTCCGGTTTAGGATCCAGCTCAGCCTTTACCGTTGGCTTGGCGCATGCGTTGTATGGTATTCGTGGTCAAATGGTTAGCCATGATGCACTGGCAAGAGATGCTATCCACATCGAACAAAATCTCATCGGAGAGAACGTCGGCTCGCAGGATCAGGTGTCAGCTGCTTACGGTGGATTCAACCGTATCGATTTTCATAGAGACGATACTTTTGACGTGTCACCGATCATTCTTTCAGGGCATAGGCGTGAAGAGCTTCGTGACCACCTTATGCTCTGTTTTACTGGATTTTCTCGTATCGCCGACGCGATCGCAAAATCTAAAATCGACAACCTCAAAAATCGCGAAACAGAACTTAAGCTTATGAGAGAAATGGTTTATGAGGCTACTAGTATTCTCGCGGATAGTCGTGTCAGTATTGACGAATTTGGAAAGCTGATTGATCTAAGCTGGAAGTACAAGCGCAGTCTTTCTGAGCGGGTTTCAACCCCGGAAATCGACCAGATTTACGATACAGCCATGCGTGCCGGTGCAATTGGGGGCAAGATTCTTGGCGCTGGCGGCGGCGGATTCATGCTGCTGTTCGCAAAACCCGAAAAACATGCTGCAATTCGCGAAGCCCTTAAAGAATTGGTGCATGTATCTTTTAATTTTGATGATTCCGGCAGCCGTGTCGTACTTTATCAACCCAACGGCCTGTGATTGATGAATAAAACAGATAAAATCTTTGTTGCCGGGCACACCGGTTTAATTGGCTCGGCAGTTGTTCTGCGCTTGCAAAACGAAGGATATGACAATTTGCTATTGGCCAGTCATGCTGAGCTGGAACTGACGGATGCCACAGCAGTGGATCATTTTTTTAACGAACACTCACCTACATATGTAGTTCTGGCTGCCGGTAGAGTCGGCGGCATTATCGAAAACCAAACCTACCCAGCTGATTTTATGAACGCCAACTTGGCGATTCAATTAAATGTACTCAAGGCCGCACACAGTTCCGGTGTGAAGAAGCTGATTTTGTTTGCTTCCTCCTGCATGTATCCGCGTGAATGCCCGCAACCTATGGCAGAGACAGCGCTACTATCAGGACATCCCGAGCCGACCAGCCTTGCCTACGCAATTTCAAAACTGGCCGGTATGCAAATGTGTCTTGCCTATAACAAGCAATATGGTGAGCAACGTTTTATTCCTGTGATCCCTAATAGTGCTTTTGGGCCCAACGATAACTTTGATCCAAAGTCAGGACATGTCCTCTCGTCCTTAATCCGGCGCTTCCATGAGGCACACCAAACTGGCGCAGAAAGCTTGACGCTTTGGGGGAGCGGCACACCGCGTCGTGAGTTCATTCATACCAACGACATTGCCGATGCTTGCATTGCACTGCTCACCGGGAACACAAGCACGCTTGAACTGCCCCTAAACCTGGGAACCGGCAGAGATTTTTCCATTCGTGAGTTGGCTGAATCCATTGCCGACGTAATCGGTTATTCCGGAACCCTCGAATGGGATACAAGCAAGCCTGACGGCGCCCCGAGGAAGTTACTCGACAGTAGTCGGCTTCGCGCCTTTGGCTGGCAGCCGACGGTGGATTTTGAAGAAGGTGTCAAAGATACCTATCAGTGGTATCTTAACAATGCATTGAGGACGGAGAGCTGTTTGTGAATATTAGTCCTATCGATCTACGCGAAAAAGCGCATTGGGTATGGAAAGAAACGCTGGCGGTACATCGCCGAGCTCCGGAAACCCGCTTGGCTTCGTCGCTCTCTTCCATCGAAATTTTTGTAGCGCTTTACTACGGCGGCGTACTGCGTTTCGACCCTGCCCAGCCGCTAGCCGAACATCGGGATCGTTGCGTCATCAGCAAAGGGCATGGTTCCATCTGCATGTACCCGATTTTGGCTGACCTGGGCTATTTCCCTCTTGACGAACTGCAGCGGGTCTGCCAAACAGGCAGCTTTCTTGGCGGAATACCGGATCCGGTGATTCCAGGCTACGAAACCGTCAACGGTTCACTTGGTCACGGCGTGGGTGTTGCGACTGGCATGGCCTTGGGGTTGAAATGCAAAGGCAGCGATCGAAGCGTGTTTGTCGTGTCCGGTGATGGCGAATTACACGAAGGCGCAAACTGGGAAGCGATCATGTTTGCTTCGCAACATAAGCTCGATAATCTGCACCTGATCATTGATGACAACCGAATTAGTATGCTCGGTTACACAGATGACATCGTTAGCCACGGCTCACTCTCTGCACGCTTATCCGCTTTCGGCTGGGATTGCCTTGAGGTCGATGGGCATGATGTCACAGCCGTGCAGGCAGCCCTGCTGAAAATGAAAGAAAACTGCACAGGAAAGCCTAAAGCACTGATAGCCCGGACCTTGAAAGGACACGGTGTACCCGGGCTGGAAAACGCCCCGCTTTCGCACATCATGAACCCCAAACCGGAGCTGATTGACAGCCTGCTGGAGCAAAACACATGAGCATTAAACCTCTTGCCATGCGCGACGTATTGCTCGACCGTATCTGGAAAGCAATGGCGGAAGACCAGAAGATTTTTTTCGCCAGCGCCGATTTCGGCTCTCCAGTCCTCGACAAAATCCGCGCCGATTTTCCTGACCGTTTCGTCAATGTTGGGATCGCCGAACAAAATCTGATCAACATTTCTGCCGGCTTGGCACTGGAAGGCTATACCGTATTCGCTTACGCCATTGCCCCCTTCATTACCATGCGTTGCTACGAGCAAATTCGGGTCAGTTTAGCGCTACTCTCTGAAGTGCGGCCCATGAACGTCAATTTGATCGGTGTGGGTGCCGGCTATAGCTATGTAGTGTCCGGACCGACCCACCAGTGCTACGAAGATATTACTCTGATGCGCGCCCTGCCCAATTTCAGAGTGCTTTCACCCTCTGACCATGTCAGTGCCGGCGCTCTCTTTGACCGCTGCGTGAGTACTAAAGGCCCAAAATACCTGCGGTTTGATGCACAAGTGTTACCTGTAGTCTATGAGAACGGCGCTCCAGACTTGGATGTCGGCTTTCATATCCACAGCACCGGTAAGGACGTCTGCCTGATAGCGACGGGCTACATGCTGCATACCGCTCTCAACGTGGCCGAAAGCCTCACCGCTGCCGGACATTCGGTCGGAATCATAGACCTTTTCGATATTTCCAACTTTGCCGCAGACCAGCTTCAAGCTGTGCTCTCGTCTTACGCGGGCATCGTCACTCTCGAAGAAGGCTTCCGTGGGCGAGGCGGCGTTGATGCCATGCTCTTTGAATTCATTGCCCGACGTGGCCTGTCTGCACGCATGCTCAATATTGGCGTCGAGGGAGGTTACCGCTTTGAACTCGGCTCACGTGAGGAGCTACACGAGCAGGTTGGAATCGGCCCTCAATCCGTGCTACATAGTGTAACAACGTTTGTGCAATCACTTTCTGATTAATTTTGGTGAAAATAAGATGAAATTTCCTCTGATGCGTAACAACATCCTGCGCGAAGATCTTGACGCAGTAATCGAACATTTGAAGCAGGACGATCCGATCCTGACCCACGGCGCCAACGTAAGAGCATTCGAAGCTGAATGGTCTGAATGGCTAGGCGTGAAATACAGCGTATTCGTTAACTCAGGCGCATCAGCAAACCTGTTGACCATGGCGATACTCAAAATTCGTCACCCGGAAGGAGGTGAAATCATTGTTCCTCCGTTGACATGGATTTCCGATGTTGCATCAGTGCTGCAAAACGGATTCACTCCGGTATTTGCCGACATCGATCCAAGCACTCTGGCAATGGACACAACTCAGATTCTGAACAAAATCACCGATAAAACACGGGCGGTATTCCTAACCCATGTACAAGGTTTTGACGGGCTGACTGACGAACTGATTGATGAACTACAACGTCGTAATATCCCGCTGATCGAAGATGTCTGTGAATCTCACGGCGCTACCCACAATGGCAAACGCGTGGGCAGCATTGGCTGGATATCGAACTTTTCGTATTATTATGCCCATCACATGAGCACCATCGAAGGCGGCATGGTCTGTACTAATGACCCTGAGGTATATCAGCAAATCCGCATGTTACGTTCCCATGGTATGGTTAGGGAATCTAACGATGAAAATGTACGTGCTGCTTACCTGGCTGAAAACCCCGAACTGAACCCGGACTTCATCTTCGCCTACCCTGCCTATAATGTGCGTAATACCGAGATTGGCGGCATCATGGGACGTAGTCAGCTTAAACGCCTGGATTATATTGTGGAGCGTCGGACTGAAAACCTGCTTCGGTTTTTGAAGAAAATCGATGCCTCAAAATACCGCACCGACTTCAAGCTGGAAGGATCCAGCAACTACGCCTTCAACCTCATTTTGAAGGATCCGGATGATGGTCTAGTCGACCGCCTCATGCAAAAAATGCGGGAGTCTGGCGTCGAATTCCGGAGAGGAAGTGCAGGCGGTGGCAATCAGATTCGTCAACCTTATCTGAAGGGTATTGTGCCTAGCGGGCATCATCTTGAGTTCCTTGAAACGGAACACGTCCATTTCTACGGTTTTTACATCGGCAACTTCCCAGACTTGAAAAATGAGGAAATTGATGCGCTCTGCGCAATTATAAATTCGGCATAAGGGGGGGCAGTGACTTCAGCCGTTATTCTTGCAGGTGGTTTGGGGACGCGTCTTCGCAGTGCCGTACCGGACTTGCCTAAACCAATGGCACCGATTAGCGGACGACCATTTCTTGAGCACCAGCTCGACTACTGGATTAAACAAGGTGTTAGTCATTTTGTATTATCCATTGGTTATCGGTATGAGGTCATCGTTGATTATTTTGGCAATAGGTATAAAGATGCCAAGCTTGATTATGTCATTGAGAAAACCCCGCTAGGTACGGGTGGGGGACTATTATTGGCTGCTGAAAAGATTGCCAAAGATGAGTCATTTTTATTACTAAACGGCGACACTTATTTTGCTGTGGACTTGAAGACATTGATTGAATTCTCCTTGGAAAATGATGCAGACTGGTGCTTCTCTTTGTTTCGTACCCATGAAGAGGGGCGGTACATGGGGATGGATATTTCACCGCAAGGGCGAATTACCTCGCTCAAGTCGGGTACTGGCCGACCAGGTAGTTTGGCAAACGGGGGGGTGTATTGGGTTAATCCACGCGCCTTATGCAGTGAAAAATTTTCGCCAGGCGACAAACTCTCGCTGGAGGATGATATCTTCGTGGCTGCCATAGCTTTTGGGCAGTGTCTGTTGGGCATTGAGTTCTCGGGCACCTTCATTGATATTGGCGTGCCCGATGACTATCATCGCGCACCAGCTCTGCTAGCGTTGTAAAAAAGGACATCTGTTGAATACAATTGCACGACTAAAGAAAAACCTGGATGCCTCTATCCTTGCCAAACATCAGTTGCTTGCCGATGAGGGGTGTCTTGAGCTGTTTTCCAAGGCCGTAGAAACTGTTGTCGACCGATACAAACGAGGCGGACGTATCTACATCGCAGGCAACGGAGGCTCGGCCGCTGACGCTCAGCATTTGGCTGCCGAGTTTGTTAGCAGATTGGCACGAGACAGAGCTCCATTGCCAGCCGAAGCTCTCACAGTTGATAGCTCCATACTTACTGCGATTGGTAACGACTACGGTTTTGACTTGGTGTTTTCCCGACAACTTGCTGGTAAGGCAACAAATAAAGATATATTTCTTGGTATAACGACATCAGGGCAGTCTTTGAACATTCTTAAAGCTCTGGAGCAATGCCAAGCCATGGATGTGCCGAGTATTATTTTTTGTGGGCATGATGGCGGTCAAGCAAAAGCGCTAGCCGACTATTGCATCGTCGCTCCAGGAGTAGCCACAAGCACTATCCAAGAACTGCACATCGTATTGGCCCACACACTCTGTGAATGTGTCGAAGTGGCGATGTTCGGTGAATGATTTTTTGACAATAAGAAAAGGAACACAATGAGCTACAACATATTAGTCACCGGCGGTGCCGGCTACCTCGGTTCCACTATGGTTCCTGACCTACTTAATGCAGGGCACAAAGTAACAGTGCTGGACAATTTCATGTTCAAGCAAGCTAGTCTTAATCACGTTTGTAACAACCCAAATTTTTCGGTTGTTAAGGGTGATATACGCATCGAGAGCGTGATGGCTCCGTTGCTTAAAAATGCTGACATTGTTATTCCACTGGCGGCGTTGGTTGGGGCGCCACTTTGCAACCTAGATCCAATTGGTGCAACAACGATTAATCATGACGCAATTTCAATGATGATAAAGCTGTTGTCCAAGGAGCAAATCGTACTTATGCCGACTACCAATAGCGCATATGGTACCGGCGACGAAAACAATTTCTGTACAGAAGAGTCACCACTGCGCCCTATCTCACAATATGCGATAGAAAAAGTAGGTATCGAAAAGGAACTGATGCAACGCGAAAACGCGATCAGCTTCCGCCTTGCCACCGTATTTGGCATGTCACCACGGATGCGGATTGATCTGCTCGTGAATGACTTCACCTACCGTGCCGTTAACGATCGATTCGTTGTTCTGTTTGAGAGCTACTTCAAGCGCAACTATGTCCATGTGCGCGATGTTTCACGCGCTTTCCAGCACGCCATCGGTAATTTCGACAAAATGAAGGGTGAGATTTACAATGTCGGTCTTTCCGAAGCAAACGTATCGAAAAAGGAACTCTGCGAGACCATCCAGAAGCAAGTACCGGATTTTCTCTTTATTGATGCACCAATAGGTAAAGATCCCGACCAGCGCAACTATATTGTATCGAACGAAAAGATTGAAGCAACAGGCTACAAAACTTCGATGTCTCTTGATGCCGGTATTGCAGAGTTGATTAAGGGATACACCATGATCAAGAACTCTCGATATGGCAATGTTTAGCTTGATCTTCCTTTCACTGGATGGGAAAGGATGAAATGAAGGGATCAGCTGATTACCTCATTGTGGGCGGCGGAATTGTCGGTCTGACGGTTGCGCGCGAGTTGCGCAAGCGCTATCCGACAGCGAGCATTGCATTGCTGGAAAAAGAGGCGGTCTTGGGCAAGCACGCCAGCGGTCGTAACAGTGGCGTACTGCATAGTGGTATTTACTATGACAGCGGTACGTTGAAAGCCAAGGTTTGTGCGGAAGGTGCACGCCGCATGAAAGCATTTGCGGCAGAGCATGGCATTAACTGTCAGCACTCCGGCAAGGTAATTGTTGCTACCTCTGTGCAGGACTTACCCGTGATTGAGCGTCTGCTTAAAAACGCGAGGGAGAACGGGATAAGGGCTGTACGCCTGGACGAACAGGGCATACACCAGATTGAACCCCACGCAGGGGTTTACCAGCAGGGCATACATTGCCCGGATACGGCGGTGATAGATAGCAAAGCCGTAATATCGAAGTTGCAGGAATTGTTGATTAATGACGGTGTAAAGATATTTTTTAACGCACCTGTATCCTCCATAAATACGGAAGCTCGCAAGGTAATAACCCCGATTGGTGAGTTTGGTTATAAGTATTTGTTCAACTGTGCCGGTGCTTCCGCTGACAAAGTGGCTAAGTTCTTTGGACTAGGATTAGACTATGCGCTGTTGCCATTTAAGGGTATCTACTTCAAATTGCGCCCTGAACGAGCGCATCTAGTACACGCCAACATCTATCCTGTTCCTAATGTCAACCAACCTTTCCTTGGAGTGCATTTGACTCGTGTAGCGAGCGGGGATGTCTATGCGGGGCCGACGGCCATCCCTGCATTGGGACGAGAAAATTACGGGATTCTACAGGGTGCGCAATTAGGCGAATCGCTACGAGTTGGGTTTGAAGTATCCAAAATGTATTTAGCCAATCATCAGAATTTCCGACAATTGGTGCATACCGAACTGGGTAAGTATCGTAAGAAAAATTTCTTTGCTGCGGTGCGTAAGCTGATGCCCGAATTGACTTACGATGATCTTGTCTCTAGTGATAAGGTGGGCATTCGCCCGCAACTTATTAATGTGCGAGAAAAAAGGTTGGAAATGGACTATGTCATCGAGAAATCTTCCGATTCACTGCATGTGCTGAATGCAATTTCACCAGCATTTACCAGTTCGCTGGCTTTTGCCGAATGGATTGTGGATCAGTCTGAAATTGTTTAACTCTTAATGACTTCGGGCAAAAAAATCGGGGATGAGGATTTACCTATTGAAGTGATCGAAAGACGTCTAGCGTGTGAGAATTCAAAGTTTTTTGTTTATTTCGACCATGTGATCGACAAGGCAGGTAGCGAAGTTCGAGATTACCTGGTGGTTGCGCCAAAGATTACAGGGAAAAATCTTATTACTGGAGTGGCTATTTTACCGGTTGTCGACGGACAGGTCGGGTTGGTACGGATTTACCGTCCGGCAATACGCGCCTATTCATGGGAAATACCACATGGCTTTATGGACGAAGGAGAAGATGAAGTAACCTCGGCGTTGAGAGAGTTGCTAGAAGAAACTGGATTTGTTGCCGATCTAACTTGTTTTTCTTCATTGGGATTCATCACTCCAAATTCTGGTGTGTTGGCCGCAAGGGTTCATCTTTATGTGGCCGAAGCAGGATATTCGACAAGTCAAAGAGAGTTCGAGTTAGGGCTTAGGGAATTTCGCTTTTTCGACTTCCAGGAACTGGAAAATATGATTGAGCGTTCTGAGGTGCAGGATACATTTACACTGGCAGCATGGTGCAAGTATCGACTAAAGAAAAATTCTAGACAGATAGCTAACCCAAATAATAGTTGAGTTGTGTTCGTGACAAATAAAGCTGTATTTCTGGATCGTGATGGAACCCTTAATGTAGATAAAGGGTATGTTCACTGTATTGAGGAGTGGGAATGGATTCCCGGTGCAATCGACGCAATTGTATCGTTTAAAAAAGCCGGATTTCTTGTTGTTGTGATTACGAATCAAGCAGGAATTGCTCGTGGTTATTATACCGATACAGAGGTCAGCCATTTGCACACAAGGATAAATGAGGAGTTGAAAGAGCATGGTGCTACGATTGATGGGTTTTATCATTGCCCGCACCATCCAGAATTCAGTGAGGTATGTGAATGCCGAAAGCCCATGGCGGGTATGATTTATAAAGCTAAAAGGGATTTTGATATTACTTTAGGTCGCTCATGGCTTGTTGGGGACAAGGCAAGCGATATTCACGCAGGATTGTCTGCTGGAGTTAAACCGATATTAGTATTAACCGGTTATGGGAAAGATGAGCGTACTTTGCTGGGTGACGGCATAATTTGTGCCGCAGACATTTTGGAAGCCAGCACTTTGATAGTTTCGGAAGTCGTTTAATCTAAATTATGAAATTAAATGCTAGTAGTCTGTCGGCACGTCCTACGGTCACTGTGGTAATCGTCAATTGGAGCGGTGAGCGGTTTCTTGAGCGATGTTTGGTTGCATTGATGAATCAGACACTCAAGCCGCACGAGATCATTCTGGTGGATAACGCCAGCTCGGACAGGTCGCTTGAAATTGTACGCCGGTTTCCAGTCGTGCGGTTGATGACGCTTGACCGGAATACTGGTTTCGCGTATGGCAATAATCTGGCGATCGAGGCTGCTTCTGAGGAGTCAGAATGGATCGCTCTGATCAATCCAGACGCGTTTGCCGAACCGCGCTGGCTAGAAGCACTGTTGGTGGCGGCAGAATCCAATCCGGAATTCGATGTGTTCGGCAGCAAGTTGGTAAATGCGTCCGAACCAGCGTTGTTGGACGGGGCGGGTGATGCTTACCATGTGAGCGGTTTGGTGTGGCGTATGGGACACGGTATGCCCGCGTTGGGTGCTACAGAGAGTGAGCGTGAAATTTTCTCACCTTGTGCGGCGGCAGCGCTTTATCGGCTTAGTGCCTTACGCAAAGTCGGAGGCTTCGACGAGGACTACTTCTGTTACGTGGAAGATGTGGATCTCGGGTTTCGTTTGCGGCTCGTGGGGTATCGTTGCCTTTATGTGCCGCAATCCGTGGTGTATCATGTCGGCTCAGGCACGACTGGTGGTCAGCATAGTGATTTCGCCATGTATCATGGACATCGCAACCTGGTGTGGACCTTCGTGAAGAATATGCCGGGTATCTTGTTCTGGATGCTGTTACCGCTGCATGTGTCGCTGAATCTGGCGAGTATCATCTGGTTCGCGTTGCGCGGACGGGGAGGAGTGATTTGGCGAGCCAAGCGCGATGCCTTGTTAGGCTTGCCGAAGATGTGGCGCAAGCGTCAATATATTCAAAAGACTCGGGTTGCTTCAATTGGTGAGGTTTGGCGACAGTTAGATAAGCGGATGATTACAACAAAACTTGGTCGAAAAGAAATATGAGCGCCGTCATTTCAACAATCATCGTCAATTATAATGCGGGATGCTTTCATTAACCTGCGTGCTCGCGCTGAACAGAGCGATCTCATCTACCAAGCGGCACCGTGGTAGAAACCGCTCGGATTTCACGCTTGAAGCTGCTTGTGAGAAGGCGCAGGGAGTCGTATCAGGTATTCTTTAGCTTGAATGCGCAGGACTTTGATCGTTTTTGTGGGTTGCTGGATGTGCCACCCGCTGCCAACTCCGGACTGGAGCGGTTGCTTGCAGTCAAAGCGCCGTGGGTTCGGTGGTGGGATCTCACTGAATTGGGCGGCGTTTTGCAGGCATCTCAGTCTCTTGCTCAAGTACATGCGCTGGGTGCTTTCGATTGTGGTGAATCGGTTCTGATCGAATGGCTCAAACGTCGCGCTTTTGCCAATCGGGTAACCGGTGCGAGCCGCACGTTTGTTGTCGTGGACGTGCGTAATCAGCTCTTGGCTTACTACGCATTGGCCGTCGGTGCGGTGGGTTCAGTTCGCCGCAACATGCCTGACCCGATTCCAGTCATGGTGCTGGGGCAGCTGGCCGTTGATTGTCCCTGACAGGGACAACAACTTGGTAGTGCTTTGCAAGGATGTATTTCTGCGCACTGTCAGCGTCTCTGAAAACGTCGGCATCCGCGCGCTACTGGTACATGTAATCAATGATGCCGTCAAACAGTTCTCTACATCCGGCGAGGCTTTCAGTCGTCGCCAGTCGATCCCTATTCTTTGATGCTGGGGCTGCCCCGTGTGTCCTGAAGTTTTTAGTCTGCGGGGTATCTCCAGCCACGGATCGATATCGTTCGCCGCTTCAATCGTTGAAGTTTGGTCACAGTCGGATAAGCGGATGATTACTTATAATAAAACTAGACATAAATAAATAGGGCTATTTTATGGAGCCAGTTTTATGGTAAATTCCAAGCATTGATCTTATATGCTCGGTAGTTACAGTAGTCTCCTTCTGTTGTTGCAAATTTTGACTTTTTATAAAAAGAGAGTTATGTAGTGAGATTATCCCCAGTTTATCAAGCAATTATCAAAGCTGAGGCTATAAGAGCGTTTGGTGAGAATGTGACTGTGTTTTTATTTGGCAGCCGCGTGGATGATTCTAAAAAAGGTGGTGATATTGATTTGTTTATCCGAACAACCGATAAAGAGAGGTTGTTCGAGAAAAAGATTCGTTTTTTGGCCAGGTTGAAGCGTCAAATCGGAGAGCAAAAAATTGATGTGGTCTTCAATGAAGATAAAGGTCGGCTGATTGAGCAAGAGGTGAGGAAATGGTCAATACAGCTTTAGTTTATCAAACAAAGTTTCAAAAAACCCTGCACGAAGCCTATGTGCATTTGGCAAGAATTGATGAAGCGCTCGACGAACTTGGTAAAAAGTATCGATTTCCGATTGTTCGGGAACAGTTCACCGAATTACTAACCAACCGAATTGAGCTGGCGTTTGCTGATCAGATTATTTATCGATTCTCAAAAGCACAGGATACGATTGGTGCCAAGTTGTTCAAGGCTTTTTTGCTTTATCAGGGCGAGAACGTTGATCGCCCGTTTTTGGATATTCTTAATGAACTGGAAAAGCTGCATATTGTTGATGTGGAAGAGTGGTTTGTTTTACGCGAGATTCGTAATGATATTGCTCACGATTATGAGGATAACCAAGATCAGGCAATGCACATCTTGAATAATATTTATCAATATCGAGGGGAGTTAAGACAGATACTTGTTGAGATTGAACAAAAAACAGGCGTTCTGACGGCTAAGTAATAAAGGATTAGTTAGCGATTGTGATAAGACGGTTGGAAACGCTAATGATTACAACAAAATTTGGTAAAAAATAAATATGAGTGCAGTGATCTCAACAATCATCGTCAATTATAATGCGGGCGAGTTGCTGCGTAGCTGTGTCGATTCGTTGCTGAATTGCCCATGGGAAATCGAAATTATCGTGGTGGATAACGCATCGAAGGATGGCAGTTTGGATGCCTTGCTGGGATTGCCCTGCGTACAGATTATTAAAAATACAGCCAACGTTGGTTTCGCTGCGGCTTGTAATAGTGGGGCGCGTGTTGCTTCTGCTCCGTTCCTGCTGTTCCTTAATCCTGACTGCTCTTTCAAACCCGGTGCCTTGGTTGGGTTGTTAGACGCGATGAATGTGGATGATCGCGTGGGTATGGCGGGTGGCTTTCTTACTAATTTGGACGGAACCGAACAAGCGGGTAGCCGCCGGGCTGTACCCACTCCTTGGCGTTCTTTTGTACGCGCATTTGGTTTGGCTCGTTTTGCAAATCGTTGGTCGCGACTGTTCTTTGATTTTTACTTGCATAATCAACCGTTGCCGGATCACGCCATTGAGGTGGAGGCGATTTCTGGTGCCTGCATGATGGTAAAACGTGAGGCGATGCAGGATGTTGGAGAATGGGACGAAGGTTATTTTTTGCATTGTGAAGATCTGGACTGGTGTATGCGCTTCCGACAACAAGGGTGGAAGATTCTGTTCGTTCCATCGGCGAAAATCACTCATGCGTTAGGCGTTTGCGGGAGAAGTCGGCCGGTGTTTGTCGAGTGGCACAAGCATAAGGGGATGATACGGTTTTACAAGAAATTCTTTCGACACCAGTATCCGGGGGTGCTGATGGGGTTGGTTGTGGTAGGGGTGTGGCTGCGGTTTGGCCTTGTGGCGATTTACTACTCGGCCAAGCGTGCCGGTCAGGCGTTGGGTTTTGGGCGTGGTTGATAATGCGATTCCCATGGCCTCTCTCCCAGAGGGTGATGAATTACCGCTAAACCTTGTAGGTGTTCTTGGTGCGACCAGTTCGGTGGGGACCTGTCTACTGCCGATGCTGACTGAGGCAGGGTGGCAGGTGACGGCGTTCTCGCGGTCGGCGGTCGGGCAGAGCGGTGATAGGGTAGCGTGGCGGCGGCTTGCTCCCTCTTCACCGGCTCCTCTGATGGAGTCATTAGTCATTCGCTCCGGGCATCAAACGGTAACAACCCAGTCGCCGGGCCTCCCGCGTGCGGGTGAGAAGAGCATTTCGTTTTGGATTTGCGTCGCCCCTGTTTGGGTGTTGCCGGATTATTTTGCCTTGCTTGATGCGCAGGGCGCGAAACGTGTGGTGGTCGTGTCTTCCACCAGTCGGTTCACCAAGGATGACTCCTCCGACCCGGAGGAACAGGCCATAGCGCTTCGGCTTGCTGATGCGGAAGCTCGGGTGCAGGAGTGGGCGGAAAGCCGCGGGGTGGAATGGGTGATTCTGCGTCCTACGCTGATTTATGGCTTGGGGCGGGACAAAAATATCGCCGAGATTGCGCGCTTCATCCGGCGGTTTGGCTTTTTTCCCTTGTTTGGCGAGGCAAGCGGCTTGCGCCAGCCTATTCACGTAGCGGATGTGACAGGCGCATGTCTGGCCGCTTTGCGGGCGCCTTGCGCGGCGAACAGGGCGTATAACGTTTCCGGAGGCGAGATGCTCACTTATCGCAACATGGTCGCTCGTGTTTTTTCCGCCCTCTGTCGACGTCCGCGCTTGCTGACTGTCCCGCTTTGGACTTTCCGCCTGGCGGTGACTATGTTGCGCCGCTTGCGGCGCTATCGGCAGTGGTCGACGGCCATGGCCGAGCGTATGAACCGTGATTTGGTGTTTGATCATGCTGAGGCGGCGCGAGACTTGGGCTTTAAGCCTAGGGCATTCGTGCTGTTGGCGGAGGATGTGGCTGCATGAGTAAGCTCGTCTTGCCGACTGGGCTAAGCGTTGTTGTTTTGTGTGAGGTTTAACGGCGTGCTGAACGTCAGCGTTTAGTACGGATTCCAATCTCGGGGTGTCAAAAGCCAAGTATGGTGAAAGGCATTCAGAATACATCACGCGTCTTGGGACGCTGGAAATAGATGCTCACAGAATAAACCACTGGCGGCGGCAATAGACGTATTGCATTCAAGTAGGCGGCCAAAATATTACTTTCAGCTCTCTGCCTGCGCAGATTGCGGTTTATGGAATGTCCTGTTTTGGATATGTTTCAGGCCAAAGTTACTTACTTTTTGGGTCGATTTACTTAAACTTATTTTTAATTTATTTTGCTAATAAATTCTTTAATGTATTGGAATAATAGGGTTGTTAAAACCTGATGAAAATCCTTATCGTCAGCCAATATTTCCGGCCCGAGTCTTTTCGCATTAATGATCTTGCTTTGACTCTTAAAGAGCGTGGACATGAGGTATCCGTTTTAACAGGGAAGCCGAATTATCCGGATGGTGATATTTTTGAGGGCTATCAGGCATGGGGATGCAGCACTGAAGATTGGTGCGGCATAAAAATTTATCGCATACCGCTTGTTGCCAGAGGCAGTAAAAATGCAATTAAACTGGCATTAAATTATTTGTCGTTTATTGTTTCAGGGCTGTTGTTCGCACCGTGGTTATTGCGCCAGAAAAGATATGACGTGATTCTTGTTTACGCCCCATCTCCGATTTTTCAGGCGATTCCGGCATCTTTTCTGGGGTGGTTGAAACGCTGTCCTGTGGCTTTATGGGTACAGGACTTGTGGCCGGAAAGCGCACAAGCCACAGGTTACATTAATAATCCCTGGATATTGAAATTGCTTGAAAGCATGGTGCGGTTTGTCTATCGCCATACGGATTTACTGCTGGTTCAATCAAGAGCATTTCAGGCGCCTGTTGCAGGGTTGGCCCATGGCAAACCGATTGTGTACTATCCCAATTCGGTTGAGTCTGCATTCTATAGTCCCCCCGACATGCCATTGCCGAATATTGTTGGTTTGGCGGG